>OGYB01000384.1_pt1 | contig 31427 bp, 29 predicted proteins | sample 1576421 | NCBI WGS metagenome assembly OGYB01 (sample SAMEA3541577, study PRJEB24748) | human gut metagenome | biome: human gut; feature: human-associated habitat; material: faeces | place: China | collected 2012
CCCGTTCTTCTCCCCCTACATTCTCTTAGTTAGTTTCCTTCTTGTAAGATGTCGTATTTCTTGTACGTATTAGTGTTACTATGTTTTCTCATGCTTTTGCCGCCGGGGCGCTTCTTGGAACTGCCATGTCTCCGCTTGTTTGCGTATCTGCCGCAGAAAGATCGCCTGTGGCGGCGGCTGAAGATGTAGTGGCGCGTGTAACTCCCTCGGCAAAGGGGGCTGTCTTGTTCCACTTAAATCCGGATCAGGGCAACAAGATCACTATTTCCGGTATTGCCGGAGGTATCCGGGTGGAGGCGTCAGATGTGCGCCGCTTGGTGGCGGGTTATGGATGGTATTTAAAGAATATAGCCAAGGTCCATTTTTCGTGGAACGGAAATCGGATAACGCTTCCTTCCCCTTTGCCGGTTCCCGCCAGTCCGGTTACGGTAGAAAGCCCGTGGAATATCGTTTTTGCCTATAATTACTGCACCCTTTCTTATACGGCGGCTTTTTGGGATTGGAACAGATGGCAGCGGGAGATTGATTTTCTGGCGTTGAATGGGTTTACGCATGCGCTGGTAACGGCGGGTTTGGAAAAGACATGGGAAGATTTTTTGACAGGCTTGGGGTATCCTCGGGAAAAAGCTCTTCGTTTTATCCCTAATCCGGCATTTGCCGCCTGGTGGAATATGGGAAACCTGGAAGGCCACGGTGGTCCGCTGAGCCAGCAACAGATAAATAAAATGGCCCAGATGGGAAGGCGCATTGTCTCCCGTATGGAACAGTTGGGGATGACACCTGTACTTCAGGGGTATGTGGGATTTGTTCCTTCTGACTTTCAGGAAAATGTCCGGATAGACGGATTGAAGCTTATTCCTCAGGGGGAATGGGTTAATTTCAGGAGGCCGTGGGTGGTGGATCCCACTTGCGAGGCTTTTCCCAAACTGGCCGCGGACTGGTACAAGGCTCTCCGCAAGGTATACGGCATTCCTGGAAAGATGTTTGGCGGGGATTTGTTTCATGAGGGGGGGCGGAAGGGGGATATTGACGTAACGCAGGCGGCACAGGCAGTGCAGAAAGCCATGCAAAAGGCTTCTCCGGGGGCTTTCTGGGTGATTCAGGCCTGGGGTGGAAATCCTACCCGAGAGTTGTTGTCCGGGTTGGATCCGGAGCGTGCGCTTGTATTGCAGCTTACCAAGGATATGGCTGACGGGGGAAAGAATTTAAGGACTTTTAATGGTATTCCGTGGGTCTGGTGCGAACTGGCGAACTTTGGAGGCAATACGGGAATGTACGGGGGGGTTCCCCTTCTGTCCCGGCTCGGAAGTGAGTTGTCCGGCTATAAGGATAAGGGACTGGTGGGCATGGGAACTTTGTCCGAAGGGCTTGAGACGAACCCCCTGCATTACGCCCTGTTCAGCGACCGTTTGTGGACTAGGGAGGATATTTCTGTCCGGGAGTGGCTTGGAAAGTACGCACGCCAGCGTTACGGTTTCGCACCAAAGGCTGTCGTGAAGGCGTTGGAAGTTCTGTCTTCCTCCATCTATAACCCCGTTCGTTCTCAGGAAGGGTGTACGGAGTCTATTATTTGCGCCCGCCCGTCCTGGAATGTTCGAAAGGCATCCACATGGTCCAGCGGGGAGCGATATTATCACCTGGGCGATATTGTAAAGGCGGCGCGCGGTTATCTGAAGGCCGCGAATGATCAGCCGAATTTGGTGAAAAAGGAGACGTTTCGTTATGATTTGGTGGATGTTGTGCGTCAGTCTCTTGCGGACGCTGCTTTTTACCAGCTTCAACAGGTCAGGAGTGCTTTTGATTCCGGAGATTTGGCTGCGTACAGGAAACAGGTAAAGCGTTTCCTGTCTCTGATTTCAGATATGGATGCCCTTTTGGCGACGGATAGCCAGTTCCTATTAGGAACTTGGCAGAAAAGGGCTTTGGATTGGGGTGATTCCCGGCAGGAAAAAGCCTTGATGGACAAGTCTGCGAAGATGCTTATCACTACGTGGATTGATCAGGTTCCCCGGTCTCTGAATGATTATTCCAATCGTCAGTGGGCCGGGCTTGTTTCCGATTTTTATTTGCCTCGGTGGAAGAATTTTTTTGAATTTCAGATGGATGTCCTGACCGGAAAGAAGACGCGTGATGCCGCCCATGCCGCATTTATGGATAAGATGGTTCGGGATGAACTGGCTTTTGCCGGAAATGGGAAAATATATTCTGTCAAACCGGAGGGGGATACTTTGGCCGTTGCTAATCGTGTGATGAATACCCACCGGGAAATGTTGGACGCCCTGAGTGCGGAAGAAAAGCATTCCTCGGGCAGTCCATGGGAACTCCAGCAAGGTTCTCCGTTGCAGTTTGATGTGACGGATCAGGTGACTGCTTCTGGCACATATACTGCTACTTTCCAGTGGAAGAATGGCCCCAGCGCCTTGAAAATCCATTCTGTCAGATTATACGAGGGTAACAGGGAGGTGGCTTCCGATGTTCATGAGGGCAGAACTGGCGTGGAAAATAAGGATAATATTTACAGACTGGAATTGAAGAAGTACAGAACCAACCTTGATTCCTATATCCTGAAGGCAGAAGTAAGCGGTGTTTCTCAGGGCGCTTCCAAAGGAGAAATGGTGTTGAAAAAACTGGTGGATTGAGAAGTGGACAGGATGTTGTGCAGGGATGGGAGAAAAGGCGGTTATACGTGCAGGCTTTTCCATTTGTTCCGGAATCAGTTTGTTTCCCTCGCCGAAAAAAGGAAGAAGGGGGGGATTTCCCCCCTTTCTTCCTTGAAAGATGGCATGGTGATAAAATTTATCGGCGGTGGCGTAACAATAGAGCGCTAAAACCGAACAGACCCAGCGTAGCGGTTGCCGGTTCCGGAACCACTTCATTACTTGTGGAGAAGTTTACTGCCGACAAATACATGCCCTCCCAAGAGTTCAGGATATTGTTTTTATAGGTGCCGGTTCCGCAGCCGCTATGCATGTCCAGAGAAAGGCTGTTTAAATAGACGGTTTCGGGAAGTGTTGCTTCCTTCCTATTCGTGGCGGCGGACATAACGGAAGAAGACGATTGGGTCGCAGAGCCAAAGTAGTTGTTGGCGGTGTTAGTGTTCGTGGTGGAGAATATGGTGGCTGCTTGGGCGGTTCCCAACGATAAAAAATGGAGATAACAGAAATAATGGGTTTCATCTTTGGGCTGGAAATATAACTTGATACAATTGATATGCACTGGGAAAAAATCTATCGAATTTAGAATCGTTTTTTTGAAAAACATGAAATATATTGATGTTATAAAGAAATATTCAATTTATTTAAAATTTTAGATGGAAAACGATTAGTAATAGTCTTTTTTATCTCATTATCGGTATTATCCGAGAAAAAATCATGACCCAATGGTAAATACCGGTTCTAGATTTTCCTTACTCCGGCACATAGCCAAAATTCCGTCCTCAGAAAACTCCTGCTTCCCGAAGCGGAATGGTCAGCCTACACAAGCTATTCTCTTTTAGAAGTAAATATTGACCTCGGATTCGCAATCCGTTTGTCGATATTCTTATTGTACTGCCCCGATTTATGCTCCGGTTCCAAAAGATGAGCTGTACAGGATCTTTTGTAGAGATGGATTTTTTTTGAATATAGCCTTTTCGTTCAGAGGGCTGCCTGGTAAATGCTGAACATCAGAATGGCCATTCCCGTGAGGGCTGCGCCTGCAATGATGCCGGAGGCGGTGGGGACTTTATATTCCCGTGATTTGGCCTTGAAAAGATGGTCCGCAGCCCAGCCGAGCACAGCTCCTGTAAAGAAAAGGAAGGAGTCGTTCCACTGGATGGCCCAGGCCAGGCCGAAGCCGATGGGGGTGGGGAGCCATTTTCCTGTCCGGGGAATATAGCGGGGAATAAGCACCAGAATGAGTCCGAGAATACCGCCTGCAATGATGGAAAGCACCTTGATGCTGTGCAAATGGCTGAACCCCATGCCCAGTGCTTCCGCTGTGGCCGCCCATGTTCTGGCTCCCGGAGCATTGAAAGCCTGGAGAGCGTTCGCATCCGGAACCATGGAGCGGAAGGCCAGCACGGAGACGAGGGTTCCCAGAAAAATTCCGGAAAACTGGGCGATGAATTGTTTGCGGGGGTTAGCTCCCAGCAGGTAGCCTACTTTGAGGTCTACGAGCAGGTCTGCCGAGGAACTGGACGCTCCTGAAGTGATATTGGCCGCCATCAGGTTGGCTGTTACGTGCCCGGGTGCAATCCCTCCGAAGATGAGCTGTGTAACTTTTCCCATGGCTCCGGTGGGTGTAATATTGGCTTCTCCGGTGATTCGGCAGACGACCAGCGCCAGGAAAAAGGATATGACTACCGCGATGCAGCTCATCCAGTACGGAACGTTAAAGGATGTATGAGCCAGATAGCCGAGAGCTCCCAGAGAGATAAGCTGGCCTGTCAGAAACCAGCTCATGGGCGTTTCTATTTTTTCCACATCTGTCAGTTTTCGTTTTTTACTCAGGGAAAACATGGCTCCCAGGGAAGAAAAGGAACGAACAATGCTTTTCCATTGGAACAGGAAAGCCACAATGCTGGCGACGACCATGCAGGCGGTTCCTCCCCACAGGGTCCAGCTTACGCTCTCCCGATAACCTGCTCCCGCGGGAAGCAATTTCTGGCTTTCCAGCCACGGAACGTAAAGAGCCCAGCAAACGGTTCCTCCGATGAAGAGACTGAGGGATGTTTTCATGCCTACCAGAGCTCCCGCACCCACGAACATGAGATCCCATTTGAAGAAGATAGTACGCTGGTACCAGTTGCCGAGGATATGTTGCTGGACCGTTCCAAGCCATCGTTCTCCTCCTGCAGCCATGGCGATGGCATTAGCGGCGGCGAAAAGGGCAGAATAAAGAAGAGCTTTGGCCTGGCCCGCCGCCTTTTTGCCTTCAGAATAGAGAACTTTGAGGGTTTCCGCCGTAGCAATACTGTCTGGGAACCTTATTTGTTCAATGTTGATCATCTGGCGTTTCATCGGAATGGCCATGGTGACACCCAGTACGGCAATGAAGAATATCCAGGCGAAGGTAGTGCCAAGAGGCATGTGCTGTCCTGTCAGCAGGAGCAGGGCGGCTACGGCGGAGGTGAGGGTTCCCCCTGTAGAATAGCCTGCAGAACTGGCAGCGGACTGCATGCATGTATTTTCCAGAATAGTCATGGGGGATTTGGAAATGCCCAGGCGCACAAAGGCGTTCCAGAGGGCAAAAGAGATAATTCCTGCCGTCAGAGCCACCCCAAAGGACCATCCCATTTTGAGGTTGGCGTACAGATTAGTGAGGGAAAGGATGGAGCCTAGGAGCATGCCTACGATGACGGCTCTCCAGGTAAGCTGCTTCATTCTGTCTCCGGAACCCAGATAAACTTGATCGTACCATTGCTGTTCTACTTCATCCGGAGTGCCTTGGAATCCATCCAGAGGCAGCGGTTTTTCCAAGCAGGAGGGGAGAGGGATGGAAGACTGGGAGGACGTAGATGCCATACAGTTCATAATATAGCATTTGCGGGCGTGGTGGAAAAGTCGTATCTGTCTTTCTCTGCTTTCGGCGTTCCTTCTGCTTGAGACTTGCGTGCTTGTGACGGCCGTGGTTTAATGGGCGGCATGAGCCAATCTTTTACGGATAAACTTGCCGCCCGCATTAAAGAGACCGGTTCCGCCTTGTGTGTCGGATTGGATCCGCGCCCCGGCATGGATGATTTGGAGGCGATTCCTGCGCTGTTGCGGAAGGTTGTGGAGGAAACCGCTCCATATGCGGCGGCGTTTAAGCCGAATATTGCCTATTTTGAAGCCATGGGGTTGCGCGGCCTGGAAATACTTGAGGATTTGCTTCCAGATATGCCTAAGGATGTTCCGGTGGTGCTGGATGCTAAGCGTGGAGATATTGGAGAGACTCAGAAGTATTACGCTCATGCTTACTTTGAACGTCTGGGTGTGGACGCTGTGACGTTGAGTCCTTTTATGGGATATGACACGCTGGAGCCTTTTCTGAATTATGAAGGTAAAGGTGTTTATCTGCTGGCAGTTACTTCCAATCCCGGTTCTGCGGATGTGGAACGGCAGGAATTGGCAGGGGGCCGCAGGGTTTTTGAACTGGTGGGAGACATGGTGCTCCGCTCTGTCCGGGAAGGCTGTAAAACTTCCGTAGGCATGGTGGTTGGGTTGACCAATGCAGATTCCAGTATTCTGGAACGTATTCCGGATACTCCTTTGCTCATTCCCGGCCTGGGTGCTCAAGGCGGTGATCTTTCCTGCCTGAGTGGTTCCGGTCACGTGGCGCCTCCCCTGATTAATGTCTCTCGAGGAATCATGTACCAGAATCCGGAATTGGGTTTTGCAGAGAAGGCCGCCGGATTTGCTCAGCGCATTCGAGAGGCATTGAATTATTGATGTTCATGTATTTTTTTGCAAATAACAAAATGATAACGGCCTGCTTATGGCTGTGCATGAGCTTGTCAAAGGGAGGGGGCTGATATATTGAACAGGTGCATCCCCATTCCCTGCCCGTTTTTTATGGATGAAAAGCCCGGAATTGTAAAATTCACTCCCCATTCCACTTCCAGATCCGCAATGTTGATTGCGGTGGCAGTGACAGTGGGTGTTCAGGTGGCTTTGTGTGCTGTGCTTGTAGCCATACATTTGCAGGATATGTGGTTTCCCTCCGTCCAGGGTGGGGAAGTGGAAATGACGTTTGTGTCCCCGTCCGAAGAAGTTTCTCAGGAGATGGAAGAAGTTCAGCCTACATCTGTTGTTCCGGTTGCAGCTCCTTCCACAGTCAGCCCTGTTCCGGAGATTGCGTCAGATGAAGACTTATTGGCGATGAAGCTGCCGGAAAATGAAGATTGTTCCGAAATGAAGGATTTTCTTTTGGATGAAGCTCCTTCCGAACTCTTGCCGGAGGAGCTCGCCGCCATGCGGATTTCCATGAATGAAGTAAAGCGAAGGCAGCCTGTGAAGCGCCCGGCGGTATCCCTGCCGGGGCGTCCGGAACCGGATCAGAATATTTCTCCTGATAAAAAGGTGCGTTATAAACATGCTCCGTCCTTGCCCAATTCCGTCAATTCTTCTAAAGTCGGGAAGGTGAATGCCGTGGTGAAAGTAGTGGTTGGAGTAAATTCCCATGGGGAACCTTCATCCGTCAATCTTCTTCAGTCAACGGGAAATGCGGAATTGGACCGCCTTTTTATGCGTTGGGTGAGAGAGAATTGGACTTTTTATCCGGCGGAAAAGGACGGTGTGCCCATTGCTTCCAAGGTGGTGGTGCCCGTCAGGCTGAATATAGATTAACCTGTACAAGGAAATATAAAGATGCTTCCGGAGAAGACAGAGAATAGGCCCGTTTATGTGATCGGCCACCAGAATCCGGATACGGATGCTATTTGTTCAGCCATAGGGAATGCGGAGTTTTTAAGAACTCATGGCGAACCTGGCGCGGTTGCCGCCAGATGTGGGGAAATGACGCTGAGAACATCCTGGGTATTGGAAAAGGCAGGAGTGCCGGAGCCGATACTGATTCATGACGTGACGCCCACCGCCGGGACAATCTGTCGTCGTGATGTGATTAGCGTAAGTCCGGACGATACATTCCTGACGGCGTATCGAAGGATGACGGAGAATTCTCTGCAAACCATACCGGTAATTGACGCTGATTACAACCTTCATGGCCTATTGCGTTATTTTGATTTGTTGAGCCTGCTCATGCCTCTGAATATGACGGAGATGAATGTGCGCTCCGTCTTTTCCAGCCTGAGCAATATCGCCACCACCATTGACGGAAAATGTCTGACCGGGGAATCCTTAAGTGAGGAAGAAACGCAGAATATTCTGCTGGTGGGTGCTTCCAGTGAACCCAGCGTTCGAACAAGGCTCGCAAATTACAGGAGAAAAGGGATTATCCGGGATCTGATTGTTATTTGTGGGGACCGTCCGAATGTGCAGCTATATGCAGTGGAACATGGCGTACGCGCTTTGGTGACCACGTCCGGTGCTTTCCCTTCCTTGGACATTATTGAGACGGCCCAGACGACGGGAACATGTATTTTGAGTACTCCCTGGGATACGGCCAGTGTTGGCCAGTTGATCCGTTGTTCCCGGAAGGTGAGGGAGCAGGTTCAGAAGGATTACACCGTTTTTCCGGAGAATATGCCACTGCCCGAGTTGAGGCAGGCTGCCGTAAAGCGCAAGCAGGCATTGTTCCCTGTGATGAGTATCAAGACGAACAAAATAATTGGTGTACTGAGTAAGACGGATTTGGTGGATCCGCCCCGTACACGTGTGGCTTTAGTGGATCACAATGAATTTTCTCAGGCCGTCAAGGGGGTGGAGGAGGCGGAGATTGTGGAGGTGATGGATCACCACCGTTTGGGTACCCAGCTTTCTACACGGGATCCAATCCGTTTTTTGAATGAACCCGTAGGATCCACATCCACCTTGGTGGCACGCAGATTTTACCATCGTAATGTGGAACCCTCCCAGGCTGTAGCGGTCTGCCTGTGCGCGGGGATTCTTTCAGATACCCTGAATTTGACATCTCCTACGGCGGCTCGGGCAGATAGGGAAATGTTGGAATGGCTGACAGGGATTGCCAAAATAGATGCCAAGAAGTTTACAGAGGAGTTTTTTGCCACCGGTTCTCTGTTGCGTTCCAAAACTGAACCTTCCGTTATTATTCAGGCGGACAGGAAGACTTTTACTGAGTACGGATACAAGATTAGTATTTCCCAGATTGAGGAAATTGGTATGTTTGGCTTGGAAGATGTCCAGGAAGGTTTAGTGAGGGAACTTCGGAAGCTGGTGGAGAAAGAGGGGCTGAAGCTTGCTTGCCTTTTGGTTACGGATATCGTTACTCACGATTCCATGTTGCTGGCCGTCGGGGATGAAGAAGCTCTGGAAAATATCGAGTACGAGCGGCTTGGCCCTAATTTGTTTTCCGCTACTGATGTGGTAAGCCGAAAGAAACAGCTTTTTCCTGCTATTTCCCGTGCATTAAAGACGTTGTAGATGCCGGAAATCTTTGCTTTTTACAGGCAAGATTTTTCCTGAGGAGGAACGGCGTTGCCGTGCTGTAAGGGGTATAGATCAGGGAATTGCAATGTCTGCTACGATAGAACGGCGGATAGTATCCGGTATCAGCACAGTACTGGCTCTTTCAGGTTTGAGCGGCGGCGTGCAAAAAACTCGGTCTAGGCGTAATAGAGGGAAATTGACAGGTTGCGTAGCTCCGTAACCGGCACCTTTCAGTTTGAAGCAATCCTGAAAGTCGGAACTGAGTTTGGAGAAAATTGGGGATTGAGGGGCAACGCTGAAGTTCCCGGCCATGATAATGGGAAGTTCTCCATGCTGGGTTCCTACTTCCCTCAGGGTATCAAACAGGTATTGAAGTTGTTTACGGTGGATGAAGCGGAGTGTATGGAAATATTTCCAGCAGGCGGGGGAGTACAGGTCGAAGCGATGTTCAAAAGGTTCCAGACTGATGTTGATGAGCCGAATCGCCAAAGAGGAATTTTCCGGTATCCAGTCTACAATCAAACCGGCTGTGTCCGTGATGCTCTGGGCTGGACCAATCTGACCGTGCCTTACAATGATCGCGCAACTTCCTATTTGCTTGATATAAGAGGTTCTACCGAAAATACTGTAGGCAAATTTAAGTGTTCGGTTATAGTTGCTGCAGCCTTGGACGAAAATGACATCTGCACGGAGTTTGGATATTTGTTCAATGGGAGGAGGTTCCTCGCAGCCCTCGTACAAGGTAAGAACCCTTATTTGCCTGGCATCCGGAGATGGCGGCATTTTGTAGTATTCCATTCCAGTTCTGGCAATGGGCGGGAGAAAGTCTGTAATGACGATGCCGTACGCAACCCAGACGATAATGCCAAGCAGACCGATCCGGGAACCGAAGACCAGCCATGCAATGAGCGCCGGAAAGGAGAAAATGAGACAGCAAGCCCATATGGGCAGTGACGTTGCAAAAGCCATCGTGTCTGAACCGGTCCAGAAAATAGTGACGACGATGACCCACAGGCACAGAGAGACGCCACCCAGCGCTATTCCCAAGTGGTTGACTCCGGATAGCGTTGGCAGAGGTTCTGCCAGATGTTTGCGTCTTCTGAGCCGATGCACTGTGGTGACAGATTAGAAGCCCATGCCGGGAGGGAGACCCAAGCCTCCTGTCAGCTTTTTCATTTCCGCCGCGGCTGTTTCCTTACCCTTGGCAATAGCTGCATTGATGGTTTGAAGGAGAAGCTCCTGGAGAAATTCTGAATCAGACGGGTCAATGATGGAAGGATCAATGACCAGTTCCGTGAGGTTGCCGTCACAGGTGGCGGTAACTTTCAATTTTCCTCCAGCTCCTTCCGTTGTAACGGTTTGGGAGGCGAGTTTTTCTTGGACGGCCGCAAGCCCTGTCTGCATCTGCTGGACCTGCTTCATCATTTTCATTATGTTCATGGTCGTTGTGTCTGGATGGATGAGTTGACTATTGGGAAATGATACGAGCCCGGAAAATCTCCATAGCGGCATCAATCAGCGGATCCGTGTAGTAAGAGTTATCTTCATTTTCCTCTTTGGAAGCTTCCTGGACAGGCTCTGCGGTTTTTTTCTGCGGGGTATGAGGTTTAGGTGCAGGAATGGTGGATGCGGAAGGAGGTGGTGCAGGCAGAGGAGCCAGTTCTTCCTGCACGGGTTCGGGAATGGAGAAATCCTGACGGATAGAAATAGTAACAGAGGTTCCAATATATTGGGAAAGAGCGGCTTCCAAAGCTGTTCGCAGAGGGCCGACTCCAAGACTGTCCATCCCCTGACGGTCAGAAGGATGAAAAGAAATGGCGACTGCTACGCCATCATAACCGGAAAAAACGCTGTTGGCTAGAAAGTCCGCTTGAAGAGGGAATTTGGCGGACATTTGTTCCAACACCGTTTTCCAGTCTTCTTCCGTGATAGTTCTTCCTGATTGTTGGGACAGAACTGCCGGTTCCTCTTTTTCTACGGGTGCCTGGGTTCGGGATGATGAGCTTGGAGTATCGAATAGATTGTCAAAGAAACTGTTAGTTCGTCTTTCCAGAGGAAGATTTTCCTCTGGATCCATAAAAGTAGGCTCTGGAGAATCCGTAGGAAATTTCGACACATCGGAGGCATCGGAGTCTGGATGCCGGGTGATTTCTTCGGAGGCAGGTACGGTTTTTGTCCGCAATTTAGTGGCGGAGTAGGGAAATTCTTCCTCTGCAATGGCAAGAGAGGGGGGGGCTGCAGCGGGTGTAAGAGTTTCCTGTTGTGGTTCGGCTTCCTGCGTAGGATGGGGAGAAGCTTGAGCGTCAGTGCTCTGAATTTTCTGTACTGCGGGAGATGAGGCAGGGGAGGACACAGAAAAATCTGGAATCGGATCCATCAAATGTTGTTCTGTAGCTGGGGTTGGTTTTGTTGCAGCAACAGGAGACTGGATGTTTGGCCGGGGGGCCGGAGTGGGAGCCGTGGCGGAGGAAATAAATGTACTTGGTTCCTGCTGTGAAGCAGGATCTGAAGAAGAGGCCGGTGCCGCAGTGGCTAGCGGAGCACCTTCCAACGCCATGATAATATCGCTGATGCTGGCCTCAGCCAGAGTATGAACGGCTTTAATCAGGCCCATTTCCAGATGAAGCCTTTTATTGGAGGACCAGCGCATTTTATCTTCCGTTTCCGCCAGAACTTCCACCAAACGCAGGATTTTGTCCGTATGGGTGCGTTTGACCAATTCGGCGAGTTCCTCCTTGGAGGATTCCGGGAGAGAATCAAAGCTGGCTTCTGGATCTACTTTAGAGACCAGAATTTCACGCACGGCGGAGATAATTTCGGAAAGAAACTGGCTCATGTCTCTTCCTGCTTCCGCCTGTTCATGCAGAAGATGCAGGAGAGAGGGAAGTTCCTTGTTCAAAATAAGCGCCAGAGCATGGGCCACGGTCTCCCGGGAAGTAATGCCGAAAATGTGGAGTACCTGCTGTTCTTCAATATGATCTCCACAGAAGGAAACAAGCTGGTCCAGCATGGATTGTGCATCCCTCATACCTCCATCCGCCACTTTGGCGACAGCAAAGGCTGCTTCCCTGCTCAGACTTACTCCCTCTGCAGAAGCAATATGGAGCAGGTGTTCTGCAATGATTTCAGAAGGGATGGGGCGCAGGTCGAAGCGCTGGCATCGCGATAGAATGGTTGGCAGTATTTTGTGGGGTTCCGTGGTTGCGAAAATAAATTTGACATGAGGTGGCGGTTCTTCCAGCGTTTTGAGCAGGGCGTTGAAGGATTCCTTAGTGAGCATGTGCACTTCATCTATATAGACGATACGGAAATTTCCTCTGCTCGGAGCGAACCGTACGTTGTCCCTGAGATCCCGGATGTGATCAATGCCGCGGTTGGATGCTCCGTCTATTTCAAGAACATCCAGGCTCCGGCCTTCCGCAATTTCTTCACATATATCTTCATGCGGGTCAAAATCCACTTTGGGGCCACCGCTGCAGTTTAGAGCTTTCGCAAATATTCTTGCGGTTGATGTCTTTCCCGTTCCACGGGGACCTACAAAGAGATAGGCATGGGCGAGACGGTTGTGCTCAATGGCGTTTTTCAACGTCCGGACAACATGATCCTGTCCAAGGACGTCATCGAATGTCAGAGGACGGTATTTTCTGGCAAAGACCTGGTAACTCACGGTTCAGAAAGACTAGAAGATGAGTTCCCGTTTGAAAAGAAAATAGAGAGTAATTGTTTTAAAATGTTGATAAAACGGTTCTTGCACACTCCCGCTACGGAGCTTGCCTGAAAAAAATATCAAGAAAACAATGAGGATGTCATTTTGATATTGAAATCTGAAAATGTTCATGCCAATCTCACAAAAGTAACAGGAACCTTCTCATCTCTATAATTTCCTATGTGGGTCAAAGTATCAATAGCAGCCTTGGTCATTGCTCTTCTCGGAGGAGCCATGTATTATCTTGATAACGAGGAAGCTCTAACCAAGGAGCGTAGGGAATGTGCTTCCCGCTACAAGAACCTGAACGGCCTTCGTGGCGAATTTACGGAAGAAAAGACGAAATATGTCGATTTCCTGGTGAAGAATGAGGCTCTGACGAATGACATCAATGCTTTAACCAAGGAAAAGGATGAACTGGAAGTAAAGAATCAGGAATTGGCCTCAGCCAATGAGGCCAAGAAATCTGACCTTCAAACGCAGCAAACCGCTTTGGCGGAATTGCAATCCAAGAGCAAGGATATGGAAAGTATCCAAGCCATTGCTGACAGAATCAAGGGGCTGGAAGAAGAGTCCAAGCAGTTGGAAGTGGTTAAGCAGGCGGAACAGGGAAAACATGATGCCATCGTTGCTGAAACCGAACAGCTTGTTGTGAATAATGCCGCTCTTCGTCAGCTCAAGGCCGACCAGGATGCCCGCCTTTCTCCGCCCAACCTGAAAACGAGGGTTTCCCAGGTGATTCATGATTTTAATGTAGTTGTGATTGACGGAGGAGCCGCCGATCTGGGCGTGGTGCCCGGTTCCAAGTTGGCCGTCATGAGGGACGGCAACAAAATTGCCGAGCTTGACGTAAACGCTGTTGAATCCCGTGTTTCCACGGCCACTATTCTACCAAGTACGGTAACCGCCGGCGAACGTGTTGAAGCCGGAGACGTCGTTGTATCTGTTCGTCCCTAGCATTTTTCCGGTTCAATACACTCCATACACTCTCACATACATACACAATGAAAACTGTCTTAGTAGTTTTATTGATTCTTGCAGCAGGGGCGGGCGCCTGGTTCTCCGGTCTTAGCGGCCTTTTCGGTATTAATGGCCAGTACCAGGATTTTAAAGAAATGATTTCGTATCGTAAGACCTTGGACAAGGAAATACGTACTTGGACAAGCTTGCGCAACGACATGATTAAGAATCGTGGCTTGGCAGCGGAAGAAAATCTTAGTCTGATTTCCAACAAGGCTTCCGTGACGCAGCAGCGTGATGAACAGCTTTCCAAGGAAGCGGAGTTGAAGGAAGAAGAAGTGCAGTTGAATGCGGACTTGTCCAAAATCAATAAACAGATTGAGGAATTAAAGAGCAAGTTGCAAGATTTCGGTGTTTCCAGCGTACAGGAAATCCAGGAGAAGATGGAATCTTTGGAAGCTTCCAATAAGAAGCTCCAGGAAGATATTGACCAGATTAAAAGTGCTACGGAAGTGGCTTCCAAGAGACGGGCAGAACAAGCTTCTGAGCTGGCTAGCCGCCAGAAGGAGCAAGCTGAATACCGAGCTGCTCTTGCCAAAAATGGGGAAGAGTATCCCGTTCTATCCGTGGATCCGCAGTGGGGTTTTGTTGTGATTGGGGCCGGACAGGGCAGTAGTATTGATCCAAATACGGTTCTTCTTGTTACCCGTGAAGGTCGCAGCATTGGTAAATTAAAGGTAACTTCCCTGGAGAAAAATCAGACGGTAGCTGACATTATTAAAGACAGCGTACCGTCTGGTATGAGTATTCAACCCGGCGATAGAGTACAACTCCTGCGTCCCCGTCAGTCCGCCAAATAAAGGTTTGCCACGTATTTTCCTTGAACCCCGTTGTGTCGTCCGGCATAATGGGGTTCAACTTTTTAAAAGGAAATGATGAAACGATTTGCAATCTCCTTTTTGTTTGTGTCTTTTTCTATTCTTCTGGTCTCTTCCTGTTCCTGGTTGATGGAACCGCAGGAGAGGGAGCGTGTGCCGCAGCCGCCTCCCGGTCCGGAAAAGAGTGCGCTTCCTCATAATAAGACCCAAAGATTTGAGGCGGAAGCAACGCTCGGCCCGTTGGCCTCGCCGAGACGTTAACGGCATCCGAATGACGCTGGACGGTGATTCTGTTCTTTACAGTATCCGACAAACCGGATACAACCGCCTCCGGTTTCCAAGTGGAGAGATGGCTGAGCTGGTCTAAGGCACTCGACTCGAAATCGAACGTGGGCTTTAAAACCCACCGTGGGTTCGAATCCCACTCTCTCCGCCAGTTTTTTTAAGCCCCGTGGGATGTCGGGGCTTTTATTTTTTGACAGGAAGAGAGCTGACCGGAAATTCGGACGAACGACTGTTTAGTGGTAAAGAGTATGTTCTTGACCGGGATCTTTAAGGCGCCCTCCACCAGGATGATTGTAACTATAATAATTTTTATGGGCCGTCTCGGTAGGTTTACCAATGATTACATGATCCAGAAAACGGACGCCTAATAATTTGGAGCATTCTCGCACGCGTTCGGTCAGGAGGTCGTCCGTACGGCTGGGGGAAGGGTTCCCGCTGGGATGGTTGTGGGCAAGGATGAAGCCATAGGCATTGTGAATGATGGTGGGGCGTAAAATGTCGCGAGGATGAGCAATTGATTCATTTAGGGTACCGCTGGAGATTTCCACAGGTTTAATGAGACGGCACTTGGTATCCAGTAGCAGAACGAGCACTGTTTCCTTCTCTTTCCAGCGCATGGCCGTTGTCAGATAGTCATAGACATCTTCCGGTGTTTGAATGGGCTGACGCGACAGAGTTTCACGGAGAGCCCTTGCACCCAGTTCAAAGGCCGCGCTTAGCGTAGCGGCTTTTGCCATGCCTATTCCCTTACAAATATTCGCTATTTCAGCAGCCTCCATATGGGCTAGGGCATCTAGAGAGCCGGCAGACTGAATCAGATCCGAGGACAAGTCCAATACGTTTTTCCCTTTGATGCCCATTCGGAGAAAGATGGCAAGCAGTTCCGCATTGCTGAGGCTGTGCCTTCCCTGGTGGAGCAGTTTTTCCCTAGGCAAAGACTGGGAAGGCAGTTCCTGAAGTTTGCGGTAGGTCATTTCAATAACAGAGGCGCGCGGTGGAAAGAATGGCGGCAGGAAGATGGCGCAGCGTATCCCCTGCCGTTAGTGTTTGCTGGGTTGCTTCCCCAGCGGAGATTGCCATTTCAGAAGCTCGGCCGCACAGGTAGACGCCCAGAACGGCAGAAACCAGGAGAGATTCCCCCTGGCTTATGAAACCTCCACAAACACCTGCCAGCACGTCCCCCTGGCCAGCAGTTGCCATGCCGGGATCTCCGGTGATGTTATAAAAGAGGGGTTTCCCCCGTTGGGTGACGATGGTGCGTGCTCCTTTGTAAATCAGGGCTGCTTCATGTTCCGCCAGGAAGCAGTCAGCAATGTCTGCACGGATGGCATAGTTATCAGCGTCTGGCAGAAGTCTGCGAATTTCTCCGTGGTGGGGAGTGGCCAGAACGTGTTCTCCCAAGCTCCACTGCATGGCCGCGGCCAGATTCAACCCGTCCGCATCCAGAACGGTGGGAGTACCCGTTTCCAGAATAAGGCGGATGGCTTCCGCATCTTCTTCCGATACGGAACCGATACCGGGACCAATGAGGAAAGCACTGAATGTGCGAATGGAGATATCTGCGTAACTGTCCACGGGCCTGACCATGATTTCCGGAGGCATGGATGGAGCGATTAAGGGATAGATATCTTTGTGAACGTGAAGTGTAACCAGCCCGGCTCCTGCACGGAGAGCTGCTTCACAGCAGAGCCGGGCCGCACCCAGCATTCCTTCCGAACCTGCTATGACGCCAATGTGTCCGCGTTTGTTCTTATAATCCGTATAGGGTCTTGCAGAGAGGAATTTGGTAAGCCGTGAGGAGGTAATAAGTTCCGTGGCGGGGAGCGCCTGTACGTGAAGACCGGGAAGGTCGATGCAGACTAAGCGTCCGGCAAACAGGGTGGCATCATCGTCCAGCAGCCCCTGCTTAACGGCTCCTATGCACATGGTGAAATCTGCTTCCACAGCATTTTGCTGAGGCATTCCCGTATCTGGATCCACTCCGGTGGGGATATCAATAGCCACGGTACGTACAGCCCCGCAACGGTTTCTTATATAGTTTATTTCCGAGCAGAGAGCGGAGAGTTCCCTGCGGAGCATCCCCTTTGCTCCTATTCCCAGCAGGCCGTCCAGCAAGATCATAGGTTTTCCCGTACGGGGCAGGGGAGGGGCCTGGTATTCCTGAGGTGGAGGAGATATTTCCGCCAACTGCCGCACGGAAAGTTCACTCCATTCGTTGCGCGGGTAAGCGGTTCGGATGCCTATTTCCCAGCCATGTTGTTTCAGTATGTTAAGGACGGTGAGGGCGTCTCCCCCGTTATTTCCTTTGCCCACATAGGCTACGCACAGGCCCGGGACGGGGAAGAACTGCATGAGGGATTCAGCAATACCGGCGGAGGCCAGTTTCATCAGGGTTCTGGCTGGTGTTCCGCTAACGATGAGTTCGCGTTCCGCGATCTGCATATTTTCCGTAGAGCAAACTTTCATGGCACGCTGATGGAGACAGCTTTTACTTTAAGCTAAAAAACCTTCTCCTGCAAGCCGGAGAAGGTTTTTATAAAAGGAGCGGATCAGGGAACGGCTACCCGATGCGGAACGTGATGCGCGCTTTGGTCATGTCATAAGGTGACATTTCCATACGCACCTTGTCCCCTACCACGATTTTAATAAAGCGTTTGCGCATTTTGCCGGAAATATGAGCCAGCACTTCGTGCCCGTTGGGAAGGCGCACTTTGAACATGGTTCCTGCCAGTACGGCGCAGATGGTGCCTTCCACTTCAATTTCACTTTCGGAGTTTTCTTCCTTGGGTTCCGATTTGTTGAAATTCTTCCTGCCTTTGGTGTGGCGTCCTCCGCCTCCTTGAGGACGTTGCCTGTTGGTGTTACCTCCGGGGCGGCTTCCACCCCCTGTTCTGGAATTTCCCGGTCCTGCGGGTTGTCCGGCCGACCGTGCCACTCCTGTGCCATTGCCGGAAGGCCGGGATTGTCCGGGACGGTTGCTGGTGCCGGTTGGTCTGGAACCGGGACGGGAATTCTGACCGCCGCTGGGACGGCTGCTGGATCTTGGATTCGGGCTGATAGGACTCTCCTTGTAAGGTTAAAAGAACGCGCGTGTACAAATTTCGCGCAAGCGAATGATAGACCATATTTTTGCAAGGGCAAGTCCTGAATGTGGAAGTTGCGCAATTAAAACGCAATTCTATGGAGGGAGACGGGAAAAAGTCTGTAAAAGAGAAAAAGTATTTGACATTTACGTGAATAATCATTAGGAATGCGCCCCCGAATTGGAAGATAACGGCAGGATGCCGAAAAACGAGAACGAAGAATTGAACCATGAAGACCTTCTCAGCCAAACCGCAAGAAGTAGAGCGCAAATGGTATGTTATAGACGCTGCCGACAAGGTGCTCGGCCGTGTTGCCGTTGAAGCGGCTAACATTTTGCGTGGCAAGAACAAAACAATTTTCACCCCCCACGTTGACTGTGGCGATTTTGTCATTATTGTGAACGCGGACAAGGTGGTGTTGACCGGTAATAAGGAAAATGCCAAAATTTATACCCGTTTCTCCGGTTACGTCGGCGGTAAGCAGGTGGACACCCCCCGTAAAATTCGCGCTCGCCGCCCTGAACTTCTTCTGGAACTGGCTGTTAAAGGCATGGTTCCTCACACCCGCTTGGGCCGTCAGCAGATGACCAAGCTGAAGGTTTATGCTGGCGCCAGCCATCCGCATGAAGCTCAGCAGCCCACCGCCATTACTCTCTAATTGATTTTTTCAGACATGAGTCAGACAACCCCATACAACGCCACCGGCCGTCGTAAGACCGCCATTGCACACGCTTGGCTTACTGAAGGTTCCGGCCGCATTACGATCAACCGCCGCGGTTTTGAGGAATATCTTCCTACCGTTCAGTTGCAGAATGCTGTTCTTCAACCCTTTCAGGTTACCAATACCATGAACAAGTTTGATGTGAACGTCGTTACCAAGGGCGGCGGTATTCACGGACAGGTTGGAGCCATTCGCATGGCGATCGCCCGTGCTCTCGTTCAGGTTGATGAAGCTTTCCGCTCCCAGCTTCGTGAATTCGGTCTTCTGACCCGTGATTCCCGTATGAAGGAACGTAAAAAGCCCGGCCGTCCTGGGGCCCGCAAGCGTTATCAGTTCTCCAAGCGTTAAGCTTGGCTGGTTGCGAAGGAACTGGCTTTACCATTTCTTTCTCGGAAAAGGAGCGCTCCCTGTGGAGTGCTCCTTTTTTGTTGCAGAAAGAGCTTTGTTTTTTACTGCTTTCCGCGTCTTTAAAAAGCCTGTTCTGGTTGGATTGCTTACGGCGGTTTTCAATGATTTTCCTGCATTTGCTGTGAGGGCGGGAGACAAGTTTTCCTGTGCTGGAGTGGGCAGTTGGCGAGGGTTAGCGATGGTACGGTGTTCCTGCCAGAATAGTATGGCAGCGATAAAGCTGTTCCAGCAGGACAACGAGCGCCAGTTCATGTTGAAGGGTGAATTTGCTTAGGGACAGGATATGGTTGCACCGGGATCGCAATGCTTCCGTATGACCGTCCGAGGCTCCGATGAGAAACGCGATGCGGCGCACGGAACGCATTTGCCAATCCTTTGCTAGATCGACCAGCTTTCTTGTGGTCCAGAGTTCTCCGCGTTCATCCATGGCGATGCGCAGGCACCCCTCACTGGCGGCCAGCAGACGTTTTGAAACGTCCTGGGAGTTTCCGTCCCTGACAAGCTTGAGTTCCACTTTGCCGAAGGGCCTGAGGCGGTTGAGATAGAGTTCCACGCCTTCCTTGGCGTAGCCTAGGGAAGGTTTTCCGGCGGCCAGAATCAGGAATTGCATGAGGAGTCAGGGATTGGAAGATGAGTTAAGGTAGTTCAGCAGATTGCGGGCCCACGTTTCCGAAATGCCGCGGATGGCGGCGATAGAAACCGGGTCTGCCTTTTTAATGGCAGCTACGGATTTAAATTTTTCCAGCAACAGTCTTTTTTTTGAGGCGCTCATGCCCGGGGCGTCGTCCAAGGCGCTTTCCCGCATGCGTTTGCGGTAGAGCAGTTCGTTATAGCCGTTGGCAAAACGGTGGGCTTCGTCGCGGATGCGCTGCATGAGTTTGAGGGCTCCCGTGCTGTGAGGCAGGCAAAGGGGCTGGGATTGGTGGGGGAAAAATATTTCTTCCCTCTGTTTGGCCAGGCCGACGATGGGCATGTCTCCCAGGCCGATGGCTTCCAAATCAGCCAGAGCGGAGGAAAGCTGTCCTTTGCCTCCGTCCACTACTACCAGATCTGGAACTTTGATGGGGGCTTTTCCTTCCGCGCTGAGTTTCTTAAGCCACTGGTACAGGGTCATGTCCGCCTGCCGTGAGGCTACGGCATCGCTCTCCGCCAGAATGCGGGAGTAACGCCTCCGGATGACTTCCGACATGGAGGCGAAGTCATTTTGTCCGTCTACAGTGCGTATACGGTACCGCCGGTAGGCCTTGTTGTCCGGCCTGCCGTTGGTGAAGCGCACCATGGAGGCCACGATATGGTTGGAAGAGACATTGGAAATGTCAAAGCATTCCATAATGAGTGGGGGAGATTCTAATCCCAGTGCTACCCCCAGTTCCTTCATGTCTTCTTCCGGGTGAACGGTGCCGGGAAGATCGGGAGTTCCTTTTCGGAACCTCCGGGCGGGTTCCAGTACCTTGACCAGATTGTCCCGGATGTCCCGCAGATATGCCGCGCGTTCAAAGTCCAGTTCATCGGCGGCTTCCATCATTTCCCTGGTAAGTTCGTCCAGAGCGCTTTTTTTTCCCGTCCCTTCCAGCAGACGCACCGCCTGGTCAAAGTTCCGGTTGTAATCATTGATGGAAATGCGGCCAACGCACGGAGCGGAGCAGTTGCGAATCACATCCGCATGGCAGTGCCTGAAGTCATGGATACCCGGATTTTTTGTCTTGCAGGTTCGCAGCCGGAAATGCCGGTTGAGCCATTCCTGCGTGGCGTAAAGAGCCTGGGAGTGGACAAAGGGGCCGAAGTAGCGCGCTCCGTCATCTTTGCGCACCCGCGCCAGCTGGAAACGAGGCAGTTTTTCCCCCTTCGGAATTTTCAGCAGGGGGTAGCGCTTGTCGTCCTTCATCTGGATATTGTAATGCGGGCGATATTGTTTAATCAGTTTGCTTTCCAGCAGAAAAGCCTCCTGGTCATTTCTGGTTTCAAAATAATCAAATGACGCAATAGCATTAATGAGCGCTCTTGTCTTATGGTTGGAGAGTGTGGCTCCCGTAGGAGAAAAATAATTGCCCAGGCGGCGGTGAAGGTCCTTGGCTTTGCCCACGTAGATGGTATTTCCCCGGGCGTCTTTCATGATATAAACGCCTGGTTTGTGCGGAGTTTCCCTCCAGAGTTCTTTCAGGGTTGGTTGCTCGCGGTCTGCCACGCAGGCATTATGCCATATGAGGCAAGAAATGGAACTGCGGAAACGTACTGTATTACGGCTACTTGGCTTGCCTAGGAAAACTTCTTCTGTATAATCCCCTATGTCTTTTGTATGAACCCTGTACCGTTTACCACGTTGGCCGCCGCCATGGATTTTGTGGTGGGAGATAGAAATTATCCCCTTTCTGAGCTGTTCATGAAAGGCGGTTTCATCATGTGGCCGCTGCTTCTGTTATCCATCGCCGGAGTAGTGGTGCTGGTCATGTGCTGCTTTTCTACCCGTGCTGCCGCCGTTTTGCCTACCAAACTGGTGGAACAGGCGGAATCTTTCATCCGCAAGCGGGATTACACGGGGCTTTCCATCCTCTGCAAGAATGGAGATTCCTGCTACGCTCGCGTGATGTTGACTGTAGCCAACTTCATGTTGCGCAACCCCTCCGCCCAGTTTGAGGAGGTGAGGGAGATAGCCTCTGCGGAAGGAGGACGGCAGGCGGGGTTCCTAAGCCGCCAGATTTCCTGGCTGTCGGATATTGGCGCCGTAGCCCCCATGCTGGGGCTGTTGGGGACCGTGGTCGGGATGATGAAAACCTTTTTTGAGATTGCCAACGGTGATTTTTCCGGGGGCAAGCAACGTATTGATATGGCGGGCGGCGTGGCGGAAGCCTTGATTACGACGGCGGGCGGCTTGATGCTTGGGATTCCCGCCATCCTGGCTTATGTATATTTCCGCAGCCGTGTACACAAACGGGTAGGAGACCTGGAGGCAGCCGTCACGCACAGTGTTTCCGTAGTTGCCACCCAGCTTCAGAAGCCACGAGCCGGTGCAGCTGGGGCTTTTCATGAAGAGGAACTTCCCAGAGTCCCCGTAGATCCCACTTCCCTGCGCGATGTGCGTGGGCTCTAGCCGGAACGCATCTACTTCTCCACCTCACCGGAAGATTGTATGAAATTTCATTATAAAATGCCCAGTCCTATCGGGTTCCAATTAGCCCCCATGCTGGACATCGTATTTCTGCTGCTGGTGTTTTTCATCGTAACCCAGACATTTGAGGATGATGAACCGGATCTTTCCATCAATCTTCCTTCAGCAGAGACTCCCAAGCCCGGTGAAAATGTGTCCAATGAAATTATCGTGAATATCCGTAAAGATGGTACCGTGGTAATCAACCGCCAGCCGTACACAATGCCGCAGCTGGAAGACAAGCTTTTTTCTGTCGCCCGGTTGGACAAAACTATGCTCGTCCGTATCCGCGTGGATGAGAAGGCGGAATCCGGCGTGGTGGTGCATGTGATGGACGCATGTCTGAAGGCCGGGCTGAATAACGTTTCTTTTTCCACGCGTCCTCCGGCTCCATCTTCCATCAATGTTTCCAATTCCCAGGCTTCATGAAAGCGTTCTTTTCCATTAATGCAGGTTTAATAACTTTGGCGATGTTTTCTGCCGCCCAGGAAAATATTCCGGATGCCGCTCCTATCGCGGATGGTCCGCTGGTCGCTAATCCGGAGCTGGATACGCTGGATATGGCGGACATGCTGTACAAGCAGGCCCAGGCTCCGGCTACGAAGGAGAACCGGCAGGAATATGGACGCCTTCTTGATTTAAGCTTGCGTAAATATCTGGAATTTACCCAACGTTTCCCCCAGTCTACCCAGGCTCCTCTGGCAGAGTATCGTGCTGCCATGTGTTTGGAGGAGCTGGGCAGGAAAGATGAGGCACACGGCCTGTTCCTCAGATTGATTCAGACGGGCAGCCCCGCTCTGGTTGCCGCCTCTGCCTACCGTCTGGCGACGGATGCTTCTTCTGCCGGGGAGATAGATAAGGCCATCCAGTATTACCAGCTCGTGATTCGCAATGCGGAACAGAATGATTTGAAGGTGGACGCCCAGTACCGTCTGGGACGCCTGTTTCTTTCCAACGGTAATCCGGAGTCAGCCGCCACCATGTTTTGCGCGGTGATGGGCAATCCGGAAGCGGATGCCAAGTTTGTTCTGGTGTCCCGGATGGGATATGCCGCCCTGTGTGCGGATACGGGACGCTTGGGAGAAGCCTATTCCGAATATCGCAAGGTGCTGGAAACGCCCGGTGTGGATAACAGGAACCGGGGAATCGCCACTCTTCAGGCCGCCATGCTGGCCACCAAACTGAAAAAGACTGCGGAAGCCCAGGGCCTTTATGAACGGCTTTTGAAGGACGAGTCCCTGAAGGAGATGGCGCCGGAGGCCCGAATGGGGCTTCTTCTGGGGCTGTACAATATGGGCAAGTACAGGGAGATACTTTCCCAGTATGAGCAGCAGAAGGGAATAAAGATGCCGACAAAGGACGGCCAGGTGCGTCTGCTGATGCTGCTGGGGCAGTCCGCCTATAAATTGAAGGAGTATCGGAAAGCGGCGGATTTCTTTCTGGAAGCGGAAAAGTCCGTCCCTTATACGCAGGAGGCCATGCAAGCCTCCTTTTACCGGTTGTTGTGTTATAATGAACTCAAGCAGAAAGATCTTCCCCAGCGGGCTCAGAGCTTCCTGAACCATTATGCCAAGGCTTTTCCTACCAGTGAACTGCATGATATGGTGCGCCTGATGGCTGCAGAGAACCTGTTCAGCTCCAATCCGGCGGATGCCGCCCGGTTTTATGCCAGCATTGATTTTGACAAGGTGCCTCCGAAGATGCGCGCGGATATTTTATATAAGAGCGCGTGGGCGATTGCCCAGGCCGGGAACAGAGGTGTGGCCGCCAAGCTGCTGACTGATTTTATCAATGATTTTCCAAAAGATCCCCGCATTTGCGAGGCATTGACGTTACGCGGAGACATGTATGCCAAGACCAAGAAGGAAGCTGAGGCTCTGATGGATTTTGACCGTGTGATTGCCCGTTGGCCGAAAGCTGAATCAGCTGCCGCCGCATGGCAGAGAGCCGCTCAGATTTATGCGGGACGCCAGGATATGGCGAACATGGCGAAGTATTATGAAGGCCTGATCCAGAATTTTCCGAAGGCGTCTCCTGCCGCTCTGGCTGAAGCCCATTTCCTGCTGGGGCGTGCGGCGTTTGACCAGGGAGATTTCAAGTCTTCTATCAGCCATATGGCGGAGGCCAAGACGCTGGATCCCCAGAAATACGGAGAACAGGTTAATGTGCTTTCCGTCCTGTCCTATCACAAGCTCCAGGACATGAATAAACTGAAGGAAGCCCTGGAAACCCTGCAAAAGGAAAATCCTTCCGCCGTGGCTCGTGTGCCGGATGTCATTCCCGCATGGCTGGGTCTTCAGGCCTATGGGATGAAGGATCTGGAAACGGCGGACAAGTATATGACCTGGGCTACGCAGAACGACCAGCTTCAGAATGTGAAGAAGGTGATTTGGCGTAATTTGGCGAAGGTGCGCCTGGCGCTCAGAAAGTATGACCGCGCCTTGGTGGCTTCCAACAATTTCCTGAAGGATGAGGATCAGCCTTACCGCCGTGCGGACGGCATGCTGGACAAGGCTTCCATTTTGCTGGGGCTGGGCAAGTATGCGGATGCCAGAAAGACGGCGGAAGATGCGCTGGCTCTGGGCGTGGAAGGTCCTTTGATGGCTTCCTTGAAAATTGTTCTGGGGGATATTTCCTATGCGGAGAAAAAGTTTGATGAAGCGGCCAAGCATTACGGTGTTACGGCCGAGCTGTTTGTCAATGACGCTGAACTGAAACCCAAGGCTCTGTTCAAGGCGGCAGAAGCTTTGGACAAGGCCGGCCGCAAATCGGAGGCTTCCCAATATCGGGGCCGCCTGCAAAAGGAATTCCCGGATTGGAAACAGGATGGAGAGTCTTTGCCTCCGGACGCACGATAAGCGTTTAAGGATTGAACCCGGAAATGGAAAACAGGCGTAAAAGATGGTATGATCTGTTTGGATTGCTGCCTCGCAATCTGGGCCGTCTGTTGTTGTGGTTCAGCCTCATTCCTATCGCTTTCATCATCGTTCTTCTCGTTTATGCATGGAGGGCGGACCAGTATGAGCTGGACGAGGTTTTGGCGCCGTTGGAAAATTGTGCCGCATATGATCGCAACGGCCAGTGGATAGGCACCTTGACAGATCATGACCGGGTGTATGTAGCGCGCAATGAACTGCCCGATAATCTGGTGAATGCTTTCATTGCGCGGGAAGATGAAGACTTTTTCGAACATGGCGGCATTGTGTACTCTTCCATTATCCGCTCCATTTGCCGGAATCTGACTACGTTGTCCTATGCCCAGGGTGCTTCCACGATTACGATGCAGCTGGCGCGGAATTGTTATGAGCTGGGGGGGAAGACCCTGGATCGCAAGGTTTTGGAAATGGCCGTGGCCCGCCGCATTGAGGGCAAGTATTCCAAGGATGAAATTCTGACGGCTTACCTGAACCGCATTTATTTTGGCCAGCAATGCTATGGGATTGCGCAGGCGGCGGATTTGTATTTCGGCAAAAAAGTGGCGGATCTGACGCTGGCGGAGTGCGCTACCCTGGCCGGTCTGGTGCGCGGACCTTCCATCTACAATCCTGTTTACAGCCCGGAGGCTGCTGCCAAGGTCCGCAATGCGACGCTGGAAAGGATGTTTGAGTGTGAATTCATTACCCAGGAACAATTATGGCAGGCGCTCCGCGAACCGATGGCGGTGGCCGGTAAACGGGAAGCTCGGCCCGGTTCTTATCCCGTTCTGGTCGTTTCCCGCGAGTTGGGAGACCTGGATTGCTGCGACGAGCAGGAGGGAACCTCCAGCATTTTTGTAATGACCACGCTGGATTTGGAATTCCAGCGGATGGTTGAAGATGTAAGCGAGCCTATGCTGGCCGCTCTGGAATCTTCTTCTGTGTGGGCAGGGTTGCCCAAAAGGGTGGACAACCAGTTGAATCGTTGTGTGCAAGCGGCCATATTGTGTGTGGATTCCCGTAAAGGGGAGTTGCTGGCCGTAACAGGGGGACGCTCCGCCCAGGACGGTCTGGACCGATGGCAGTCCAGGGTAATGCCCGGCGATCTGTTCACTCCCATCGTCAATTTATGCGCCGTCGACCAGCGTAGAACCGTTATTCGCAGCAATCCGGAAGTCACTGGCCGCGGGGTAGGTTTCAATACAGTAATAGAAACGGCACAAAAGGCCGGTTACAAAGGGGAACTTCCCCGTTCTTCGGACTTGTATACCGGCAGGTTTTCCGTGCCTCTTTCGCATGCCGTCAATGCCCTGTATCTCATCGGCAATGACGGGCTCAATGTGAGTATTTCCTCCGTCAGGCAGGTGGGCACCACCAAAAAGAACCTGGTGATGGTGAATGCTCCCTCTCCGGAAGAAAGCCGCCGGGAAATCCTGCCTAGGGAATCCGCTCACCTGGTGGCGTCCCTTCCTCCCTTCCGCTACGACGAACGAACCAGGAAAACCTTCGTCAATGTCAAACTTCCGGGAAATACGGGACATTTTTCCGCCGTCATGGGGCGTTATTTCACGGTTTTTGCCTGGGTGGGCTTTGATTCTCCGGAGGCCGCCGTCTATGAAAAGAAAGGGGTTTCCGCGGCGTTGGCAAAAACCTGTTCCTCCCTGGCCGGGGAGGTGTATGACCGTGCGGAGGAAGGCCGCAGAAAAGCTGTCCGGGAACGTCGGGAGCGGGAAAATGCTGCAGAGCAGGGCCCCCAATGAAGTTCAATTTTCCATTAGTAGAAGCATCATGAGACACTCACTTGAAATGACCACGGCCATCCAGGCCGCCAAATCCGCCGGAGCTTTTCTGAAGAAGCATTTTTATGAGCAAAAGAAGGTGGATGAAGCCAGCCAGAATGATATCAAGCTGGAGTTGGACAAGCTTTCCCAGAAACTGATTACGGAGGAAATCCTCTCCGTGTTTCCCCACCACGCCGTCTTGGGCGAAGAAGGATACACCGGGGACAGGAACAGTGAATATGAATGGATTGTAGACCCCATTGACGGGACGGTGAATTATTTTTACACGATTCCCTGGTTCTGTGTCTCCATAGCTTTGCGCCGCCGCGGGGAAGTGGTTCTTGGAGTGATTTACGACCCCATGATGGATGAATGCTGGCATGTGGAAAAGGGCGGGATTCCATACATGAATGATCATCTCATGCATTGCAGCCGGCGGGAACGCATGGCGGAAGCCGTGGTATTCGTGGGGCACGGCAAGACGGACGGGTCCAAGGAAAAAGGGATTGAACGCTTCGCCAAGATCGCCTGGCAGGTACGCAAGGTGCGCAATAACGGTTCCGCCGCTTTGGCCCTGGCTTATATTGCCTGCGGCAGATTTGACGCCTATGTGGAAAGCGTCATTTCCATCTGGGATGTCGCTGCCGGGGTTTTGCTGGTGGAAGCAGCCGGAGGCAAGGTTGTTTTGGAACCGAAGGAAGACAATCCTGAACAATTCGCCATTGTCGCATGGAACGGTCGCATCCCTGTTATGGAAGCACTGGGAGAATAGCCTGAACATTATTGCCGCAGTACCGCATGAAAAACATGATTGCTTTGACCGGAATCGGCTATGACATCCACCGTTTTGCGGAAGTTCCGCGCCCCTTGATGCTGGGCGGCGTGCATATTCCTTCTTCCCGAGGCCTGGACGGCCATTCCGACGCGGATGTTTTATGCCACTCCATTGCGGACGCTTTGCTGGGCGCTGCCGGGTTGCCGGACATCGGCTACTGGTTCCCGCCGGGAGATCCTGCCTGCAAGGACATTCCTTCTCTGGATATTGTGGCGAAAGCCGTCTCTCTGATCCGGGAGCGCGGCGGTCGCATCGTGAATGTGGACTCGTCCCTTATTGCAGAATCTCCCCGCATTTCTCCTTATTTGGAGCAGATGAAAGGAGCTTTGGGAACCGCTCTGGGAATCTCCACGGCCCGTGTGGGCATCAAGGCCACCACGAATGAACAGCTTGGCGCGCTGGGCCGCAGGGAAGGCATTGCCGCTTTTGCCGTGGCGTCTATTCTGATGCCGGAGGATCCGGTCATGCCATAAGGCGGATGCCCGGTTCTTTTTTCTGGAAGGCACTACCTAGGACAGCTAACTCTCAATGAGTTAGCTGTCTTTCTTTCACTCCAACCCCTCCAAGTCTCCACAAAAGTCACCACGAACCCCCTAAACTATTGAGGTATAGTGAGTTCTGTACAGTGTGGTGCGTAGGGTTATACGATAAAACTGAGTTAACCTATTGATAATCAGCACTACATTCAATGTCATTCATTTTCATTCGCAAGCATTCAATCCCACGAAGTCATACCAAAAGTCCAAACTTTAACAGAGTTTAACCATATCTGAGGTCTAAAAATGTGGTGATCTCGTCTGAATTTTCACCGAGTCACCACGCTAAATCGTTAAAATCCCATAAAATTTTCGTACCTTTGTGGTCGGGATGACGCAATTTGCCCATGACATTTTGAAATAAGAAGCGGTATGCTCTCTTGTAAGTCGAGAACGTAGGAAATTCAAGACACTGCACAAGGATAGCATAGCGGTTCTCACGCATACGGGGTGGGCTGCTATACTACATTCGTGCATTTAGGTTTCCTACGACCTTCGACTTAGAATGTTGCATCAGTAGTCCGCGCTTCTGCATTTATAAATGGCTCCATCAGACTGTGGGGCAAAAAAGAAAAATGACAATGGAAATGAAATTCTGTCAGAGTTGCGGAATGCCGCTGACTGACGACAACAAAGGCACAAATGCCGATGGCTCACATAACGGTGATTACTGCATCTACTGCTATAAGGATGGCAAATTCACGCAGGATATGACAATGGAGCAGATGATTAACCACTGCGCCCAGTTCATCGATGAAATCAACAAGCAGTCAGGGCAGACCTTGACCAAGGAACAGGCAAAAGAAATGATGCGTCAGTTCTTCCCTCACCTCAAACGCTGGAAGAACTGAATTACTATGTTTATCGCAATACTCACATATAAAAAGCCGTTGAGCGAGGTTGACCGATTCCTCGCCGCTCATCGTGAATATCTCGCCAAGCACTATGCCGCCGGAGATTTTATAGCATCCGGTCCGCAGAATCCGCATGCCGGTGGCGTGATAATGATGAAAGCCGACAGCCGTGCATCGGTTGAGGCTATAATAGCCGAAGATCCTTTCCATATCAACGTCATTGCCGACTATCAGATAGTGGAGTTTACTCCTACGATGTTTGCCAACGATTCGTTAAAATCATCCCTGCAATGAAAAGTAATCGGCATTAACGGTAGCGCACGGAGAGATGGCAATACGGCAATCATAATCCGCACGATATTTGAGGAACTGAATAAGAGCGGTATTGAAATCGAGCTTATTCAGTTGGCAGATGTCGAGATAGAGCCTTGCCGTGCTTGGGATACAGTCACGTCCGAAAGTCGAGAAATTCCGATACCCGGCCTTGCGCTGACGGGCATGGGCGATATTGAGGTCATTGACAGAGAATTTGATTGCTTTGACGATGCAGCGAGCGTCAAACGTCTTGGGCTTGTTACACCCGTCCAATGGTCTGTAGTTTATTTCTTTTTTCATAATCAGATAGTCGTTTGGTGATTATAGTGGTTGAAGTAGGAATGGAGGGGGAGGTTTCGAGGCACAAAAATAGCTCAGGTATTACCTTAGCCTAAACTCGCTCCCCCTCCATTCCATTACGGTGGTTGCCGCTTATGGGCTTTGCGCCCTCAATTTCGAGCGTTGGATTTTCGGCTGTCGGCGGTGATTACTCAGGCATCGGCCACGACTTGATTTCATCCGCCATATCCTCGAACACTGCACGGAGGATGTTGTTGATGACGTATGTCGAGCACGACTTGTAGTTGCCCGACTTGGCGCAGATTGTGTGAGCCATCTTCAGGATATCGGGAGAGATGGTTATAGGGGAGCCTCCTTTGGTATCAACCTTGCGGGTGTATGTTCCGCAGAACTCGTCCCGATTGGCACGGCGCATCTTACCACTGATTCTCGTTGACCTGAGCAATCTTGCAGATTGTTCATCAACAGTGGTTTCTTTATCGGCTTTGGTCACTTTATCTGATACACTCGTTATAGTCGTTTTAATGGGTGTAACCGTTTTAGCCATTGTAGTGGATTCAATGGGTTCAGTCTCGTCAATGGTTTGGGTGGCTTTATCAGTTGTGACAGTTATTGTTGATTCAGTCGTAACAACGTCTTTGCCATCATTCTCGACTATACCGTCCACATCTGTTTTCAGCACCGTGGGTATCCGGTTTTCCTCGGCGGTTGATAGTTTTCTTTCACCGAGAAAATGCAGAAATGCCGGGATTTCCTCTTTTGCCTTGGCGAGAAAGTTGGTATCGTCAACGGTTAGCCGTTCCACCTTTCTGACCTAGTAGCGGATTTCACCGGGGTCGATGATTATGGGCAGATGCTCGTTGTTGGAGCATAGCACGAACTTGGCGAAGAAACTCACTTCCTCACGGTCACGCCCTTTCGCCTCCACCTTGTAGTTGTAGGTGGTTGAGAGATTCTTCAACCGCTCCGAATCCTCGCGCTTGTTGAGAAGCACCTCGTCAACGAGGATAATCAGCTTGCTGTTCCAATCGTCATTGAACTGGCTGCGGAAATTCTCGTTGGTGTTGAAAGTGGTGTTGCCCTCAAATATGGCTTTGAGGAAATTGAGGAATGTCGATTTGCCGGTGTTGCGTTCTTCCGACACAAGCAGCAGAATCGGTAATTTCTGCGTCGGTCGGAGATACAGCAGTTGGAGATAATCCATGCCGAGTTCATATTGGTCACCGAAGATATGGGCTACAATGGTGCGGATTGTCGGGAAATCACCTTCTTTGGGTGTGTGGCTGATGGCAGCATATTTGTTGAGGAATGTGCCGACAACAGGCTGATAGCCCACATGAGCCGGAACACAGCAGAGCCCGTCATACTTGGGGATACCCGCCACAAAATCCTTGCCGTAGTCCTGACGGATAGCCTCGATTGTCCACGGTATGCGGCACTCGATAAGTTCTCCGGCGGCATTGGGTCGGCTCACCATTTTGTAGTAGGTCGCGCCGATGCGCTCAAAGCAGTCTTCGGGTTCGGTGACTGATGCGATTTGTGTTTCAGTTTCTTTCATCGGTTCAGTCATTATTGCGTGATTCGATAATGGCGTTCACCTCACTTTGTCGGTAGCGTGTGCTGCCGTTTACCTTTACAGGGGTGAGCTGCCCTTTCTGTGTGAGATTCCAGACGGAGGT
>OGYB01000407.1_pt1 | contig 30171 bp, 27 predicted proteins | sample 1576421 | NCBI WGS metagenome assembly OGYB01 (sample SAMEA3541577, study PRJEB24748) | human gut metagenome | biome: human gut; feature: human-associated habitat; material: faeces | place: China | collected 2012
CAGGCAGGTCCAAACCCCTGTCCTCCTATGGTTGTCGGTGTCGGAATCGGCGGTACTTTTGAAAGAGCTGCCCAGCTTGCAAAAAAAGCAACCTTCCGTCCGATTGATTCCAAAAATGAAGATGAACGCTATGCACAGCTTGAGGACGAGCTCCTTGCCGAAATCAATAAAATGGGCTTTGGCCCTGCGGGACTTGGCGGCAATACAACTGCAATCGGCGTGAATATCGAAACTTCACCCACACACATTGCAGGAATGCCTGTTGCGGTCAACATCTGTTGCCATGCCGCAAGACACGCAAGCGCAACGATCTGAGGAGGAAAAGCTGTGGAAAAGAAAATTACACTTCCGATTACGGACGAAGATATCAAAAATCTTAAAGCAGGCGACAGCGTTCTGCTCTCGGGTTCAATCATCACAGGCAGAGATGCCGCACACAAAAGACTTTATGAATTGATTCAGAAGGGCGAAAAGCTTCCCGTTGACATCAAAGGCGAGCTTATCTATTATGTTGGTCCTGCTCCTGCAAAGCCCGGTTATGCAGTAGGTCCTGCAGGTCCGACATCAAGCTATCGTATGGATAAGTACGCTCCGTCACTGCTTGACCTCGGACTCAAAGGAATGATAGGCAAAGGCGCAAGAAATAAAGAAGTTGTCGATGCGATTGTTCGCAACAAGGGCGTGTATCTTGTCGCAATCGGCGGTGCGGCGGCACTTATCGCCAAGAGCATCAAGAGCGAGGAGATTCTTTGCTATGAAGATTTAGGCACAGAGGCTGTTCGCAGATATGAGGTTGAAGATTTTCCGTGCATAGTTGCAATCGACAGCAACGGCAACAATGTCTACGAAACCGAACCGCCAAAATACAGGGTGAAATAATCGGCAATATAAAATTTTATATAAATAAAAACGGTCGGGCGACAATGCTTGCATTTGGCAAACTGTCATCCGACCGTGAATTTTATTAAACTGTTTCTGCAAAATACAGACGGCTGTTAATTAAGCACTTACTTTGCACAGCTTGCAATCGCCGATTTCTATAGCTCTTTCAAGGGTGTCGGTAAAATGTGTGACTTCTTCGGGAATGTCGCAGTAGAGATACTGCTCGTTCACGGCAAAATCTTCCGCCTCTCTCGACTGAACGCACACTTCATACATTCCGTTCGGGTGTTTATAGACCTCGTAACGAAACATTCTGTCATCTGTGTACATATCATAAATCACATAGTCACGCATTTTATCACTTCCTCTCAATATATTTTTGTTGCGGATTGCAAACAGTACTTGGTTACTTCGTTTCTAAAAACTCCTGTACTCTCTCAAAAAGGTACGGCTGAATTGCAGGATATGTCAAATTTTCGGGCATATCGTCAAAAAGCTTGATTTTTTCAATTTCAAGCGGTGGCAGTTCTCCAAAACTGCGAATTTCCGCAAAATAGAGCATTCCGTAATCCGTGAATGAATAGATGCACACGGGATAGATTTCGAAATCTTTTGCACCCGTTTCTTCCCAAAGTTCACGCTTTGCGGTTGCTTCAATATCTTCGCCGTCCTCACGATGACCGCCCGGAATTTCATATGTATCACGCTCTTTGTGCTTGCAGAAAACCCATTTTCCGTTGTATCTCGCACAAATTACGGCGTATTTCAACGGCTTGTCTGCGTTGAGGTCGAAAAATTTAACTTTCATAGCTAATCCTTTTAATCAAAATATCTTACAAGCGAGATCACCTTGCCGAGCAACGCAACTTCATCAACAATAATCGGTTCAAAATTGTCATTTTCGGGCTGGAGTCTGAAATGACCGTTTTCCTTGTAAAAACGCTTTACGGTCGCCTCTTCGCCGACGAGTGCAACAACGATTTCGCCGTTTTCCGCAACAGGTGTGCGGTGAACAATTAAAATATCGTCAGGGAAAATGCCTGCGTTAATCATACTTTCGCCCTGAACACGCAGAGCAAAAAGCTCTCTGCCCCTTTTTAAACTGTCGGGAACAGGCACATAACATTCAATATTCTCAACGGCAAGAATCGGATAACCTGCCGCAACTCTGCCGAGTACAGGTACATCGGTGCTTTTCTCCATGCCGTTAATCTGAATACAACGGTTCACACCGTGTTCTCTTGAAATAAGTCCCTTTTCTTCAAGTGCTTTGAGGTGGTGGTGAACGGTTGATGTGGAGCTCAATCCCGTTTCCTCACAGATTTCACGAACGGACGGAACTCTGCCCTCATCTGCACATTCCTTTAGATAATCGAAAATTTTCTGTTGGCTTTTGCTTAAAGGTTTCATATCGCAACGCCCCTTGTTTGTAATTACAGTATGATTGTACCATATATTTTCGGAAAAATCAAACATTTGTTTTATATTTTTGAAAAATTTTTTATTTCGTCGAATAAATAAAGAGATTGTCTGAATTTTGATTGATTAACAGAAAAAAACAGACGCTTTTCATTCCGATTTCAAAAAGGGTTCACACAGTTTTCATATTTGCATTGTTTAATATAAGCGTACTCAGAAAGACGGAACCGCATCCGTCAGAGTATAATTGTTCTACCCTCCTCAATGCGAGTCTGAACAAAGACTCGTAATTGTACCCCTCATTTTTTAAAGAACATAAGAAAGCACCGGGTCGCCGCAAGCCCGGTGCTTTCACTTTTTCAGGATTATTCCTGAAAAAGTGGGTGAAATTCGCCTATGGCGAGTGAAATCTGACTTTGTCAGGTGAAATCGTCCTTGCGGACGGTGAAATTGCCCTGTCGGGCAGTTGTGGTCGGGAAGATAGTCGGTTTGTAAAACAAATTTGTAGCCCGATTGTAGCGGCGAACCGTGTTCTCCCGTCTGAAATATAGTCGCAATGCGTTGTACATAAATGTACTGCCTTTTGCTCGTTATTTCAGACAGCGCTTTGCTCCCTTCATCCGCCACTGGCGGCGGTCGCAAGGCTACCAATCGTATCGTGTGTAAACACGATACGAATAAAACCGTACAATATGTTTTTACTTATTTTGGTTTTGCAACCAAAACAAATGGCGATCACTGATCGCCGCTACATTGAATTGTGCAGACAATCACAATGCCACGCTCGGGTGTAATAGTTTTTTAAATATTGCAAACTATCTGCACGAACTAAAATAAACACGAACCGAACAATTACAAAGCCACGCTCGGGCATAATAGTTTTAAATATTGCAAACTATCTACACGAACTAAAATAAACACGAACGAAAATAAACACAAACTAAAAAATTGAATTATCATCTGCACTATGATACAATATATATAGTAAAGTGAGGTGCTTGTATGCTTGAGAACAAACTCGGATTGACTTCTTCTGCGGAGCTTGCTCGTGAAGAGGAGCGAATCAGTAAGAAAAAGGCGGCAATGCTTTTTGAAAATCACATTCTTGACAACCTTAAAAGCGGAAAGTTTTCAACATTACAGACAATCCACAAGTACCTTTTTGATGAAATCTACGATTTTGCGGGAAAGTTGAGAACCGTAAACATTGCAAAGGGCAATTTCAGATTTGCACCTTTGATGTACATTGAATCAGCTTTGAAAAATATTGATGAAATGCCGCAGAGCAATTTTGATGAGATTATAGAAAAGTATGTCGAAATGAACATTGCGCACCCATTCAGAGAGGGCAACGGTCGCAGTGCACGAATCTGGCTTGACCATATGTTGAAAACGGAAATCGGCAAGGTTATCGACTGGAGCAAGGTTGACAAGGAAGATTATCTGCTTGCAATGGAGCGCAGTCCCATACGGGATATCGAGATAAAATATGTTCTGAAAAACGCATTGACCGATGAAATTGACAGCCGTGAGATGTACATGAAAGGTATTGACCACAGTTATTATTATGAGGGCTACACAGCGTTTAAAGCGGACGAACTTTAGTAAAATTGAAAGTTGACGGCGAGCCGCCGTTCTCAGTCCGAGAAGATAGTTTTGATAGGGGCAAGAGCAAAATGCCCGAATGAAAATGTTTATTGAAAATTGTGCAAACAGTTACAATGTTACGCTCGGGTATAATATGTTTTTACATCGCAAACTATCTGCACGAATTTAAAAAACACGAATTAAAAACAACGGACAGCAGAAATAAAATCTGCTGTCCGATTTGTTTTTTATACATATATAGTTATTTTCTTTTTCTTATAAACCAATATATCAAACCAAGCGCAACGAGGAAACCGCCGAGGATGCAACGGAAGATGATATTAAGCGTACCCTCAAACATTGGGTAGCCTGCAAAGGTTCGCAGTCCGTACCATACGGTCATGAAGATAAAAAACACAGCCATTAAAACTGCAAGCAAGCCCTGATGTTCGTGACGATATTTGATTCCTACGATAATCATTAATATTGCAAGAGCCGCCCAAAGCCATACATACATATTCTGAAGAAATTCGCCCATAAAATTCACCCTTAAACATTACTGATAAGTAGATTATAGAGTATCCTCGGCACAATGTCAAACCGTGTTATGTGAAGATTTTCTGAAAACGAAAAATTTTTTCAAAAACGCTTGACTTTTACTGACTTTGGTATTATATTATGAGTATAGCAATTAGCACTCACCTATCGAGAGTGCTAAAACAGCAAAAACCGACACGAAATGAGGTGAACGGTATGGAGCTGGCTGAAAGAAAAAAGAAAATATTATCGGCAGTAATTGAAAGCTATATCAACACAGGCGAGCCGATTGGTTCAAAAGCGTTGATTAACGAAACGGGACTTGAGGTTTCATCGGCAACGGTGCGAAATGACCTTGCAGAACTTACAAATAAAGGCTACTTGGTTCAGCCGCACACCTCGGCAGGACGAATTCCAACGCTGCAGGGCTACAGATACTACATCGACAATCTGATGAAAATTACCCCTGTAACTCAAGGCGGACGGGAATACGTTGAATCCGAGCTTTACAAAAGCGCAGATTCCCCCGAGAGCATCCTCAAAGAGGCAAGCGGTGTTATTTCAAGGCTGACAGGCTGCACGGCGGTAACAACAACACCTTCGGGTGAGGAAAGCAGAATCCACAGAATAAGATTTGTTCAGACGGGTTCACACACGGCAATGGCTGTTGTGATTGCCTCAAACGGAATCATAAAAACGAAGCTGTTTCGTTGCGATTTCCTTTTGAATCCCGAACTTTTGACCGTGTTTGACAAGGCATTTAACGAAATCTTTTCGGGAATGAAGCTTTCATCGGTCAACCGACCGTTCATACAGACAGCGGCGGCAAGGCTCGGTGAGCTTTCAATGTTTACCCCGGGAGTGCTTGTGGCAATTATGGAGGCTTGTGAAACGGCAAAGGAAGTCAGCGTTTATCTCAGCGGTGTGACAAAGCCGTTGTTTATGTCCGATGTCAATTTTCTTAATGCACGAAATGTTATGGAGTTTTTGAACAACAGACATGACCTTGCGGAAATGCTTGAAAATCTTCCGCTCGACACCTCCGTCAGCATAGGCGGCGAAAACAGCAGAACAGAGCTTGCAGGAAGTGCGGTAATCTCCACACGATACCGACTTGACGGCAATCCGTCAGGTGTGCTTGCGGTGATAGCACCCGTGAGAACGGACTACGCAAGAGCAATTTCAATTCTTGAATGTGTGTCCGAAAGCGTTAGCACTCTTATTGATGAGCTGATAGAAATATGATAAATAAAAATCCTTGAAGGAGGATAAAGATGACTAAGAAAAAATCCGAGAAAACCGAAGAAAAAAAGGTTTCCGAAGAAACAGTCGCAGAAGAAACCAAGGCTGAAAATACCGAAGAGCCTGCAAAGGATGAAAATGCAGACAAAATCAAGGCTCTTGAAGATGAGCTTTCGGCACAGAAGGATAAGTATATGCGACTTGCCGCCGAGTACGACAATTACCGTAAAAGAACGGCAAACGAAAAGCTTTCAATCTATGACGATGCAACTTCAAAGGCTTGTATCGAGCTTCTTCCTGTTGCAGACAGCGTAACGCTTGCTCTTGCAAATCTGAAAGATGCCGATCCCGATATCATCAAGGGTATTGAGCTTATTTCAAATCAGCTTGCAAAGAGCTTTGAAAAGCTAAAGATTGAGTCCTACGGCAAAGCAGGCGATGCATTTGATCCGAACTTGCACAATGCGGTTTCAAAGATTGAGGACGAAAACCTCGGTGCCGACACAATCGCGGCCGTTTATCAGACGGGTTACAAAATCGGTGACAAAATTATCCGTCACGCAATGGTACAGGTTGCCAACTGTGACTGATTTCATATATAAATATTCAGCAGAAAACACACTAACAAAAACAATTAAAAATTCAATTGGAGGAATTTATCATGGCTAAGACAATAGGTATAGATTTAGGTACAACAAACTCATGCGTAGCAGTTATCGAAGGCGGCGAGCCTGTAGTTATCGCTAACGCAGAAGGTGCAAGAACAACTCCGTCTGTTGTTGCTTTTTCAAAAGACGGCGAAAGAATGGTCGGTCAGGTTGCCAAGCGTCAGGCTATCACAAACCCTGACAGAACAGTTGCATCAATCAAGAGAGAAATGGGTACTGCTCACAAGGTAACAATTGACGGTAAGAGCTACACTCCACAGGAGATTTCAGCAATGATTCTTCAGAAGCTCAAGTCAGATGCAGAGGCTTACCTCGGCGAAACAGTTACACAGGCAGTTATCACAGTTCCTGCATACTTCACAGACGCACAGCGTCAGGCTACAAAGGATGCCGGTAAGATTGCAGGTCTTGATGTTAAGAGAATCATCAACGAGCCTACAGCAGCCGCTCTTTCATACGGTGTAGATAAGGAAAAAGACCAGAAGGTTATGGTATATGACCTCGGCGGCGGTACATTCGATGTATCTATCATCGAAATGGGCGACGGTGTTCAGGAAGTACTTGCAACAGCAGGTAACAACCGTCTCGGCGGTGATGACTTCGATAAGAGAATCATCGACTGGATGGTTGCATCATTCAAGACAGAAACAGGCATTGACCTTTCACAGGATAAGGTTGCAATGCAGAGATTAAAAGAGGCTGCCGAGAAGTCAAAGATTGAACTTTCAGGTGTTACAACTTCTAACATCAACCTCCCGTTTATCACAGCAGACCAGACAGGTCCTAAGCACCTTGACCTTACTCTTACAAGAGCAAAGTTTGACGAACTCACATCAGACCTCGTAGAAGCTACAATGGGTCCTGTAAGATCAGCTCTTCAGGATTCAGGTCTTCAGATCGGTCAGATTGACAAGGTTCTTATGGTTGGTGGTTCTTCCAGAATTCCTGCTGTTCAGGACGCTGTTAAGAAGCTCATCGGCAAAGAGCCGTTCAAGGGTATCAACCCTGATGAATGTGTTGCTATCGGCGCAGCTATTCAGGCAGGTGTACTCGGCGGTGAAGTTGAAGGACTTCTCCTCCTCGATGTAACTCCGCTTTCACTCGGTGTTGAAACAATGGGCGGTGTTATGACAAAGATTATCGACAGAAACACAACAATCCCAACAAAGAAGAGCCAGATTTTCTCAACTGCAGCTGATAATCAGACACAGGTTGAAATCAATGTTCTTCAGGGTGAGCGTGAATTTGCCCGTGACAACAAGCAGCTCGGTCTTTTCGCTCTCACAGGCATTGCTCCTGCTATGCGTGGTATTCCGCAGATTGAAGTAACATTTGATATTGATGCCAACGGTATCGTTAATGTATCTGCCAAAGACCTCGGTACAGGCAAAGAGCAGAAGATTACAATCAGTAACTCAACTTCAATGAGCAAGGAAGATATCGACAAGGCTGTTAAGGAAGCTGAACAGTTTGCCGCAGAGGACAAAAAGCGCCGCGAGGCAGTTGACGCTAAGAACGAGGCTGAAAACATTGTTTATCAGGCAGAAAAGCTCGTCAGCGAAAGCGGTGACAAGATTCCCGAGGATGACAAGAACGCAATCAACACAAAGGTTGCAGCTCTTAAAGAGGCTATCTCAAAGGACGATGCCGCACTCATCGGCACAGCTAAGGAAGACCTCCAGAAGACTCTTAACGATGCTGCCGCTAAGCTTTATCAGCAGGCTGCTCCGCAGGGCGGTGCTCCCGATATGAACGGCGCTCAGCCAAACGGCGGTAATCCTACAGGCAACAACGGCGGAGATCCTAATGTATATGACGCTGATTTCACCGATGTTGACGATAACAAGTAATTTATGTTAGAATAACATATAGTCAAAGGAGCTGTTATATGGCGGCTCCTTTTGGCTGTATAAGACGATAACCGGCTTGCAATATTGCGTGATTTCGGTATTTTGACAAAGGTGAGAGTAATATGGCAGACAAAAGAGACTACTACGAGGTGCTTGGCGTTCAAAAGGGCGCAAGCGACGATGAAATAAAAAAGGCATACAGAGCCTGTGCCAAAAAATATCACCCGGATTTGCATCCCGGCGATAAAGAATGCGAGGAAAAATTCAAGGAAGTAAACGAGGCTTATGAAGTTCTTTCCGACTCCGATAAAAAGGCTCGTTACGACCAGTTCGGTCACGCAGGCGTTGATCCCAACTACGGTGCAGGTGCAGGCGGAGCAGGAAGTCCGTTCGGTCAGGGTATTGATATTGACGATATCTTCTCCAGCTTTTTCGGCGGATTCGGCGGCAGACGCTCCAACAATGCAAACGCTCCTATGCGTGGCAGTGATATTGAAACTACGGTTTACATTTCATTTGAAGAGGCGGCAAAGGGCTGCAAGCAGACAATCAACTATTCATGCGTAACAACCTGTGACGACTGTCACGGAACAGGCGCTCAGCCCGGCACAAGCCCCAAGACCTGTTCGTCATGCGGCGGTTCGGGTAAGGTTACAATCAATCAGAGAACACCTTTCGGCGTTGTCCAGACACAGCGTACCTGTGATGCCTGTCACGGCAGAGGTAAGATTGTTGACAATCCTTGCAAGAAGTGCGGCGGTTCGGGCAAACAGCGCAAGAACAAGACTGTTGATGTAACGATTCCGGCAGGTATCAAGGATCAGCAGATTCTTAATGTAAGCGGCAGAGGTAATGCAGGTACAAACGGCGGTCCTGCAGGCGACCTTCATGTTTATGTAAATGTTCGTCCGCACCCTGTTTTTGAACGCAGAGGTGACGATGTGTGGTGCGAAGTTCCGATAACCTTTACACAGGCGGCTCTCGGAGCAGATGTTGTCGTTCCTACTCTTGACGGCAAGGTTTCCTACACGGTTCGTGAGGGTACACAGCCGGGTGATGTTTTCAGACTCAAGGGCAAGGGCATTCAGCGACTCGGCGGCAGAGGCAGAGGCGACCAGTATGTAAGAGTTACCGTTGAAGTTCCGAAGAATCTTAACGGCAAGCAGAAAGAGCTTATAAAACAGCTTGACGGCGCAACAGGCGACAAGAACTACGCAAAACGCAGAAACTTCTTTGATAAAATCAAGAAGATGTTCAACGAGTAACACAGAATAAATAAGATTTGTGGGGCATTTGTCCCCACAAATTTTTTATACGGCGTGTCGCCGCTCCCAATTTGAGCAGATAATTTGTTGTGTAAAAAACATATTATGCCCGAGCGTGCAATTGTGATTGTCTGAACAATTTATCCGCCACTACATTACAAACAAAAATATCGGCATAAAATGCCCGTGAATCAGAGGTTAAAATGGAATCCTGGACAGAAATAAAAATATCCGTTGACGCAAAGGATATTGACAGAGCAAGTGATATTGCAAATGTCGTAGTTCCCTACGGCATCTATATTGAAGATTACACAAACCTTGAGCAAGAGGTTGAGGACATTGCCCATATTGACCTTATTGACGAGAATTTGCTTGCAAAGGACAGAAACAAGGCTTTTGTTCACATTTATCTTGAACCCGATGTTTCGCCGTCAGAGGCGGTTGCATTCCTTTCGGAACGCTACAATGCGGAGGGTATAAAGCATTCAATTGAACTTCTTGACTGCCTTGAGGAGGATTGGAGAAACAACTGGAAGAAATATTTCAACCCGATTGAAGTCGGTGAAAAACTTCTTATCCGTCCGAGCTGGCGAGATGATTACGATGCCGGCAACCGCAAAGTTCTCAATATTGATCCGGGGCTTGCGTTCGGCACGGGCGGTCATGAAACCACAAGGCTTTGCCTTGAGATGTGCGAAAAGTACCTTAAAGAGGGTGATTCTGTTCTTGATGTGGGTTGTGGCAGCGGTATTCTCGGTATTGCAACATTGCTTTTGGGTGCAGACCGTGCCGTTGGTGTTGATATTGACGAAACTGCGGTGAGAACTGCGGCTGAAAACGCAGAAATCAACGGCGTTGCAGACCGTTTTACGGCTATCTGCGGCAGCTTTACTGACAAGGTTGAGGGCAAGTATGACATTGTTCTTGCCAATATTGTTGCCGATGCGATTATGTTCCTCTCAAAGGGCATTAAGGACTTTATGAAGGACGATGCCGTTTACATTATGAGCGGTATCATCGACACTCGTGCCGAAGAAGTCAAGGCATCCGTAAGTCAGTATTTTGACATCATCGAAGAACATCTTGACAACGGATGGGCTTGCTTTGCCGCACGGCGTGCCGCCGTTCCCAATTCGTGAAGATAGTATGATATAGAGAAAATTATTATGCCCGAGCGTAGCATAGTGATTGTTTGTACAAATATTTACAAAAACAAAACAGCTTTCCGATTTTGAGTTCGGAAAGCTGTTTTTAATTTACATTAACTTTTTACTTGATTATCTCATATGACAAATTGTTTTCTTTTGCATATGCTTCGGCGGCTGAACCTTTTTTGCAATACATTTTAAAGCCCTTGAGCGGAACGCTGTCATAATTGTCATCAACATCCATACCAAGACCGCAATTATCCATTTCCTTTACGGAATCGGGAACCGTAACACTTTTAAGGTTCGGCATAGATGTGAACGCATCGCTTTCAAGAACCTTTACACCGTCGGCAATTTCAAGCTCGTATATATTGTCATTGAAACTTAATGCAAACGAATCCACAACCTTAACGGTTTTCGGGATAACCACTTTAACCTTTACATCGGAAAGATAGACACCGAAGCTTGAAATTTCAACAACATCCACACCGTCAATCTGTTCGGGGATATTGATTGTAATTTCTGTGACTTCCTTGTAGGAGTGAGACAGATTATTGTAGAAGTAATCATCGTCCACGCCCATGATTTTCCAACCCTCATAATCATCACTTTTACAATATGTAACATGAGATTTGGTATCCGTAAGGTAATCCTCCTCGTCAATGTCGGAGGTTGCACTGTCCGAATCAAATGTCGGAGCAGTTGATTCTTTGTCAAAGTCCTTTGAAATATAGCTTGAAGCATCGTCAATTGCTTTGTCGCTATGCTTATCTATAGTTTTGACAAATCTCGGGATAATGCTGCATGCCACAACGGAGATAATGACAATCAAAAGTAAGATAATACCTGCAACGACGCTTGTTATAATAACAGCAGTCTTTTTGCTCTTGTTATTACCGCCGTTCGGTGCATTTGTAAACTGCTGTCCGCCGTAGCTGTTTTGTGTATTTGTAAACTGCTGACCGTAGCTTGTGCCGTTTTGATTCGGATTACTGTATCCGCTGTTTGTTGCATTTTCCTGTGTGTTGTTCTGAGTGAGAGGTGATCCGCAGTTTTCGCAGAACTTACCGTCAGACTCATGACCGCATACGGGACATTTCATATTGTTTACTCCTCCGGTTTGTAATTGTGAAATTGTGTCTGCTTATTATAGCAGAAAAAGCAAAATGTTGCAAATGCTTATTTGCTAAGTTTCTTTTCGATTATTTCTGCCGCCTCGTCAAGATAGTTTCCTTCAAAAAATTCAATCTTTCCCTCGTCAACACATTTTGCAAGCTCGGGGTCAATCGGGAGCTTTGCGAGCACCTGTGTGTCATATTCCTTTGCAACTTCCTCAATGTGACTGTCACCGAAGATGCTGTGTTTCTTTCCGCAATCGGGACACATGAACCAACTCATATTTTCAACAAGACCTAAAATCGGCACATTCATCATCTTTGCCATTTTAACAGCCTTTTGAACTATCATTGAAACCAGCTCCTGCGGTGATGCAACAATAACAATGCCGTCAATCGGCAGGCTCTGAAATACCGTAAGCGGAACATCGCCTGTTCCGGGAGGCATATCAACAAACATATAGTCAACATTTTCCCAGATTACATCTTTCCAAAACTGCTTTACCGTGCCTGTGATAACCGGCGAACGCCACACCACGGGATCGGTTTCATGTTCAAGCAGAAGGTTGACGGAAATCATCTTGATTCCCGTTTCGGTAACAACGGGGAAAATTCCCTCATCGTTGCCTCTGCATCTCTCATGTACTCCGAATGCCTTTGGAATTGACGGACCTGTGATATCTGCATCAAGAATAGCCGTGCTTTTACCGAGTCGGTTAAATGTTACTGCGAGCATTGAGGTTACAAGGCTCTTGCCTACTCCGCCCTTGCCCGACACAATGCCGATTACCTTTTTTACGCTGCTGTATTTATTAAGTTCTTCGTGCAAATTCTGTTCCTTGCTTTTGCAATCCGAAGAACAGCTTGAACAATCGTGGGTGCAACCCATTTAAAACATCTCCAATTTCATAAATTCATTTTATCAAAAGAAAACTATCAGTTTTCTTCAACATACGGTTCATCGCCGCCGCTCTCGTGCGACTGTGTCGGCTGAGTGTCATCCGAAGTCTGTGACGATTCGGTAACACTGATATCACTGCTCTGCTGCGGCTCTGTTTCAGGCTGATACTCTGTCTGCGGTTCAGTCTGAACAGGAGCTTCTGTTTCAGGCTGGTATTCAGTCGGCGGTTCATATGTCGGTTCTTCCGTGTAAACGGGAACATAGTTGTCATCGCCGTATTCCGTTGTAGGCTGTACCGTTGTCACCTGTTCCGTTGACGGTGCCGTGGAAGTGGAAGCCTTTTTATCATTTTTCTGTGAGCTGCATTGTGTGAATGCAAAAACAACGGCAACAATAAGGCAGATTACTGCCGCAATTGTTAAGATAACCGCCACATTACGGCTTGTTCTCTTTTTCTTTTTAACAACCTTTTTACGCTTTGGGTTTATTGTTGATTTTGTGTAGTAGTTACCGATGTCGTCAGAAGAAAGGTCATACTGAAAATCCTTTGTAGCCTTTGACACCTGCTCCCCTGTCTGAGAATCAAAATTGTCGCCATAGTCGGGAGTCTGTGCGCGGTCATCTCTTTCCGACGGCATTTTTACGGGAGTTTCCATATCGTCCTCAAAGTCGATTTCCGGCATCTGAACAGCGTCTTCGTCATAATCGCCGACAAATTTTACATCATTGTCAAAGTTATCGCCGTAATCCTCCTGAATATCGGAAGATCTTTCAGTGGCGTTGCTTCTCCTTGCAGGAAACGCAACCTCGTCATCAAAGTTGTCAGGCTCATAATCCTTATTTCTATTATATTTATTGTTATCGTCCATTATGTAATTCTCCTTTGAAAGAAAAATTTTGAAACAGAAAAATACGGTGCATTTATTCTGCACACCCCGTACCAAAATAATAAATCAGCCGTGACAATTTGTCAACTGAATATTAGCACTGTTAAGTTTAAAAGCATAATTTTTTGCCATATACAAAAAGTACCCGCACAAGCCGTGCAGGTACTCGTCGATTTAAGAAAAATCAGCAGTGAATCAAGCGTCTTCACCGTTATCGGTTTCGTCTGTTGATTCGCTTTCATCCTCGGAAAGTTCCTCTGTTTCAACCTCTTCGGATTCTTCAAATGCAGTATCTTCTGCGTTTTCGTCATCTGCAAGATCAGCCTCAATGCCTCCCTGAACAGGGTTGCCTGTTTCTTCTTCAACAGCCTCATCATCGGCAACTTCAAAACCGCTGAGGAATGAGTAAGGAATTCCGTAACCGAGTGCGATACTTGCAAGCGTTACGATAACGCTCAATCCCGAGCCGTTTGCATTTGAAAATACATCATAAAGCGGAAGTCCCGGAGCAAGAGAAGCAACGATTATGTAGAGTGACGGGAGTACCATTACAATAAGTGTAACGAGTGAAAAACGCTTTACCGCCTTGCCGTCACCGACACGGGTTGCATAGAACACCAAAAGACCGAACACAGCATACACAAGAATCGGAATGATTGAACCGAGCGGCTGTGAAAGGGCTGATGCGTACTGTGAGAAGAAGTGTGCGCAAACGATAAATGCGATGATCAGAAATGCAGAGAAAAACAGATTGATTGTATCTCTTTTAGTAGGTTTTTTCATAATATGTCCTCCGTACATACGATATTGGTTTAAGTTTAACATTAAAATGTGACAGTTTTGTGAACAAACAATGATATGTACATTAGAATAATGTAAACAAGGCGTAAAAAACGCAATCGCCTTTTGTTTGACAAAATCTGCAAGGGAGTTTATCATAAATCATAAAGGGATTATGCAACTGATTTTTACATAAAGTGTAAAATCAGGTTGGTAGAAATTGCGTTACATATGAAATATACTTAACTCAGGAGGTATGAAAAGTATGATTGGTATGAATTTGAAGTATCTTCGGAAAAAGTACGGATATTCACAGGAGGACCTTGCGGAGAGGCTTGAGGTGTCAAGACAGTCTGTTGCAAAGTGGGAAAACGAGGAATCTCTTCCCGATGTCGAAAAATGCGTGACGATTGCGCAGATTTTTGAAACTACGGTAGAAATGCTTCTTGTGTGTCCTTTTTACGAGGAAGAATCTGACGCACTTACTTTTCCGACGGTGACGGAAAGTACATTTTCGGCATTGTTAAGGTCAGCGAAAGAGGACAGATTACACTCCCTAAACACGCCAGAAAGGTGTTCGGAATTGAGGCAGGCGACAGACTTCTGGTTCTCGGTGACGAGAAAAAAGGTATGGCACTTGCAAAAATAAAAAATCCCTTTGATAAGTTAATGAAGTAAAATTTGACTTGAATCCCTTTTATCCTGAATTGAGGAGAAAATATGTACGCAATAAAAACAGAAAAACTTACAAAAAAATATAAGGAAAAAACGGCTGTATCAAACCTTGACCTTAAAATCAACGAGGGCGAAATGTACGGTTTGCTCGGAGTCAACGGTGCAGGAAAAACAACAACAATGAAAATGCTCACAACGCTTATTATGCCGACATCGGGTGAGGCAGAGCTTCTCGGCCACAGCATAAAAACCGACAGAGCAGCGGTAAAACAGATTATCGGAATTTCACCGCAAGAAAGTGCGGCGGCAATGAACCTTACCGCAAGAGAAAATCTTGAACTCATGGCAGAGGTTTACGGCTTTTCAAAGAAAGTTGCAAAAGCCAAAGCAAGCGAGCTTATCGAACGCTTTTCCATGCAGGAATTTGAAAACCGCAAGGCTAAAAAGCTGTCGGGCGGTGAGGTGAGAAGATTGAGCATTGCAATGGCACTTATCTCAGAGCCGAAAATACTCTTTCTTGACGAACCCACGCTCGGACTTGATGTGATTGCAAGACACAGCCTTTGGGCAGAGATTGAAAAGCTCAAGGGTAAAATCACCGTTATTCTCACAACGCACTATCTTGAAGAGGCTGTTGCACTCTGCGACAGAATCGGGATTATGGCTCACGGTAAATTTGCGGCTGAGGGTACTTCCGATGAGCTTGTTGCCCTTTCGGGCGAAAAAGATTTTGAGTCGGCTTTTGTAAAGCTGACAAGCGGAGGTGCGTTGTAATGAGATTGACTGCGTTTGCTTCACGAAATACAAAGGAAATTCTCCGTGATCCGCTGACATTCTGTTTCGGACTCGGATTTCCCGTTGTACTTCTTCTTTTGTTGTCGGCAATAAATTCAGCAATCCCTGAGCAGGCTCAGATGACAATGTTCAACATCGACAAGTTGACGCCCGGTATTACGGTTTTCGGAATGAGCTTTATCTCGTTGTTCTCGTCAATGCTCATTGCAAAGGACAGAACTACAAGCTTTATGATGAGATTGTTCACATCTCCGCTCAAAGCACACGAGTTTATTATCGGCTACACACTTCCGCTTTTGCCAATGACAATTTTGCAGAGTGCCGTATGCGTTGTTGTTGCGTTCTTCCTCGGACTTGAGGTCAGCGTGAACATTTTGCTTATGCTTGCGGTAAACATTCCGATTGCAATTGTGTTTATCTCGCTCGGACTTCTGCTCGGCACACTTCTGAATGAAAAGGCTGTCGGCGGAATTTGCGGTGCATTGCTCACAAACCTTTCGGCATGGTTTTCAAACATTTGGTTCGATACTGCAATGGTCGGCGGTTGGTTCAAAAACCTTGCAAACGCACTTCCGTTTGCTCATGCAGTAAATGCCGCAAGAGATGCAATTTCGGGTGACTATTCGGATATTATGCCCGAACTTATCCCCGTCTGCGGATATGCGGTTGTGTTGCTTGTTCTGGCTGTGGTCGTCTTTTCCGTTATGATGAAAAGGAATAAATAATTGATGAATCCAAACGGTAAAGCCTTGTTAAAAGAAAACAAAAGATATTATCTTCTCGATTCTCTGCGTGGAATTTCAACCGTCAGTATGGTTGCGTTTCACTTATGCTACGATATTTTTATGATGTACGGACTTGACACAAGCTGGTACTTTTATCCCATGACAGCGGTCTGGGAACGCAGTATCTGCGTAATGTTCATACTGCTTTCGGGAATGTGCCTTAACTTTTCGGGAAACGGCATAAAAAGAGGTGTTCTTTTGAATCTTGCGGGCTTTGCCGTTACCTGCGTTACCGTGATAGCCGAACCGAATCAGGCGGTATGGTTCGGTGTACTGAATCTGATAGGCTGTTCAATGATGATTGTTTCCGTTCTTTCGGATAACCTCAAAAAAATAAGCCCCCTGTCGGGAGCGTTGATTTCACTTTTGTTGTATGCGGTTTCGTATGATTTGCAAAAAGGCTGTGTCGGATTTTTCGGGTTGGATATCGTAAAATTGCCCGATTTTCTCTATTCGTGCAAGTACCTTGCATTTCTGGGATTCCCCTCGTCCGACTTTGTGTCGGCAGACTATTTCCCGATTATTCCGTGGATTTTCCTCTTTACGGCAGGCTTTTATCTTTGGAATTTCATCGTACAAAAAAATCTTGCAAAATATTTTGAATTCAAAATTCCGCTGTTTGACAAAATCGGCAAATACAGCCTGTGGATTTATCTTGCCCACCAGCCTGTTATTATGGGTGTTTTGATGTTGATAATGTGACTTTGCCGATTGAAAGTTATAAACAAAAAAATAATGTCGGAGGTGTACCGCCGACATTATTTTTTATTTTAAATTGTTTCCGATTGTGCGGCTAAGCCTTCGGATGCTGCAAAGGATTCTTCTCTGTCAAACACACCGCAGAGCCACATATATGAAACCGTTGAAAGGGCAATGCTTACAAAGCCGAACCAGATGCTGTTCACACCGATAAAGACACTCGGAACGCAGGCAAGGACAACACCTATATGATAGCTTGCAAGCGTAAGCCAATAGAATTTAGCCTTTTTCGTCATATCCTTGTCCTTGTCAATAATACCCGTGAATGTTGAAACCGTCGCAACACGGAGGTTGTTTGTCGAGAAAATCGGAGATGTAACATAACTTCCGGCTGTTCTGAATGAATTCCACAAAACAGGAGTTACGAACAGAATCGGCAGAATTGCAAGGTAGTTGTTTGAAATATTCGGAAAAATTCCGATAATCAAAAGTGCAGCCGCACTTGCAATAAGGCTGACGGTTTTGGTTTCAAGCTTAATAAAACGGTCGGCAATTACAAAGAAAACATTGCCGAGAATATATGTAAGGAGAGCGATGACGATAAACACAACGCCCTCAAAATCACCCGTAAAAATTTTGCTGACAAGGTGAATCATATTTGCTGTCTGTGCGTTACCGAACACATCACAGTGATTGTAAATTGCATATCCGCCCATAAATCCGCCCAGAGAGCTGACTGCAAAATGCAGGATATGCTGTTTTTGTTCTCTTGTCATTTTAAAGACTTCCTTTTTCGCCATAAAACATGTAATTGTTTAACATAATTATACACCTGCAATTCTGATTTTGCTATTATCCCCCAATGGAATTATACTCCGTTTTGCAATAAAAATTAAGTCACATTGCACAAAACAGCTATCTTACTGTTGTGCAATGTGACTTTTTTGCTTTTTATGAAGTTTTAAAGAATCAAACTGTCATCAAACTTTTTCAGGCATTTCATCTGCCATACATTCAACAAGAACAGCCTTCTGAGCGTGAAGACGGTTTTCTGCCTCCTCAAAGATTTCGTTTGCGTGTTCTTCAAATACATCTGCAGTAATCTCTTCGCCACGGTGTGCAGGGAGACAATGGAGAACCATACAATCCTTGTTTGTAACAGCCATAAGCTCCTTGTTAACCTGATAGCCTGCGAATGCTGCCTCACGGATTTTCTTTTCCTCTTCCTGTCCCATTGATGCCCATACATCTGTATAAACAATATCGGCATTCTTAGCGGCCTCAAGCGGATCTGTTACGATTTCAAACTTGCCGTTACCGTACTTTTCACCGAACTCGATAATGTGCTTAGGCGGCATATAATCCTTTGGACAGGCGGCAGAGAAGCTCATGCCTGTGCTGAGTGCGCCTACGATGAGAGAGTTCATCATGTTGTTACCGTCACCGATAAAGCACATCTTGAGTCCTTCAAGCTTGCCCTTGAATTCACGGATTGTCATAAGGTCTGCGAGAACCTGACATGGATGACAATAGTCTGTAAGACCGTTGATAATCGGGATTGAACCGTACTCTGCAAGAGCCTCAACTTCTTTCTGCTCAAAGGTACGAATCATAATACCGTCAAGAAAACGGGAAAGAACACGGGCTGTGTCCTCAACAGGCTCGCCTCTGCCAATCTGAAGGTCATTTGATGAGAGGAAAAGCGGATAACCGCCGAGCTGTGTCATACCAACCTCAAATGAAACACGGGTACGGGTGCTTGACTTTTCAAAAATCATACCAAGAGACTTGCCCTTGAGAATTTTATGCTCAATGCCGTGTTTCTGCTCATATTTAAGCTGATCGGCAAGGTTAAGTGTGTTGATAATTTCTTCTGTTGACCAATCCTCAAGTTTAAGTAAGTGTTTCATTAGTTGTTCTCCTTTATTGTTTTTTCGAGTATATTAATCGCCTCGTCAATTTCATTGTAATCAATAACAAGCGGTGGGAGCATACGGAGCAAATCCTTTGCCGTAATAATGAGCAAGCCGTTTTCAACGCACTTGATTGCAATGTCGTGTGCATCGCCCTTTTCAAGCTCAACACCAATCATAAGTCCCATTCTGCGAACGCTCTTTACACCGTCAATTTTTGTGAGCCTGTCCTCAAAATACTGACCTTTTTTCTCAACCTCGGCAAGAAATTCGTCATTTGCAACTGTGTCAAGAACATAGTTTGCACCTGCACAAACAACAGGGTTTGCGCCGAATGTTGTGCCGTGAGTTGACGGTGACATAACATCCTTGAGCTTTTCACCGCACATACAAACACCGATAGGAAGTCCGCCGCCGAGCCCCTTTGCAACCGTCATAAGGTCGGGGAGGATACCGTAATTCTGATGAGCGAACAGCTTGCCTGTTCTGCCTACGCCTGTCTGAACCTCATCGACAATAACGAGAATATCGTTGTCGTTGCAATACTTAACAAGCTCTTTTACATATTCGGGATCGAGGATATTTACACCGCCCTCGCCCTGAATGAGTTCAAGCATTACTGCGCAGGTTTTGTCTGAAACAACTGCTTTCAGAGCGTCAATATCGTCTGCGTCTGCATACTTAAAGCCCTCTGTAAACGGGAAGAAATAGTTATGAAAAACATCCTGACCTGTTGCGGCAAGAGTTGTAACAGTTCTGCCGTGAAAGGAATTGTTAAGCGTTACGATTTCATTTCTGCCCTCGCCGTACTTGTCAAAGCTGTACTTGCGGGCAATTTTGATTGCGCATTCGTTAGCCTCTGCACCGCTGTTGCCAAAGCAGACCTTTGAAAGACCTGTAAGTGTGCAAAGCTTTTCGGCAAGGTCACTTGCCTGTGAACAGTAAAAATAGTTTGACATATGCTGAATTGTGCCTGCCTGCTTTGAAACAGCCTCAACCCAACCGTCATTGCAATAGCCAAGGCTGTTTACACCGATACCCGATGAAACATCAATGTACTTTTTGCCGTTTTCGTCATATGCGGTAACGCCTTTTGCACTTTTGAGAGCAACATCGTAGCGACCGTATGTGTGCATAATATATTTTAAATCTTTCTCTTTTGCAGTCAAGTTAGCCACACCCTTTCATATTTTATCGTTGCTGAAGGAGTAAACAAAAACATCCTCACGCTTTTCAAAGCCGAAATCACGCCAGAAGCTTTGACCTGTTTCGTTGTTTTGATAACAGAAAATGTGAGTTTTGTCGATGCCTTGTTCACGGATTTTTTGGATAGCGGTCTGTGCAAGAGCGTGACCGATTTTCTTTCGTCTGAATTCGGGCAGAACAGCCATATGGTGGATAAATCCCCGTCTGCCGTCATGACCTGCAAGCACGGTTCCGACAATTTTTCCGTCAACCACGGCAACCTGACTCATACCGGCGTTGTGCTTGAGATAACGCTCCATCTGATCTTTTTCATCAGCCTTAGAGAGCGCACGCTTTGTGGTAATCTGCCACATCTCATAGACCTCGTCATAGTCGTCAATTGTCATTTCTCGTATAATCATTGCACCCTCCAAAATTTAATCTGTAGGGGCGGATATCATCCGCCCGCACGGCGAGTCGCCGTCCCCCGTTCGTGTAGACAGTTTGATAAATTAGAAACTATCCATACCCGAGCGTAGCATAGCTACCGTTTGCACAATTCTGTAGGGGCGGATATCATCCGCCCGCACGGCGAACTGCGGTCACTTACCCACATGTGTTGCATACGGATTGTACGCATTGCGTGCAAATTTGGATACACAGTTTTCATAATTTTCAAAACGGATTTTCTTTCTGTTTGGCAATTTGTCACTCATAAATCAATAAAACATTGTACCGATGCCTTCATCGCTGAAAAGCTCGAGCAGAATTGAATGTTCGATTCTGCCGTCAATGATATGGGCACGGTTTACACCGCTGCGGACTGCCTCAACACAGCAATCAATCTTGGGAATCATACCGCCGCTGATGATGCCGTCACGCTTGAGCATAGGAACTTCGCTGACATTGACAACTGGGATGAGTGAATCCTCATCGTGAACATCACGGAGAAGTCCTCTGATATCTGTCATAAGAATGAGCTTTTTTGCACCGATTTTAGCGGCAATCTGCGATGCCGCAATGTCTGCGTTAATATTGTATACATTGCCGTCATAACCGCCTGCAACGGTTGAAACAATCGGAATATAACCGCTTGCAAGAGCGTTGTTGAGTGGTTCGGGGTTAACCTCCTTAATCTCGCCCACATAGCCGAGGTCTGCGCCTGTAACAAGCTTTTCAGCTAGGAGCATTCTGCCGTCAAGACCGCAAAGTCCCATAGCCTTACCGCCGTGACTGCCGAGGAGCTGAACAAGGCTCTTGTTGACCTTGCCTGCAAGCACCATCTGAACAATATCAATGGTTTCCTTGTCGGTCACTCTCATACCGTTGATAAACTTGCTTTCCTTGCCAACGGCTTTGAGCATTGCGTTGATTTCGGGTCCGCCGCCGTGAACAAGCACAACATTGACTCCGACAAGCTGCATAAGAACGAGGTCACTCATAACTGCCGCTTTAAGTTCTTCGTTTATCATAGCGTTTCCGCCGTATTTTACAACAATTGTTTCGCCCGAATATTTCTTGATATAGGGCATTGCCTGTATAAGTACCTTGGCTCTCTTTGAAACATCCATTTTCTTCAATCCTTTATGTAGTTGATTTCCGCTCACACAATCAAATCGCATATTATGTGCGGTAGTCACCGTTGATTTTTACATAATCATAGGTAAGGTCGCAACCGTAAGCCTCGGCAGATGCATTGCCGTCACCTAATTTTACGAGAATTTTAATTTCGTCCTCGAGTAAAATTTCCTTAGCCTTGTCCTCATCAAACACAAGACCGTTGCCGTTTTTGCAAACAAGGATTTCACCCTTTGCGGATTTATATGAAACATCAATCTTTTTAACATCTGTTTCGGCACCGCTGTAGCCGATTGCGCAGAGGATTCTTCCGCAGTTTGCGTCAGCCCCGAACATTGCCGCCTTTACAAGACTTGAACAGATGATGCTCTTTGAAATAATCTTTGCACTCTTATCGTCTTTTGCACCGTCAACCTTGCAGATAAGGAGCTTTGTTGCACCTTCACCGTCTTTTGCAAGCTTCTTTGCAACCTTTTTGAATGCATCGGTAAGAACGGCTGTAAAGGTTTTGTAATCATCGTTCTTTTCTGTGATTTCCTTGTTGCCTGCATAACCCGATGCCATAATTGCAAGGGTATCGTTTGTTGAGGTGTCACCGTCAACGCTTACCATATTATAGCTGACATCAGCGGCTTCGATAAGTGCGGATTTGAGCATTTCGGAAGAAATTGCCGCATCTGTTGTTACAAATGAAAGGGTCGTACCCATGTTAATATGAATCATACCGCTGCCCTTTGCAATACCGCCGATTGTAACCTTTTTGCCGTCAAGAACCGTTTCGACAGCCCACTGCTTTTTCACGGTGTCGGTTGTCATAATTGCCTCTGCGGCAGAGCTTCCGCCGTCCTTTGAAAGCGTGCCTTTGAGCTTTTCAATTCCGCTTGCAATGGGTTCAATCGGGAGAGGCTGACCGATAACACCTGTTGATGCAACGATTACATCGTTTTCGTCAACACCGAGAGCGTCTGCGGCAAGACTGCACATTTTCTCAGCCTTTTTATAGCCGTCAGGGTTACAGGCATTTGCATTGCCTGAATTTACGACAACAGCCTGAGCCATACCGTTTTCAAGGTGTTTTTTAGTAACATATATGGTGTCGGACTTTACAAGGTTCTTTGTAAAGATAGCCGCACTGTTGCAAACCTTGTCGCAGTAAATGAGCGCAAGGTCTTTTTTAGTTGTGTTAGATGCTTTGACTCCGGCACAAATTCCGTTGGCTGTAAAGCCCTTTGCGGAAGTAACCGAGCCGTTTTCAATATACTTGATTTCCATAGATATTCACCCTTAAAATGCAGGCGGAACAATTACCAAGCCTGTTTTTTCGTCAAGTCCGAAGATGATGTTCATATTCTGAATAGCCTGACCTGCGGCACCCTTGACCATGTTGTCGATTGCGGCACAGGCAACGAGCTTGTTGGCTCTCTTATCGTGGTGAATTGAAACATCACAGAAGTTAGAATATTTGATATTGTGAATGTCGGCACATTTGCCGTCATCAAGAAGTCTTACAAAAAATTCGTCCTTGTAAAAGTCCTCATAAGCCTTTCTGATTTGTTCAAAGGTTACACCGTCCTTGATGTCGGCATAAACAGTTGCGAGAATGCCACGGTTTACGGGGAGAAGGTGCGGAACAAAGGTGATAATAACCTTTTCGCCCGAAAGCTTTGAAAGAGTCTGCTCAATTTCGGGAGTGTGGCGGTGGGTTGCAACCTTATAAGCGTGGAATCCCTCGTTGAGTTCGGGATAGTGGTTGCCCTGATTTGGCTTTCTGCCGGCACCGGTAACACCGCTTTTGCAGTCGCAAATGATGCCCTTTGTGCTGACAAGTCCGTTTACGATTGCAGGAGCAATTGCGAGCGGTGAACATGTTGTGTAACAACCCGGATTCGCAACAAGCTTTTTGCCCTTGATTTTATCTCTGAAAAATTCAGGAAGTCCGTAAACTGCCTGTTCGTGAAGTTTTTTGTCAAGAAATTTTCCGCCGTACCATTCGGTGTATTCTTCTTCGCTTTCAAGGCGGAAGTCAGCGCCGAGGTCGATAAATGCCTTGCCCGCATCAATGCACTTTGCGGCAAGCTCCTGTGAAAGACCGTGTGGGAGAGCGGCGAAGATAACATCGCTCTTTTCAACAACAGCATCCTGATTTTCACAAACCATATCGTTCAAAAATGTATAAGACGGATAAACATCGCTCAGCTTGTCACCCTCAAAGGAAACGGAGCTGATTGCCGAAATTTCAGCCTCGGGATGAGCGGTAAGAAGTCTTACAAGCTCTGCACCTGCATAGCCGGTTGCACCGACAATACCTGCTTTTATTTTCATTGCTATCACCTAATCTATTGTAAATTTATATATTGTTCCTGTTGCTTAAAAACATTCTGATAAAACATAAGGTTTCCTCAATACCACGGATTTGCACATACAATTTCAATATTACGCTCGGGCAGAATATGCTTTTAATACTGCAAACTTTCTACACGAACCGAGAACGGCGGCTCGCCGTACTTTATATCTCTGTCAATTCATATTGACTTTTATTTGCATATACTATATAATAAGGCTACAGGGAAAACCGTTTAAAGCGGTTGACCTACTTTGTCTGGTGTAATAACCGTCCGAAAGTAGAGCGTCGGGCGGTTATTTTTTTATGTTTTTAATGACCTCTGCAAGTGCTACGAGTAAAATTACGAGTAATACCGTTTCAGTCATACATATCACCCCCATTCATTTGGGAGTGTCAACCGCCTTAACTTCCCTGCAACCCCAACAAACCCGAAAATCGGGTTTATCGGCATTGAGTTTGTTTATTTATTAAATTATTTGAAACATTCCGTTAATTCGGAATGTTATTTTATTTTTTACAGTTTTTCTGCGATTTCTGCAACACGCTTAGCCTGAGCCTTTACATTTGCCGATGCAGGACCGCCGAATACTGTACGCTCGTTTGTGCAGCGTTCAAGTGAAATTGCGCTGTAAACATCATCGTTGAACACATCGCAAACCTTTTTGTATTCGTCCATTGGAAGATTTTCGAGGTCTGTACCGAGTTCAATACATCTTGCAACGAGTTCGCCTGTTGCCTTGTAGGCATCTCTGAACGGAACACCGTTCTTTGTGAGCCAGTCGGCACAGTCTGTTGCGTTGATGAAACCGCCTGCTGCAGCTTTTCTCATATTTTCGGGAATGACACGCATTGTGTCGAGCATGGGAGTAAAGGCTGTGAGGCACATTTTAACCGTGTCGAGTGCGTCAAAGATAGCCTCCTTGTCCTCCTGCATATCCTTGTTGTATGCAAGTGCAGTACCCTTCATAATTGTGAGGAGCGTCATATTGTCACCGAAAACTCTGCCGCTCTTACCACGAACAAGCTCTGCAATATCGGGGTTCTTTTTCTGCGGCATAATTGATGATCCTGTTGAAAAAGCGTCATCAAGTTCAATGAATTTAAATTCCCAACTGCACCACATAATGATTTCCTCTGAAAATCTTGAGAGGTGAACCATTATTATCGAAAGCACCGATGCAAATTCGATGCAGTAATCTCTGTCGGAAACACCGTCAAGAGAGTTGTTTGTAATTCTGTCAAAGCCTAGGAGTTCGGCTGTGATTGTTCTGTCAATCGGATATGTTGTGCCTGCAAGCGCACATGAACCGAGTGGCATTTCGTCCATTCTTTTAAGGCAGTCTTCAAGTCTTGAAACATCTCTCAAAAGCATTTCACCGTAAGCAAGGAGATGATGTCCGAAGGTAATCGGCTGTGCTCTCTGGAGGTGAGTGTAACCGGGCATAACGGTTTCGCTGTACTTTTCAGCCTTGTCGGCAATAACCTTAATAAGACCTACAACGAGATTTTTTACATTGACAACCTCTTTTTTGAGGTAAAGCTTGATGTCAACTGCAACCTGATCGTTACGGCTTCTTGAAGTGTGAAGTCTTTTGCCGTTGTCGCCGATTCTTTTGGTAAGCTCACCCTCGATAAAGGTGTGAATGTCCTCAGCCTCCATATCAATGTGCAGAGTACCGTTTTCGATGTCCGCAAGAATGCCTTTAAGACCTTTTACGATATCGTTTGCCTCTTCTTCTTTAATAATGCCGCATCTGCCAAGCATTGTTGCGTGGGCAATGCTGCCCTCGATGTCTTCTTTATACATTCTGCTGTCGAATGAAATCGAGCTGTTAAAATCGTTAGTGGTTTTTGAAAGCTCCTTTTTGAAGCGTCCTTTCCAAAGCTGCATTATTATTTCTCCTTACATTATGTTTAGCCGTTGTAAAGCACTTTGTTGCTTTTGGTTTTAAATATTTATTTACACCTTGTTGTTAATGTTGAGTTAACCTGTGGGGGGCGTTCATTAGACACCAGCAAGTAATCGCAGAATATTTTTCAACCGACAAATACCGTAAAAAATAAAAAGGTGTAATAAACACTTATCGGGGCAGAGAAATTCCCTGCCCCCGATTATGTATGCAAATCAAAGATTTAATTATTTGATAAGGCCTTTCTTTGCACGAACCTTGATTGGAAGACCAAAGAGGTTGATGAAGCCTGCACTGTCGTTCTGGTCATAAACCTGATCTTCGTCAAAAGTAGCAATTTCCTCGTCATAGAGTGAATACGGGCTTGTTACGCCTGCATCAATGATGTTGCCCTTATAGAGTTTAAGTTTTACATCACCTGTTACATACTCCTGAGTGCTGTCAACGAAAGCTGAGAGAGCCTCACGGAGAGGTGTGTACCACTTGCCGTCATAAACGAGCTCTGCAAAAGCGTTTGCAACATTCTGCTTGTAGTGGAGTGTATCCTTGTCAAGGCAGATTTCCTCAAGCTTTGCATGAGCAGCATAGAGGATTGTACCGCCCGGAGTTTCATAAACGCCACGAGCCTTCATACCAACAAGACGGTTCTCAACGATATCTGTGATACCGACGCCGTTTCTGCCGCCGATTTTGTTGAGTTCCTTAATGAGTTCAACGCTGTCAATAGCCTCGCCGTTAAGCTTTGTGGGAACACCCTTTTCAAATGTAAGAGTCACATATTCTGCCTTATCGGGAGCCTGCTCAGGTGAAACACCGAGTTCAAGGAAGCCTTCCTTATTGTACATCGGCTCATTTGCAGGATTCTCAAGGTCAAGACCTTCGTGGCTCAAGTGCCAGAGGTTCTTATCCTTTGAGTAGTTTGTTTCACGGTTAATCTTGAGCGGAATATTGTGCTTTTCAGCATATTCAATCTCATCTTCACGGCTCTTGAATTCCCATGTTCTCCAAGGAGCGATAATCTTCATGTCAGGAGCGTAAGCTTTGATAGCAAGTTCAAAACGAACCTGATCGTTACCCTTGCCTGTACAGCCGTGGCAAATTGCGTCAGCACCTTCGGCTTTTGCAATTTCAACGAGTCTTTTTGCAATGATAGGACGGGCAAAAGATGTGCCGAGGAGGTACTTGCCCTCGTAAACAGCACCTGCTTTTACTGTGGGAATGATATATTCGTCAACAAATTCCTTGTTGAGGTCTTCAATGTAAAGTTTTGATGCGCCTGTTTTGATAGCCTTTTCTTCAAGACCGTCAAGCTCTGTACCCTGACCAACATCACCCGAAACAGCGATAACTTCGCAGTTGTCGTAGTTTTCTTTAAGCCACGGAATGATGATTGAAGTATCAAGACCGCCTGAATATGCAAGAACTACCTTTTTAATCTTATTGTCAGCCATTTTTGATTCCTCCGGAATTTGGAAACACTTTATGTCGGTGTTTCCTTTACTTAATTTTTATTACTCTTACATTATACACTCTGTTTTCAAAAAATCAAGTGTTTTTTGAATAAATATTCAATGTTTTTTCAAATTTGCATTTTGGGGTACAAATTGACTGAAATCTGTCGCTTTTTCGCTGTATTATCGGTGTTTTTGGCGGTTGATATGTCACATTCTCCCCGAAAATTCTGAAAAATGTATATATGCACAAAAAATGAATATTCATTTTATTCATTTCTTTTTGCATATTCATACATACATATACACTCATTTTGCATATTTTTCATTTTATTCAGTTTACAAACAACATAATCATAATTACACACCGCATATATTCAGATAAAGTCAAAATAAATGAAGATTGAATTTTTAACATATTTTTGTTATACTGTTTTTAACAGATCAAACATTATGAAAGGAAGATTTATATGTCAGCATTTAAAGAGATAAATCCGAAAGAAATTACAGAAAGTCCGTTTAAGCTTATCGGTGATGATTGGGCGCTTGTTACGGCAGGCGACAGGGAAAAATTCAACACAATGACGATAAGCTGGGGTGGTGTAGGCATTATGTGGGGGAAGCCCGTTGTATTCACCTTTATTCGTCCGCAGAGATATACATTTGCGTTTATGGAGAACGGCGACCGCTATACAATGAGCTTTTTTGATGAAAAGTACAGAGATGCCCTCAAATTCTGTGGCTCAAAGAGCGGCAAGGATTATGACAAGGTAAAGGAAACAGGTCTTACTCCTGCGTTCACGGAAAACGGCTCTGTATATTTTGAAGAGGCAAAGCTTGTTCTTGAATGCAAAAAAATGTACGCTCAAAGTCTTAATGCCGAAAGCATTACCGACCGTGAAAGCGTTGACAAGTGGTATGACAACGACTTCCATAAAATGTACATCAGCGAAATCACAAGGGTTCTTGTAAAAGAATAATCGGTAAATTTTAAATTCATCATGACAAAATGGCAGACAATCACACGGTTGCCTGCCATTTTTTATTTAAAAAGCTGTACAAAAAATGCCCCTCACATTTTGTGAGGGGCATTCCTTACTATATCGACTAAACGGAACGATATGTCAATTGCTTTAAAACTTATTAAAAGTTGCTGATGAGGTTTACAACAAACTTCTGAATAGTAGTAGCATCCTTAACTGTGATTGTGCTGTCATGGTCAACATCGGCAGCAGTAAACTGGTCGTTTGTGAATGCAACGAGCTGAACAACATACTTCTGAACTTCGGTTGCATCAAAAACTGTGATATCGCCGTCCATGTCAACATCACCAAGGGTTACATCGCCGACAAATACCGTTGATGCGTTTACTGATACTTTTTCAAAGCCTGCAATGCCTGTTACATCGCAAACCTTGCTGTTATTTACAACAGATGCCTGATTAAGCTTGTTGCCCTTTACATAACCTAATGTAAGGTACTGTGTGTCAAGATATACGCTTGCAGTACCTGAACCGATAACCTCAAATGTGAGTGAGATAAATGTATCTCCGTTGTACTGAGTAGGTACCTGTGGGTTAGTAAATATACCCTTAATTACATTGCTGTAAGCATTGTGAATAAGGTTTGACTGTGAAGGCATGATTGTCTGCTTGCCGTCTGCCTTGTTATCAGCCATGTTGAATTTGAGCTTGCTTGAATCGTACTTAACAGCCCACTGTCCGTCAACAACGCCCATGTTTGAGTTGAGCTTGTAGAGAACAGTTACCTTCTTGCCGTCAGTGCTTACTGTCTTTGATGCAGAACCAAAGTAATTTGAAGTAGCGTTTACTGTGAGCTTCTGAGCAGGAGCAGTAGTCGGCTCTGTAGCTGTTGTAGGCTGTGTAGGTGCAGTCGGCTGAGTAGCTGTTGTTGGCTGTGTAGCTGTTGTAGGCTGAGCTGAAGTAGTAGGCTGTGTCGGAGGTACAGGAGATGTCGGAACAATGCCGCTCTCGATGTCGCCGTTCTTCATAGCATATGAATATGTGCCGTTTACACCGTTTCTTGTTGCGTCAACCTTGATTGTGCTTGTTTTCTTGAGAGCTGATGTTGCAACTGTGAATGCGCCTGTAACATCGTCTGCAGTAGCAGAATATGTCTTACCGTCAACTGTAACAGTTACCTTTGCACCGCTGGCTGTAACACCTGATACAACGCTCTTGCCTGCAACTGCATATGTGAGTGTTGCAGGAGCAAGTACAAGTGCCTTCTGAGCTGACTTGAGGTCTGCAATCATAGCATTCATATCTTCAGCTGTTGTAGCGTCTTCGCCTGCTTTAATCATAGCCTCGGCTGACTTGAGAACCTTCTGAGCATTTGCCCAGCTCTCTGCTGTGTAGTCTGATGCTGTCATAGCAAGAATCTTTCTTGCTTCTTTCTTGAGTGATTCATAAGGTGAAACAACGATTGGCTTTGATATAAGCTTGTATGTTGTACAACCTTCGTTTGTAATTTCGATTGTATCGCCGTCTTTAACGCCTGTGATATCTGCTGTCTGACCTGAACCGCTGCTGAGAA
>OGYB01000420.1_pt1 | contig 29365 bp, 30 predicted proteins | sample 1576421 | NCBI WGS metagenome assembly OGYB01 (sample SAMEA3541577, study PRJEB24748) | human gut metagenome | biome: human gut; feature: human-associated habitat; material: faeces | place: China | collected 2012
GCGGGGGCACCGGCCTTACCGCGCCCGGCCCCATCGGCGGCCCGCCAGGCCTCATCGCTCCGGGACCGGGCGGCATCGGACGCATCAGAGGGCCAGGGCCTCCCGGCCGCGGCCCGCCGTTCCCCCGCATTGCCGGCATAGAGCCGTTGATCCTTACCGGCCCCGGCCCCATCGGCATCTTCTGGCCCGGAGGCGGCCCCGGCGGAGCGGCAAAGGCTCCGCCGGCTGCAAAGAGCAGCAGCGTCAGCGCCGCCGCGGATCTGTTTAGAAATCTCATTTTTACACCTCCTCACCTTTCTGAAATCGCTGTCGTCTATGATTGGCCACAGCAAAAATAATGCGAAACGACTTTTGCGGCAATCGGGCTTTTACTTATAACATCTATCTTGAACTTGCGGCGAGGCTGCCTATGACAACTCCGATGACGGCGCCGACGGCAAGGGCTTTGGCAGTGTCGCCGGAACCGCCGTCGTGACGGCGCGGAGCCGGCGCGGGAGCAAAAGCGACATGAGGCGCCGGCTTTGGCTGCGGAGCGCGGTAGAAACGCTGCGCCGCCTGTCCCGGGTTATTCGGCTGCATCCAGGGGCCCCGGGGGGCGGCGAGGGCGCTCCCGGCCGAAACGACCGTCACGGTCAATGCGATCACTGTGATTTTCTTAATCTTATTGAAAAAAACCTTCATCATCAGCACCATCCTCTGCTTTGATCTCGATAAACAGAGTATAGGCCGCCGATGTGAAGGTTTTATGGACTATATTTAGCGTTTATGTGTTGAAAATATGTGGATTTTGTGGGACGCTATTCGCCCTGATGTATCTCCTCGTAGTAGGTCCCCATCAGCTTTTTCCAGTCGACGTTGTCGTCGAGAAGGTTGGGACATGTGCTGTCGGGATAGAACCACTTGCGCCCGAGCCCCATCAGTATCTGCCACCAGTCATGCACGTCGGGGGTAAGTATCTCGCCCTCGGGCCCGATGCGGCGCAGCTCGCGATATACGAGCGCCACCATCTGGCTCTCGTCCATCGTCGCCGTCGTCTTCGCGTAAAACTCTATCATATAAAAATAAGAGCAGGAGCCGAGCTGATAGATCAGCTCCGTCCATTTTGGCGAGATCCTCGTCGTCTTCGCGAGCGTCATCTGCTTCTTGCTTCCCGCGCTCTTGTGATTGACGACGAAGAGTATTTTGTCTGGATCTATGTGGTGCAGCTCGTCATATTTCTTTATGAGGGCCTCGGCTATCGGCCTTATCTTGCTTGAACATATCTCATAATCAAATTCTGCGTCTGTCTTGACGGACATTTTTTATTCCTCCGTTTAATGGCGTGGCTGTTTCTTCTTCACGAAACCCTTATATTATATCATTCGGCAAGGTTTTTTACCCGCGCCGCCAAAGCAAACGCCGATTTATCCACACTATCCACACTATAAATGTGTATTATTAATTTGATTTTTATTGACCTATATCACCCGCCCGCAAAAGACTTTTAGGCGAAAACAAAAAAGAAGCCCTTCCTTATAAAGGAAAGAGCTTCCGGTATTTTTGACTGATAACGTTTTTAAGAGAGCGGGCTGATCGATTACTGCGGCTTTTTCAGGCTGTTTCCGCGGCGGACGAAGGTCGGGTTTTCGTAGGCTTCGTATGCGGAGGGCCTTGTGTAGTTCGTCGGCCTCCGGCCATCGGCGGCCTTGACCTCCGCCGGTTCTTCCTCCAGCAGCCAGGCGGGGACATGGGCATCCCGCTCAATCGGCCGGCGGCGTTCATACCGCGGCTCCGGCGCCGTCTCGGCCGTCTCTTTGGCCGGCGCGGCGGCCTCGGCCTCTTCATAAACCACGGCGACGCTCTTCGTCAGCGCCGGTTCGGGAGCGGCCGCGGGCTTTTCTTCTTTCGCCGCCTGCGGGATAACAACGTCCAGCGCCGGCGATTCGTCGAAGCCGGCGGCGACCACCGTTATCTCGACATCATTTTCTATCAGCGGATCGGAGACGCAGCCCCAGATAAAGTTGGAGTCGTCGGAGATGACATCTTCCACAAGCTCCGCGGCGCGGCTTATTTCGTAGAGAGGCAGTTCGCCCCTGTAAGTGATGTTCATCAGCACGCCCTTCGCGCCGCACATCGAACATTCCATCAGCGGGCTTTCAAGCGCGTTTTTCACGGCCTTTATGACACAATCCTCGCCGCTTGCGGAGCCGATCCCCATCACTGAGCGTCCCGCGCCCTTCATGACCGTCTTAAGGTCGGCAAAGTCTACGTTCACAAGTCCGGGGCGCGTGACAAGGTCGGTAACGCCCTGCACCGCCTGGCGGAGTATCTCGTCGGCAAGGGAAAATGATTCCGTGATCGGCGTCGCCCGATGGGAGATGTCGAGCAGCCTGTCGTTTGGCACGACGATAAGCGCGTCGACCTCGGGGAACAGTCTCTCGATCCCCTCTTCCGCATAGCGGCGGCGTCGCTTCCCCTCAAACGAGAAGGGTTTTGTCACGACCGCCACCGTGAGGATGCCCATTTCTTTCGCGGCGCGCGCGATTATAGGGATGGCGCCCGTTCCCGTGCCGCCTCCCATTCCCGCCGCCAGGTAGACCATATCGGTACCTTTAAGGTATGCCCGGATATCGTTTAACGACTCGAGCGCGGCGCGCGCACCGATCTCCGGTATCGCCCCCGCGCCCAGCCCTTTCGTGACCTGTTCTCCAAGGATTATCTTTGAATCGCAGAGCGACATTTCAAGCGAACGGATGTCGGTGTTCACGGCGAGCATATCGACGCCCTCAATGCCGCGGGATATGATGTGGTTGAGGGCATTTCCGCCGCCGCCGCCTACGGCTATGACCTTTATCGCTTTTTTAAAGACCGCTTGGGATTTCGGTTCCGCTTCATATGACATATCAGTTTCCGATCTATCGGCGCTTCCGGGAAGTACAAGGCCTTCCTCTTCCCGGTAATATAAATTTTCCGCCGGCATGCTCAAAACACCCACCTCTTTCTCTATCTGGTTGATGTATAATATTCTCCGCATCTTATTATAACATCGAGAGGAATTTTATTATATGAGACCTCATGAAGAATCGGTAAATTTTTTCGGCGGCGACAATATGCCGTTTATAATATTTTTTGTGCTATTCGCCTTTCTCGCCTGGGATATAACGGCTCCAATATCGACGCCGATCCTCTGGGCGGCGGTGCTCTCTTTCATATCGATGCCGATATACCGCCTGATCAGCCGGCGGCTGATGCGGAACCGCTTTCCGAGCGTCGCTTCCGGCGTTACGCTGGCGCTGCTTCTGCTGATCTGTATCGTCCCCGTCCTATACGCGCTCTCGACGTTAGGAAGCGAGGCGGCCGGCATGGGGGCCAAATTCTCGCAGCTTCTCGCGAAGATACAGCATCAGGCTTACAGCGGCAGGGATTTTGACTTCCCCGCGTGGCTGCCCTTATGGGCCGCGGATTATCTGACCTCCTTCCTGGAAAATTCCGATGCCGTAAAAACCGCCCTCCAGTTCTTCGCCCAATGGTCCGCGAAATTCCTCAGTTCTCTCTCCGCCCATATTATCGAACAGGGTTCGAGCTTTATTCTCAACGCGATGATAGCTACGATGATCTCTTTTTTCTTCATCCGCGACGGCGAAAAGATCGTCAATTACGTGAAGAGCGTGGTCCCGCTTTCGCCTGAGGAGAACGAGGCCTTCTTCTTCCGCACCGGCAGCATTTTGAACTCCATCGTCTACGGCATCATCCTCACCGTCGCGCTGCAGGCCCTCGTCGGCGGCGTCGGCTGGTGGTTCGTCGGCCTCGGCAGCCCGGCGCTTTTCGGGATGCTGATGTTCTTTTTCGGCATGTTTCCCGCTGGCACGGCTGTCGTTTGGGTCCCAGGCTCCATATACCTGGCCCTGACGGGAGACATTAAAAACGCGGCGATCCTCTTTGTCTGGGGCCTCCTGGTCGTGGGCACGATCGACAACCTGCTGCGCCCGTTCCTTATCAGCGGCGGCCGCAGCGGCCGCGGCGAGATACCGACCCTGCTGATAATAATGGGGCTCTTCGGCGGGGTCATGGTCTGGGGATTCCTGGGGATCTTCGTCGGCCCGCTCATCCTCGTACTTTTCATATCGGTGTGCGACCTCTATCGGAAACGCTGGCTCAGGAGGCAGGAAAGATAATGATGTTCGGAGAATATCTTACGCTCGGAGCGACCGCGGCCTCTCTCGCGATGGACGCCTTTTCTGTCTCGATCTGCATCGGCCTCTGCCATGAACGGCTGCGGCTGCGCGAGGCCCTCATTCTCGGCGCGGCCTTCGGCTTTTTTCAGTTCTTTATGCCGCTGCTCGGCGGCGAGATCGCCGAACATTTGAGCGGCTTCTTCGATATCTGGACGCCGTGGATCGCCGCCGCACTCATAATATGGGTGGCGGTCAATATGATAAAGGAGGCGCGGGACTGCGAAAACGGCGGCAAAAGCTGTATGTCGGTGACATTTAAAAGCGTCGCCGTGCTTGCGCTGGCGACGTCGCTCGACGCCCTCGCGGTGGGCTTTTCGATAGAGAGCACCGGCGGTTCGGCGCTGACCCTCGCCGTGCTTGCGGGGATCATCACCCTTTCCCTTTCGATCTTCGGCGCGCTCGTCGGCAAACGCCTCGGGAGCACCTTCGGCAAAAAGGCCGAATACCTGGGCGGCGGCGTCCTCCTCGCGATCGCCGCGAAGATAATCTTCGACGCGTTGTAAGAAATCCTGTCCCGCCTGCTTTTTTATTCACAGGCGCATTATGTTATATGTATGTATCAGAGGCGCGCATCGCTGATCGCCGGTGCGCGCCTCTGATTTTTTACACCTCTATAAGCTCATATCCGCGCGTGCCGATGCCGAGCTTTTCGGCGTGTTCGAGCATCACCCGCCATTTGGTATCGGGGTGCATCGCGTGGAAGTGGTCGGCGTCGGCGCCGTTTTCGTGAAGTTTGTCCGTCAGATAGGTGCCGGATATCGCGGGAGCCTTGTTCACGGCGTCGGCGCAGGCCTGGTCGAGCGCCACCGGGTCGAAGGAGGCGAAGAAACCGATGTCGGGCGTGACGGCGGCGTCGTTTTCCGCGTGGCAGTCGCAGAAGGGCGAGACGTCGATGACGAGGCAGATATGAAAGTTAGGTTTGCCCTGGATGACGGCCTTCGCGTATTCGGCCATTTTTTTGTTGAGGACGTCGTTAGAGCCCTCCCAGTCGGGCTGCACGGCGTCGAAGGGACAGGCGGCGATGCAGCGGCCGCAGCCGACGCATTTGCCGTGGTCGTTGTGGGCCTTGCCGGCTTTGATCGAGATAGCCTTGTGCGCGCAGTTTCTCGCGCAGCGGCCGCAGCCGATGCACCTTTCCTCGTCGATGTCGGGTTTGCCGTCGCTGTGCATCTCCATCTTGCCGGCGCGCGATCCCGAACCCATGCCGAGATTTTTGATCGCGCCGCCGAAACCGGTCAGTTCGTGCCCCTTGAAGTGGGAGAGCGAGATGACGATATCGGCGTCGGCGATGGCGCGGCCGATCTTCGCCTCTTTGACATATTCGCCGCCCTCTACCGGGATCAAGGCCTCGTCGGTCCCCTTGAGGCCGTCGGCGATGATCACCTGGCAGCCGGTGCAGAACGGGTTGTAGCCGTTCTCGTAGGCGGCGTCGAGATGCTCGAGCGCGTCCTTGCGGCGGCCGACGTAGAGCGTGTTGCTGTCTGTAAGGAAGGGCTTACCGCCAAGCTCTTTGACGAGGTCCGCCACCACCTTTGAGAAGTTCGGGCGCAGATAGGCGATGTTTCCCGGCTCCCCGAGATGTATTTTTATCGCCGCGAACTGCTTTTTGAAATCGATCTCTTCGATGCCGGCGCTCTTTATCAGCTTCGCGAGCTTCTGAAGCAGATTAAGTTCCGGCGTCGCCCTCATATTCGTGAAATATACCTTTGAACGCATTACTCTCTCCCCCTGATAGAAAAAATGAGCGGACCGCACCAGATCACAGGCAGAGGTCTTTGCTCTCTGCCTGATTTTTTCTTTAAAAACCCGCTGATAATTTTATCACGCGGAGGGCCTTTTGAAATTAAAGGAGAGCCGAGCGAATACGAAAACTGCCGGCAGCCGGTCTTTCATCTATACGGAGATACTGTCGCCGCCGGCCTGTCTTATTTTTTAGCGGCCGCAATTTTCTCTTCGCAGCTTTTCCGTATCCTGCCGCGCAGCTCCGCGTCTATAATAGTCACTAAAAGTCAATAATAATTAACCCTTTTACCTTCAAAAAATGAATAGACATCTGCCGTCAAGGTAATATAATTTCCTTTGAGAGAAACAAAAATGTAATGTAAAAGGAGACTCTGAGATGATATTAAAAAACCAGGAAGAGGGCATAAAGAGAGAAAAGCTGGGAGGCAGCGGAAAGGGACATGCTTTGGCCTTCCCGATAACTATCCCTGATCAAGACGGCGCCTTTATAATGACGACCCGCCTTGAACTGGAGCCGGGAGCGTCCGTAGGCTATCATCTGCACGCCGACAACGAAGAGGTATACTTCGTCATGGGCGGCGAGGGCCTCTATTCCGAAGAGAACGAAAGCCGGCAGGTAAAGGCGGGAGACATCATGCTCTGCCGCATGGGGCGCTCGCACGGCATAGAGAACACCGGAAAAGAGACGCTTGTGCTCGGAGCCGCGATCGCAAAGCGCGCATAATGGATAAAGCGATATAAAAAATCCCGCCGCTGTTTTGTATCATACCAGCGGCGGGATTTTTTTATAAACGGGAGGCGTCCGCTTCAGCCTCCCGTGAAAATTTATCGGAACTTTAGATAATTTTCAGCTTGCCTGGGACGGCAAAATAAAGTAAAGCGCGCCACCTGTACACCGACTTATCTACAGAGTTATGCACAAAATGTGTACATATATGTGGGCAAGCCCGTATTTTTGCACTGTCAGGGGACTAAAGGCGTACCTTTTTTGCCGGATGATGTGGATAAGTTGAAGATAATGGTGGATTAACATGTTGATAACGTGCGGGCCCTGTAATTCTTTATCTTTGTGAAAAGCCCTTTTTATATTTTTTATAAAAGACTTGGCCGCGGCATCCCAAACGGAATGCCGCGGCCCATGACCGGTCTCTAAAAATCAGAGGCTACGCCTCGACTTCGATCTTCTTCGCGCTCTCCCAAAGGCCGTGGATATTGCAGTAGCTGACGGCGATGAACGTCCCGGACTTTGTCAGCTTGACTTTTACGCAGCTGGCCGGATCGGCCGCTGCGCAGCCCGGCATGTCGGGATTCATCGTGTCGCTGTGGGCGCTGTAGTCAAACTTCGCGACTTCGATGACGGGGGTGGCGTCGTCGGGCTTAAAATAGAGCTGGATCCAGCGGATGTGATGGAGCGGGGTGTTCGGGTGCTTGATCTCCTGTCCCACCATTACCTTTACGAGCGCCTCTTCTCCCAATTTTACCTTCTCGGGGGCCTCTATCGTCGGCACATGTTTTTCAGCTTTAAAATCTCCGTCTCTCATTACTTCTCCGATTTTCATTTCTATTCCTCCATTATTAGATTTTTATATTGTTTTTTAATTACCCACACTGATTCTATCATAAACTATCCCTTTTGTGTATATAAGAGTAAAAATACATATCTTTATTATTATTTTCCGTCTGATTACAGGTATAAAAATGTATTTATCGTTAACCTGACGATCTCCGCGAAAGTTTTTCCAGTGAAAGCTTGACGCGCGCCATTCTCAGCGCAAGTTCCCCGGAGAGGCCGGATTCCTCAAAATCCCGCTTCTCCGCCTCGACGTCCTCCTCGGAGAGGACGACGGGGGCGCGCCTTTTGTACGACGGCAGGGGCGGCTGGGCCTGCGAATGCCGTATTACCGGCCCGACGCGAAAGTCCACTTTGATCTTTTTGCACCCGAAGAACGCCGCCAGCCGCTTTTCAACCTGTGCGCGGCGGAACCGCACCGCCGACAGGATGCTCTGCTCCGAGACGTTGACTGTGAGCGTCATCACCTCGCCCGCGAATTCACAGACGGCGAGCTGGCTCTTCTGCGCCAGAGGCGAGCCGGCGATCTCTTCCCAGCGTTCTTCCAGCTCGGCGAGCTTGACGGAGAGCGAGAGCTGCGCCCATCTTTCGGAGTCGGCCGCGGGCCGTCCCCCACTCTTTGTCACCTCTCTGAATATATCGCCGGCGGCTCTGGCTCCGTCAACCTTTTTCATTCTGTTTCCTGCGCCCGTTCTCTATCGCGACCCACAAAAGCTGTATATCGGTCGGCGGCACCCCGGGGATGCGCGAGGCCTGGCCAAGCGTCGCCGGTCTGATTTTTTCAAGTTTTCCGCATCCTTCGGCGGAGAGGCCGCGGATCTCGCCGAAATCGATATAGGCCGGTATTTTAAGCTGTTCCATGCGCCGGAATTTTTCGACCTGCCTCTGCTGGCGGCTGATATAGCCCTCATATTTGAGCTCGTTCGCGATCTTTTCACCGTATTCAGGATCGAGTTCCGAGCCGGTAAGGGCGGCGATGAAGGCCCAGCTTACCTCCGGACGCCGCAGAAGGTTTTTCGCCGATATCCCTTCGTCAAGCGGCGAGGAGGATATCGCGGCCAGTTTTTCGTTGACCTCGGCGGTGGGAGGGATCTTCAATCCTTCAAGACGTATCTCTTCGGCCTCTCCGGCCTCGGCCATCGCGCGGAAGCGTCCGTATTTTTCGTCGGAAAGTAGCCCGACGCGGCGACCGGCCCCGCAGAGGCGGGCGGCGGCGTTGTCGTGGCGCAGCAGGAGCCTGTATTCACAGCGGCTGGTGAGCATCCTGTATGGTTCGCCCGTCCCCTTCGTCACGAGGTCGTCTATCAGTACGCCGATGTATGCCTCGTCGCGCCGCAGCACGAAGGGCTCCTCCCCCTTTACGCGCAGCGCGGCGTTGACGCCGGCGATCAGCCCCTGCGCCGCCGCCTCTTCGTATCCCGAGGTGCCGTTTATCTGTCCCGCGAGGAACAGGTTTTTCACCGGCTTCGTCTCCAGCCAGGGGTTCAGCTGCGTGGGAATGACGAAATCATACTCTATGGCGTAGCCGGGACGCAGGATATGGGCGTGTTCGCATCCCTTGATCGTCTTTATGCTTTCAAACTGCGCCTCAAGGCACATCGAGGTGGAAAAATTCTGGACATAGACCTCACGGCCCTCGGAGGATATCGGTTCGAGAAAGATGGGATGGGTATCCTTTTCGGGGAACTTCATTATCTTGTCGTCGATGGAGGGGCAATATCTGGGCCCTTCCGTATCCAGCCTGCCCATATAGAGGGGGGATTCGGAAAAATATTTTTTGATTATTCTGTGAGTTTCCGCGTTGGTACGCGTAAGCCCGCATATCATCTCGTCATACACCCGCTTCGGCCCAAAATGGGAGAAGGCCTGCGGCTCCGCGATGCTGCGCTGGCAGTCGAGGGAATCCCAGTCTATCGTGTCGAAATGCAGCCTCGGCGTCGTGTCGGTACGCAGGCGCCCGATCTCGAGGCCGCTTTTGCGCAGGCTCCGCGCGAATTCCGTCGAGGCTACCATCCCCAGCGGGCCCGATTTATGACAGGTCATGCCGATATGTATCTTTGAATCGAGGTATGTGCCGGTGGCGAGTATCACGCAGTCCGCGTAAAATATCTGTCCCGTCTTTATTTTGACGCCGCGCGCCTCGCCGCGCTCGATGACGAGCTCCGCGGCCTGCGCCTGGTGCAGCTCAATGTTCTTTTCCGACAGCAGCGCCGCGCGGTAATGATCGCTGTAGCGCCTCGGGCTGCACTGCGCGCGCAGGGTGCGCACAGCCGCCCCTTTAGAGGTGTTCAGCCAGCGCAGATGCCGCGTGGCGTCGTCCGCCGCCGCCGCGCATTCGCCGCCGAGGGCGTCTATTTCCCTCACCATATGTCCTTTGGCCGGTCCGCCGATGGAGGGGTTGCAGGGCATCATCGCGATGCTGTCGAGGTACAGGCATATGAGCAGCGTGCGCGCGCCCATCCTCGCCGCGGCCAGCGCCGCCTCGCATCCGGCGTGTCCCGCGCCGATGGTTATTACGTCATATCTGTCGTTTATCCGCATCTTTCGCCTTTCGTAAAATATAAAAAAATTCCGTAGTTTTATCGGTTTTCGCGGCTTTCCGTTATCCGTCCTCCGGAAACTTTGTGAATGAGGCCTGGAAAATTCTCGCAGAAGGGTTCGGCGGTAGCCGCGAACACCTGGGTCCCGCGCGAGAGCAGCGCCTCGAAGAGAAGGGAACGTCCGGAAGAGTCAAGTTCCGCCGTGACTTCGTCGAGCAAAAGCACCGGATCGCGGCCGATCTTTCTCTTTACGCCGTCGGCCGCGGCGAGCATCAGCGCTATCGCCGTACGGCGCCTGAGGCCGCGGCTCAACGCCTCGGAGGCCGGCCTGTCGCCGGCAGTGATCATGATATCGTCTCGGTGCGGCCCGACGACGGGAAATCTTACCGCCGCCTCGCGGCCCCTGTTCGCGATGACCGCCTTCGTGTAGTCGTCCTCGCAGTCGTCGTCAAAACCGGCTCCGCCCCTTTTCAGCGAGAGCGTGATCCTGGCCGGCGTTAATTCGCTCATCCCCTCGAGGCACGACGAGAGCAGTTTTACTCCCTCTTCGCGCATACGCCATATCCAGGAGGCTAACGGCAGAAGCGCCCGGTCGGCGATCATCGCCGGCATGCCGCGCTTGAGAAAGAAGGCCTTCTGGCGGACGCCGCGCCGGTATTCGGCGAGCCTCATCGCGTAAGAGGGGAGTATCAGGGCCAGCAGCATATCGAGCAGCCTTCTGCGAAATACCGAAGATCCCTCCACGATCGACATGTCGTCGGGAAGGAAGGTCAGCACGGGGATGTTCCAGCGCAGATCGGCGGCGGTAACGGCCTTGTCGTCGAGCCGCAGCATGTAGCGGCGCGAAATTTTAACGCGGATTATCCCGCCGGATTCAAGCTCTCCCGTCAGCTGCACATCAGACGAGCCGCTCCCCCAGGTCGGCATGGAGAGGGCCTTCGTGCCGCGTTCAAGCGGCCCCCACCCGGATATTATGTTGATCCCCTCAAGGATGTTCGTCTTGCCGGCGCCGTTTTCCCCCGTCAGTAAATTCAGCCCCGGGGACCATCTCATCTCCCGGGGCTCAAGGTTTTTAAAATTATTGAACCGAACCCGGCTAAATCCCATCCGTCCCGTTTTGCTCCATATCAAACATCCTGAGTTCTTCCTCAGAGAGGTTGATCGGCGCGATGAGACATAAGAAATCGTCGCTGTCGCCGCGTTTTACCGCCATATGTCCGGCCTGGCCGTTGAAAGAAAGCTTTACTTCCGGGTCCCTCATGACCTTGAGGGCCTCGAGGAAGAACTTGGAATTGACGGCGATCCTCAGCTTTTCGCCTTCGGCCTCGGCGCCTATCTCCTCTTTGGCCTGCCCGAAATCAGGGGCCTTGGCGAGCAGCACGATCTCCGCGCCGGGGATGATGTCGAGGACCACCATGCGGTTAAAATCCCGCACGATGACGTCGACGCGCTCAAGGGCCGATATCAGGGAGCCCCTGTCGGTAACGACGTTGAGAGTGCTGTTTTTCGGCAGTATCTTCTCATACGGCGGGAACTTCGACTCCACGCGGCGGACGGTGAATTCGAGCGTATCGGTCTTGAAATAAAACTGCGCGCTGTCATACAGTACCTTTACCTCCGTCTCAGGATTCAGCGAGCCGAGAATCCTCTGCAGCTCCTTTACCCCCTTCATCGGCAGCAGCGCGGCCGCGTCTTCGACGCCGTCGGCCGCCAGCGCGGAAGAAATAGCGAGCCTTCTCGTGTCGGTGGAGATGATGCTCAGCCTGTTCTGCGATATCTGCAGATTTGCCGAAGAGAGATAGAGCGGAAACTCCTCGCCGGTCGAGGCCGCGAGAGTCCCCTCGTCGATCACCTTAGCGAGGTCCGCCGCCGACAGCCTGCAGAAGACGCCGGCGTTGTCCGAGGAGGGCAGCGCGGGAAATTCACGCACGGGGTAGCTTGAGAAGTTATATTTACTCCTGCCGGCTCTCAGCGTGACCCTTCCCTCGTTCACCTCGACGGTAAATTCCTCTCCCGGCGCCTTCTTAAAGAGGTCGCTGACCATCTTGATGGGAAACACGGCCTCTCCCGGTTCATTTACGGTAACACCGGACGCAAAGCAGATTATCGACGTCTTTATGTCGGTTGCCTGCAGCAGTACCGACTCAAAGCCGGCCTTGACGAGGATTGACGAGAGAATGCTTACCGACCCGGAGGCGGACGTGCTTCTTTCGGCGAGACCCCAGCTTGCAAGGAACTGCTTTTTGTTGATTGTAAGCTTCATAGACGAGCCCTCCTATTAATACACCTTATTTATAAATAAAATCGTATTCGTCGTCGTAGGGGCTGTGGAAATGTGGAAAAGTACTTTATGCCCCGCCGTGACGCAATTTTTCAATGTGCAAAAGCTTTTTGTTAATTCACAAACTTATTCACATTATCCACAATTTTTGTGTGGAAAATTCGTAATCTAAAACTGCCCACAAATCAGCACACCATTTTTGCGCAAAAAATCATAACTTATTCACAATGTTATCCACAAAAGAGCGTATCCTGAGGTCGGTCTTTATCAGTTCGGCGATCTTCCTGCAGGCATGGATGACGACGGTATGATCCTTCTTGTTAAAGGCGTAGGCGATCTGGATCAGCGCCTCGTTTGTCTTGTTGCGCGCCACATACATCGCCGCCTGGCGCGCGAGGGCAAGGTCTGCCGTCCTCTTCTTGGAGAGCAGCTCTTCGACGGAGAAACCGAAGGCCTCCGCCGTCATCTGCTGTATCAGGCCGATGCTCACCGTTCCGACCGGGTGCTCCTTGATCAGGTCCTTCAGCCAGACGCTGGCGTTCTCTATGTTTATTGGTTCGTGGTTGAGGTCCGAACAGGCGACGATCCTGTTCAGCGAGCCTTCGAGTTCGCGTATGTTGCTCGGTATGTTTTGCGCGATGAACATAATGACATCCTCCGGGATGTTCATGTACTTCTTCATCTCGGCCTTTTTCTGCAGTATGGCGACGCGCGTCTCAAGGTCAGGCGGCTGTATGTCGGTGACGAGCCCCCATTCAAAGCGCGACACAAGTCTGTCGGCGATCCCCTCTATGTCCTTGGGGGGCCGGTCGGCGCTTATTATTATCTGTTTTTTAGCGTCGTGCAGAGTATTGAACGTCCAGAAAAACTCTTCCTGCGTCTGCTCTTTGCCGGCGATGAACTGCACGTCGTCTATCATCAGCACATCCAGTTCGCGGTAACGCGCGCGAAACTCCTGATTGGTGTTGTTTCTTATCGCGGTGATCAGGTCGTTGGTGAATTTTTCGGCACTGACATAAAGTATTTTTGTGTTATTGTTTGTTGCCTCAATATGATGTCCTATGGCGTGCATGAGGTGGGTCTTGCCGAGCCCCACCTTTCCCCAGATGAAAAAGGGGTTGTACGTGTTTCCGGGAGATTCAGCGACGGCAAGGCTGGCGGCATGGGGAAGCCGGTTTGACTTTCCGACGACGAATGTCGAGAAGACATAATTCGGATTAAGTCCGTTGCGCCCGGATGCTGGCTTTGGCGGCTGGGCTTTGGGCTGGGGTTCCTGGACCCTCGTATCCTCCGGCTGGTCGGAAGATACCCTGAGCCTTACATCCGTGCCGAAGCTGGTCTCTATGAGGAGCTCCCTCATTCTTGCGAGGTATCTCGATTTTATCTGATCCATCGCAAACTGGGTGGCGACGTCCAGCGTCAGCACGCCGTCGTCAAGCGAAAGCGGCATGCATGTCTGGAGATATATCTCCGCCGTCTTGTCCTCAGTACCAAGCTTTTCCATGCAGTACTTGTAGTACTCTTTCCAAATAATGTCTAGATCCATTCGGTTCACTCCAACAGAAGATGAAATAGAGATTCTTCCAACTAGAGATTTTATCATGAATCAGCTAAAGACCAAAAAATAAATTTATACGATTTCTTTCGGGCGTGGAAGTGATGTTTTTTTCAGCCAGGCATAAAAATTTTTTTAAGTCAAGGGGGCGGGTCGTTTTTTTTAAAGAAATCCACAAAAGTTATTCACATATACACATCCGAAGACACAAAAATGTTGACAACGATAAAAAGCCGGTAACAGAGCCAGCTCTCGCTGAAAAAAATAAAAACCCCAAAGTTTGATAATATTTGATGATACTCTTTTTTTACAATAAAACGGGATATAAAAAAATATATGTGCTCCGGTGTGGATAGTGTGGATAAAACATAAAATATTTGTAACAATACATCGGAGAATATAAAAGTATAGTTTTATATGAATGTAACAGGAATGCAATAAACAGCGATTAAGCGATAAAGGGCGAGGAAAAACAGAAAATTATCCACATGATGTGAATAATCCTTGTGTGTAATTTAGTGAGATTCAGAAAACTAAGGCGGTTTTAATAAAAAAAGTCCTTTAAAAACAACTATTTAGCGTGAATGTTGTTAGACTATTACTGACTAACGTAAACAGAAATGTAAAAAAAGAGGCCGTTGATATCAGTAAAAAATCAACAGCCTCTTTTTTTGTCTTTTATGCGGCTAATGTCAGCCTGAATATCAGCGCTTCCATCTCCAAACATTGTCTCCGGCGATTTTTTTCGGCTCTCCGGTCAGCAGAGCCTCGCCGTTTTTCATCGTCATCCTGCTGAAGCTGACGGGAAAGGGTATTTTCGCGAACGGAAGCAGCGGATTGACCCTGCCTATCACCAGTTCGGTGATATTCTCCGGCTGCTTTCTGCCTTCGGCGTAGATAACGGTATCTTCGAGGTAGACCCCGTCCGCCCTCAGCCCTAATTTTCCCTCTGCCCGCAGGTCGAGTTTTATCTTTATTATCATCAGGTCGGCCTCAAATTTCCCCTCGGCGTGATAGCCCCGCGGAAAGAATTTGAAGCGCAGCTCGGAAAATCCCCCGCTGCTCTTTCCCGAGGCGAAATAATCGTTTACGTCGCGTTCGCTCAGCACGATTTCGCCGCGCGACGAGGTTATGCGGCGCGAGAGCGCCGTTCCGTCGCCGCTCAGCACGTCGTCCGGCAGCTCCGCAAGCTCGGCGTCGAGCTTCATCGATTCGATCCTGATCCCGGATATGACGGCGCCGGCGCATTCTATCCACGCCCGCTTCCCGTCGTTCGCGACGGTGACCTCTATGCGTTCCGGCGAGAGCTCTCCGCGGACGAGAGCCCCGATCGCGGCCGCGGCCGCCGCTTCGCGTTCTCCCGCGAAGGAATGCGCCGCCGGTAATACCGTCAGGGCCAGCGCGCAGAGCAGCGCCTTTTTTATCTTCATTCGGACATTGCCTCCTTAAAGCTTTGGTATAGCCATACCTAATGATTTTAAGCCAAAAAATATTTTTATGACAGAGCAAAATATAACAGTGAAAATGCGTCAACAAGAAATAAAACAGATTGTTTTCCTGAAATATTGTCATGAAAAATATAGCGAAATAATTTGTATTTTTTTTGTTTTTGATATATCATCTGATATATCTGAATTACGTTAGAAAATAATTGGTCGTTGTTGGCTTTTTATGGTATTGTATTAGGAAGGCCGTGAAGGCATTTGGGGTTTTGAAATATGAGCTTGCTTGAACTTTTCTTATTCTTTTTTAAAATAAGCGCCGTCACCTTCGGAGGCGGGATCGTCATCCTCGGCATGGTACAGCTTGAGGAAGAAAAGCGCCGTGACATCGCCCCCGAGGTCTTTGCCGATATGGTGAGCCTCGCGGCCTCGATGCCGGGCCCGATCGCCGTCTCCATCGCCTGGCTCATGGGACGTCATTACCGCGGACTTGCCGGCAGCCTCACCGCCGTCGCGGGCGCGATACTGCCGCCCTTTCTGATAATACTCATGCTCTCTCCATTTATAATAAAATATTCGGACGTGCCGGCGGTAATGGGATTCTTTCGCGGCGTCCTCGCCGGGACGAGCGCGATAATCGTCCTTGTGATAATCGATAATGTAAAAAACGCGCTGCTCGGAAAATGGTGGAACCTCGTCCCCTACCTGATGGTGATCTCCCTGATCGGGGTCTTTGACCTGCATCCGCTGCTCATCATGGTCGTGGTCATCGCCATGCAGTTCGTCCACGAAAGGGTGACGGCGAGATGACGAAGATCCTCCAGCTCATATGGGCCTTTATGCAGATCGGCATCACCGCTTTCGGCGGCGGCCTTTCCACGCTGCCGCTGATCGAATATCAGCTCGTTACGAAGAACGGCTGGATGAACGCGGCGGAGTTTAACCAGATGGTCGCCGTCTCGCAGGTCACTCCAGGCCCGATCGCGATCAACGCCGCCACCTTCGCCGGGTATCAGCAGGCCGGCTTCTGGGGATCCGTCGCCTCCACGATCGCCCTCGTCGCCGCGCCGATCGCGGCGCTCTCCCTGATACTTCTCCTGCTCCAGCGCGTGAGCCCGGATAAGAGCAAAAACTTTAAATTGATGCTTCGCCCGGTCGTCGCCGGACTCCTTACCCTTTCCGTCGTATCGCCGTTTACTTCCACATTGCACAACGGAGCGACGGCGGTCGCCCTTTTTGCGGCGGGGATCGGCCTTATCAAGTTCAGTAAGTTTTTTAAGGAAAATCCGGCGGCGATGTTAATAATATTCGGAATATTCGGAGGGTTTTTCCTGCGCTGACGTTGATTTTAAAAATAAATTTTAATTTATATTTTCGTAAAAGAACGGGAATAAGGCAGACTGATATATCAGTTTTTAACTGCCAGGCGGCAATTTTATTTTGAACAACGATAAAACCAGCGTAAAAACAGCGACTGTCCGTAATTTTGATGTAATTTGATAAAAGGCTGATTATAAGCATTTTTAGCACATTGACAGAAAAATAAAGGCAAAAAATACCGGTTTTGTTAATGCCACATTGTTGCAAGTAACTAAAATTACATTTTATGACGCGTGGCGCTGACGAAGTTTTCGGTACGGCAGAGCATTGTGTAAAAAAGATTGACTAAATAAGATGTTTGTTGTAATTTATTTCTCAGCAACTGCATTTTTTTTACTAGTTTACACATTGCAAATATTACGCAGAGAGGGAGGGACGTTTTCAAGGGCTACGTTGTAATGTAAGCGCTTTTTCTTTTGCAGCAAAAAACTAAACGGAGTCTCAAAAAGGTTCGATTCTGAAGGGAGAGTTTTTCGTGAAGAAATTTGCACTTATGCTTGCAGTAATGTTCCTGTTCGCAGCGATAGCCGGCCCAGCAACTGCCGCGCCGATAGTTTTCCGCTTCGCGGGCCAGTCGCCGCCGGACCACATGGCGACGAAGACGATGGAGCAGATGGCGAAGGAGATCAAGGACGGCACGAAAGGCCGCGTTGAGGTAAAGGTATATCCGGCAAGCCAGCTGGGGAACTATTCCCTCGTTATGGAAGAGATGATCCGCGGTACCGTAGACATGGCCTGCATGTCGGTCGCTACGGACTTCGATCCGCGCCTTGAGATAATCTACACCAACGGATTCGTCACCGGCTACGAATCGGCTAAAAAAGCGCTAGTTCCGGGAGCATGGCTCCCCAATAAACTGAATGAGTTCACCTCGGCGCTCGGAGTACACCTCATCGGCTCATACGTCGAGGGCTTCATCGGCATCGGTTCCACGAAGGCCGTTAAAGATCCTCTCAATCCCAAGGTCGACAAGGGCGTTCTTACCCGCGTTCCGAACATGGTCGTCTACACGCTCGGCGCGAAGGCGATGGGCTACCGCCCGATCACCATCCCCTATCCCGACGTCTATCAGTCAATGCAGACCGGCGTCTGCGACGCGGTCGACGGTTACCCGACGGCCGCCGCCTACACGATCCTCGGCGACGTCCTGAAGCACTGGTACGCGACAAACTACTCGATGGAATACCTTGCCTACATGGTCAGCGACAAATCATGGAAGAAGCTCACCCCCGAAGACCAGAAGGTTTTCCTCGACGTAGCCAAGAAGTACACGCTGAAGTCGATAGACAACGCGAAGGCGGAAGACGACAAGTATATGGCCCTTATGGAAAAGAAGGGCATCAAGGTCTACAGGTACACGGAAGCTCAGCTTAAGCCGATCAAAGAAGCCTGCGTCTCTACCTGGGAAGAGGTCGGCAAGGCCGGCACCGGTGTGGAGCTCATGAAGGAGTTCAAGCAGCATCTCGGTAATCTCTAGTTGTAACATCAGGCATCTAACAGCGATGCTTAACATGTTTTAACTGAAAAAGCCTGAGGGGGTTCTTCCCCCTCGGGGTTTTTCAGTTTCTGAAAGGAGTACCACAAATGTCAATTGATGAAATAAAGGTCGAACAGACGGTACCGTCCGACCTCGAAGAGGTTCAGTCAACTGTCAGGAAGCCAAAATGCTTCTTCGACAAAGTCACCGTCAGCTTCTATTCAATCATCTGTTTTGTAATGTCGATACTTCTCACGGTAATCATCAGCGCCGCCACGATAATGCGCTACATCTTTGAGATGGACCTCTACGGTTATGAAGAGTGGATCAAAATATTCGCGTTCTGGCTTTACTTTATGGGCGCCGGATATGGAGCCTTCGCCGGCACCCATGTCTCCGCCGACCTTGTTCAGTCCTATGTAAAAGATGGATTTGTCAAGAGAGCCCTCATCTTTGCGAAGACGGTGATAACGCTCGGCGTCACCCTTCTTTTCACAAAGTATGGCTGGGACTACCTTATCTTCGGATTCCTCGGCCCCTTGGGCACCGGCGTCGCGCTTCCGCGCACCGTCGCCTGGCGCATCCCCCTCTGGACGGCCTATCTGTCGATCTTCATTGGCCTTGCCTCCATGTCCTACTACTTTATGTGGGATATGATCAGAGCAGGAAAGGTACTTTTCTCCGGAGGTAAAAAGTAATGATTTATGTAGCACTTATAATACTCATTTCAGCGCTCGTCATCGGCGTCCCCGTTCCCGTAAGCTTCATGGCCTCCTGCGCCTGGCTCATCTTCTTCGGCGGACCCAATATGGAAGGCTACCAGGCGACTCAGCTGCTGCCTTACGGCTTCACGCAGATGAACTCCGTCTCGCTCATCGCGATCGCGATGTTCATCCTCGCCGGCGGCATTATGGAACGCGGGCGCATCGCGGAGAAGCTCATTGACATGGTCGATGTCTTCGTCGGCCATATCAAGGGCGGCCTGGGGATCGTCGGCACCGTCTCCTGCGCGGTTTTCGGCTCCATCTGCGGCGCCGCCTGCGCCACCCTTTCCTGCATCGGCGCGATCATGTTCCCGCGTTTCAAGCAGGGAGGCTATCCGATGGGACACGCCTGCGCGCTGATGGCCAACGCCTCGCTGCTCGGCCTGCTCATCCCGCCCAACGCCACGCTCATCATCTTCGCCTGGATCAGCGGGATTTCCGTCCTTGCCTGCTTCCTCTCGACGATCGGACCGGGAATAGTGACCACGATACTGCTCTCCGTCATCAACGTCTGGATGCTGCGCGACAACAAGCAGGTCTTCGTCACCACGAAGCGCACCGGCGCCGAGCGTTGGAAGATGTTCCGTGAACGCGGCCGTCTCGCCATCCCGGCCCTCTTTATGCCGGTCATGGTCCTCGGAGGCATCTACGGCGGCGTTATGACGACGACAGAGGCCTCCGCCCTCGCCGTCCTCTACTGCATACCGATCGGGCTTTTCGTCTATAAGGGACTGAACTGGAAGAGCCTTTACCTGATCGTGGTGGAATGCGCCATTACCACCGGCGTCATCATGGTCATGCTCTACTCTGTCTCGATGCTCTCGCGGCTCTACATCCTTGAGGACCTTCCCGGAAAGGTGCTGTACCTGTTCTACTCGATCTCAACGAATAAATGGGTCATCATGTTCATGATCAACATCTTCCTCGTTCTTATGGGAATGCTGATGGACGATATCAGCGTCGTCGTCCTGACCACGCCGATCCTGCTCCCGATCATCATGGAACTTGGCATAAATCCCGTCCACTACGCGGCGGTCGTCGGCGTCAACACGGCCCTAGGATGCATCACGCCTCCCGCGGCTCCCGTCCTTTACCTCAGCGGACGCGTCGGCGGCGCCTCTATCAACGAGATAATGAAACCGGCCCTCACCTTTATGGCTCTCTGCTGGATACCGGTGCTTCTCGTTACCGCCTACATCCCGAAGCTCGTCCTCTTCCTGCCGCACTTCATCCTTGGAGTTCCCTGGTAGGAGACCCGATCAGATTCTGAACGACAGAAAAAGCTGCCGGCTAAAATTTGCCGGCGGCTTTTTTTATCGATGCCGAACGGCTATAATATCCATTATTAGAGAAAAGATAAAAGGGCGGAAATAAAAATGTTTTACAGAGATCTCTTTGCGTCATTGTGTTTTATATTTTTTGGCATAGCGCTCGCCACCCATCATCCCTATTTTTACTTCGGGGCGATGATGTGCGGCTGTCTCTCGACGACGGCGAAGAAAAAGATGTGGGAAAACCCAACTTGGTCCGACGCGATCTATGACCGGGTCGAAGGCTGGCTGGACGGTAAGGTTGAAGGGCCCAGGACAGAGTTTAAAGACGACGAGGATATAAAACCTCTACCGCCGCTGGATAAATAAAAGACCCTGCCGGGCGGAGAAAGACAGGCGAACAATCGACAGCAAGGGACCGGTCGCGAAGAGCAGCCGGTCCCTTTTAAATTGCTGTAAAAAGCTGGGCGGTGTTTAGACGGCCTGTGTTTGAACTTAGTCCTCGCGCCGCGTTTAAACGATCACTGTACCTGAGCCGCCTCCGCCGTTGCTTCGCCGGCTGGTTTCTGCGCCGGAGCCGGTCTTGGCGGCCTGGCGTCGGTTATCGCCTTTACCGGGCATTTCTGAGCACAAAGACCACAATTCACGCACTTCGCCGGGTCGATCACCGCGAGGCTGCCCTTCATCTCGATCGCCTCTTTCGGACAGGCTTTGACGCAGAGGGTGCAGCCGATGCAGCCGACAGAGCAGACCTTCTTAACGAAGGGGCCCTTGAGCGGATTGCCGCAGGCGACCTGTATCTTTGATTTCCTGGGAATGAGGGCGATCACGCCGCGCGGGCATTCTTCGGCGCAGGCGCCGCAGCCGACGCATCTTTCACGGTCTACGACGGCGAGTCCGTCGACGATCTTTATCGCGCCGAAGGCGCAGACCTTCTCGCAGGTGCCGAAGCCCATGCAGCCGTAAGCGCATGACGACGGCCCCCTGCCGGGGACGACGGCGGCTTCGCGGCAGTCGTGCGCGCCCTGGTAGACGCAGTCTTTGACCGTTTTGTCGAAGGAGCCCCGGCACTTTACAAAGGCGACCATCGGCTCGGCGGCCTCCGCGGAAACACCCAGTATCTCCGCGATACTGGCCGAGACTTCGGGGCTCGCCGCCACACATTTGTTGGGCTTTGCCGCGCCCGAAACGCAGGCCTCCGCGTAGCCGTCGCAGCCCGGGAAGCCGCAGCCGCCGCAGTTGGCTCCCGGCAGCAGCGCGCGGATGTCCGTCTGACGCTGGTCCACTTCGACGTGGAATTTCTGCGAGGCAAAGGCGAGCATACACCCGAAGATGACGCCCAGCCCTCCCATTACGATCGTTGGGTAGATTATTCCGTCCATTTCAAGCGCCTCCCCTATTTAATGAGCCCGGCGAAGCCCATGAAGGCTATCGACATGAGCCCGGCCGTGATGAGCGTGATCGGCAGTCCGCGCAGGCAGCGCGGCATCCCCGCGCTCGTCTCGATACGTTCGCGTATTCCGGCCATGAGGACGATCGCGAGCAGGAAGCCCGCCGATGCGCCGAATGCGTTGATGATCGATTCGATCAGCGTGTATTTCTCGTTCATGTTGATGACCGCTACGCCGAGGACGGCGCAGTTCGTCGTTATGAGCGGGAGGTAGATCCCGAGCGATTTATAAAGGCCGGGCATCACCTTTTTGAGCACTATTTCGACAAACTGCACGAGGGCGGCGATTATCAGAATGAACGCCAGCGTGTAGAGGTATTCCAGGCCGAGCGGAACGAGGATCAGCGTGTAGGCGAGCCACGTCATTATCGCGGCGAAAGTCGTTACGAATACTACGGCGATCCCCATTCCCTTCGCCGTCTCAAGTTGGCTGGATACCCCGAGAAAAGGGCAGCAGCCGAGAAAACGCGCGAGCAGGATGTTGTTTACCAGGACCGAACTGATAAAGAGAGCCAGGAGCGACATTATTTACCAGCCTCCCTTGCTGCGGTTTTGTCTTCTTCCGCCTGTTTCGCGCAGACGGAATCGGGGCTCCCGCCGCCGCAGATCCCCTTAAGCGCGCAGCCGCCGCAGGCGTCGAGCTGATGCCAGCCATCGAAGGCCGACAGCGCGCCGCTTTCCTTTTCTTCTTTCTTCATCTGCCGGTTACGGAAGAGCGCCATCAATATGCCGAGCGTGATGAATCCGCCGGGGGCGAGTATCGTGAGCAGCGCCGGCTGGTAGAAGGAAGAGGAGAGTATCGTGTGTCCCAGTATCGTGCCGTTGCCGATCAGCTCGCGTATCGCGCCGATCAGGACGAGCGCGCAGGTAAAACCGAGCCCCATGCCGATCCCGTCGAAGAGCGAGGCGACGACGCCGTTCTTGAAGGCGAAGGCCTCGGCGCGGGCGAGGATTATGCAGTTGACGACGATGAGAGGGATGAATATCCCCAGCGCCTTGTCGAGCGCCGGCGCGTATCCCGCGATCAGCAGCTGTACTACGGTGACGAAGCCCGCTATGACGACGATGAAGGCCGGGATGCGGATCTCATCGGGGATGAATTTGCGCAGCGCCGCGACCGCGACGTTCGACCCCATGAGAACCGCCGTCGCGGCGAGCCCCATGCCGATGGCGTTTACCACGCTCGTGGTGACGGCGATCGTGGGGCACATCCCGAGGACGAGGACGAAGGTCGGGTTCTCGGTAAGTATCCCGTTTTTGATCAGTTTAAGAGGATTTGCCATTATTTGTCTCCGCCTCCCAGATTGTTTTTCCAGTATGAGACCGCCGCATTCACGCCTGTGACCACGGCGCTCGAAGATATCGTGGCGCCGGATATGGCCTGTATCTGGGCGTCATTCTCCGGCGGCGTCTTGGTGACGGCGAGCTCCTGTGCCTTTCTGTCGCGGAACTGTCCCGCGAAGGGTTCGTCGGCGGCCTTCGCGCCGAGCCCCGGCGTTTCGCTGGAGGTAAGGATCTTGATATCCTTTACCAGCCCGTCATTGGAGATGCCGACGACGAACTCGATGGGGCCGCCGTATCCCTTAGGCGTCACAGTGAAGTTGTAGCCGACGACGCTGCCGCCGTCGCTTCCCTCAAATATCTCTTTGATTATTCCCGCGTCGCCCTTGATCTCTATCGCCTTAAAATCTTTCGCTCCCGGCAGGGTGGCGGAAAGCGCCTCGTTCTTGGCCTTCTCCTGAGACCTGCGGATCGGCTCCAGCGTCACCGTATGCACGGCGCCGAGGATGAGGCCTGTGACCGCGGTTATGACAAAGAGGACTAACCCGAGTTTTACGATCTTACCCATGCTTTTTCACCTCTCCGAATATGCGTGGCTTTGTGGCGCGGTCGATGAGCGGCACCGTCAGGTTCATGATCAGTATCGAGTAGGATACGCCCTCCGGATAGCCGCCCCAGGTGCGTATCAGCGCCGTGAGGAGGCCGCAGCCGGCGGCGAAGATCATCTGCCCGCGCAGCGTGATGGGGGTGGTCGTATAGTCGGTGGCCATGAAAATGGCGCCGAGGAAGAGGCCGCCCGTCAGTATTTCGTAATATGGGGGCACCGGCCTGCCGAAGAGCGCGCATAACGCGGCCACGACAGCCACATAGATCACCGGCACATGCCACTTGATGATATCCTTATAAAGGAGTATCGCGAAGCCGATGAGCAGCGCAAGCGCCGATGTCTCGCCGATGCAGCCTCCGACGCTGCCGAGGAAGACGTCCCGCAGACCCGGCAGATTGTCCAGCGTTCCGGCCTTTATCATTGCCAGCGGCGTCGCGCCGGAGACGCCGTCGAGCGTCCAGGTGGTCATCGGCACGGGCCAGCTCGTGAGCATCATCGCGCGTCCCGCGAGCGCGGGGTTGACGATGTTGCAGCCTAAGCCGCCGAAGAACTGCTTGACGACGATGATCGCGAAGAGGCTGCCTAAGACCGCCATCCAGAAGGGAATGGTCGGCGGCAGGTTGTAGGCCAGCAGCAGCCCCGTGACCGCCGCGGAAAGGTCTCCGACCGTGACCGTCCTCTTCGTGCACCGCTCCCAGAGGTATTCAAAGGCGACGCAGGAGACGACGCAGACCGCCATCACCGCCGCGGCGCGGAGGCCAAAGAAGTAAACGCCGGCGATCCCGGCGGGGGCGAGCGCGGCCAGCACCCAGCCCATTATCGTCCTGGTGTCGAGCGGAGAGTGTATATGTGGTGAGCTTGAAACAACAAGTAGACGTTCCATTATTTTGCAGCCGCCTTTCTGCGCATCGCCATCACCGAGGCTTTGCCGTCGCGGCAGCCCTGGGTGAGCGGACGGTTCGCGGGGCACATGTAGGTGCAGCTCCCGCACTCTATGCAGTTCATGCCGCCCTCTTCCTCAAAGCGCGTGTAGAGGCGTTCGAGCACGAGCGGCTCAAGAACGTTCGGCACGAGGCCCATCGGGCAGGCCGTGACGCAGCGTCCGCAGCGAAGGCAGGGGGTGATCGGTTTCAGCATCGCCGACTTCGCGGTGAGGGCGAGGATGCCCGAGGTCCCCTTCACCACCGGCACGTCGATGGAGCGCATCGAAATACCCATCATCGGGCCGCCGGAGAGGATCTTCACAGGCTGTTCCTTGAAGCCGCCGCAGAAGTCGACCAACTCGCGCACCGAGGTGCCGAGCGGGACTTCGATATTCCTGGGATGAGCCACGGCGTCCCCGGTGACGGTGACGATCCGTTTCGTCGCCGGTATCCCCTCGGCGACGGCCATGTATATCTGGTAAATGGTGCGGACGTTGAGGATGATGCAGCCGACGTCGGCCGGAAGGGCGGTCATCACATACTCCTGCCCGGTGAGCGCCTCGATCAGCATCTTTTCCGCGCCCTGCGGATATTTTACGGTCAGCGGCCGGACGGAGATCTTATCCGCGGAGAGCTTCGTCAGCGCTTCGTCCATCCTGGCGACCGCCGCGGGCTTGTTGTTCTCGATCGCGATCACGCCCTGGGCGTCGGGGAAGAGGCGCATTACGAGCTGAAGCCCCTTTACCACCCTTTCCGTCTCTTCCAGCATCAGGCGGTTGTCGCAGTTGAGGTAGGGCTCGCATTCGACTCCGTTGACGATGAGCCATTTTATCTTCTTGTCGGGAGGCGGGGAGAGCTTGACGGCCGTCGGGAAGGTCGCGCCGCCGAAGCCGACGATGCCGGCCTCGCGGATCCGCTTGACATATTCCTTCGGATCGGCGCTCTCATAATTTTCCATAGGCTTCCATTCGGGAGCCATTTCGTAAAGGCCGTCATTTTCCACGACGACGCAGTTCTCGAGCATGCCCGGTGTCGTCATTCTCATCGTGACATCCTTTACCGTTCCGGAAACGCTTGAAAGGATCGGCGCGGAGACGAAGGCGTCGTTGTTGCCGATGCGGGAGCCGACGAGGACCTTATCTCCCTTAGCGACGACGGGCGAACAGGGCGCGCCGATATTCTGCGCCATCGGAAAGACAAGCTCTCCCTGCGGAAGATAGGGCTCGATCCCTTCGTTTACGGTCAGATCTTTGTTCTGAGGCGGATGGATGCCGCCCCAGAAGGTTGGAAGCCTCATAAAATCGTTCCTCCTTTATATGCGGTAAAAAAATTTCAGCAAAGTCATTCTCAAAGAATAACACAACAGAAATCCAAAGCAATATTTTATCATTTATGGCGAAAAACAAAAGTATTTTTTGTAAGGAAAGGTTAGGGTTTCACAAATAAAGAAAAGAAAAAATCAGAGCTGAAAGGACAAAGCTCCGATTTTTTATACGGTAAAAAGAGAAATTTTATAATTTTTCCCAAATAATACTCAATTTCGCATAAGATTTTCGCCGTGAGGGAGGGAATATGAAATATTTAGATACTTACCGGCCCGGGACGGCCGCGGGCGGCTCCCTAAAAGATCAAAACAAAGGTCCCCAGCGTGATCAGCGCGCCGCCGACAAGCGCCTTTGTCGTGACCGCCTCGTGCAGAAAGATAAAGGCCATGACGATGCCGAGGACGACGCTGAACTTGTCCGCCGGAATCACCTTCGAGGCCTCGCCGATCTGCAGCGCGCGGAAGTAAAAGAGCCACGACGCTCCCGTGGCCAGCCCGGACAGAACGAGAAAGAGCCAGCTCTTGCGGCTGATGTCGCCGATCTGGCCGCCGCTCCCGGTCATAAAGACGACGAGCCAGGCCATTACCACGACCACCACGGTGCGCACCGCCGTCGCGAGATTGGAATTCACGCCTTCGATACCGATCTTCGCAAGGATAGAAGTAAGCGCCGCGAAGAACGCCGAACATAACGCATATATTGCCCACACTTTTTACCGCCTCCTGATATTAAAGGGCCCGCCCCGCGGCAGGCCCTTTACTTTTAGTTTTTCCGCACCTGGGAGCGCCTACTTTACAAACTCGCCCTTCTTCTCCCTGTTGAGCGCCGAGACGCCCTCTTTCGTCATAAGGAGCGCGAGAACGAGCAGCAGCACGCTGATCCCGGCGAGGATGTAATTCGGATGGGCGCTCGTCAGCGTTCCCTTTATCTCCACCACGAGTCCGGCCATGCTTGTAAAGAGCATGAACCAGAAGGGGACAAGCAGGAAGGTCGCCTTCTTCTTGAGGCCGCGGATGATCCACATCGCGATGCCGAGAATGGCGAGCGCCGCTACGAGCTGGTTGGAGGCGCCGAAGACCGGCCAGATGACCGCCCAGGCGGGAACGGGGTTTCCGTCGGGGCCCGTCGTTTTGACGTAGACGAGCACGAGCGCGATCACGACGGCGATGATCGTCGCCGCGTACTTGTTGACCTTGTAGTCCGTCAGCTCCTGTATCTGGTAACGCGCAAGGCGCGTCGCGGTATCGAGCGAGGTCAGCAGGAAGCCGTTGATGGCGATGGCGCCGAGGCGTGTCCCGAGGATGGGGTCGATGCCGAGGATCGTGCAGAACTGGCCGAAGCCGGCCGCGAAGGTGCCGACGGGGCCGCCCTTCTGTATTCCGCCCGCGACCATCAGCGTGCCGAGCGCGATGACGGCGACAAGGCCTTCAAGGAGCATCGCCCCGTAGCCGACGGGAAGCGCGTCCGCCTCATGGGCGAGCTGCTTCGATGTCGTGCCCGAGCCGACGAGCGAATGGAAGCCGGAGATGGCGCCGCAGGCGACGATGACGAACATCATCGGCCAAAGGTTGGCCTTGCCGAGCCCGAACCATTTGATGTCTTTGGCGATCATCGGGATGCTGCCGCTGTCCATCGAGGCGCCGAAGATCATTCCCAGCGCGCCGATCGCCACCGCGAAATAGAGGAAGTAAGAGGCGAGGTAGTCGCGCGGCTGGAGCAGCAGCCATACGGGAAGCACCGAGGCGGCGAGGATGTAGACGGCGAGGAAGATGTTCCACTGATCGGCGTTGTGAGTGAATACCGCCGCGACAAAGGGCCAGTCTCCGCCCCAGATCGTGCAGACGGCGATGATGGCGAGCATCACAAGCGTTACAAACTTAAGGTTCATGTTGAAACGATAGATGAGGAGCCCTGAAATGACCGCGAGCAGGATGTACATGCAGCTTACGAACGCGACCACCGGGTCCGTCACGAAGGTCGCCGTCGTCAGGACGAGGAAGACCGCCACGACGAGGAAGAGCGAGAGGATCGTGAATACGAGGAAAAGCATCTTCCCCTTATGGCCGATCCAACGGTCGATGACCTCGCCGACAGACTTGCCCTCGTGGCGCATCGAAGCGACGACGGCGCCGAAATCATGGGGACCGCCGAGGAATATCGAGCCGAATATGCACCAGAGGATCGTGGGCAGCCAGCCGAACATCGAAGCGGCGGTTATCGGGCCGACGATCGGACCGGCGCCGGCGATGGACGAAAAATGGTGTCCGAGGACGACCGCGGGATGCGTGGGGCAGTAGTCCATGCCGTCGTTCATCTGCTCGGCCGGGGTGATATTTTTGTTGCTGATCCCATAAAGATTGGCCATGAACCTCCCGTAGAATATGTAGCCGAGTATCAACAATAAAGCGGATACTGCGAACATTATGAAGAACATAAGTTCCACCTCCAAAAAGATTTTTGTTGTCTATAAAACAGCGGACGCCATTGTCCGGCTATTTTTCTCTCAATAAAAACGCAGAACAGGCGGGAGCGTTCCCGCCGCCGTGCCCGGCATCCTTCAGCCGCGCACCCTTTTCATCGCCGCATTCACAAGGAACGCCGTGTCCTGGACGGCCTTCGGGATATCGTCTCCCGGCGTGAAAAAGTGCAGCTCCACAAAGCCGCGGAAGCCGAACATCAGGGAGCTTTTCTTCATACGATAGCCGCCGCCCCCGCGCAGAAAGAGGAAACGCTGAAGCAGCAGGTCGCTTTCGGACTTTGCCTCTTTCCTGAGCCGATCCGCGTCGCTCTCCTCATATTTCCATATAATATAATCGTCGGCGTAATAACGGGCGACCTCGCCGAGCAGCCCTGATTTTACCATCGAAACCCTTCTGTAAAGCCCCTCCGCCGTACCGCTCCTCCATGGTTCAAACCGCCACTCCTCCCAGATATCGGAGGCGGCGGCCAAAAACGAAAAATCCGTCATGCGACACACATCCTGACAAGGATATAAAAACACTTAGACATCGTGAATTATCATACATTAACAATTTTTGAATGGCAAACTTAAAAAATGTCAATGATTTTTTTGTTCCTTTTATAAATATTAAAAAAATTCCTCAAATACCAAATTTATAAAAAGTGATATATCAGACAGGCCTATTTAATAACAGATCAAGCCGCTCCTTTATAGAAATTTTAAATGTTACAATAATGAAACACATGATAGGTACGGAACAAAAATACAATACGCCGGGTTTTGCCGGTATGGTTTACGGCAGCCGCAGTGAAAGCGCCGAAATTTACGCTGTCGGCGGATATACAGGCGTCTGCCCTGAAATTTGGGCGCAAAGTGTTGCAATTGAAAGGATTGTACGCTATAATCCCATTACATATCTTTGAAGAGATCCGGCTCTGATTCCCGGGTCTCTTTTGATGTGGGAATATGAATACGAGCTCCAATGGGGCATAAGTAACGTAGAACCAAATACAGGGAGGATTTTCAGTATGGCAAAAGAGAAATTCGTACGCAACAAACCGCATCTCAACATCGGTACGAT
>OGYB01000424.1_pt1 | contig 29042 bp, 30 predicted proteins | sample 1576421 | NCBI WGS metagenome assembly OGYB01 (sample SAMEA3541577, study PRJEB24748) | human gut metagenome | biome: human gut; feature: human-associated habitat; material: faeces | place: China | collected 2012
TTTTGGAGTTCTTAGAACCTTTTTTGCAAAAAAGGTTCTAAGCCGCCGGAGGCAAAACCGCCTCATGGCAATTATTTTGCGAGGTTCACATGTAGTACAAAAACTTATATGCTGGCATGCCAAGCGCCTTTGATATGTCAAACAGCGCGCCCACCGATATGCCCCTCGCCACGTTCGGCGCTTCCAATGCGCCCACATAGGAGGTATTGCGGCCTGTTTCCTCGGCAAGCTGCCGCTGGGTCAGTCCCCTTAGCTTTCTGTAATACGCCACCTTCAGGCCAAGCTGTATGTGGCAGTCGATGTTTTCATACCTCATCGTCCCCTCCCCGCACTAACCCGTTTTTCGCTTCCCGCCCGGAAAGCTCCTTTCTTGTAAACAGCATGGCCCTGATAACTTCAAGAATGCGTTCCTGCCGTTCTGGCGGCAGTTTGCCCGCATAGTGCTGTATCTCTTTGATAAGTTCCTTATCCATGTCGTGTGAATCGTTCATTTTCGTTTTACCTCCGTGGGAATTGTTGTATTGTTATCTTGTCACAAACGCTATTTGCCCGGTATTGATGTGTTCCGAGAATAGTTAATTCAATTATAGGTCAATATAACCCTAAAGTCAATAGGTCAATACTCCATAATTATTTTGGTGATTAGATGGATAGACTTAAGAAACTGAGACTCGAAAAGGGTTATACACAAGTACGTATGCAGATGCTTACAGGAATAGATCAGAGCGACTATTCTAAAATTGAACGCGGCCAGAGGTATTGTACCTTTGAGCAGTGCAGGCGTATTGCGCTCGTTTTGGGTACCAGCATGGATTATATAGCCGGAATTACCGATGAGAAAAAGCCTTATCCTCGTTCCAAGAGGATAAAAAAATCTAATTAATATTAGTTTATTTATACGTCTTTTTCACAGCAATAAACGTCTGCTTATCTTATTCAAAATTATTGCCGAATACCGTTACTTAATAACAATTCAATGGATATAAAAAGGAGAGGTAGATTAGTTTTAATCGTTTTACTATAATTTTAGGTATAAAAGCGCCGTTGATTGTAAAGGCGGGTGGCGTGTGATAAACTATTTATGATGTTTATAGTATTGAGGTGCTGGTGATGACGGATGTTATCAAAGTGGACGGCTTAAAGCGGCTGAAGATCGAGGCTGTCGCAAATAAAATAATCTTGGGCGACTGTCTTTCCACAATGAAAAAGATGCCAGGGGAAAGCATTGATTTAGTAATTACTTCCCCTCCGTATAATCTTAAAAATTCTACGGGAAACGGAATGAAGGACGGCCGTGGCGGCAAATGGGAAAACGCCGCGCTGCAAAACGGCTATCTGGAGCACTCGGACGATATGCCCTATGACGTATATTGCAAGTGGCAAAGAGCGTGTTTAAAACAGATGCTCCGTTTATTAAAGGACGACGGCGCAATATTTTATAATCACAAGTGGCGGGTGCAGGCGGGACTGCTTCAGGACGCACGGAAATTGTAAAAGGATTCCCTGTCAGGCAAATTATAATCTGGAAGCGCAAGGGCGGGATTAATTTCAACAAGGGTTATTTTCTGCCCACATATGAAGTTATATATATGATTGCCAAGCCGGCTTTCAAACTGGTTCAGGGAGCGAACAAGCACGGCGACGTCTGGGAGATAAAACAGGAGCTGAACAATCCGCATCCGGCGCCGTTTCCCCTGGAATTGATCAATAGAATAGTTGAGTCGACAAACGCGGGCCTGATTCTCGACCCCTTTTGCGGATCCGGCACTACGGGAGTTGCCGCGAAACAAAACAACAGGAGTTTTGTCTGCATCGATAATTCAGAAGAGTATTGCAAAATGGCCCAAAAAAGGATAGACGGAGGGGATTGGAATGACGTTTGCGGACGAGATAAAAAGGGCGGTTTATTATAGTCCATGGCGCAACTGTTATTGGTTTGCGCGCATGCTGATGAATACGGACCAATACGGCGCCGTAGGCAAAAAGGACGCGTTGCTGATGAGCATTGTCAGCCAGGTGGAAACCATTTTAGAGCAAACAGCCTTGAATGAAGAGGAAAAGTTCAAGATATGCAGGGACATCATTATAAATAAGATAAGTAACAGCTCAAAAAGGGGCACAAAAGCGGCTGTTCTCGCGAACGATCTGGCGCTGGCGCTGGATACGGAGATTAATCGTATTGACGACGTCATTGCTTTTATAATAACTGCGCGCTATATTGTAATACCTACTAACGAAGCGTTGAGCAGGGTGCCCAGCAACGACGTTGAATTCTGCTATGAAACGGCAAAGCAGATATTGGACAGCCTTGGTAAAAAGGGGGTAGTCCGGCTATTGGGGACCTGGGATACCTTGGGCGTAAAAGGGTGTCTTAATTTGGAAAGAAATGAAATTGTAGGTGAATTTACAAAGCTTATTGCCAATCTTAACGCGATTTCCTGCGAAAGGACTGAAATAGAGACAAATACCATCCTTACTGCGTTTGCACAGGAGTTTGAAAGAAGAGCCGGGCAAAAAAGAAAAAGCCGCGCCGGTAACAGCCTCGAAGACGTAACCACTTTTATCTTTAATTATTATGGCTTTGGCTCGCATCAAAAGCCCGATCACTTCCAAACCGATATCGAGGTTGATAAATGGTTCAAATGTACCGATGGCTGGAGCATAGGAATAAGCTGCAAGAGAACCCTGCGCGAGCGGTGGAAGCAGGTGTCCTCGGCGGACAGCAACGCGTTGTCACGATATAAAATCAAGGAGATCTGGCATCTCATGACCTATGACAGGGATTTAAGCGACGATAAGCTTGTAATGCTTGGACAGCAGCGTCAGGTGTTTTATTTGTCCGACAGCAGCGATAAATATATACAGACTTCCGCACATCCTGGAATGAAGGATTATGTCAGGCCGTTAAGCCGGCTGATAGACGACATTGCGGCCGAACAGGGCAAAAATATAAGTAGTTTCAGATAAAACAGCACGCTGCATATGCCAGCGTGGATATTTAATAGTTACAATTTGTAAACTTATTCACATATAATTAATCTGCATAAAAAGACTCAAAATCCTATAAGCAAAATCTGTATAGTGAAATTTAACAAAAGGAGATATTATTATGATCACACGAAAGATTCTGTCAAAGCCCGTAGGGCGATACTGGCTGTATTATTGGCGCTAGCCTGCTGTTTAATTTTAGCGGGCGCGGCCAAGGATACAATCAACGTATGCACAGGACGCATAGAGATTGAGCTGTTTTATGAAAAGCCCTTCCATAAATACATACTGCTTGATGGCGAGTATGGGGTAGAACATGATTATTATATACCTGAGGATACTATTGTACTGATTGCGCCCCATGAAAACGAAATAGCATCACCGGCGCGCACAGGAATTTTGGCTGTATATTTTGTCAGGGTGATTCCAGTGGCGGCATGTCTGGCGATGATACTGGTTGTATTAATAAACATAGCGGCAAAGCGGACGTTCGCTCGCCAAAACGCGGCGCTGCTGCTGATTTGCGGCGTTATTATGCTCCTGGCGATTCCGGCCCAGGTATTCGTTGACGAAACAGTATCCAACATCGTGGAAACCATGTCCGACAATCGCCTTAGGGTATCCTATAATGTGTTGTCCTCTCCGCATGCGGTTTATGGGCTTGTTCTGGCGCTGGCAGCTTATATATTTAAGACGGGGGCTAACGCTGAAAGGGAAAGCGCGCCTAAGCAGCCTGAGAGCAACTAACATCCGGCGGGGCTATGGCCGCTTCCGCAAATCCCTCGGTTGGAAAACCCCTGAGGAGGTCTTCTTTAACAAGGTGTTGCACTTGACTTGACAATCCAGGGCAAAGAAACGCTCTATAGAGGCTTTAAGAACTATGGCTTTGTTTTTGGTAAGCACTTTTAATTCAGCCTTTGTGATAATTGTTTCCAATTTTCCATATCACCGCACTCGTCTGCCCGTTCCAGACAATTTACATAAAGTGTTGACATATGGACTTGGCTTTGTATGAATAATATCTGATTTATTATTATCTATATAACTGGACCGCTGGTTTGACAGGTTTTGATCAACCGGCTTGACCTCCCTTGAACCACCGCACAGGCCCTTTATGAACTGCTGCCCTGACAGTTCTTGTTTATCTGTTTTTGCGTTCCTATACAAACTTTTGTCTTTATTTATGGTGTCATTGTCCTACATCCCGCTGATTTGCGAACCTTCCCGCGCAGAGGCCGGAATCGCCGATTCGGAGGATCTTATATTTCCATCCGCATCCCTAGAGCCGTCCAAAGGGCCTTAGGATGATTTACCATCGTCGATTTCTTCATTTTATATACGATAACACAAAAACAAACAGCGAGCCATCGTTATAATTTATTACGCACACGTCATCCGTCTCAACATATTACAGTAAGAAATCATAAAATTTAATTTACAGTTGTATTGAGCAGATAAACTTGTCTGTAGATTATATAATTGCACCTATGAAACAAAATGTAAGATGTGCTAATTTACCGCTGTCTAAAATATTATTTTCCTGGTCAAAATTTAATTTATAAATTGTGTATGACAATTTCAGATTAACAGCCGAAAAAAGTAACCTATATATAAAATTCATCATTAAGATAAAACCAAAAAAATAAAATAGACTAGGAGACATACTATGCTATTTGATAATAAGAATTTTATTTATAATAAACAAAATTGTTGTTGCTTTACACACAACTGTCAACAGCCTGCACCTACTGCTGCTCGCCGTGTCCCACCAGGCCTACCGGCCCTCCCGGTCCAACTGGTCCTACTGGTCCATCCGGCGTAAGAGGCGCGACGGGTCCTCAAGGCATACAGGGTAATACCGGGCCGATTGGACCCACAGGTGCGGAAGGCCCGATGGGTCCGGCTGGTCCAACCGGCGCGACCGGTCCGACAGGAGCAATAGACCCGACTACCACCTTAATCAACGTAACTGCTTCGAATGGTTCCGTACCCTTGGCATTGAGAGAGGGCCTTGTGTTTGAATCAACAACGTTAGATATCGCCGTGAGCTCAGGTTCAGCAGTGGTAATGAGGGTTCTTCCATAACCGCCCCGACAGGCCCGCAAGGGCCCCAGGGCCCCGCCGGTCCCGCTGGATCGTCCGCGTTTTCTGCTTATGGCGGAATTTATAACAACACCCCAGACGGCTTTAATCTTACCGGCGGCAGTCCGTTACGGGTACCCATGACCTATAACATGGCTAGCAGTAACATTACTTATGAAAAGGAAAGCAGAGTAAGCGTACATCAATCTGGTGATTATGAAATCAACTACATCCGCAAACGACGTGTTGGACATGACGATAATGTCAGCGGTTGAAGCGTCGTTAACCAGGACCCCTGGACTCAACTCGTTACTCATACTAAAGAAAGTCAACCTATAATTAACCCAACAAACAGCCCCTGCAACGGCGTTTGCAAAAAATAAAGGGTCTGCCGACACGTAACAGTATATCTAATAGATATACTGTTATTATACGGATAGATAAGATTATCGTAGGATAGGCAAATATCTGTCCTCCTTTTATATTTGCTAAAACCACGAGACCGCACTTTTTACCGCGCTCTGATACGCAAACATGGTGAAACCGTTCGCATGGATTATCCCGCTTAAAAAGCGCGTAAGCTAAACAGCCTTAGCCTGATAGCAGGGAGTGATTAACCTTATACGCTATCGCAAGTACGCATATCGCGCACATAGATGAACGTCCTATCCACTTAAGATTAAGATAAGGGCGTATCAGTTTAGTCATTTCCCAGCGGGATCGCGACATGGAAATATCGTATTTCAAAAAATAGATGCAAGTGTAACTTGGCTCTCTCTTCCCATAATATAAAATGCGTCCAATTCGGTGTAAACTGTGTCGCAGCCGCCCCCAGCAGGATACAGCGCCTCCCGTTTCCCTAAAAGGTTATTCGATACGTAAAGTAACCGCAATCACTGCCATTGCCGCTTTTCATATGACCCTAATCCCTCCAATAACCAAACCTCCCCGTTACTGTAAATGTAGTTGGATTTCCCCTGTTGCCGCCCCCAAACCGAGCGACTGCTCGGCATATAGATTGATTCCAAAAATAAAAGGGCTCTCCTGGCTTTCAGCTGAGGCAGACTTCGTTGCCTATAATTTTAACTCGCCATACCGTCATCAAGTTGGATGTTGAACGATATGCTCGCTGAAAAGGGTTTGCTGTCGCCATAAAGGCGCAATGGAACGACCGTTACAAATCCGGTTTAAAACGTATTCCCGCAAAACATGGTTTTAAGTTATAATGGTGTTTGGAAACGGAGGCGGCCGTCATCAAGTTAGACCGATTAATAGGAATATTGGCCCTTCTTCTGCAAAGGGAAACCATCACCTCTCCTGAACTTGCGGAGCGCTTTGAGGTGTCGCGCAGAACCATTAACCGCGACATAGAAGCTATCTGCAAGGCTGGAATCCCTCTCGTAACAACCAGAGGCAGGAATGGAGGCATATCCATTATGGAGGGCTATACGATTAATAAAACCCTCTTGACCTCAAGCGACTTACAGGCGCTATTAACGGGTTTGCAGGGCTTGGACAGCATAGCAAGCACCAACAGGTATCAACAGCTTATGGAAAAGCTGTCAGCTGGACAGGCGGCGCTTTTAAACGAGCGCAGTATCATGGTTGACCTATCGTCATGGTACAAACTCTCGCTGGCCCCTAAAATCGAGCTGATACAAAGGGCTATAAACGCCAAACAAAAAGTCCGCTTTGACTACCATGCGCCAGCCGGCGATAGCCGACGTACTATAGAACCCTATCTTCTGGTTTTTCAGTGGTCGTCGTGGTACGTGTGGGGATATTGCCTAAAAAGAAATGATTTCCGGCTGTTTAAATTGAACCGAATAAACCGCCTTTCTTGTATGGAAGAAGCCTATACGCCTAGGGAGCGGCCCTCGTTTCAAGCTGGACTTGGATACTTTAAAGGCGCTTCTATACACGCTGTCGCTATAGTAGATCCGCAGATGAAATGGCGGCTGATTGAAGAATTTGGCGTCGATTGCTTTTGTGAACGCGAAGATGGGCAGCTTCTGTTTCAGTTTGATTTTGTGGACAAGCAAAACCTGATTGGGTGGGTTTTTTCGTTTGGAGATAGGATTGAACTAATGGAACCCGTATCCATCAGGGATGAAATCATAGACCTTTCAAAAAAAATATTGTCCAGATATGAAAAACATGACACATAGCTGTCCATGATACCGTGATATTCTATTGAAAAAGTCATGAGGAAGGGTTATGCTTGGAAAAATTTGATTATAAAAAGGAGTACAAGGATTTATATCTGCTTAAGAACAAACCGGTGAAGGTATTGGTCCCACAGATGAGCTTCATTATGGTAGACGGACAGGGAGACCCAAACACCGAATGAGGAGAGTATAAGCAAGCGGTTGAAGTATTGTATGGCATAGCATACACGATCAAGATGAGCAAAATGGGCCGCAGCGTACCCGAAGGGTATATAGAGTACGTTATGCCGCCCCTTGAGGGGCTTTGGACGATAGCGGACGGCTATGCATGCTTGACTGCGGCCGTAAGGGACAGCAATGATACGCCAGCCTGAATTCGTAACCTATGGCGTATTCGACTGGGCTTGCGATGAAGTTCGGCAAAAAAGGGCCTTGATACCTCAAAGGCCAGGCTTCAGACCTATTCGGAAGGGCTTTGCGTTCAATGCATGCATTGTGGCAGCTATGACGATGGGTCGGCCACGATTAAACTGACAAACTCGTTTATTGCGCTAAATGGTCTTACCGAGGATTTCGCTTCTGGACGCCGCCACCATGAGATTTATATCTCGAATCCCCTGAGGACAAAGGTAGAACGTTTGAAAACCGTATTGAGGATACCGGTCAGGGAAGCTTAAAGCCAATAAGGGTTTCAGTGGATTATTGATTTTGATTATGTGGAGGTATGATTAAATGTTAAAACTTGATGCAGTTGGCTTATTTGTTACCGATATGAGCAGAATGGTAGCTTTCTACCGTGACGTAATGCATATGAAAACACAATGGAACGGCAGCGCAAACGCCGAACTCTATTCCGACGGAATACGGCTTATTATGTTCAGTAGGCAGGACTTTGAAGGCATGACCTCCAGAAACTATGGATATGTAAAAGGACTCAATGGCACTATGGAATTAGCCTTTAGCCTGCCGGCCTTTTCAGATGTGGATAAAGAGTATGAAAGGATTGTCGCCGATGGAGCGACGCCGGTATTCCCCCCTACAGACGAGCCCTGGGGACAACGTACCAGCTATGTCGCCGACCCGGACGGGAACCTGATTGAGATATCGTCTTTTAATAACCCATAAATATATTTTGATCATCTAAGCGGCGGCCTTAAGTATGGTATAATGACCGTTGATATTAATCTGAGCCGTAGATGGGTTCGCAGGCTGCAAAGCAAATGAAATATAATACAAGATGCTAAATCATATGTTATTACGGTTGATGAAGAGGTGTTTTATGTATAGCCGAATGCTTGATAAGCGCCTTCCTCCTGGAATCGAAGATATGATATCCTATTGTGGCGCAAGTTCAAACCTATCTAAATAATTAAACGAGTACCTCATTAACGAACTTGAGACTCAGGTAAAAATCCGCTTTTCATATGGTAACCATTATGGGTGGAGGATTAAACACTCGAAGGGGAGAAAACATATCTGTGATATTTTTCCTGAAACAGGGGCTTTCAGCGTAATGTTAAGGCTTAATAATGAACAGCTTAAAGAGGTCTATGATGATTTGTTAGTATATACAAAACAATATATTAACAATAAGTACCCATGCGGTGATGGCGGCTGGCTACACTATCGTGTCATATGCCAATGTCATTTAGATGATATTAAAAAACTACTGAGAAAAATAATTGGGTAATCCATTGAGGCAAAATGGTTTTCATAATTTAACCCAACGGTAATCGACTTATATATAGGTATGGCGTTTGTAAAAGGGCGGAATCAAAGGATCTGCTATTACGACGCCAGTATTATGATAAGCATGTTCATACTGTGCGCGGCTTTGCTTTACGCCGCTGACGCTATACTGATAAGCTGTAAGCGACTGTAAAAGAGATTTCAGGCGCTCTACGGCGCGTGTTGGGTTCAAATAACATGGGTATGATATCTTTTATCCATGCATGCGTCTATTTAATGTTTTAAAATTGACGCGGATAAACTTAAGTATATGATCGAATCCGGAGTATTGGAAGGAACGTATTTCCCTGATAACAACCGTATGAATGGGCAAATAGTAAATCTGCAGACTAATTAACCTAAATTCGAGCTTAATATCATCAATGCATCAGCTGCGTATATAAACTCATCTCTTTCTTATAGATATTCTACCCTCAGTTGGCAAGGGTAAACACGACTGGAGGGTAGTATTTTGGCCATTTCTATGTTCTCGCCGCTTGAAACAGCGCTGCTGATCCTACGTTCCTGTGTGTCCAATAACTTTATATCCCATGCCCTTCTCAAACCTGACGTTGTACATGTCTTAGGAAGCATAGCCTTATTTGTCCATCAATTACCCATTGAAGACGCTTCTATAATCCTTGCTTACTATATTAATCATTAATTCGTCGAAATTTGGGGAGCGCTGCCTATAGATTTTACTAGGCGTTGATGTAATAATTTATATGAAGTCAGCATTTGTTGCCCCGTTCAAAAAACTAAATAAACGTGGATTCTACGCCCAGATGGTTATATATACATTTAAGCTTTATAAGGTTATTTTGGCTTATATCATGATTCTTGCCGGACATGCGTGCCAAAGCTGGGTTCAAATCCATTAATGACACCATATTAAGCTCCAAATCGTGCCAAATGTAGTTTTTTATTTTAAACAGTCCATTCATATTCTGCTCCATTATCCCAGATTCAATAGTATTTAATGATTATAGCCGCCCTCATAACAGTCATATACATACAGATCTTGTTTTGGACAGCAGGTATATCTCTATTGGATAAAAGCAACTCAAAGTGGTCTTTTCAACCTGCAAGCGTTGCTGAATTCCATGTAATAAGCACCTTTTCTAATATTTACAGCAATATTTCTCTTTCATGTATGTAAGTTATGTAACACTAAACTATAAGCCAAACCAAGGCAATTATCAATGATTTTTATAAACAAACCACCTGTAGTTTATTAACATCTTTAATTAGCCTTAATTGATCGTAACTTAAAATTTTGCCCCCCTCTGTTGGAGACAACGGTAATACATTAATGATATCATAAATCGGGGCGTTATCAATAGCTAGTTTAATATAACATTCAGGAATTTTTTATCAATAATAAAATGCATTAACGGCGTGAAATTTAACAACTATTAGCTCTTCGTGTTAACGATAAAAACCCGACCGCGAGATCGGGTTTTAATACAAACAAATGTGTTGTTCATAGCCTAAGCGCATCTTTAAGCACGATTTCCGTATACTTTCCATCGGGATGACAATTTAAGAGGGTATTCCGCCTTCCATCCCTGAACAACACGTCGCGCTTATTATTTACGCTTTCTAGCAGCTTCGGCCTTTTTCTTGCGTTTAACGCTGGGCTTTTCATAATGCTCGCGCCTGCGTACCTCGGCCAGAACGCCCGAACGGGCGCATTTGCGCTTGAACCGCTTCAGTGCGCTTTCCAAAGACTCGTTTTCACCTACACGAATTTCCATTTCCTTATCCCTCCCCTCTTAATATCATCGAACAACGTGCCGATGCGAATAAGGAGCTATCTAAAACACAAAGGTATTATAATGGCAAAATCTTCGCAAGTCAACATATTAAATTATATGCCGGCGCTTTTAATTTGATTTTAGCACAGATTCATTACTTTTCAAACTAAAGTTACCCTCTTGTCACAATGTATTGTTGACAAAGCATTATAGCGGTGTTATTTTATATTCGTTGATTAGCACTCAACTTTTTAGAGTGCTAATCAAGAGACTGGATCCGGGAGATGTTTAATATGCCGCTTGATTCAAGAAAGATGCGTATACTTCAGGCAATAATCGATGATTACATATTGACAGCGGCGCCCGTTGGCTCTAGGACAATCTCAAGAAGGGACGGCATAGGCCTTTCATCCGCCACAATCCGAAATGAGATGTCCGTCCTAGAGGAGCTGGGTTACCTTGAGCAGCCCCATACCTCCGCAGGACGTATACCTTCCGATAAAGCGTTCAGATTATATGTTGATAACATATTCAACCATGCCCGGCTTACCGACGAAGAAGCCAAATATATTAAAAAGTACTTTTCAAAGACCCTGGATGGCGTTGAATCCGTTGTCAAGCAAACTGCCGCTGTGCTCTCGGAAATGACATTGTATACGTCAATGGTTCTTTCCCCCCAGCTTCACGCTATACGATTAAGGCATATACAGATTGTGCCCTTAAATGAAGGCACCGCGATTGTTGTAATCGTTACGGACACCGGAATAACCAAAAACGCGCTGATACGCTTACCATATGGGATGAGTCCGGATATGCTCGACAGAGTTTCCCACAGGCTTACCTCAAGGCTGTATAATTGCCGAGTTGTAGACATAGACGCTGAGCTCATGCGTGGCATCTCGGATGAGTACAGTGAGCACAGGCAGTTTCTTAATTCACTTATTGATACTGTACAGCGTAATATTCTTGATGGGGCCCATAATGTGGAACTTTCGGGAACTACAAATATGCTTAACTATCCTGAGTATAGCGACCTGGATAAAGCAAAAAAGCTTTTGTCCACCCTCGAAGGCAGGGACGTGCTGTATAAGCTGCTTTCTGACGCTACAAAACTCGAATTTTCTGTAACCATCGGAAAGGAGAACAACGACCCGGCGATGAAGGAATGCAGCGTTGTAACGGCCACCTACCGGATTGGGAACATGCCATTGGGTTCAATGGGAATAATCGGCCCCACGCGAATGGATTATACCAGAGTTTTGGCAATACTACGTTACATGAGAAGGAGTCTCAGCGAGGTTTTGACTAATATGTTTGAGGAGGATGAAAAATAAAGTGGCTGACAAGAAGAAAAAGGATCCCAAACCCGTACCAGTTTCAGAAGATACAATAGAGATTAAGGAAACGGACGGTTATGACGATACAGGCAGCGTCACCATGACGGCCAGCGAGTTTGAGGAGCTAAAGGCGCATATAGAAGCGCTGCAAAAGGAGAAGGCCGAATTAAGGGAGACCTGCGAATCAGAGACGGCCGCACGGCTGCGTTCTCAGGCTGATTTCAGCAACTACAGAAGGCGAAACGCGGCGGCGGTGGCAGAGAGCATGGAGGATGGCAAGGCCAGCGTAATAAAATGCATGCTTCCTGTACTTGATGATTTTGAAAGGGCGCTTGGCAGCAGCGATGGGGTCGAAAAGGGATTTCTCGACGGCATAACGCTCGTCTATAAAAGACTTTTGGACGAACTGCACAAGATCGGATTGGAAGAAATATCTTGTAAAGAAGAGTTTGACCCCGAATTTCATGAAGCCATAGCGCAGGAAGCGCGCGAAGGCTTTGAAAAGGGAAGAATAATTGAAGTATACCGAAAGGGATATAAGGTTAACAACAAGATCATACGTCATAGTATGGTTAAAGTAGCTGAATAAACAGATTAATTAAATCTAAAGGAAATTTAGGAGGAACAAAAATATGTCTAAAATTATTGGAATCGATTTGGGAACCACAAATTCCTGCGTGGCGGTTCTTGAGGGTGGAGAACCCGTTGTAATACCAAACTCTGAGGGTTCGCGTACAACGCCTTCCGTCGTCGCGTTTAAAGGCGGGGAAAGAATGGTTGGACAAATTGCAAAACGTCAGTCAATAACCAACCCTGAACACACTATAGCGTCGATAAAACGCGAAATGGGCAGCGATTATAAAAAGCATATTGACGGAAAGGATTATACTCCCCAGGAAATATCGGCAATGATTCTGCAAAAGCTTAAGCAGGACGCTGAATCGTATCTTGGTGAAACCGTTACTCAGGCCGTAATCACGGTACCCGCCTACTTCAGCGACAGTCAAAGGCAGGCGACAAAGGACGCGGGAAGGATCGCAGGGCTTGAGGTTCTACGCATCATCAACGAGCCTACGGCCGCATCCCTCGCCTATGGACTTGACAAGGGCGTCAATCAGCGCATCCTGGTCTATGACCTGGGCGGCGGTACTTTCGACGTTTCCCTGCTTGAAATAGGCGACGGCGTATTTGAAGTGCTGGCGACAAACGGCAATAACAGGCTGGGCGGAGATGATTTTGACAAAAAACTTATCGATTATATCTGCGATGTGTTTAAAAAGGAGAATGGAATAGACCTCAGCAAGGACAGAAATACGCTTCAGAGGCTAAAGGAAGCTGCTGAAAAGGCGAAGATAGAACTTTCCAGCGTAGTTTCAACCAACATTAACCTCCCGTTTATCACAGCTGACGCAAGCGGTCCGAAACACCTGGATATGACCATAACAAGGGCGACGTTCAACGCTATGACTGCGGATCTCGTGGAGAGCACAAAAAAGTGCATGCATCAGGCGCTTAAGGACGCAGGGATTACACCCGACAAGATCGATAAGGTCATACTGGTGGGCGGTTCGTCTCGTATACCGGCGGTACAGGAGATGGTTAAGAGCGTCACGGGCAAAGATCCGTTCAAGGGCATTAATCCCGACGAATGCGTTGCAATCGGCGCGGCGATACAGGCCGGCGTTCTCGCGGGAGAGGTTAAGGACATCGTTCTTCTAGACGTTACCCCCCTGTCGCTTGGCATTGAAACCGTAGGCGGCGTGTTTACAAGGCTTATCGATCGCAACACCACCATACCTACGCAAAAGAGCCAGATATTCTCAACGGCCGCCGACGGGCAGACAAGCGTAGAGGTACACGTCCTTCAGGGCGAACGCGAACTTGCCCAATACAATAAAACCCTTGGGCGTTTCCAGCTTGCGGGCATAGCTCCCGCTCCGCGTGGAGTTCCCCAGATTGAGGTTAAGTTTGATATCGACGCAAACGGCATAGTGCATGTTTCGGCAAAGGATCTTGGAACGGGCAATGAGCAGAAGGTTACTATAACCGCCTCCACCAACCTCAGTGAGGACGAGATTAAAAAGGCTGTCCGCGAGGCGGAGGAATTCGCAAAAGAGGATAAGGAGCGCAAGGATGAAGTCGAGCTGAGGAATCATGCCGACAGTCTGATCTACAACACTGAAAAGACGCTGAAGGAGCTTGGCGATAAGGTAAGCCCTGAAGACAAATCCCGTGTTGAGTCTGAAATTGCCAATGTCCGCGGCGCGCTCGGCGCGACGGATAAGGACGCTATAAAGAATTCCACGGATAAACTCACGGAAGTGTCCTATGAGGTGTTTGGGAAGGTATATCAGCAATCGGCCCAACAGGCGGACGCCAATACCGCCGGCGCCGAGCCGCAGCAGGCCGACGGTGAGGATACCGTTATAGACGCCGACTATGAAGTTGTTGACGATGATAAGAAATAAAGCATAAACTGTGTGTATACTGTAAAAACTCATGACGCAGCCGCAGAAAACAACTGCGCCTGCGTCATGATTGATGCAGAGTTAATTTTGATTTAAGGAGCATTGGGGAATTGGCTAAGAGAGATTATTATGAGGTGCTTGGCGTAAATAAGAATGCCACTGACGACGAGCTGAAAAGCGCGTTTCGAAAGGCCGCTAAAAAATGCCACCCTGACCTCAATCCGGATGATAAAGAGGCTGAAGCCCGCTTTAAGGAGCTTAATGAGGCATACGAGGTATTGTCGGATAAACAGAAACGCGCGCAGTACGATCAGTTCGGCCATGCCGCGTTTGACGCTGCTTCGGCGGCAGGCGGCAATTATGGGGCAGGCGGCTTTGGCGACTTTTCAGATATATTCAGCAGCTTCTTTGGCGGAGGCTTCGGGCGTGAAGGCTCCACCCATCGCAGAAATGGTCCCATGCAGGGCAGCGATATAGGAGCTAATCTTACGCTTACTTTTGAGGAAGCCGCGTTTGGAACGCGAAAAGAGATAATCGTTAACCGCGAGGAAAACTGCCCCGCCTGTTCAGGTACAGGGGCTAAACCCGGCACGCATCCCGAAACCTGTCCAACATGCGGCGGACAGGGTCAGGTCAGGATGCAGCAAAACACCATGTTCGGCTCGTTTGCAACCGTTAGGACATGCGACGCCTGTCATGGTTCGGGTAAGGTTATCAAGGAACCCTGCGCGGCATGCCGCGGGCGCGGCAGGGTCAACAAGGGAAGCCGCATAGTGGTCAACGTACCAGCGGGCGTCAATACCGGAAACACCATAACGCTTCGCGGAGAGGGCGAAGCCGGCGTTAACGGAGGTCCCAGAGGCGACCTGTACGTAAAGCTCAGCGTTAAGCCGCATAAGCTGTTTGTCAGGAAGGATCGCGATCTGTTCTTGAATATGACAATACCGTTTACTACGGCCGCACTGGGAGGTGAAATCGAGGTTCCCACGCTTACGGGCTCGGTTAAGTATAATGTGCCTGAAGGCACACAGCCTGGAACAAAGTTCCGTCTTAGGGATCAGGGCGTCGTCCGTGTAAACGGGAACTCTAAGGGGGACATGATCGTAACGGTAAACGTTGACATACCAAGACGGCTCACACATGAGCAAAGGGAACTGATTGAAAAGCTCAGGGCCTCCTTGGGCGACGCTCAACCCAATAAAAAGAAGGGTTTCTTTGAAAAGGTTAAGGATGCGCTTAAGGATGAGTAGTTGCGATTTGACAAGCGGCGGATTCCCGCCGCTTTTTGTGTTTATTGCTCCCTGAGTTCGCCCTCTCCCCTGCCTGTCACCTTAACCTTTATTATAGTATTCAGAAGGTCCTCATTCACAGACTGTGTTTTTATTCTAACATATGTATCCGTATACCCGTATGCATAACCGCTTTCATAGCTTTCGACAAGCACTTCCTGAAACGTATCAATAAGACTTTCAGAAAAAGCATATTCCATCCTGCCGCCAAGCTCAATAAGTTGGGCTGCCCGCCTGCTTTTTACGGCCCTTTGAATCTGGTCCGGCATGCGCGCGGCGGCGGTACCCTCCCTTTTTGAATATGGGAATACGTGAATGCGAGAGAAGCGCGCCTTTTCTGCGAAGCGCAGCGTTTCTTCAAATTCTTTTTCCGTCTCCCCCGGGAATCCTACTATTATGTCGGTAGTTATGGCGCACCCTGGGATTGCTTCCCTGAGACGGTCAACACATTTCATGTAATCATTGGTTGTATATCTACGGTTCATACGCTTTAAAACGGTGTCGCTCCCGCTTTGAAGCGATAGATGAAAATGTCTGCATACAATCCGCCTCTTTGCAAGGGAGTCAATGAACTGTTCATCTGAAAGCTGGGGTTCGAGCGAACCAAGCCTCACCCTGCGTATCGATGATAACCCATATGCCTGGTCAATCGCGTCGATTAGGCCAACGCTTCCTTCCAGGTCGCGTCCATATGACATCAAGTGTATGCCTGTTAAAACCACCTCTTTAAAGCCCTCGCCATCCAGTTTGAGTAGCTCCTGCCTAACGCCTTCAAGCGTACGGCTTCTAATCCTTCCCCTGGCGTACGGGATTATGCAGTATGAGCAATACCTGTCGCAGCCTTCCTGTATTTTAAGATGGGCGCGCGTCTTCCCCTCATGTATGGCCGAGGACTCTTCAAAAGCAGCGGCCGTTGGGCTTACAATAACGCGTTTACCATGGTTCCCCTCAAACAGCGTTTCCACAAGCTCAGCTATCCTGTTTCTGTCGCTGATACCTGCAACCAGATCAACGCCGTCTACTCTGGACGCTGCCTCAGGAGCGCTTTGCGCATAACATCCGGTCAGCACAAGCTTGGCCCCTGGCATGGTTTCACGCGCGTGTGAAACGGCTTGGCGCGACTTTTTGTCAGCGATATGCGTAACGGTACAGGTATTGATTATACATACGTCGGCGGGTTGTCCATAGTCCACTATTTCATGGCCCGCGCTCTTAAGCAGCTCCAGCATAACCTGCGTGTCGTATTGATTTACCTTGCATCCAAGTGTATGGAACGCTATCTTCATGTATCTCTTCCCCTAACTGCTAAAATGATACGCTATCATTGACAATGCGGCCATGCCCGCGGTTTCAGTTCTTAATATCCTATTGCCGAGCGTAACTGTAACAGCGCCCATCCCCTTTAGCAGTTGAATCTCATCCCACTCGAATCCGCCCTCAGGGCCGATAAAGACAGCAATGCTCCCCGCATCTTGATTCTTAGAAAGGACGCCCTTTAGAGTAACTTCCCTTTCCTCCTCATATGCGACGACCGAAAGGTCAAATTTGGATATATCGCATCCGGTAAGGCTCACACACTCGCTTACCCTTGGAACGACGCCGCGTTTTGACTGCTTCGCCGCTTCATACGCTATCCTGTTATAGCGTGCTATGCGCTTGCTCTCGGAACTTTCATCCTTAGTGCGGGCTATGCATCTTTTTGACAGGGCTGGAACTATCTCGTATACGCCCAATTCTACGCACTTTTGTATAATAAGCTCCATTTTGTCCTGTTTTGGCAGGCATTGAAACAGCGTAACACGGTAAGTTGGCTCGGCGGCGCTTTCCTCCGAATGGGTTATCCTTAAAAGCGCTGATTCGGACGTTACACCCTCGATGATTGCTTTATATTCCATCCCCAGGCCGTCGCACAGCTCGACAGGGTCGCCCCTTTTAAGCCGCAAGACCTTAACCATGTGATGAAGGTCTTCACCAACTATATACAATGTCCCATTCGCTATCAGGTTTTTGTTAACAAAAAAGCGGTTCATCCATGCGCCTTTCTCGACGCAATCGCCGTCCAGTCGCCCTCGGTCAATAGGTCAACTATTTCAAAACCGTTCTCGATGATCGTACGCTTTACATCTTCAAGCCTGTCGATGATAATTCCAGACGATATATATACGCCCGTATCCTTAAGCATGCTGGGGATCATCGGCGTAAGCGGGATTACTACCGACGCCACAATATTTGCGGCAATTAGATCATAGGCTCCCGCAATCGCGGCTCTTGTCCCTTCATCCCCTATTACGTTGCCTATTACCACTCGATATGTATCGCCGACGCCATTTATCTCCGCATTCTCAGCCGCGATTGTATTAGCTATAGGATCAACGTCCACCGCTACGGCCGACCCAGCCCCAAGCAGCAAAGCCGCGACGGACAGTATGCCGCTGCCACAGCCGACGTCCAGCATCGAAATACCATGTTTCACATACTTTTCAATCAGTTTCAGGCACAACCTCGTGGTCTGGTGGGAGCCCGTGCCAAAGGCCATACCCGGATCAATCCTTAAAACCACGCGATCCGTCTTCTGAGCTTCTTCCCATGAAGGGCATATCAACAAACGCTCGCCGATCTCTATTGGCTTATAGTAGGCCTTCCAGTTGTTCGCCCAATCCTCCTCGCGAACATCGCGCACCATAACCTCAAGCCGTCCAAGGTCGATCCCAAAGTCAAAGGCCTTCATGCCTCCAATCTCCGATATGATTGCTTCTATAACTCCCCTGTTCTCCGGCTCATCCGCAATATACGCGCGAACATATGGTTCATCCTCTGGCGCAATCTCATTGATGTCGGCATAGTCCCAAAAAGCGGAAGCGTCATTCAAATACTGCTCCACTCTATTCCTGCCCTCAAAAAGCTCCAGCTGGCCTATACCCATGGAATCCAGCTTTGCGGCCACAGCGTCAAGCCCTTCGCCTGAGGTATATACCGTAAATTCCTTCCACATCGCGTTAAGACCTCCCATTTTTATACTGCTGTTATTGACGAAAATACTCACTTTTTGCGCCCGCGCGACCTTGATTTTCCGGCTGGGGAGCCGTCCGGCCCGTTCCCCCTCTTGGGCGGCACCAGCGCATCCCTGCCGTTTCCTATCAGGTCCTCCCTGCTGGCCTTCTTTAGGGCCTCTCTCGCCATATTCTGGTAGCGGGGCATGAAAAACTGTATCAATGCACGCTGCATTGCCTTTCCCCTTGGCGACCTTTCGACAAACACCGGTTTCATATTTCTTGGATCAAGGCCAGTGTAATACATCGTTGTTGATATGGTCCCCGGCGTTGGATAAAAATCCTGAACCTGCTCTATCCGCTGTCCTGTCCTTTTAAGATATTGGGCTAAGCAAATAGCCGAGTTAAGGTCGCTTCCAGGGTGTGAAGACATAAAATAAGGTACGATATATTGCTTTAAGCCCATATTTTTGTTTAACCTGTTGTATTTTTGTACAAACCGTTCATATAGATCGGCATACGGCTTTCCCATCAAATCAAGAACGCGGTCGTCTATATGCTCCGGCGCCACCTTAAGCTGTCCGCTGACATGATGCTTTATCACCTCGCGCAGAAATGCGTCGCTCTTATCATACATCATATAGTCATACCGAAGTCCCGAACGAATGAACACCTTCTTTATTCCAGGTAGCTGGCGCAGCTTTTTGAGCAGATTTATGTAATCATCGTGGGAAACCTCAAGGTTTTTGCATGGATTTGTTCCCAGGCATTGACGATCGGCGCATACGCCTGATTTTAACTGCTTTTTACAGGACGGTATGCGAAAATTTGCCGTAGGCCCTCCCACATCGTGTATATACCCCTTGAACCCCTCTGCCTTTGTCATCCGCTCGGCCTCTGCAATAATCGATTCGTGGCTGCGCGCCTGTATCGTGCGTCCCTGATGCATTGTAAGCGCACAGAACGAACAGGCTCCAAAACATCCCCTGCATGATGTGATCGAAAACCTTACCTCGTCCAGCGCTGGAATATGCTCTTTGTAAAAAGGATGCGGCTCCCTTGTATAGGGAAGCTCGTATACGGCGTCCAGTTCGGACGCGCTAAGCGGCCTTGCGGGCGGGTTTGCCACAAGGTATGCCTTGCCCTGGCCCTGTACCAGTCTCCGTCCACGTATCGGGTCCTGCTCCCTGTACTGGGCAATGAAGGCCTCAGCATAGGCCTGTTTGTCCGTACTGACCGCGTTGAAATCCGGTATTGTTATGTAATCGTAAACGTTTTCAAGCGATGAGGCCATATAGCACGTCCCATTGACATACGTGATTTGATCCGCTAAAAGACCGGAGTCCAGCGCGTGTGCAATCTCAACGATGGGCCGCTCTCCCATGCTGTATACAAGCAGGTCAGCACCCGAATCGAGCAGCACGCTGTGGCGGACCGAGTCGTCCCAATAATCATAATGGGCAAATCGCCTGAGACTGGCTTCTATTCCCCCAATGATAATTGGAACGCGCTTATATGCCTCCCTGATGCGGTTACAGTATACAATCGTCGCCCTGTCCGGCCTAAGCCCTGCTCTGCCGCCTGGCGAATAGGCGTCGCTCCCCCGCCTTTTCAGCGCTGCGGTATAGTGATTTACCATCGAATCAAGATTGCCGGCAGTTACCAAAAAACCAAGCCTGGGCCTTCCCAGCTTCATAAAGCCATCCTTGCTATTCCAGTCGGGCTGAGCTATAATCCCGACCGAGTAACCGCTGTTTTGCAAAACGCGGCCTATTATGGCCGTCCCAAAGGATGGATGGTCAATATAGGCGTCGCCGCTCACAAGAACGAAATCGGGCTGTTCAACACCGTTCATATTAAGCTCTTGTTTTGTCATCGGCATCGGGCTATTCTTATATTCATTACTTTTCAACATGGATATACTTTAAACCAATTCGTAGCCATTTTCAATACAAATATCCCCCTGGCCATACCACTCAATGCTTGCAGTAATCCCTGCGTTATGGCATAATTATAGTACTTTGGCGGCGTACTTAAACAAACAATGGAAAGATATTGATATGAAATACAATGATTTTTTTAAGCTGATAAATACGGGGACTCTGACAGGCGCGTATCTCCTGCATGGCAGCGAAGAATACGTAAAGGATTCCGCGCTTAAGCAGATCATCGACCGATTTGAGCCCTCAACGCGCAGCATGAACGTTGCCGATATCCATGAGTTTGACGTCGAAGCATTGATAGACCTATGCGAGACAATGCCCTTCTTTTCTGACAGCAGGCTGGTAGTATGCAGACGTCTGCCCGATGGGGATGGGGCGGCGCGGATTATTGAATATATAGGGGAGATGCCATCTACCACTTTGCTTATATTCTTCATCAGGGGAAAATGCGACACCGGAGGCGCCAAACCTCGTGCAAAATCGTCTTCGTCAAAGAAATCCGCTTCTTCAGGCCAGTTTGTTCTTGATTTGGAAGCAATGGGCAGATGCGTTGAGTTCACCGGCTTGTCAAACCAGGATTTGCTTAAATGGGTAAAAAAAACCGCCGCTGAGCTTAATTCATCTATAGAACCCAATGTATCTCAGCGCCTTATAAACCTTGCCGGCACCGATCTGTCCGTTATTAATAACGAGCTTATGAAGGCGGCGGACTATGTTGGACGTGGAAACCCTATAACCGCTGAAGCCATTGAATCATGCGTAAGCCCCAACATAGAGTACAGGGTATTCGATATGGCCGACTACTTTAGTTCGGGCCATCCAGCAGATGGATTTAAGGCGCTTGACAGGATAATAAAGGATGGAGAGGATCCCCTCGGGATTGCCAGGTATCTTGAAAGCCGGTACAAAGTCATGCTGCAGGCCAAACTGATGATTGAAGGCGGCATAAACCGCAGCGACGCCATAAGGCGTATTGGGGGAAGCGCTTATGCTACTGGAAAGGCCTTTGACGCTGCTAAAAGGTATCCTCTGCCGGCAATTTTTAAAGCGGCTAAAGCCTTTTCCGACATCTTTTATATGAACGTTACAGGAACCGCTGGAGCGCGGGAAGCGCTTGAAGCCGCCCTGGCCGCAGCCGCCATATGACAAAAGGTCAGCCTCTGTATTAAGGCATGCCGGACTACTCATGAAGAATGCCCGAATTTTGGGCGGCATGCGCATAAGGCATTGAGAGTATTAAGGCATACCGGACTATGCATGAAGAATGCCGCCTAAAAGCGGATCGCGTGTATCTTCCGTTGGTTCCGTTCTGCTGGACGATCCGCCTTGACTGTTTAAAGCCTGCGAACTCAAGCATGGCCGCATCCGCACCGTTTAGTATCGCCTGAAGCAGGTTAAACGGAGCATACGCTGGTAAAATGATAAGAACATTATTTAAAGTAAGGAGGATATATGGAAAGCTGCATCTTTTGTAAAATAGTTAACGGCGATATCGCTTCAAAAAAGGTGTATGAGGACGACAAGGCATTCGCGTTTTATGATATTGATCCTCAGGCCCCTGTTCATGTGCTCATCGTACCCAAGCGGCATATTGAGAGCATGAACGAATGCGATAGCAGCGTTATGGCGCATATGCTTGATGTTGCGAAAAGCCTTGCAAACTCGCTGAACCTGGCGGACGACGGCTACAGAATCGTTGTTAACACCGGTTTAAACGGCGGTCAAACGGTAAGCCATCTTCATTTTCACCTTCTGGGGGGAAGGCGTCTTGGCTGGCCTCCAGGATAATGCCGGTACGATTTGGACTGCTAACGTAATATTAAGAAAGGAATCCTATAAATGAACAACGCTATTTTTTCAATCCCAAGACCATACAATGAGCCAATTCTAAGCTATGCGCCCGGCACTGCCGAGCGCTCGGCCCTCAAAGCCGAACTTGATAATCAATCCGAGCGGATAGTTACCATACCTTTGATAATAGGCGGAAAAGAGGTCTATACCGACACCTACGGCGAAGTTGTCATGCCGCACAACCACAAACATGTTTTGGCCAGATACTGTATCGCTACTCCTAAAGAACTTCGTATGGCGGTGGAATCGGCGCTATCCGCCAAAAAGGATTGGTCCGAAATGCCCTGGGAGCATAGGGCTGCCATATTCCTTAAGGCCGCGGACCTTCTGGCGGGGCCATATAGGGCGAAGATAAACGCCGCTACCATGCTTGGCCAAAGCAAGACGGTTTTTCAGGCCGAAATTGATTCCGCCTGCGAGCTGTGCGACTTTTTCCGGTTCAACACATATTACGCGCAGGAGATATACTCAAAGCAGCCTGAAAATGCCCATGGCATATGGAACCGGCTGGAATACCGCCCCCTTGACGGCTTTGTAGTAGCCATATCCCCTTTCAATTTCACATCAATCGGGGGCAATCTCCCAACTGCGCCCGCGCTTATGGGCAACACCGTGATCTGGAAGCCCGCTTCAACCGCTGTATTGTCAAATTATTATGTAATGCAGCTCCTCATTGAGGCCGGACTGCCCAAGGGCGTTATAAACTTCGTGCCAAGCAGAGGAGCTGAGGTAAGCGAACATATTTTAACCCATCCTATGATGGCGGGATTCCACTTTACGGGATCAACGGATGTATTTTCCGGTGTATGGTCTCTTGTCGGACAGAATATAAAGCGTTATGCATCCTACCCCCGCCTTGTTGGAGAAACGGGAGGAAAGGATTTCATATTCGCGCATAAAACCGCTAAAGTGGACGCTCTCGTCGCCGCTATGGTCCGCGGCGCGTTTGAATACCAGGGCCAGAAGTGCTCGGCCGCCTCAAGGGCATTTATACCCGCCTCACTATGGGATGAAGTCCGCTCGGGCATGCTAAATGAGATATCCAGGCTTAAAACTGGCGATATAAGGGACTTTACCAACTTTATGGGTGCTGTAATAGACAAAAAAGCGTTTGAGTCTATCACCAAATATATTGATTTAGCCAGTTCGTCTCCAGACGCTGAGGTGATATGCGGAGGTTATGACGGAACCGAAGGTTACTTTATTGAGCCTACGGTCATACGGGCGCTTAAGCCAGATTTTGCGACAATGGCTGTAGAGCTGTTCGGACCCGTGCTCACCGTTTATGTATATGATGACGCGGAGCTTGATAATACGCTTGCGATCTGCGATAAGGCGACGCCATACGCGCTTACGGGCGCAATATTCGCGCAGGATCGTGAGGCGATCGTTGATATGGAACGCGCGCTTCAGAACTGCGCTGGAAATTTCTATATCAATGATAAACCCACAGGTGCGGTTGTAGGGCAGCAGCCGTTTGGCGGCGCCAGGGCCTCTGGAACCAATGATAAGGCCGGCAGCGCTCTAAACCTCTACAGGTGGGTAAGCCCCCGTACCATAAAAGAGAATTTTGCTCCTTCGGCCGATGTGGTTTATCCTTTTATGCTTGAAAAATAACGGACCCGGCGGCACTGAAGCCAACAGGCGGCTTGATTTTATCATGCCGCCTGTTATAACAATAGAATATCTTACAATTTTTAACCCTTATACATTTCGTGACAGGATTGACGGACTTCGCTTGTTAAAAAGCCTGTACTCACTCAAATACATTCATTGATTTCGAACTTCTATATATATTCTCAGACATAACTCTGTAGCTTTTTACGTTCATTCGCACCAAAGCTTCGTATTAATGCAGTTTATTTAGTTTTATTGCATATAAGCATCTATTTGTTACACATAATCCTCATATAACATTCATAATTATTTATATCATACCGAAGCCACCGGACAGATGGGCTTTGGCTTTGTTTCCCCCCAAATTATATCAGGGAAATAGGTATATTGTTACATCTGCGGGAAATAATAGTTCCATACATATTTATTGCAAGGGGGAATAACCTATGGAAAACCATGCGAATGTATATCTGATGCGCAGCCGTAACGGCTGGAGAGATGACGAAGAGGCAACGTTATTCACCGAAGTTGAACGCGCACGGTCTGAGGGCAAGCCTTTGAAGGCGGTCTTTGACATTGTAGCCCAAAAGACGGGGCGCAAGCCAAACAGTATACGTAATTATTACTATGCGCGTATTAAAGATGACGATACGATAGGCCAATGCGGCCATTGTACCGCGTTCGTGCCGTTTACAAACGAGGAGGTCCGCGAACTTGTCAAAACTGTTCTGTCGGCGCAGGCCAGAGGAATATCAGTCCGCGCGTGTACTCTGGCCATGGGTAACGGCGATAATAAGGCCATGCTTAGATATCAAAACAAGTACCGCTCTGTGATAAAAACCAATAAGAAGCTTGTAGAGGAAATTATGGATCAGATGAGCAGCGAGGGGCTTCCGGTGTTTGACCCATACTCAGCCATTGGACGCAAAAAAGCCGGCAGGCCGCGCAAGTCCAGCGATTCTCTCGTGGATGTTGTTTCAAGCGTTGTAAACGAGCTCTCAGCTATTGATGGGCTTGATGTAAACGCATTTTTTGAGAGCCTTGGCATATTGGCGCTGAACGCCCAAAGAGGGCTTGAGGCTACAAGAAGGCTGCAAGCTATTGACAACAGCGACGGGCTTCGTTTAGCCCAGCTGGCTGAACAAAACACGCAGCTCAAAGACCAGATTGCAAAGCAATCGGCGGAGTTGTCAAAACAAAAAGAGCGCTTTGCTAAGCTCATGAGCATGTTTAAGCAGCTCCTGCAGGTAAACAGCGAATTCCTTGGATTGAACAGCATGGTAAAGATGTCTTCCCTGAGCAGCTATATACGTGAATTGTCCCGCTATGTCGAGGATTACGAGCAGGCAATGCAGCTTAGCCTTAAAGGCGAGGGACTCTAGGAACATGACCCTATACCGTCTTCCCCTTAATGAAAAGCACAAAGTTCTTTAAGGGGAAGTTTGTGTCAAAAGTCAACCGCAAAGGACGCCGTTCACGCGCCAAATCAGTTCAGCATGGTAACATTTATCGCTCTGATAAATTCGAAGCCGCTCCAAATGCTAGTCAATTTACAGGCTGTTCAATGCGGCTTTTAACTGGGCAATGTAGCGCGAAACGTTTTCATCATAGTTCGGATAAGGATAGTTAAACCGATCTGCAACATAGCGCGCAGTATCTCTGAACAATTCATGCGCGGCAAAAAGGGCCTGCCAGCAATGTTCTATACTGTCCATATGGTAGGTTTTCATAAGGAGGTTCCATTGCCCTGCTGACAGATGCTTGTCGATATATTTGAAGTGTTTGCCTACGCTGAAGCCGAATCCTTTGTCCACGCCTATGCTCCATGAAAGCATTGTAAGCAGCTGTACTCTTATTATTGTTTCCATATGGTGAGATGCATACAAAAGCTCACGTCTGCACAATCCTTTGGATACATATGTTGATGCAAACCAGAATTCATTGCAGCAATCATCGAAAAACGCTGAAGAAGGGCTTTGAATCCAATACGCCCTGTCTGAAGGGGCGGTTAATCCCAATGATCCATCCTTATCCATAAGTATCTCCAGAAGGCCGTCTCCGCCTATATATAATTCCAGCTCATCAAACGGAATAAGCGTAAGATCCAACTTAACGCCGTCTTTAAATATCATGAGGTACGAAAACCAGCTGCCCAGTTCCGGAGGGAACAAAGCCATGGCCTCCGGCTTTTGCATTATAATCCTTTCGCCAAAGGTATTAAGCCAATCGTCGCTTTCTTTAAATGACTCTATATCAGTGACTAAAAAGGATATGTCATAGTCCTGATATCCGTCCTGGGGCGCATTCTTATTCGTACGCGAGCCCTCCATTCCTACCACTCTGATCCTATAATCATTGCGAGCAAACTCAAGTATCGTGTTAATTACTTCACTTGCCGATCTCATTCCAACACTCCATACGCTTTTTATAAACATTGTATATCTATCTGCTTACATTTACAAACAATAAAAATAAAGGCCCGCTTCAGGGAGGCGAGCCTTGTTCGGGTATAGGCAATGTTACTATTTCAAATTACATGATTACTCCGGGTTGGGGTGGTTTGTTATATGTAACGTAGCCGCAGTGTTTACATACCCAGTTAATTACAGGCAGATCAAAACCACCGCCGCCCGGTATGCTGGTACGGTATTGAAACTCATGCGCTCCACTTCGGTATGTGCCGTCGATAATAGTCTCGATCATGCTGCCTCATCAGCACACATAACAGGCTACCTGAATAGTAGCGCAGCTTGTCTGATCGGATGAAAGCACCCTCGTTTCAGTGCCACGAAAAATGTACGCGTGCTGATGCTTGTCGTCATGGTCATGATCATGGTTCAAAGCCAATGCGCCTGCGGAAGCCATGAAAACCATGGATAGGGCTAAAATAGCTGCCAGGGCAGCTGTAATCCTAAATTTTTTCATTTGTTACCTCCTGTCGTATTTGAGAAAAACAAGTCAGGCATCCATAGGGGGCCTACCAAAACCATTTAAAAGTATTACACATTTGCCTTACATTAATATATCTATGTTTATGTCAAAAAGTAACATTGTTTTATAATATATTAATTTTTCCGGTAGTAACAGTATAGCATTCTAAAAATCTGAGCGCTCCATATAGCGCATTAACTATAGAGCAAGGAGGTTATACTGGTATTTCAACCAATATAACATCTTCTCCTATTTTGGTTATCTTGCAGTATGGGATAACCAGCTCCTCGTCGCTTTTAATCAATCCCCACATTCTACTCTGCCCTGGAACTACGATTGCGCTGATAACGCCTGTACACTCGTCCAGTTCCAGGTCGCATATCGTCCCTAGCCTTGCCCCATCGCAAATATTTATAACTTCCTTATGCTTTAAGTCTGTAAACGTAGTCGACGCCATAAAACCACCTCGTTAATGTGTATGAAAGGCTGCCCCTTTACATGATGGATATTATTATTTAAAAACGGTTTAAATGCGGCATTATAAATGTGTTTATTATTCTTACAGGTTAGATGACCGATAATAACCGCCATTTATCGCATTTGCTGTTTTGTCCCTTATGATTTAAAATCATTATTAAGATGAAATTATCTAAGGAGGGTTTATGCGTTTTGAACCTATTAATCTTCAGATGAAGTCTCTCGTGGAACGCTATCTTAACAGTTGGAGGCTATCAGGATCGGAGTACACATTTACAAATCTTCTAATTTGGGGTACAAACGGCAGAATTAAAGTTGCCGAATATGAATCAGCGCTTTATATAAAGCTAAGATACGGAAACGACGAGCCTTTTATGTTAGCGCCGCTTACTTTGGACGTAAGCCGTGATTATGGCAATGTGGTGCGTTTATCCGATGAGTATATGTATGATTCAGGCTATTCCCCAACATACAGAGCTATAAGCGGGCCGCTCGTAAAAAAGTTTGCCGCCTGCTGTCCAGATCATACGCTTACGGAGGACCGTGATAACTTTGATTATGTATATCTATCAAAAGACTTGATACTACTTTCAGGAAAAAAATTTCACAGTAAACGTAACCACATCAATAGGTTTAAATCTGAATACAGTTTTGAGTATGTCCGCATCATCCCGGATATGCTCAACGATTGCCTGGAAGTATACTCAGATTGGCTTCATGAGAAGGATAAACTGCTTCCCGGTATGCTGGGTGAGCTCGATGCAATTAAAGCGGCAATAACAAATATGGACGTCCTCGGCGTCAAGGGCGGAGGCATAAGGATCGACGGCAAACTGCGCGCCTTTTCTCTTGGGCAGCTTATAAATGAAGATATGGCCGTAATTCATATAGAGAAGGCAAACGAAAGCTTTGAGGGCATATACAGCGTAATAAATCAGCAGTTTGCGGAACATGAGTGGAGCGGCGTGAAATACATCAATCGGGAAGAGGATATGGGCATAGAGGGCCTTCGCAAGGCAAAGCTATCCTACAGGCCGGTTGAACTCATACAAAAATACGTTGCAAAACCAGCCTTAACCTTATCGGGAAGGCCGTAAATCCGAATTTTTTAAGGCAAATATGCTAGATGGGCGGTAACCAAAGATGGACATCAGAGTGATCGACGATACATCATATGAAAGCGCAAAAATACTGTGGAGCATATGTTTTCCCGAGGACCAAGGGCCGTTTTTAGACTATTATTTTTCTCGGCGCACATCACCCAAAATGGTTGCCGCCGCATTTGAGAAAGAAAAAATGATTGCCGGCATGCATATTATTCCACAAAGGATTAAAATTGGTGGTGCTGAAAAGCCCGTAGCCTTTGTAGCCGGCGTGGCGACCCTTCCGGAATTCAGAAATCATGGTGTAATAACG
>OGYB01000431.1_pt1 | contig 28727 bp, 16 predicted proteins | sample 1576421 | NCBI WGS metagenome assembly OGYB01 (sample SAMEA3541577, study PRJEB24748) | human gut metagenome | biome: human gut; feature: human-associated habitat; material: faeces | place: China | collected 2012
GGCCCCCTTGAGGGGCTCTGCCGGGGCCTGGCTGAAATGAACGGAGAATGGGGCTTCCTCCTCGGCTGCGACATGCCGGGCGTCGACGAAGCGGTGCTGCGCGGCATGGCCTCGCTGCGCGCGGAGGAGACCGACATCGTGGCGGCGGAGATCGGCGGTTATCTGGAGCCGCTCCACGCCTTCTACAGCCGCCGCTGCCTGCCGCGCGCCGAGGCCGCGCTCGCGGGATGCGGACGGATAAAAAGTTTCTACCGCGAATCACGCCTCACGATCGTAAACGAGGAATCGCTCTCACGTTTCTCAAAAGACTACAGAGGGTCGTTTACAAACCTCAACACTCCCGGCGATCTGTCCTTGTTGATGCGCTCATAAGCGGCAAAATATTGACGGCCTAGTCCGCGGGCGACTGGCCGCCGGCGGCGTCGCCGGCCGGCTTTGTTCCGGCAATATCCGCGCGTCCGTCATTATACATCCGCACCGGCGACGGTATCCTCCGGGCAGGGCTGCCCACCCAGGTACCGCCGGGACCGATGTCTTTTATAACGGCGCTGCCTATGCCGACGGCGGAGTTTTCGGCGATCGCCGTGTAAGGCCGGACGAGAGAGCCGATGCCTAGAAAGACGCCGTCCGCAATCGTAACGTTATCACCGGCTGCGCTTCTCGGAGCCGCGTGGCAGTAATCGCCGACCTTCGTATCGTGGCCGATGTAGCAGCCCGAGTTGACGATGCTATGGCGGCCTATCACCGCGTCCGGCTCGATGATGCAGCCGGCCATGACGATCGTGCCCTCGCCGATGCGCACGGAGCTGTCAACCTCGCTCTTCGGATGAATGACGACGGGCCAGCAGACATTTTTAAACTTCTCACAGATGGCGCGGCGCACGCCGTTGTCCCCGATCGCGAGAACGGCCATCGTCTCCGCGGTGTCGGGCATTTTTGAGACAGGGCCGTAAATTGGCAGACACCAAAGGGTTTGCCCCCATAGCTCCTGGTCGTCGTCGTAAATTCCCATACATTCAAAACCGCACGCCACAAGCGCCGAAAGAACAACCTTGGCGTGGTTGCCGGCGCCGATAAGAAAAACGCGGGACTTCTTTTCCATGTCATTCCAACCTTTCCATTTTTATTTCTCCGCCCCGCCTGGGCGGGGCGGAGACTGTCGTATACGGCTCTTAGTCCTTTTTTCGGGCGGCCGCGGCCATCGTTTTTTCCGCCTCGTCCAGCGGCTGCCAGCCGCCTCCGAGCGCTTTGAAGAGCCGGACGGCGTTTGTCGATATCTGGCCTCTGCTTATCGTGTATTCTTCGGAGAGCGCCGTCAGCGAGCGCTGCGCGTTGATGACGTTCGTGAAATCGACGAGGCCGTTCGCGTATTTGTCGTTCGCCATGTCAAGCGCCGCCTGCGCCGCTTCCATGCCGCGTTTGAGCGAAGCGTTCCTGTCATATTCCTGCACGTTCGCGGAGAGCGCGTCCCTCACTTCGCCGACGGCCTGCAGCACCGTCTGTTCATAACTGTTGAGCAGCTGTTCGGCGACGGCGCCCTGCACTTTAATGTTTTTCCTGATCGCGCCGGCGTGGAAGATGGGCCAGCTTATCTGCGGCATAAAGCCGTAAAGTTTGGCGGGGCCTTCAAATAGGCTTCCCCAGCCGCCGGCTTCGGTGCCGATCGAGCCCGTCAAATAAAATTTGGGCCACAGGTCGGCCTGCGCAGACTTTTTGCGCGCGAGCTGCGCTACGAGCAGGCGCTCCGCACGGAGGATGTCGGGACGCTGGCGGATGGCGTTTGCCGGGATGCCGATATATTCTCTGCTTTCAAGAACGGGGATCGGCCCCTTTGCGGAAAGTTCCGATTCCAGCGTTCCAGGCAGTTCGCCGGTGAGGATGGCGAGCGCGTTTTTTGTCTGTTCGAGCGCGGCTTCGATGTTCGGGATCATGGCTTTTGTCTGTTCCATCGTGTACTGCGCCTGTTTCAGCGCCAGAGAATCCGCGAGGCCCGCGTTCGTTTTCGACAGCTGTATCTCAACGGTGTCGTTCTGCAGCCCGAGGTTGTAATTCGCGATATCCAGGCGCTCCTGCAGCGTGCGCAGCGAGATGTAGTTTATCGCGACCTCCGAGGCGAGCGAGGTCCACGTCGAGTATAGCGCCGCGTACTGCACCTCAAGCGTCGCCCTCTGTGCTTTGACCTTCTCGCGCCGGCCGCCGAAGACGTCTATCTCCCACGAGGCGTCGACACCGAGGCGATAGAGGCTGCCGCCGCTGCCCGTGCCTCCGGCTGCGGCCGGCGTGCGGCTGTTGTTCCAGAAGTTTGCGGTGTCGAGCCACGGAAGGAGCGCGGCCCGGCTGATGCCGAGCGCGGCGCGCGCCTCCGTCACTTTTGCCCGCGCCGCGGCGAGATCTCTGTTTTTCTCAAGAGATCTCTTTACCAGCGAGGTCATCGTCGGGTCGCCGAAAGAATCCCACCAGCTTGCGAGCCTCTCCGGCGTGAGCGCCTCGGACGTGTCGGAGGATGCCGCCGCCACGGGGTATGTCCGCGCGAGCTCCGTCCACGCGCTTTCCGCGAGCTTCCTGTCGGCGGAGGCCAAAACGGCGTCCGTCTTCTGCGCGGCGCAGGCCGCCGAGGAGGCAAAAGCCGCCAGCGCCGCGGCCGCCGCGCATCCGCGAAGAATATTTATCGTTTTCATTGTGCCGCCCTCGCTTTCCTGCCCATAGCTTTGATGCGCCGCTTCACCTTTTCGCGTATCCTCTGGAAGAATACGTAGAGCGCCGGAATGAGGAAGATGCCGAAGATCGTGGCCGCGTTCATTCCAAAGAACATCGTCGTGCCGACCGCCTTGCGGCTCGCGGCTCCCGCGCCGGAGGCGAAGAGCATAGGAAGCACGCCCAGGACGCAGGTGAAGGCCGTCATGAGGACGGCGCGGAAACGTTCGCTCGCGGCGCGCGCGGCCGCCTGGATCAGCGGCAGTCCGTGTTCCTCGCGCTGCTCTTTGGCGAACTCGACGATAAGTATCGCGTTCTTCGCGGCGAGACCCACCAGTAGCAGTATCCCCAGCTGGGCGTAAATGGAAAGCGAAAGCCCCATCACCCAGAGCCCGGCGAGCGCGCCAAGCATGGCGACCGGCAGCGAGAGTATGACCGGCACCGGTACCGACCAGCTTTCATACTGCGCGACGAGGAAGAGGTAGGCGAAGATGAGCGCGATCACGAGAACGACCACCACGCTGCTGCCGGATTCCTGTTCCTGATAGGTCATGCCGGACCATTCGTAGCCGTAGCCGCGGGGCAGCGCCGCTTTCGCTATTTCCGCCACGCGCGCTATTCCCTGTCCCGTCGAATAGCCGGGGTTCATAACGACCGTTATGCCCGCGCTGGGGAAGAGGTTGTAGCGGTCGAGCGTGCGCGGGGCCAGCGTTTTGTGCGCCGCGGCCAGGCTCTGCATCGGAGTCTGCCCGCCGTCGCTGTTGCGCACGAAGATGCCGCCGATGCTGTCCGCGCTGTTTCTATAGCTCCACTCGGACTGGAGCATGACCTTATTGACCTGCGTGCCGATATTTATGTCGTTGATGTACGCCACGCCGAAATATGTCTGCAGCGTTGAGAAGATGGAGCTTACCGGAACGCCCATCATCTCGGCCTTCTGGCGGTCGATGTTGAGGAATAGGTGCGGCGTGTCGGCGGAGTAGGTGCTGAAGGCGTAGAGGAACTCCGGCGCCTGGTTCAGCGCGGCGAGAAGTCCCTGCATCACCGACGCGAGCCTTTCAGGGTCGTTTTCCTCGCGCGACTGCAGCCTCAAGTCAAGGCCGGAGGCCATGCCGAGCCCCATTATCGCCGGCGGCGTGAAGATGTTCGCCGCGGCTTCGGGATACTTCGCGGCTATCTTTTTGATCTCGTCGGCTATCGTCAAAAGCTGCGTCTCTTTTGTCTTCCGTTCGTCCCAATGTTTCAGCGGAACGAGCAGCGAGGCGACATTTTCGCCGTAACCTCCCATGATGTTGACTCCGTTGATGCTGGAAACGCTCTCTACCCCCGCGAGCTTTGAGACCTCGGCCCCCATGGAGCGGGTCACCCTTTCCGTACTCGTAAGGGGAGAACCCTCCGGCAGCTGTATGGTGGAAAAGACGACGCCCTGGTCCTCGTCTGGGATAAACGACGAGGGCATAGTTTTACCCAGGACCCAGCAGCCGGCGATCATCAGCGCAAAGATGCCGAAAGTGACGAGCGTGCGCCGCGCAAGCCATACGGAGCCCGCGACATAACCACGCGTGGATTTCGCGAGCGTGATGTTGAACCATTTGAGCGGCCCTCTCTCCGCCGGTCTCACGCTGCGCAGTATATGCGCGCACATCGCCGGCGACAGCGTGAGCGCCACCACGAGCGAGAAGCATACGGCAAAGGATATCGTCACGGCGAACTGCTTGTATATCTGCCCGGTGATCCCGCTCATGAATCCCACCGGCACGAATATCGCGAGAAACACGAGCGTCGTCGCGCACATCGGGCCGGTAACGTCGCCCATCGCCTGAAGCGTCGCCTCCTCCGGCGAACAGCCGTCCCTGTCCATAACGAAGAGCACGCGCTCGACGACGACGATCGCGTTGTCGACGACGGTCCCGATCACAAGCACCAGGCCGAACAGCGACAGGATGTTGATACTGTACCCCATAGCCGCGAGCCCCGCGAAGGTGGCCAGCAGGGAGATGGGTATGGCCGCCACGGGGACGAGCGTTACGCGCCAGTCCTGAAGGAAGAGGTAGCAGACGATGACGACGAGCATGAAGGTGAGAATGAGCGTCGTCAATATTTCGTTGATCGTTGCCTTTACATAGTCGGTAGAGTCGCGCAGCACGACGAATTCCATGTCGTCCGGCAGCGTGCTTTTTATCTCCGCCATCGTTTTTTTCGCGCCGTTCATAACGTTGAGGGCGTTTGAACCGGCGGCCTGAGAAAGCGATATCATCGTGGAGGGCGCGCCGTTCACGATAGCCTTGATAGAGTAAGTCTCCTTGCCTATTTCGATTTTCGATATATCGCGTAGCTTGACGACGCCGCCGTTTTTGTTTACGGAGACGACGATCTCTTCAAAATCTCTGATGTCCGCAAGCCGCCCCTTGGTCATCAGCGTGTAGACCATAGGGCTGTCCGTCGCGCTGGGCATCGCGCCGACGGAGCCGATGGAGGCCTGTTTGTTCTGGCTCTCGATGGCCGCCGCCACGTCGCCGATAGAGAGCCCCAGCGATGTGATCCGCACGGGGTCGAGCCAGATGCGGATGCTGTATTTTGAACCGTAGACCTGGACGTCGCCCATCCCGGGAACGCGTTTCAGGACGTTTTTGATATTCGCGTGGGCGTAGTTTGACAGATCAAGCTCGCTGTGAGTCCCGTTGGGTGAAATGATCGCGAGAAAGGCCAGTATGTCCGAAAAGGCCGTCTCCACCGTGACGCCCTCCGCGACGACTTCGGCGGGCAGCTGCGGCGTTACCTGCGATACGCGGTTCTGCACGCGCACGAGCGCCATATCGGGATCGGTGCCCGTCGCAAAGGTAACGGTCAGCTTATACTCGCCGTTGTTGCTCGAACTCGAGTTCATATAGATCATATCCTCGACACCGTTGACCATCTCTTCCAGCGGCGCGCCGACCGTGTTGGCCAGCGTCACCGCGTCAGCGCCGCGATAGGTGGTGGTCACCTGGATCTGCGGCGGCGTGACGTTGGGATACTGTTCGATCGGCAGAGAGAAAGCGGCGATCATACCCGAGAACGCCATCAGCACGCAGACGACGATCGCAAAACGCGGGCGGTCGATGAAAAATTTAGAGAACATCCTCTTAGTCCTCTTTCTTCCGGCCATCACCGGCTGAATCTGACGCCTTGCCGGACGGAGCCGGAGCGTTTATCTTGACCTTCACGCCGGGCCGGATATTCTGCAGCCCCGCGACGACGACACGCTGCCCTTCCGACAATCCGGCGTCGACTTCACGCTGCATACCGAATTCACGGCCAAGTTTCACGCGTATGTCGCGAACCGTATCGTCAGCCTCAACCACGTATACGAAGTCGCCTTTAGCGTCGGCCATGACCGCCGTCTGCGGAATGACCGGGACCATGCGGCTCTTTACAGACTGCGTGAATACGCGCACCATTTCGCCGGGGATGAGCCGGCCGTCCCCGTTCTTATAGCGTAAATGCATGAGCACCGTTCCCGTCTGCCGGTCCACAATATTGTCTTCAAAATCGCGGGAGCCCGCCGCGCCGAATGTCGTGCCGTTGCTGAGGACGAGCTTCGTTTTATAAACCGCGCCCTGACTTTTAAAATATTCAAGCTGGTCCAGGTAATCACGGTCCGGCAGCGTATAGGAGACGCGGATAGGGTCCATCTGGACGATGGAGGCAAGCGGTCCCGAGGCGGGGGTCACATAGTTGCCCTTCGTGAAAATTGCCGCGCCGATCTTGCCCGTGATCGGAGAGGTGATACGGCAGTAGCCGAGGTCGATCTCGGCGAGACGCAGGCCGGCCTTCGCCTGCGAGAGAGCGGCGCGGCACTGAAGAAGGTTCGCCTCGGCGCTGTCCCGCTCCGCGGCAGAGACGGCGCGGCTGTCCGCGGCGGTCACCCGTCGATAATATTTGTCGGCCTCGGCGAGCGAGGCCCCGGCCTTTTCAAGCTCCGCGCGGCGGAGCTCCACCGTCGCCTGATAGCGTGCGGGGTCTATCTGGAAAAGCGGCTGTCCTTCCCTGACCATGGAACCCTCTTGAAAATAGACGCGGGCGATCTCGCCGGATATCTGCGGTTTGACCTGCACGCTCTGAATAGCCTCGGCGCGCCCCACATACTCCGACGGCCGCGCCGAGATATCCGCGCTTTTCACGACGGCCACGGTCACGCTCGGCGCTTCGGCGGCGGCGTTCCCGCCTTTAGCGCCGGCGCCCATCCTTGGCGCCGCGTACCAGCAGCAGACGGCCGCGGCGATCAGCGCCGCGGCAGCCGCAGCTTTTATCCATTTTTTTGATTTCGGTTTGCTTTTGACTTCTATGTCGTTGTACGGTTCATGATTTCTCATATTTAATATACCTTCTCTTTTGAATTTCGTACCTTTTGCAGATACCTTTTTAAATACCGTAATGGTTCGCCCTATCAGTTTCGCAGCAGCACCGCGTTCTCATCCGCGGTCAATATCTTGTTGAAAGTGTCAAAGAGGATATCCGTATGCTCGGAAAAACTTTTCGGAAGGTTTCCCGCGAGCTGCATCATATACAGGCCGTGGAATATGGAGCTGATCAGTACGGCGATATCTCCTGTCGGAATGTCCTTTTTGAAACGGCCCTCTTTTTGTCCCAGGACAACGAACCGCTCTACGGCCAGCCTGTCGCGTTCAAAGTAGTCGACGATTATCTGCCGCGCCTTTTCCTGGACCTCGGCGGGCCACTCGTACTGCCGGCGGGCCATCATCATGTGGATCTTCGCGTACCTGGCGTTCTCCTCTAATTTTGCCAACTCTTTTTTGTAATAGCCCCACAGCTCTCCGCTTAAACGCGGCGTGCTCAGGATATTTCTGAAACTCTCCTCGTTATCCTGGCAAATGGATTCGACAAGCTGCAGCAAAAGATCGCTCTTATTCCGGAAATGCCAGTAAAACGCCCCCTTGGTGAGGCCCGCGCGATTTGATATCTCCGTAACCGAGGTATTCGCGAAATTTTTTACGCTGAGTATGTCAAGCGCCGATTCGAGTATGTTGGCGCGGGTCTCAAGAGCCTCTTTCTTTGTTCTTTTCATTCATTCACCCCCAGTGAATACAAATAAAGTGCGAGGATTATATTTACCGCGGAGTATGTAAGTCAATATGAACAGCCCTCGTTTTAAATGTGCAAAAAGATTAGAACGACTTTAATTTCATAGGCGAATGGCGGATCAATGGCGTGTCAAAACGATAAACATACGGAATTCCGCGCTCCCTAAAGGGCGGCAAAAAACACTGACGGGCATTCGCCTCACAGCATAAGAAAAACAACGCCGCGCTTACGACAGCCGTCCCGGGTAAAAACCAAAGCAGATATTTTTATTGAAAATAACCATAATTACATTCTTGATTACGTCCATTCAACAGTATAACGCGGCCAAATGCATAGTAACCGGAGCCGCCTGTAAAAATATGTGCTATCATTGACCCCAGAAAAACCGGCATAGAAGCGGGTACCGATTTCAAAGCGGTGTAAGGAGGAAAACCTTTTGCGCAGGACGAAAGAAGCGGCGGAAAATACGCGAAAGCGGATAATGGAGGGCGCGCTGGATCTTTTTATAGAAAAGGGGTTCTCCAATACGTCGCTTACGGAGATCGCTCACAGCCTCGGCATCACAAAGGGCGTCGTATACTGGCACTTTAAAAATAAAGAGGACATCCTTCTCCAAATCGTCAAACGCCATTGCGAAGCCAAGATACAAGAGGCGGTGAACGCGCTGAGCGACCCTATGCCGGAGCAAACTTTATACTCCTTTTACAAAAAGAGCTTGAACTGTTTCACCTCGGACGAACGGTTTATTCGCGTTTACAATCTGCTGAGCCAGAATCACAGCTGGCCGGAAGACCTCAGGAACCGTGTTTTCGACATGCTCCACGACGCGGGCCTTAAGGAACGCGGGATCGTTACGGCTCACATAAAGAAAGCCCAGGAGGCGGGAGCGATCCGCGGAGACATTGAGGCCGAAAAGATCGCGGTCGTAATAACGTCGGTTTTCAACGGCCTCTATATGCTTCAAACGAAGGATCTGCTGCCGCCGGAATTCTTCATGTACGACAAACTGATCTTCGAGCCGTTCTCGCAGACGCTGGCCTCTTTGAACCTCTGATCCTGCGAAGGGAATTTTCGTGCGCCGCACGTCGGCAGAGAAAAGGCTTCTCACGCAAACCTCAACACTCCCGGCGATCTGTCCTTGTTGATGCGCTCATAATGACAAAATAAGGGTATAATCTCTCCGGTTCGGTAAATTTTTACAGAGAAGGAGTGCCTGCGCTTATGCCCTCAGGAGAACTCGACAACGCGCGCCCCGACGGGCCGCGTCTTTACGATTACATCATCATTCTCACCACGGTCATCATTTGGGGCGGCAGCTTCGCCTCGACAAAATACGCGCTCGCACAGGCGGAGCCGTCGCTCATCCTGTTGCTGCGCTTCCTCTTCGGCATCCCCGTGCTCGCCGCCGGCTGCCTCTTTGAAAAAAGCCTGCGGCTGCCCACGAAGGAAGAGGCGGTAATCCTGCTCCTCATCGGCTTCCAGGGCATCTTCTTCCACCAGGGAATACAGGCGGTGGCGATGAAGACCGCCGGCGCGGGGAACGCAAACTGGATGATGGTCGCCTCTCCCGCGATCGTCGCGGTGCTCGGGCGCATCTTCCTTGGGGAAAAAATCTCACGGGCGGGCGTCTTCGGACTCATCCTCTCAGCCGCCGGCGTCACGATGGTACTCGCCTGGGGAACGGTGAAAGAGACCGCCGAGACCGGTTCATTCGGCACCGTCGGCGACTACATCATCCTGCTCTCCGTGCTCAACTGGGCCGTCTTCCTGATCGCTTCGCGCAAATTCCTCAAGACAAAAATGTCTCCCGCCTTCTCTATCTTCTGGGAGATGATCTTCGCCTTTTTCTACGCGCTCGTCACCGCTTTCGCCGTCGGCACGGATTTTTCCCAGATGGCCGCCTTCACGACGCAGACCTGGCTTTCGATCCTCTTCCTCGGCGCGCTCTCCTCGGCCTTCGCCTACCTGCTCTGGTATCAGGCCTTGGCCGTGATGCCCGTCGCGAAGCTCATCGTCTTCCAGTTCCTCCAACCCGTCGCCGGCATGGTCATCTCCTACTTCCTCATCGGCGAGCGCTACACCCTCTGGCTCGCGTTCGGCGCGGCGATGATCATGAGCGGTATCTGGCTCGTGAATAAACGGTAGCGGCGCGGCCTCACGCGGGGCAGGCGCATCAACAAAGGACAGGCAAATTACAAACAGCGGTTTATCTTCTGCCGGGATATCATGCGCGCGGCATTGACAACGCCGCGCGCAGATGATATGTTTTTGTATACACCGTTTTTACTGCGGCTGATTAACTAAACAAGGGGTGCCTGTTTGGCCATAGCGTAAGGGAGACAAACCGCATAGGGGACAACGAAACGGTATATTTTATATCGTGGTGTTGGTGTGCGGTTTTGTCCTTAGGGTATGCGAAACGGGCTTTTTTATTGAATTACGCCGCGGCTTGCGGCACGCCTCTTCGTTTCTCATAAAGGAAACCTCCCTCTCCCATCCCCATCTTTGCGGACCATCACCGTAAAAATAATACCGCTGCCGGCTGCCCGTATGAACCGCCGGCGGCAAGACAATGACAGGAGGCAGCAAACTATGAAATACACAAAATCAAACAAATATGATCAGAAATTTCTCAAGAACTACATAATGGGCCCCAATCCGATGAAGCTGCTTGAAGAGCTGCTCGCGAAATCCCCGCTGATGCCGGGACAAACTGTGCTTGACCTGGGCTGCGGCCGCGGCGTCACCTCGCTCTTTCTCGTCAAAGAATATGGCGTGAGAGTATTTGCCGCCGACCTTTGGATATCGCCGAGCGAAAACAAGAAATTCTTCGACGAAATGGGCTTAACCTCAGAGCAGGTCATACCGATAAAGGCCGAGGCGCATGAGCTGCCATTCGCCGACGGTTTCTTCGACGCCGTCGTCTCCGTCGATTCCTACCACTACTTCGGCCTCGACCCCGAATACCTGGGCAAGCATCTGCTGCCGCTGATAAAAGACGGCGGGCGGCTGATCTTTGCGGTGCCGGGAATGAAGAGGGACATCCACGACGCCATACCGGCGGAGATGCTGCTTTCCTGGCGCCCGGAGGATCTGGACACCATGCATGACGCGGCCTGCTGGCGGCGTATACTATCGGCGACGGATGGCATCGAGATCGTATCCCTCCGGGAGATGGACAGCTTTGACGAATGCTGGAACGACTGGCTCGCCTGCGACAACGAATACGCCGTCGGCGACCGTAAGGCGATGAACGCCGGCGCGGGAAAGTATATGAACTTCATCGCCGCCGAGATACGCAAAAAGAACCTCTCTTAAACAACGATCAGGGGGCCGCGGAAACAGACTTTTTTGCCGCCCCTTACAAAGAGTGCCGCCGCCCCCAAAAGAGCGCGCGGCGCTCTTTTACTTTTGCAATTAACAAATTTCAACTCACAACGTCTTCATCGAGGGGGTTGACAATCACTCCGTTTGTATCTAAAATCTCACGCATTGAAAGACAACAAGCTTGAAACATCAGGAAGGAGGCAATGGGACATGACGAATAAGACAACAAGAACATCGGCTGACAGTCGTGTCACACGGTTCTCCTTTACCGGCGCGGGTCCTCTTCACGGGATCTGCGCGAAGACTGCATGATTCATAGATAGCACCGTTTGAATCCACGCACCGCGTATATGTCGTTGAAGCAGGGTCCGCACTTTGCGAGCCCTGCTTTTTTGCTGCCGTTTGGCGGCATGAATTATAAAAATATCTTGAAAGCACAGAGAAAGGAAATGAGAACAATGGAGAAACAGAACTACTACCAGCCAGAAATCGAATGCGCCTCACGCGAACAGATCAAAGAATGGCAAAGCGAAGGACTTGTAAAGACAGTCAAGCACGCCTATGAGAACTCGCCCTACTACCGCAGAAAAATGGACGAACACGGAGTGAAGCCCGAGGACATCAAAAGTCTGGACGACCTCCACAAACTGCCATTCATCTGCAAAGACGACCTGCGCGAGGCCTACCCATACGGCCTGCTCTGCAAACCGCTCTCCGAGTGCGTGCGCATCCAGTCCACGAGCGGAACGACCGGCAAGCGCGTCATCGCCTTCTATACACAGCATGACATCGACGCCTGGGACGACTGCTGCGCGCGCGCGATCGCCGCGGTAGGCGGCACCAAGGACGACGTCGTGCACGTCTCTTACGGTTACGGCCTCTTCACCGGCGGCGCGGGGCTCAACGGCGGCTCGCACAAGCTCGGCTCCCTCACGCTGCCGATGTCATCCGGCTCGACCGACCGCCAGATACAGTTCATGCAGGACCTCGGCTCGACGATCCTCTGCTGTACTCCCTCCTACGCCGCCTACCTCGGCGAGACGGTCGTAGAAAAGGGGCTCCAGGACACAATTAAACTCAAGGCAGGGATCTTCGGAGCCGAAGCCTGGAGCGAGGAGATGCGCCGCGACATCGAGGCGAAGCTCGGCATCAAAGCCTACGACATCTACGGCCTCACAGAGCTTGAGGGACCGGGCGTCAGCTACGAATGCTGCGAACAGCATGGCATGCATATCTGCGAAGACCAGTTCATCGCCGAGATAATCAACCCCAACACCGGCGAAGTGCTGCCGGACGGAGAAAAGGGAGAGCTCGTCTTCACCTCCATAAACAAAGAGGCCTTCCCCATGATCCGCTACCGCACGCGCGACATCTGCGTGCTTTCGCACGAAAAATGCTCCTGCGGCCGCACCCACGTCCGCATGGCAAAGCCGATGGGGCGCAGCGACGACATGCTCATCATCAAGGGCGTCAACGTATTCCCGTCACAGATAGAGACGGTGCTCATCGACAACGGCTACTCGCCGAACTATCAGTTGATCGTAGACCGCGTCAACAACAGCGATACTCTCGACATCAACGTTGAGATGACACAGGCGATGTTCAGCGACACATTGGGCGAGATATCGGCGCAGGAAAAGACGCTCGTGGGCGCTTTGAAGGGCTTCCTCGGCATCTACGCGAAGGTACACCTCGTCGAACCGAAGAGCATCCCGCGCAGCGAGGGCAAGGCGGTGCGCATCATCGACAAGCGCAAGCTCTACTAATCGGAACGCGTTAAATAAAAAATATTAAATTATCCATAGGGATATAAAGAAAAATTGATTATAATAGAAGGAGGAATAAGATTATGAAGGGGGAAAAGACCATGACAGTCAAACAGATTTCCGTCTTTGTAGAAAATAAACCCGGGAAGCTTGCGGAGTTCGTGGAGCTCCTGCGCGCCAACGGCATCGACATGCGCGCGCTGTCGCTCGCGGAGGCCGCCGACTTCGGCGTGCTCCGCACGATCGTCAGCGATCCGGACAAAGCGCAGAGGGTGCTCTCCGAGGCGGGCAGCATTTCGGCGGTGACGCCGGTGCTCGCCGTCGAGGTTTCCGACGAGCCGGGCGCGCTCTACCACATCCTTGAGATACTCAGAGAGGGAAACATCAACCTCGAATACACCTACGCCTTCACTACGCGCAGGAACCAGGGAGCCTACATGGTCTTCCGCGTCGCGGACAAGAACATCGAGAGAGCCGTGGCGCTCTTAGCCGAAAACGGCATCGGCATCGTCGCCCAGGAAGATATTTACGACCTGTAACGCCGCGCATTTCCATAAAGATCATCGGCCCTCCGGTTCGGAGGGCCGATGACTTGTATAGCAGCCGGTAAAAGATTTTGAACCCATAAGTGTGAATAAAGGCTTGACATAAATCGAACTCTGCGCAAAAATAGCCAGTAATGCAATAACGGCAAATGCAATGACTGGAAAGAAGTAGGTCTGCCGGATGTCCTACAGAGAGCCGCCGGACGGTGCGAGGCGGTGGACGGGCGAACCGAAATACATTCCAAGAGCAGCACACCAAAAGGGATGGCACGCTTCCATCCGCGAGTAGGCTGTGACGGGTCCGCCCGTGACCGCGGACAGGGTATACTACATTTTTTTGTACAGTACCCGACGAGGACGTATTTCGTGAGAATACGTCAAACTGAGGTGGTACCACGGGTGATCATTCCCCGTCCTCTGGATAACAGGAGGACGGGGATTTTATTTTTCCCTCCTCCGAGAAAAGCTGTGCAAAGTTTAAGGAGGAAGAAACAAAAATGCCAATTACAGACCTGCTTGAGAGGAACGCCAGAGAATTCTGCCACGAGACGGCGCTCGTGGAGATAAACCCCGAGGTCAAGGAGCTGCGCCGCGTCACGTGGAAAGAATACGAACTTATCGAATCAAGCCCCGCGGAAAGCTACCGCCGTGAAATAACCTGGAGCGTCTTTGACGAGAAGGCGAACCGCTGCGCAAACCTGCTGCTCTCGCGCGGCATCAAAAAAGGCGACAAGGTCGCAATCCTGATGATGAACAGCCTAGAATGGCTGCCGCTTTATTTCGGCATCTTGAAGACCGGAGCCCTCGCCGTCCCCCTCAACTTTCGCTACACGGCGGAAGAGATAAAATACTGCCTTGACCTCGCGGACGTCGACGCGCTCTTCTTCGGACCGGAATTCATCGGCCGCGTCGAAGACATCTGCGGACAGATACCGCGTGTGAAGCTGATATTCTACATCGGCGACAGCTGCCCGCGCTTCGCGGAAAATTACCTGCACCTTACGGCGAACCTCTCAAGCTACGCGCCGCGCATCCTGCTCTCCGACGACGACGACGCGGCGATATACTTCTCCTCGGGGACGACCGGCTTTCCAAAGGCGATACTGCACGACCACGAAAGCCTTATGCACGCGGCGAAGGTCGAACAGAGCCACCACGGACAGAAACATGACGACGTCTTTCTCTGCATCCCGCCGCTCTATCACACGGGGGCGAAGATGCACTGGTTCGGCAGTCTCATCTCCGGCGGCAAGGGAATACTGCTCAAGGGCACCGACCCGGCATCGATAATCAAAACCGTCTCGGACGAGAAATGCACCATCGTATGGCTGCTCGTGCCGTGGGTGCAGGACATCCTCGACGCGATCGACGCGGGAAAGATACGGCTGGAAGACTACGAACTCTCGCAGTGGCGTCTCATGCACATCGGCGCGCAGCCGGTGCCGCCGAGCCTCATCAACCGGTGGCGCAAAGTTTTCCCGAAGCATAAGTACGACACGAACTACGGCCTCTCCGAGTCGATCGGCCCCGGCTGCGTGCACCTCGGCGTGGGCAACATCGACAAAGTCGGCGCGATCGGTATTCCAGGCTACGGCTGGAAGGTGAAGATCCTCGACGACGAAGGACGCCCCATCACAGACGGCAGCGTCGGCGAACTGGCCGTCAAGGGACCGGGCGTCATGACCTGCTATTACAAAGACCCCAAAGCCACCGCCGAGGTGCTGCACGACGGCTGGCTCTCGACGGGAGACATGGCGCGTCAGGACGAGCAGGGCTTCATCTATCTTGTGGACCGCAAGAAAGACGTAATCATCAGCGGCGGCGAGAATATCTACCCCGTCCAGGTCGAGGACTTCCTCCGCGCCCACCCATCGATAAAGGACGCGGCGGTGATCGGCCTGCCGGACCAGCGCCTCGGCGAGATCGCGGCGGCGATCATCGAACTCAAAGAGGGTTTCTCCTGCACGGAGGAAGAGATCGAAAAGTTCTGCCTCGACCTGCCGCGCTACAAACGCCCGCGCCGGGTGATCTTCGCCGAAATACCGCGCAACCCGACGGGCAAGATCGAAAAGCCGAAGCTGCGGCAGATATACCGCGCGGAAAACCTCGTCGCGATGCAGACGAACAGCTGAGCCCTAAGGCTTTCCGCATAGGCGGCGCTTGTGCGCGTGTTTGACAAAAAAAACAGATAATGTATAATGTTCTCCGGCATCCGTACGGGTGCCTTTTGCCGGTGTAGCTCAGCTGGTAGAGCAGCTGACTTGTAATCAGCAGGTCGGGGGTTCGAATCCTCTCGCCGGCTCCAGTGACAGCAAGGACTCAGACGATTTTGTCTGAGTCCTTTTTTATTCGAACCAACATATGACTAACGTTTTTCGACGATTCTCGCGCGCAGCGTATCTCGCGTAGACATCATCTGACGCCGTACCGGCAAGATCGGCCATTTACAAATTAGTTGCATAAAAATTAATTTTTTATAGCTGAAAAATATGATGACAGCACTCCTCGTCAAAACGCCCTTTATTGTTACAGATAATCAATATATAAGAAATAAATATATATTTTATTTAATATAAGGAAACTTTCTTAATTTGCAACCATTACACCTCCTGATGTAAGCTGAACAAACTACTCAGCAGCATCAAAAATTGAAGCATCGCAGCGAAAAAGGAGAAATACATGAAACCCTCGAAAACATCGAGCTTTTTGTCGTGTCTAGTTCTGTTTGCAATCTTCACCTCTGCCCTACTGGGCGGCTCAACGGCGGCGGACGCCGCGGGCTGGTTGGTGAACAGCGGAGACCATACTGTAAGCTCGACGGATATCACGACAGGCGGCGCAAATTCCACAGGCATAGGCGTCAGCGGTTCTGGTTCCTCTATCACCATTACCGGCTTGGCGAAAGTCCAGACAACAGGCGAACATTCCGACGGACTGCGCGCCGAAAACAACGGCCGGCTGACCGCGGGATCTGTCGACGTCACGACAAGCGGCAGGACGTCCGAGGGTGTCTACGCCAATACAGGCACCGTCTCCGTTGGCGGAAACATACGCGCCGCCACGAGCGGTGACGCGTCGCACGCGCTATGGGTCAACGGGAGCGGCAAGATAAATGTGAGCGGCGACGTGACGGCATCCACAAGCGGAGGCCAATACGACGGCTTTATGTCGAACGGCATAGCCGCAGGCGGCAGCGGCATTATGAATGTTGACGGGACCGTAACTGTGAAAACAAGCGGCGCAGACAGGATTTATGCCGTCATGGTCGATGGTAACTCCATGGTAAATGTTGGCAAAAACCTGGACGTTGTGACCACGGGACGCCATGGGCATGGTGTTTACGTCCTTTCCAAAGGGCGGTTAAGCGTCAAAAAAGATATCGATGTTATGACGCAGGGCGAGACCGCATTTGGCATTTCCGTTAATGAAGGAAAGATAGATGCCGCGGGAAACATAACCGTAACGACAGAGGGGGCTACCTCATACGGCGTAGACTGCATCAACGGCGGCGTGATCAATGCCGGAGGGAAGATAACCGCAAAGACAAGCGGAGATGACGCTTACGGCGTGGCGGCGAATATGGCGGGCAGTGCGATAAATGCCTCCGGAGATATAAACATCGTCACCGGCGGAGCGCGAGGGTACGGCTTCTATATTAAAGAAAACGGCAGGGTGACCGGCGGCGGAAACGTGAAAGCCAAGACCGGCGGCGAATCGGCCCATGCCGTATGGGCCAATAACGGTACTTTGGACGTGAGCGGCAACGTAGACGTTTCCGCCTCCGGCAAATATGCCGGCGGAATTTATGTTACAGGCACGGACGGCATGGTAAATGTCGGCGGAAACCTGCTCTCCACAACCAGCGGAAACGGGGCAAGCTCTCTCTGGTGCAGTATGGGAAAGCTTAACCTGCGCGGAGATACCGCTGTCAACAGCGCAAACGGGGACAGGGCCGCCGCCGTATTCGCTGAAAATAAGGGAACGGTGACGGCGAACGGCAATGTAAGTGTCAAAATGAGCGGAGATGCCACATACGGCCTCCTTGCCATGACAGAAGGCACCATCAACTCGGAAGGCAATGTAAACGCGGCCATCAGCGGAAAGAATTCCTTAGCCGTCGTTGCCGGCGGCGGCGCGGTCAATATAAGCAAAGACGTTGCGGCATCGGCCGACGGGGATGGCGCGGTCTGTGTATATGCCAGTAGAAACGGCTCCGTAAATATAGACGGCGGCCTGCGGGCGGAGATAAACGGCGGCGGCGCGGAGGGCGTTTCCGCCGCCTCAGGCGGAACGGTGAATCTTAACCGCGGCGCGGCGATCCGCGTCGGGGATAACTCCGTTTCTTGCGCCGTCGCCGCCCGCGGCGCAGGTTCGTCAATAAACATCAACAGGGCAGGCGGCGGCCTTGTCAAGATAGACGGAGACATATTTGCTATGGAAGACGCAAAGGTAAATATAAATATGGACGCCGCGGGATCTTATATCACGGGAAGTTCCGGCCTCAACGGCGCCGGCGGCAGCATCGCTGGGAAACTGGACATAAACGTCGGAGCCTCCGCCGCCGCGTGGAACGTTACCGGAAACTCTTTCGTAACCGGGCTCCGCAATGCCGGCACAGTCAACTTTGCGCATGATCCCGGCAAGCCGTCCGCATCCTACATCAAGGTCAGCGCAAAAGATTATGTCGGCGCCGGCGGAAACCTTGTGATGAGGGCTGACATCGACGGCCAAACGGGAGACCGGCTTGAGGCGGAGAAAATAAGCGGCGAAACGACGATCACGGCCATACCGGTAAGAGCCGGCACCGCCGAGCGTTCCGGCGCGCTCGTGACCGCCGTCAGCAACAACGGCGCACGGTTCACGCTTACCGGGGAAAGAGTCGCGGCCGGCGCCTGGTATTACGAACTGGGCGACGCGCCTACGGCATCCGGCCGGGAATGGTATTTAAGGAGGTCCACCTCAACGGAGAGGCTCACCTCCACGGGATACGGGATCGCATCCGCCTCCTACCATCCCAACCTCTGGGACACCGAGGTGAACACACTGTTTCGACGCATGGGGATATACAGAGACGACATGTACAACGGAGGCCTTTGGTTTACCGGCGTTGTAAACAAGAACAGCTATGACTTTGCGGACAGCGGGAGCTATACGGACAACCGCACCTATAAAACGGGAACTATCGGCTATGACAGGAAGGTAGAAACCGGCGACGAACATACAAAGCTATGGATCGGCGCCATGTTCGGTTACGGCAAAGACAACCGTGACATGGACTTCGGCATCGGCGAGTCAAGGATGGATTCGTATCACGCCTCTCTGTACGGCATATACAGGGCGGACAACGGATTCTACGCCGTAGGCATCGCAAAGTATAATAGATACAAGAACGATTATGAGATAACGAGACCTGACCCGTTCACAAAGCAGATCCTTGAATTTGACACGGTCACGGGAGATTTTAAACAAAAAGGCTGGGGGTTGTCTCTCCAGGTCGGAAGGAAGTTTGAAATCAAGCCCGCAAAGGAAGGCGCGGCGGCCGCAGGCTGGTACTGGGAACCTCAGATACAGGCGTCATGGAACAGAGTGGACGGCGCAGACTACAAGACCAACAGCGGGATCGACGTACAGGTAAGCGGCAGCGATTACTTCCGCCTGCGCGGCGGTGTTGAATTGGGGCGCACATGGGAACTGGCGAACGGAACGATGCTCAACCTATACGGAGACGCCTCGTACTCTCATGAGTACGGCGGCGATACGGATTTCATAATGGACGGCGGCCGATTCTCAACTAAACACAGCTTCGGCGGAGGATATGGTATCTTTGGAATCGGCGCGAACTGGAGATACGCTCCGGGAAAATACATAAACGCGAGGTTCCAGCATTCCGCGGGTTCAAAATATACGGAACCCTTTGCCGTCTATCTCGGGCTTTCGTTTGAAATTTGACAGACCGGCAAAAAACAAAAATAAGGCAGGATAGTGCGAAAAATCATATAGTACGGCGCTGACAAAAAGTTCTACTGAACAATTAACTCCGAAGAGGGCCTGCTTCTCGAAGATGGCCCTCTTCGGTTTTTTGCCGCAAAACCATCATGATACATAACTTCATTAATACTGCCCCGTCATCCGCAGATAGCTCTCCATCTTCATGAGCCTTTCCTCGTTGCCCTTTCTGTTTCGTTTGCTCACGAGGACGAGTATCTTTTCCATGTTGGAGAAGAAGCTGACGTAGGAATCGAAAAAGCCCATATTGCGGCTGTTACTGATGATCACCTTCGCCGCGCCTTTGGCGACGGGGGCGGCATAGCTGTCGGTCATCGCGATCACGGGACAGCCGGCGTCGCGGGCCATCCGCGCGGCAAAGGCCGTTTCGCTCGAATAGCGGGCGAAGGAGATCGCGATCATCGCGTCCTCTTTCGTAATATCGATGAGGGAATCGATCAGCGGCGCTCCGCCGCCTACGACGAAAACGTCGGGACGCACGCAGGTGAGCATCACTCCCGCCGTCGAGGCAAAACCGGCGCAGGTACGGAAACCAACGATGAATACGCGGCGCGCGCGCAATATAATGTCGGCGGCGTCGATTATCTTCCTGTTGTTCTCCGCGTTCGTGTCGCCGCGGAGGTTTTTCTGCACGTTGTCCATATAGGCCGCCAATATCTCTTCGTCGGGCAGGTTCTCATACTCCTTTATCCTTTCGTGCGGCACCGGCAGCGCCTCAAAGCGCGGAGCGCCGGCCACCTCCTCCTGCAAAGCGCGTTTGAAGGCCGAGAAGTTTTCATACTCCAGCTTTTTCGAGAGGCGCACGACGGACGAGGGGCTCGCGCCGAGCTGAGCCGCGATCTCGTTCGAGGTGAGAAAACAGGCCGTTCTCCGGTTCGCCATAATGAAATCCAAAACTCTCTTGTCATTCTCCGTCAGCTTTGCGGCAGCCACGCGTTCTTCGATCGCTCCGTTCATCCTTACGATTCCCCCTTCATCACTATTGTCATTATATATGATTTTATAAAATCATACAAAATATTTTCTGCTTGACAAAAACCAAAACACTGTTATTATGATTTTTATAAATCGTATTTAAGATTTTTTGATTATATAAAACCATAAGCGGAGAGATAAAAAATGCGCGACATGAGCAAGGGAGATATAACGAAACAGATGGTGATCTTTGCCGTCCCGCTGATGCTTGGGAATATATTCCAGCAGCTGTATGGCGTCATCAACTCCGTCGTCGTCGGCAGATACCTCGGCAAAGCGGCGTTCGCGGCCACAGGTACCGCGATCCCGGTCATTAATATCATGATGTTCCTCCTGTTGGGGATGACGATGGGAGCCTCCGTGCTGATGGCGGAGTTTTTCGGCGCGGGCGACGAGAAGAGATTAAAAGAAGAGATCTCCACCTCCGTCATCTCCGGCCTGATCTTCACCGTTCTGCTCACAGCCGCGGGGATGTTCTGCGTCGAGCCGGCGCTGCGCCTGACCAGGGCTCCAGCCGAGATCATGCCGCAGGCCGCCTCCTATTTGAGGATAATCTTCGCCGGATTGCTCTTCGCGTTCCTCTACAACCTGATGTCGTCGGCGATGCGCGCGGTGGGCGAATCGACCGCGCCGCTCCTCTTCCTGATTTTTTCCTCGCTGATGAATATCGCGCTCGCCGTCGCCTTCGTCGGCAGGCTGGGCATGGGCGTGGAAGGCGCGGCCCTGGCAACGGTGATATCGCAGGCCGTTTCCGTACTGCTCTGCCTGATCTATATAAAGCGGAAGCTGCCGCTGCTGCTGCCCGACCCCGCCTCCTTCAGGATAAGTCTCCCGCTTTTGAGAACAACCGCCTCCTACAGCTCAGTTTCGGGCGTGCAGCAGGCCGTGATCTACGTGGGCATCTTCCTGCTGCAGGGCGCCGTCAACCCGTTGGGGATAGACGCCATCGCGGCCTTCTACGCCGTCTGCCGCATAGACGAGTTTGTTTTGGCTCCCAACGAAAGCCTCACCAGCTCTCTGATGATGTTCGTATCGCAGAACAGGGGCGCCGGGAACGATGCCCGGATAAGGAAGGGGGTCCTGCGCTCGGCGTACGTCAATCACGGCTGTACCGCGGCCTGTTCGCTGATATTGTTCCTCATGGCCCGCACGCTGGTATCGATGTTCCTGGGCGACGTCGAAACGACGGCGATAGCGATGGGGACTAAGTACCTGAAGTTCATGAGCGTCATTTATCTGCTTTCGGCCAGCTGCAACACCTTCCAGGGCTTCTTCCGCGGCATCGGGAGGATGGACGTCACTCTCTACGCGACTTTGATACAGATACCGACGCGCATCGTCCTGACTTATATTTTAGCCGGCTCCATGGGTATAAACGCCGTCGCCGCCGCGACCGGCGCGGGATGGGCGCTGATGACCGCGTATCTGTTTGTCGAATATCTCAAATACCTGAAGGCGGAAGCCCTTCCCGCCGGCGAAAGGATGAATAAGTATGGAATCGATTTTTGAAAGCAAAGAAAGGTGCTGCGGCTGCCGTGCCTGCGAGGCCAAGTGTCCGCGGCGCGCCATAACGATGGCGTCCGATGAGGAAGGGTTCTTATACCCGCGAGCGGATGATAAACTGTGCGTCGGCTGCGGACTCTGCGTCAGGGTATGTCCGCTGCGCATCGACGGCAACCGCAAAAGGGCCATTTCGCGCCCTTCGTGCGCGGAATGCCGCTTCACCGACACCAGCCGCGCCTCGGACATGACGATCGCCGACTGCTTCGGCATCGAAAAACAGGCCCCGGAGCTCTACGACAGCCGCGGCGTCTCGCTCGTCATCGTGAACACTCCCAAGGGCGCGGCGATGCTGGAGGCGATCTCAAAAGATATGAATATTTCGGAGAGGCCGGAAGCGGAGATAACGGCCGAACAGCAGCGGCTCAGCGCCCCCGGCAATTTCCCGCCGGAGCGCGCCGCGTTCTGGGAGACGCTGCGGCGCGAAGGGCTGAAGGCGGCGCTGTAGCCTGCCATACACACAAACGCGGGCGGGCCGCCTTTTTCGTATGAAAGGCGGCCTTAACCGTCGATTCTTATTTTGATAACCGTTTCGTGCCGACGCTCCGTAAAAACCCCTATTTTTCCCTTATCATACTTGCAGTTTAAGTGTATGCTTTAGAATATGGTCGCTGACTATATTAGAAAAATTATCCATGCACGGAGGTCTCGTTATGGAGGATAGAAGATATCGTTCAGGAACTTTATTGGCGGCGCTTGCACTCGCGGCGGCGGCGTTGTTTTTTGTTGTCGCGCCTGTCCTCGGCGTGGGGGAGAGGGATTTTCTCATCCGCTCGTTTTCGCCGCAGGGGACCGTCACGGGCGGCGCGGAGGTGAAAGCGGTATTCAGCCACGAGGCCGTCTCGGACGACGCCGTCGGGCGGACGCTCAAACCGGCCGAATATCCGCTTGACTTCGCGCCGCCGCTGGCCGGCTCCGGCAAGTGGAGCGACGCTTCGACCTTTGTCTTCATTCCCAACGGAGGCAGGCTGTCGGCCGCGACAAGGTACACGGCGACTGCGCGCTCCGGACTGCGCGACCGCGAGGGGCGGCCGCTGTCAGGAACACAGGCTTTTTCGTTCAATACGCCGGCGCTGGCCTTCAAGGGGGTCAAACAGACCGACTTCGACCCCGAGAGCGGCAGCGCCTCCTTTGAGCTTGAATTTTCCCTGCCGGTGTCGCCCGCCCGCCTGCGCGGCTACGCGGAGGTGCGGGACGCGGCGAAACGGCCGCTGAATTTCTCCGTAGCGCAGGGGCCGGCCTCAAAAAGGATCAGGCTTACGACGGAGGGGCTCTCCGAAAGGGAGGCGGTGCTCCATCTCGCCGCCGGGCTTCCCTCGGAGGCCGGGCCGCTCGGCCTTGAGAAGGCGGTCGCCGCCAAGCTGAAGCGCACGATGATCATGGAGCTGCGCGATTCAGGCGCGGTCTCCGAGATGGGCGGCAGCCGCATCTGGATCGACACCACCTCTCCCGTCGATCTCGCGAAGGCCGCGGCTTTCATCGAGCTCTCGCCCGCCGTGAAGTTCACGGTGGAACCGAAGGACGGGGGCTTCGCGATCGCGGGCGATTTCAAACCGCAGGAGAGGATAAAGGTCACCGTCAGGAAGGGACTGCCCTCCGCGGGAGGCAAGGGGGCCGCCGGGCGGACGCTCGCGGCGGACTGGAGCCGCGCCTTCATCTTCCCCGATATCGAGGCGCAGGTGCGTTTCGCCAGCCCGGGGCGGGTGCTTTCGCCGGCCGATTCTCTAAGGATACCGCTGGAGAGCGTCAACTTCGACAAGGTAAACATCCTCCTCTGGCAGCTTTACGACAACAACATCCCCATCGCGATGCGCAATGAGTGGGAGGGCTACCCGACGGAGCTCTCGCGCCTCATCGCGGAGAAGGAATATCTGGTAAAGGCGAAACCGAATGAAACGGCGCGCCGCGCGCTGGACCTCAAGCCTCTGCTCGAGGGGCGCAAGGGCGTCTTCCTCGTCGTGGCGCAGGGACGCGGCGGCCGGGTGTGGAGCGAAAGCCGCCAGACGATAAACGTGACGGACCTCGGCCTCACCGTGAAACTCGGCGGCGCTTCGGCGCTCGCGCGCGTGCTCTCCGTCTCGGAGGCCAAGCCGCTGTCCGGCGTGCGCGTGACACTCTGGTCGCACGCGAACCAGCTCGTCGGCGAGGGAAAGACGGACAGGAGCGGCGTCGCGAAAATATCGCTCAAGGACGCCGATGAAAGGGGCGCGCCGGTCATCGCGCTTGCCGAGAAGGACGGGGACACCTCCTATATCCGCTTTGAACAGGGGCTCTACAACGGCAACGACGATTTTGACACCGCCGGCAGTCCCTGGCTGGACCGCGGTTATTCGGCCTTCTGCTACACGCCGCGGGACATCTTCCGCCCCGGCGAGACTCTGCCGGTACAGGCGATAGTGCGCGGGGCCGACGGCAGGGCCCCCAAGCCATTCCCTCTGGCGATGGAGGTCTTCGCGCCCAACGGCAAACTCTGGAAGACTGTGAGCGCGAAGCTCACGGAAGAGGGCGTATTCTCCGCGCGGCTCGACATTCCGGCCGACGCGCCGACGGGGCCGTGGAACATCTCCCTGACCACCCCCGGCGGAAGCGATCAGATCGGCAATAAAGAGATATACATAGAGGAGTTCGCCGCGCCCCGGCTCTTCGTGGAGGCGGCGGCAAAGCCGGCGGCGATCACGGGAGAGGGCGCGAGCGAGCTGTCGATAGCGGGCCGCTACACCTTCGGCAACCCAGGCGCGGGCCTGCAGTGGGAGGCTGAGTTCCACACCGTAGACCGCACATTCACGCATAAGGACTGGAAATCCTTCTCGTTCAGAGAGGCTGACAAAAAATTCACTTCCGAATCGGACTTCATCGCCTCCGGCGCGCTCGACGCGGAGGGGCGGGCAACGGCTTCCGTGAAGGGCACCGGCTGGAACGCGCCCTCGATGCTGGACCTCTCGGTGCGCGCGGGCGTCATGGACGACGGCGGGCGCTGGACATATAAGACGGTCACCATCCCGTGGTACCCGGCGGAGGTGATGGCCGGGATCGAAGCGCCGCGCGAGGCTGTACCCGGAAAAAGCTTCTCCTTCCGCGCCGCCGCCGTCACCATAGGCGGCAAAGCCGCCGCCGTCAAAGAGATGAAATATTCCCTCTTCCGCCGCGTGCGGCAGGCCGTGGTATTTGAGAGCGACGGGCGCATGACGAAGGAGATGCGGGAACAGCTGATACCGCGCGGCGAGGGGAGGGTGCCGCTGTCAGGCGGCGCCGGCTCCGCGCGCGCGGAGATCAAAGAGGCCGGCGAGTACCTTCTCCGCGTCGAGACGGCGGACGGAAAGTCGCGCGCCTCGGCGGTGATCTACGCCTACGGAACGTCGGGCGGCGGGGATACATCCCTTCCCGATATGGCGGAGATAACGACCGATAAGAGGATATACAAAGCCGGAGAGACGGCGAAGATAAGGGTAAAATCGCCCTTCGCCGGTTCGCTGCTGATAGACGCGGAGACGACGGAGGCCGTCTGGAACGAGACGCGCGAGATGCGCGGCGCCGAAGCGGAGCTATCGCTCAAGGTGACTAAGGAAATGCGGCCAAACGCCTGGATCACGGCGCAGATAGTGCGCCCGGTGCAAAAGGACGGAGCGCCCGCGCGCGCCTTCGGCCTCGCCCCGCTGATGACCGACAACAGCGGCAGCCGCCTCAGCGTGGAGATAGCAAAAGCTCCTAAGCTGGAGCCCGGCAAAAACAAAATAGTTCTTACGGTAAAAGACAGCGCCGGCAAGGGGACGGCCTCGGACGTCACGGTGATGCTCGTCGACGAGACAGTCCTCGGCCTCACCGGGTATAAGACGCCAGATCCCTGGGATTTCTTCACCGCCCGCCGGATGCTCGGAATGGATACCTACGATATCTACGGAGCGCTCATCACGCCGGAGAAATCCTCCACCCCGCTCCTGACGGCCGGCGGAGGCGGCATGGCGGAAAACATGATGATGAAGTCCAGCCTCAGCCCGGTGCAGGCGCGCCGTTTCAAGATGCTTTCGCTGGTAAAGAGGGCCCGTTCGGATTCCGGCGGCAAATGCGAAGTTGAGTTCGACATCCCCGAATTCTCGGGCAAGGCCCGCATCATGGCCGTTGCCGCCACCGCGCAGGCGGAGGGGGGCGCGGAGACCGCGACGCAGATAGGGCGCGACGTGACGGCGGAGATCGCGATGCCGCGCTTCGCCGCTCCCGGCGATAAATTCACGGCGAACGTGCAGCTCTTCAACATGACAAAGCAAGAGCTCACCGTCAGGCTGTCGGCGAAGAGCAAAAAGGCCCCCGCCGAGCTGGCGATATCGGGAGGCGGTAAAGAAAACCGCACGGTGACGATAAAGGGAGGCGGCTCCGCGACGCTGCCCTTCGCCTTTGAAGCCAAGGGCGTGGGCACGGCGGAGATAACCTACCGTACCGAATGGTCGGGCGGCAAAAAGGGCGCGATCGAAAACACCATAGAGCTCCCCATCCGCCCCGCCGCTCCGCGTGTCACGGAGAGCCATGCTTCTGTGATCGAGCCGGGAAAGAGAGAATCCTTCAGCCTGCCGGGAAGCTCCCAAAAGGCGGGATTCGCGCGGGGCTTCGTGATGCTCTCGGCGATGCCGCAGATATCGCTTTCGGCCCTCGCGGACTTCCTCGTCACCTATCCCTACGGCTGTTTTGAACAGACCGTATCCGCAGCCTGGCCGCTGCTCGTACAGCCGGAGCTCGTCAAATACACGGACCCGGCCCTCGCGGACAAGGGGGCGCTGACACGCCGTATCGACAAGATAGAAAGCATGCAGAATTACGACGGCGGCTTCCCGCGCTGGAGCGGCGAGTCGTGGTCGCAGCCGTGGGAGAGCCTTTACGGAGCCCACTTCCTGCTTGAGGCGAAGCGTATGGGCAGCAAGATATCGCCAGACGCCCTCAAAGCCGCCGCCGACTACGCGCGGGCGCTGCTGCCCGTAATGCCCGACGGAGACGGAGACGCGGCCTGGCGTGAAACGCTGACCCGCAGGGCCTATGCCTCCTTCGTCCTCACCCTCGCCGGCGAGCCGCCCCTCGGCTGGATGGAGAGCCTGCGCGACAAGATAGGGGAGATGGGACCCTCGGGGCGGTTGCTGCTCGCCTGCGCCTACGCCGCGGCGGGAGATAAAAAAGAGGCGCAAAAGATAGCCGGGCAGAAGAGCGCGGCGCTGAAAGATACGCCGGGCAAAAACATAAACTACGACTCAAACCTCCGCAACAGCGCGCTTTCGCTGCTGGCGAGGACATATATCGACCCGACTGGCGCGGAGGCCGCCGCCTCCGCCGCCGCTCTGCTGAAGGAGCTCAAAGAGAGGGGCCGATACAGCACGCAGGAGGGCGGCTTCTCGATGATCGCGCTCGGACGCTGGTTCTCGGCCCAGCCGCGCGGCGGAACGATATCCGGCAGGCTCGTCAGGGAGCCCGGCGCGAAGACGATCGGAACGGTCGGCGAAAAAGAGAGGAGCGTCGCCGCCGAAGGCCTCGGCAGTTACACAGCGGAGAACGACGGCAAGGCGCGCCTCTATTCGGCCTGGAGCCTCTCCTATATCCCGGCGGGCGCGATAGCGGCAAGGAGCGACGGCATTGAGATACGCCAGCGTATCGCCGACAGAAAGGGAAAGGTCGTCTCCAAAGAGGTCACGCGCGGAGAGGCGCTGACCGCCGCCGTCACGATCACGCCCAAAGCCGGCAGCCTGCGCGGCGTCGTCGCCGTCATGCCGCTGCCAGCAGGATTTGAGATCGAAAACCCGCGCCTTACGGGGGCCGGAGAAGAAAACGTGAGCGGCGTGCGCTCCGAAATACGCGACGACCGCCTCATCCTCTTCATCGAAGAGCTGCGCAAGCCGCTCAAATGGCACTACTCGCTGCGCGCGGTGACCGAAGGGACCTTCGCCTCGCCGCAGGTATACGCCGAGTGCATGTACGACCCCGGCATATCGAGCGTCAGCGGCGGCGGAACGATCACGGTAAATGCCCCCAAATAAAAAGATCACAGCCGCCGCCGGCGCTTTGCCGGCGGCGGCATGGAAACGTTTCAAAGAAAAGGGGCTGCCTCAAAGGGCGGCCCTCGTCATCCTTTTGGTCCTGCTCGCCGCCAAGGCGGCGCTCGTCGTCACCTTTCCCATAGACGCCGTCCTTGACCGCCCCGCCTCGCTCGTCGTCACCGATAAAAACGGCGTCCCGCTGCGCGGCTCGCTCTCCGCCGCCGGAGAATGGCGGCTGCCCCTCCCCCTCTCGGAGATGGGGCGCTGGATGCCGGCGGCAGTCGTAGCCCTCGAAGACCGGCGCTTCTATCTCCACGGCGGCATCGACACGATAGCGATCGCGCGCGCCGCGTGGCAGAATATCGCCGGCGGCCGCATAGTCTCCGGCGCCTCGACGATAACCAGCCAGGTCGTGCGCCTCGCCGTCGACCGCCCGCGCACGCCGGCGGGCAAAGCCGTTGAATTCGCCCAGGGGGCGGCGCTGGAATTCTTCATGGACAAAGATAAAATCCTCGAGACATATCTGAACAGCGTGCCCTTCGGCGGCAACACGCGCGGCGTGGAAGCCGCCGCGCGCTCCTGGTTCGGGAAACCGGCGAAAGAGCTGTCGCTCGCCGAAGCGGCGCTGCTCGCGGGGCTTTTGAGAGGACCCGCCTACTACCGTCCCGACCGCCATCCCGAACGGGCGCGGGAGCTGCGCGACAGGCTGATAGACACGCTGGAACGCCGCGGCGCCGCCTCCGCGCAGGAGGCCCGCC
>OGYB01000433.1_pt1 | contig 28617 bp, 18 predicted proteins | sample 1576421 | NCBI WGS metagenome assembly OGYB01 (sample SAMEA3541577, study PRJEB24748) | human gut metagenome | biome: human gut; feature: human-associated habitat; material: faeces | place: China | collected 2012
AAAGAACGTGCACAAGCCATCATCGAAAACTGTGCACATCCTGACTACAAACAGCTTCTTTGGGATTACCTCAAACTGGCCGGTAACCGGGCACAGACCCCACACGCTATTCAGGCTGCACTTGGTATGCACGCAGAGTTGGCTAAGAGTGGCGATATGAAGAATACTAATTGGGCTGAATACTCAAAGTAAATATAATATAGAGTATAGAATTTACAGTATTCGATTCAAAACAAGTATAATTGTATTCTCTGGTAAACAAAATCCTACGATTTTTGCTTATTAGAGAATACAATTGTCCTTTTGTAGAAGAATCAATAAAGAGCCCTCCATGGAAAATAGTACCTGCCTCTTGACAACATAGAAATCGGATTCAACAACGGAATTCCACTTTGGTTGTACGGGCTAATGTATTCATATCAGCCTATTTCCCAATAATCACCTCACACACCTTATCCTGAAATGCTCTCGCTTTAGCCGCCGAAAGTACATTCTGGTTCATAATGGCAAATGCCACTTCATGTCCGTTCTTCATCTTCAGATAGCCTGCAAGCGCATTTATTGCCGTAAACGAGCCTGTTTTGGCATAAACATTCCGAAAAGCAGGAGTACCTTTCATCCGGAATTTCAAAGTTCCGTCCACCCCACCAACGGGAAGTGATTTATACAACATCTGAAACACTTCTGTTTGCGAGTACGCATATTTTAGAAAGTCCACCAGCAGGGCAGGAGAGAGGTAATTATAATTGGACAGTCCGCAACCGTCGGCAATCTTATAATCTTTCGGGTCATGCCCCAGGCGGCGGATCAGCTTCATTATTTCGACAATACCATCTTCGGCAGCTACTTGCTTCTTTCCCGTAGCCTGCGCTCCCAGGCGACAGAGAAATGCTTCCGCATTGAGGTTATCACTCTCTTTCATCAGTTGGTTCAGCACTTTCTGCACAGAAGTGTTCCAGCAAGCCATACGCTCTACTCTCACACTGTCGCGAGGTAATTCGGCAAAGCCATACGACTGGGGAGTCGTGATTCCTTTCCCACGAAGGCGTTCCAGGAAAGTGTGCATAAAGAAACGGGGAGAATCATAGATGTTGACATCATCTTTTCGAATCGAAGTGACATTACCCGAAATAAGGAGGTTGTTTCCATTCGTCAGCCAGTCTCTTGTGAAAGAGAATTTCCCGGCAGAAGAGGTACCTGTTTTCGTCTGATTCGTCACTGTATAATAGGAAGACAGAGGCTGGCAGGAAACACTTGCCGTATCGCCCTGCACCGTGGATGGAACTATGGAAACCTGTACAGTCCCCTTGCAGAACATCAGCGGAGAGAGATAAGGCTGATAACCCGCAGGTGTATCGTCCCACGCCCATCCGCTGCCCCAATAAAGGGAGTCTTTCATTGAAACGTCACCATAGACCTGCCCGTTAATAACCGAAAAAGGGAAAGTGATTACCTCTTCTATCAATGAATCCATCGACTGGCTGTCAAATTCCGGATCGAATCCGCCTACCACATACAGGTTGCCTTGCAAGGTATCATGCTCTATCACGCCATCGTGCCATACTTCGGTGCGGAAAGGCTCGTTGGCTTCGGGGCGGGAAAGTGCGGTAATAGCCGTCAACAGCTTCATGGTAGAGGCAGGACGTGAAAGTTTCTCCGCACGATAGTTATAAAGTGATTTCTTAGCCGTCAGATCGTAGACGGATATGCCGACTTCGGATGCTTCGGGGAGCATCTTCTTGATAAGCGAATCTATCCGGGAGAAATTCTGTTGTCCCCAAAGTGGCAACAAACAAACTGAAAGGGCGACTAACAAAAGACTTTTTTTCATATAACACTGTTTATGACATCAACAAATGATCGTATCTTACCTCTATCTATTTCAAGTTTTTCTCTACCTGTCCAAGAAGCGAACCGGAGCCATAGCCAGACCATACATCCTGGATTTTTCCATCAGGGGCAATCAATACATAATGAGGGATTCCCCGTACCTGATAATTTAGGGCAAGACCGGTACGTCCTTTACGAAGTTCGTTCCACTGGTTACCGCCCATTCCTTTCGTCTTGATATACTCTTTCCAACGTGCCTTCGGGTCCTCACTAATACTAATCACAGTCATTTTATCCTTGTACAGATCCATCACCTTCTCCATTTCGGGTATCGACTCCACGCAAGGACCACACCCGCTACTCCAGAAATCGAGTAAGATGAATTTTCCTTTGAACTCGGAAATATGACGGAGAGAATCATTCGCATCATATAGGTCTCCATCCACCATCATATCTCCAATCCCTACTGTAGTGGGAGGATAAACATAGGTTGTAATCTCCTGTCCGTCATCTGTTTGTTTATCGGCTTCGGACATTCGGGCATAGAGTTTTTTTACCTCTTCTTTATAAGGCATGATGGTTTCATATTTCATCATGGAAGCAAATAACAATAATCTGTCCATCCACACCGGAGAGACGGGCGCTTCTTCCATGTATTCCATTTCCTTTTTCCAGATTTCCTGCTGCAACGGCATTGACAGTTTCCGGATAGAATCTATTTTGGCCCAGGCCTGGCTTTCAAACTCCCGGTCGCCCGGATGGTCTATGAACATCATCCGTTGCCAGTCATATTCCGCTGCCATGTATTGCATCAGTTCTTTCTGTTGAGCCATCGCGCAAGCCGTAAAGCGGTTTTCTTCCTGCTGTTCCGGCACATCACTTACTACTTCCCATGTTTTCACTAGTTTGTCCTGTCCCTTGATTTCGATGTATTCTCCCGGTGCGATCCACACTTCCAGCCATGTACCCGGGAAGCCCCGATTATCAGACATAATCAGCATTTTCCGTGTGGTAGAAACCGTGTCGCGGAAAGAGAACTGTCCATTCATAAGCGTATCTCTCAAGACACAGTTGAGAATATTTCCGTCTTCTTCATACAGGCCGATCACAATGCTGTCGGGAAGATTGGCCAATTCGCCCTGAATCAAATATTCATTGGCAGCAACTGACGCTTTACGATTAAATGTACAATGACACATCACCATACAAACTATTGCCAATAAGGCCGGAGTGATTATATATTTTCTCATCATATATTCGATTTTATCAGTAAGATACCCGCATCAATGAACGATGCCAGATATCGGAATCCATTTATAGAGCTTCCCGGAAGATTTCTCCTACCGTGGGATGTGGGAAAACAATCTTTTTCCATTGCGCTGCCGTCAATCCGAGTTCAATGGCAGTTCCCGCAAGAGTGATAATCTCCGAAGCCGGATTTCCCAACACATGAGCGCCAATCACCCGCTGCTGTTCATCCAGCAATACTTTGCAGACTCCGTTCACGCCTTCATTCTCCGCCACAAAACGGCCGGAGTAAGCCATCGGAAGTTTGATAACCTGATAATTGATTCCTTTCGTTGAGGCCGACTCCTCCGTTTCACCCACTCCGGCAATCTCCGGATTGGTATAGACTACGCCCGGAATAGCCCGATAACTCATGGCATCTTCCTTTCCCAAGATGGAATGTACGGCAACTTCCGCTTCACGAACAGCCGTATGGGCGAGCAAAGAGAATCCTGTCAGGTCACCACAAACATACACGTCCGGCACAGAAGTCTGCATCTTTTCATTAACTCTGATAGCACCACGCTCCGTCTGCTCCAAATTCAGGTTTTCGAGCCCGAAACCTTTCGTCACAGGACGGCGACCGACGCTCATCAACAGCTTTTCTGCAATGACACTGCCGTTTCCCTCTGCGTTCTCATAAGAAACAACAGCTCCTTCTTCCGTTTGCGACAAGCCGACCACTTTCGTACCAAGCAGGAATTTAATACCTCGTTTTGCATATTCCGCACGGAGCAAAGCGGAAAGCTCTTTATCCATTCCACCCAGGATTTCGTCCATCATCTCAACCACCGCCACTTGTACTCCCAAACTGTTGAAGAACGATGCAAACTCCATCCCGATCACTCCGCCACCTACAATAGCCAGAGAGGCCGGCAATTCTTTACTGTCCAAAGCATCCCTGTGCGTCCAGTAGTTCACCGCATCCACTCCCGGAATAGGGGGAATAAAAGTTTCCGAGCCTGTACAAAGTATCAGGTTCTCCCCTTCGTAAATTTCCTCCCCGCAGCGAACCGTATTTTTATCAATGATCTGCGCTTCTCCTGATACAATTGTAACATTGTTGGCAGTCAGCTTCGCTTTCACTCCCAGCACCAGTTTACGCACTACCTTACTTTTACGTGCTATTATCTTAGGCAAATCGAAAGAGACTTCCGGGATATTGACTGCATACTTCGATGCATGTTTTGCACTGTCATAAGTCTTTGCCGAATACAACAATGTTTTCGTAGGAATACAGCCTTCATTCAGACAGACGCCACCCAGACTATTCTTTTCGATAAGCAATACGCTCAAACCACCTTTAGCGGCAGCTTCGGCAGCCGTATATCCCGCAGGACCGCCACCGATGATAATCACTTGATATTTCATAGTATATAATCAGTTAATCTTTTCATTATTATCAAAACACGCTACGATTCATCCGCTTGAGAGCCTACAGGGTCTATTGCCTCCGTGGCCTTTATTTTCTTTGCGAACATTCTCTTTTCGAGTAGTTCTGCAAATTCCTGTTCCTTGACAGGCATCACCGAAACAAACTTTCCTTTTCCGTATTCTATCAGGATATAATCCGTCACCGAGAAACGGCCGAATTTCATGGAATGGTATTTCCTGACTGCAGTAATTTCGGAAAGCGGGATGATCTTCTTGCGAATAAAACGACCACGTGAGACTTCCAGATCACCATTTGTTGTCAATGTATAAGTAGTGTGTATAATTTGTTCGATCACTACAATCAGCATCAACATAAACAGTACTGCCACCAAGATATATTTGCACCACAATGCGCCAACAGCATTTACAGTAAGCACCACCAACAGGAAATATTGGTACCAGGCGATGCGAGCATGAAAAATTCGATTCATTTTGTCAGATTTTTGCCTGCAAGGTAGCAATTTTATGAATTAGTGACAACGAAAAGTACAACGAAGTAACTTATTTTGTAGCTTTGCGGTGAGAAATAACAAGATTATGGTAAGAAAATTCGATTTCCTCGTTATCGGTTCCGGAATTGCCGGTATGAGTTTTGCGCTGAAAGTGGCGCACAAAGGTAAAGTTGCTCTTATCTGTAAAAGTGGGCTGGAAGAAGCCAATACGTACTTCGCCCAGGGAGGTGTAGCCTCCGTCACCAACCTTCTGGTGGATAATTTCGACAAGCACATTGAAGACACAATGATTGCCGGCGATTGGATCAGTGACCGCGCGGCTGTAGAAAAAGTAGTGCGAGAAGCACCTGCACAAATCCAGGAACTGATAAAATGGGGAGTGGATTTTGATAAAAAAGAGGATGGAGAATTCGACCTCCACAAAGAAGGAGGCCATTCCGAGTTCCGTATCCTGCACCACAAAGACAATACAGGAGCTGAAATACAAACCAGCTTGATAGAAGCGGTAAAAGCTCATCCCAATATTACCATATTTACAGATCACTATGCGGTAGAAATCATTACCCAGCATCATTTGGGAATTATCGTCACCCGCCATACACCAGGCATCAAATGTTTCGGTGCTTACGTATTGAATGAGAAAACAGGAGAAGTGGATACGTTCCTGTCCAAAGTAACTGTAATGGCAACAGGCGGATGCGAAGCGGTATACCGCAATACAACCAATCCACTAGTAGCTACGGGAGACGGCATTGCTATGGTGTACCGTGCCAAAGGAGCAGTAAAGGACATGGAATTTATACAATTCCATCCCACCGCCCTCTTCCATCCGGGAGACCGTCCCAGTTTCCTCATCACCGAAGCCATGCGCGGTTACGGTGCTGTCTTAAAGAATCAAAGTGGCGAAGAATTCATGCAAAAATATGATCCACGCCTGTCATTGGCCCCACGTGATATCGTAGCACGTGCCATTGATAACGAAATGAAGCAGCGCGGTGAAGATCATGTATATCTGGATGTGACGCATAAAGATCCGGAAGAAACAAAGAAACATTTCCCCAATATTTATAAAAAATGCCTCAGCCTAGGCATTGATATTACTAAGGACTATATTCCTGTGGCTCCGGCTGCTCATTATCTGTGCGGAGGTATCAAAGTCGATCTGGACGGACAGAGCAGCATCAACCGTTTGTATGCTATCGGCGAATGTTCATGTACCGGTCTGCACGGAGGTAACCGTCTGGCTTCCAATTCGCTGATAGAAGCAGTGGTTTATGCGGACGCGGCAGCCAAACATGCACTAAATGTACTCGACCGGTATGACTTCAATGAGGATATCCCCGAATGGAACGATGAAGGAACCATGAACAATGAAGAACGGGTACTGATAACCCAAAGCATGAAAGAGGTGAACCAGATTATGGAAGCTTATGTAGGTATTGTGCGCAGTAATACGCGATTAATCCGTGCTTGGAACCGATTGGATATTTTATATGAAGAAACCGAGCGTCTTTTCAAACGCTGTAAGGCTTCACGCGAACTTTGCGAACTGCGTAACATGATTAACATCGGGTATTTGATCACCCGTCAGGCAATGGAACGGAAAGAGAGTCGCGGACTGCATTATACGATTGACTATCCACATGCCGCGGCAGAGAAGAAATAAGAAACTGATTTCAGAATCCACCAAGAGGGTGTGCCAAAAGGTCTAAATAATAAACATGGCTTTTGGCACGCCCTTTTTTTCGACCCAGTAGAAATCTAGCGGGGAGTAATAAAGAATTTTCTTTCAAACGCATAACTTACCTTGAACATCTTCTTTCTATTAAAAACTTTATTTCCTTTGTTCCTTCAGGAAGAATAGACTATCTTTGTTGTATTGGCATCCGGATACGAACTAAAGACAACAGAAGCAATGATGGAAAATATAAAAGAAATCCCCTATGGCATTGCCAACTTCGTGGAAGTGGCAGAGCAGAACATGTACTATGTAGATAAAACCATGTATCTGCCTTTGCTGGAAAAACAGCCCCGGAACCTGTTCTTTATCCGTCCCCGCCGCTTCGGCAAGAGTATCTTTTTGAGTATGCTGCGTGCGTATTATGACATAGCACAAAAAGAAAAGTTCCAGAAACGCTTCGGCAATCTATGGATAGGCAGCCGCCCCACCCCCCTGCAAGGAAAATTTCAGGTGGTGTATCTTGATTTCTCGCGCGCCAGTGGCGGAAGCGGTTCACTGGAAGAAAATTTCAATAACTATTGCGGCATGGTGATGGACCTGTTCGGCAAAGTGTATGAGCCTTATTATTTTCCCGGATTTGCACAAAAGATGGAAGAACAGCCCGACTTTGTCAGCAAGTTGAACTACCTGAACCTGCATGCGGCTGAATCCGGAATGAGACTTTACCTCATCATCGACGAATACGATAACTTTACCAACATCGTTCTGAACGAGCAGGGAAAAGACATTTATCATGCCCTGACCCATGCCAGCGGATTCTACCGTGAAATATTCAAGAAATTCAAAGGCATGTTCGAGCGCATCTTCATGACCGGCGTCAGCCCCGTCACCTTGGACGACCTGACCAGCGGATTCAACATCGGCTGGAATATCAGTACCGACTACCAGTTCAACATGATGCTGGGATTCAGCGAAACGGACGTGCGCACCATGTTCCAATATTATAAGGATGCCGGACAGCTCCCGATCGACGCGGACATCGAAGCAATGATCCGGGAGATGAAACCGTGGTATAATAATTACTGTTTCGCAGAAGAAAGCCTGGAACGCGACCCGAAAATGTTCAATTGCGACATGGTACTTTACTACCTGCGCAATTACATCACGCTGGGCAAATCTCCTAAAGAGATGATAGATCCCAACACCCGTACGGACTACAACAAAATGAAGAAACTAATCCAGCTGGACAAGCTGGACGGCAACCGCAAGGGCGTATTACGTAAAATCACCGAAGAAGGGCAAATTATCACCAACCTGATCACCACCTTCCCGGCCAAGGAAATCGCCAAACCCGAAATCTTCCCCAGCCTGCTCTTCTATTATGGCATGTTGACCATCACTGCCACACGCGGCAGCCGCTTGGTATTGAGTATCCCCAACTATAATGTGCGCAAACAGTATTACGAATTCATGCTGGAGGAGTACCAGGACAAACGCCATATCAACCTGAACAATTTGATGGACCTGTTCGATGAAATGGCTTACGAAGGCCATTGGCGCGAAACACTGGAATTCATTGCCCATGCCTACAAGGAAAATTCATCTGTACGCAGTGCCATGGAAGGCGAGCGAAATATACAGGGTTTCTTCACCGCCTACCTCAGCGTAAACGCTTATTACCTGATGGCTCCGGAAATGGAACTGAGCCACGGTTACTGCGACCTCTTCCTCATGCCGGACCTGATGCGCTACGAGGTGAAGCATAGCTATATTCTTGAACTGAAATATCTGTCGGTGAAGGACACGGAAGAGAAAGCCCGGACGCAATGGCAGGAAGCGGTGAAACAGATTAACGAATATGCTGCCGCACCCCGGGTACGGCAGTTGGTGCAGAACACGAAGCTGCACTGTATTATCATACAGTTCCGGGGATGGGAGCTGGAGCGGATGGAAGAAGTGTAGGCCTGTTCAAAACAACATGACAGTACGGATGAAAATTCATACAGGAAGTCCAATTCACATTCAGAATCACTCTTTTATAAGACTTTAGATTAGGCGTTCCATTATCTGTAAGTTCAAGTATCAAATGTAACTGTTTGCCCGGATTATCCGGTACAATTTGTTCCGCCCTCTTCTCATCGGCGTGCTTTATAGCCACCTTTGTTTGCACACTGCCTGCTTCCCGATATTGCCACCATTGGTAAGACAATGAATTTTTATCAGGGTCAAATGAAGGAGAGGCATCCAGTATTATTTTTTCTCCCGGCCGGACTGTGCGTACACTTTCTCCCAATATCCGGGCAACAGGTTGATGATTTGCCTTTGAATATTCATCAGCCACGCACCAGTCGGCACGAGCCGCCCAGTCATTTTGTATAGCAGGCAACCAACGCTGGAAAGTATAATGCGAATCCGGCACACCGTTTTTCAAATCATTCCCATCTTGCATGTGATTGCCATTTTTATACTCCGGGCGTCCTCCCCATCCTCCTAATGTATAGTCTGTATGCTGTTCAAGTCCATTACGTATAAGAGGCATAAAAGAAGGAGTATCCCCCTCACTGGTATATTCCTGAGGATAGGCGGCACACAGTGGTCCGTGCCCATTCTTAATATGGTCAGCCAACCAAGGTTTATCCATGATCTGTTGCAACTCTTTTGAATTTTTACTAAGTCTGTTCTTAAAATAATAATCCACACTCATGTAATCCCATACATATCTCCATCATGATCCGGTGCGCCCGATTCATAAATAATGATTTCAGGAAGATTCTGTTCTATCCATTTTCCACCGCCGTCCTGATACCAAATACAATATAATCTGGCTTTTGATACCGCTTTTGCCCATTCTGCAGCAGAATATTTCTGCTTGATCTGCCATAAGGCATTGGCCTGGGTGTTGGCTCCACCCCATGCTAAAATATGAACAGGCCTCGGATCAGAATCAAGCAATGTCCTTATGATGAGCTGTGCCCCCTCGCTATCAGACAGTAAAGGAGGCAATTTATGCAAGTCCTCTCTGTTCTCATTACCAACCGCCAAGACACTTAGCAAATATTCAGCATCGGGATAATCGGGATTATGTTTCCTCAAATTAGGCAGACATTCCGCATATTTGGCAATTTGTGATTCGATCCATTTATCTTTACTATGTCCGTCTTTCTGTACCCCATTGACTTGAACAATGCCTGCGACATCATAATCAGAAGAATACATAAGAAAACGAATCATAGAACTTTGATCGTCAATCTCACCATCCGTAGTGACAATAACCCGGGGCTTCTCCTGCTGTCGGGCAACAGCAGATAACATTGACACAAACAAAAAAACAATACAGCATAAAACAGGGGGCATTTTCATATTACAAACTGTTAAATTAGTAGGCCAACACATTCCAAAGATCTCTGATACGTTGTTCGGGGTCCCATTTGCCATTGAATGTCCACTTGGCGGTAACGCCATGAAACTCCGGAGCATTCTCCGCCTCCTTCAAATTATCGTTTAACCAGCCACTATGCCCTCCTTCACGGGTACAACCATAATAATAGGTACGTAGCCCCCACGGACAGGGATCAAGCACTTTATCCGAATAAGCATAATGAATATTCCCGTCAAGCACATTCTTCGACATTTTACATTTGATGAGATAAAACTGGGAATCATGATGATAGCGTCCTAAAAGTGTCGGTGTCTTAGCATCAAATGAAGAATTGGTAATAACCAGTTTCTTGTTCTTGTCACCTCGTCCGTCATGCCAAATCATGGCACGGCTATCACCATAAAAATGGCAGCGTGTGGCATAGCACCATCCGCGAGGACAAAGAAAATCCACACCCGGACAACGAAGATAGAGATCGGCATGATAATACATACCATTGCTTCCGGGCGCCCACAAGGAAAGGGCATCGTTTCCATCGGCCCATACATTACTGTTGATGATGATGGTACGAGTGGCACGTCCAAAAATCGCCATCTGATGGATGGTCGTATTTTCAACGGCAGTTCCGTAATTGTTGTAAACAGTCAGTCCGCTAATAACACAATCATCCGCACCTTCCTGCAACACAATGACACCATTGCCTACCGGACGTCCATGATATTCCGTGATGGCACGTGTCTGGGCTGTTTCAGCCAAGACAATCCGCGTACTGTCACGGTTTTCCCCCACCAAAACAATATTAGGCCTGTCAATAATCACTTTTTGATGATACGTTCCGTTCAACAATAAGATTTTAAAAGGTACTGTCGGAATTTCCGGAGCCTTTTCAATAGCTGCCTGAATACTCTCTCCCGGCTTTACCACCACATCAAAAGCCGTACGCTCTGCCATGGGACGACGATACATTTCAATAAGCCCGTTTTCATTCGCTCCTTTGGTTGCCAGACTGATTGCCACTTTATGCTTCGGATCATATTTGTCCGCCCATGCATTGTATATGGCAAAAAGCTCAGCCGGTCTGCTATTGTACCAACTATATCCGTTACGACGTTCTGTTCCTATTTCTTCCAAATGGCGACGTGGCAGCCCATCACGGTCACATACATACGGTTCACAATATTTCAAATCATAATAACGCGCCCAAATAGGCTTGGCTTGAGGATCTTCCACAAGACGAGTATCCCGCTCACCATTTGCCAGCACGATACGCTCGCATTTCAAACCGGTAAGTTTATACCTGTCAAACCATTTCATGGCTCCGTGAACCGCCCGCTTCACACGTGCGTCGGGTGCAGGTAATTCCATGAGCAGACGCACAATTCCGGCACTCTCCGCCGAACAATAAGACGGCAACTCATATGCACGTGCCGGTGCAGGCTTCAATGTTTCCCTATCATTCTGCTGACACCACACAGAAGGTTCTCCATCCTTTATAATTTGTGTAGCCAGTATACACTCTATTCCTTTATTAAAGGCTTTTCCCAAACGTACACACAAAGTCTTGTCTATCAAATCATCCTCATAAGGCGCTTTGTGATTCATCATATCACGTATCATATTCAATGTATTGACAATGGCATCGTCATTAAAAGTAATATGTACCTGATAACCACGCGGACCGGGCCAGAATTGCGGCCATCCTCCGTTTTCGTATTGACCACTCAGCAAATATTCCACTCCCTGGAGGAAAGCATCCCGATAACGTATATCCTTAGTCTGCCTATAAAGACGGGCTAAAAAAATCATCTGGGCAGTTGTGGCATTATTATCTATCGTAGAATCATCACGACGTGATTTATCCTTTATCACTTTAGCCAGCTCTTTATCATTCATGCGGCGGGCCATATCTATATTCTTCGGCCAACCGCCCGTACAGCGTTGAAAAGCCAATACATTTTCAGCAATCCGCCGAGCTTCATCTGTCAGAAAGAAAGAATCCTGCTCCATACGTGCTATTTGTTTCCATTCCTTAGGATACGACTCATTATCCTTTTTATGAGCTCTTTGCTGCGCAAAGGAGCCGGTTGCCATGGCAAAAGCCATAAAGCCAATAAACACTTTTTTGAATGTATTTTTCATTATTCCTATATGTTTTGATAAAAACCAGCAAACAAAATTATGCGTTTTCCAATCTGAATACAGAGAATATTTGGTCTTTTTCAGGCAGATTTTGCACAGACACGGCTCAACCGACATAATTTCATCAATGAAAACACGGAATTACATAAAAAAGCAGTGCTATGGACTTGTCCTCCATAACACTGCCACCTCTATTTATCATAACTGACAAACTCCTACAGCTACAAACCTCACTCCTCCTATTTTATCTCATCCCACTTCGGTGGATTCACCTGCATCAAATGACGGACAAAGAAATCATACCGCTTATGTTCGCCAAAATCTTCCCCCATTGTATGATGCGCTCCGGGAATCACGACCAATTCAAAATCTTTATTCGCCTTTATCAATGCATTGACCACCTGCATGGTAGAGGCAGGATCTACATTATCATCCAGTTCTCCCACCACTAACATCAAAGGACGACTCAACAGATGTGCATTTTCCACATTAGACCCTTCCTTATATTGATCTCCTACCGGATAGCCCAACCAAAGTTCATTCCACCAAATCTTATCCATACGGTTATCATGACAACCACAAGCCGAATAAGCCGCTTTATAGAAATCAGGATAAAGCAAAACTGCATTTGTAGATTCCTGACCACCGGCAGAACAACCGTAAATACCTACCCTGTCCACATCCATATAAGGATATTTCCGTGCAGCCGCCTTAATCCAAGCAATATGGTCCGGCAGACCGGCATCTTTCAAATTCTTATAACATACATTCTCAAAAGCACGCGAACGGAAAGAAGTTCCCATTCCATCGACCATTACGACGATAAAACCAAGTTCGGCCAAGGAAGTCATATTCCAGTCATAAGGACGGAAAGTCTTCGGAACATACTGGTCTCCGGGACCCTGATAAATGTATTCGATAACCGGATATTTCTTGTTCGGGTCAAAGTTGGTGGGGCGGGCAATCAATCCCCACATATCCGTCTTGCCGTCCCGCCCTTTGGCAACAAACACCTCCGGAGCTTTCCAGCCTTCGGCCTCCAAAAGAGTTATATCGGCTGTTTCCAACGGCATCACCACTTTGCCATCCCTGGCACTACGTAACACAGCGACGGGAACCTTGTCCACCATAGAATAAACATCTACCAAATACTTCATATCTCCCGAAAACCAGGCACGGTGCATCCCTTCTTCGGGAGTAAGACAGGTAAGACCTTTGCCATCAAAACCGATGCGGTAATAACGGATGAGATAGGGGTCTTCACCGGCTTCCATACCATTTGCCGAGAAATAGATCTGACGGTTATCCTCATCTACCCGAAGCACTTCGCGTACATACCACTCTCCTTTAGTAATTTGATAATCGGGCTGTGCGGTAATACGGTTGTACATATAAAGATGATTCCAATTGTCACGCTCACTCATCCATATCATCTGCTTGCCGTCTTTTAAGTCATGACGGAAATGACGGGTATAATTCACATATGTATCGCTGGTTTCTTCTACCAACGGGCGCACTTTTCCCGTTTCGGCAGAAAGTTCAAGTACTCTGTACACCTGATGTCCGCGCTGGTTATATTCAAAAGTCACGGCACGGCTGTCGGGATTCCATTCGGGACCATATACTTCATATTGCCGGTCGAACAATTCGGTAGAAGGAATAATGCTTCGTCCGCTTTCCACTTCATAGATGCAGGGCACTTTAAAAGGAAGTTCGTCTCCCGGCTTCGCATACTCCTGTTTGTGAAGCTTGGGCTGAAGCTGGTCAGCCGGAGAAGATTCCACATAATAAACATAGCGCTTTTCCACCGGACGGATCTTGCAGGAAGCCACCTTCTTACTGTCCGGTGACCAGCGGATGTAGGCTGAATAATAATTACCCAGTGTCCCGTCCAAGCTCAGTTGCTTTTCTTTTCCGGTAGCCACCTCCTTTACATAGATATTCTGATTTTTAATAAATGCGATCCATTTACCATCAGGAGACGGAACCGGTGATGCCGTCTTCTCATCATCCACCTCCATCCAATGCTTTTGCCTGATAAGGAGGGGAACCGCACCTCATTGACCAGCTGATTTTTCCGGGACGCATACATCCAACGTTGATTATTAAACACAAAGCGCAGCGTATCCAATCCCTTACTGACCGACAAATGCCCCAATGCAAGAGCTTCCGGCTTGACCTCTTTTCCGGATGCAGCACCCAACGCCTTTGCCAAACGATGAGAATCAAACAATTCTTTTCTAGCTTTCTTATCCGCATCTACAGATACATACAGGCGGCCGTCCGGCGTATTCCGCACATACCAGAATTGATGCGTACCCTCTATCCATTGCGGATTGACATTGGAATAGAAAACTTTATCCGCACTGAACTTCTCTTTCAATGCATAAGCACGCCGATAATCATCAGCCGTACCTTGAGCGACAGCCATGCCCCCACTAAGGAACATGGCTACCAGCCAACCTAACTTACCAACCTTCATTTTGAATTATTCTATTTCACTTCCCATTCAAACAAACCCGATGAATTATCGGCCGGCTGAACAACCTCCAGTTTTACCGCTTTTGTCTTTACCGGGTCAAAATTGACTGTATTCCCCGTACCTTTTTCCACTCCATACTTATCCGCTCCACTCACCGGTTGCCACTGGCCTTGTGCATCTTTATAGTACATCTTCCAACTTTGCGGTATGCGGCATCCTCCCCAAGGAGCATCATCATACCAATATACGGTAGCACTGGAAACAGTCGCTTCGGACGGGAACTCGTAGGATATCCATTCAGTAGTTCCCTGTTTGGGCCACCAATGGTAATAGGGTACGGAACGGTCATTCTCATCTTTCGGCACCAGACGGTCATTAATGGCGGAGATGGATTTCACCTTATGCGAAGCATCCACTTTGCTTTCCGATGCCAGCGTAGCAGGCATAGTCGGACGGGAAGCACTTAATTCCTGAGGCAACCACACTGCCATAGCACCTGCACCGCGGTGTGCCCAAGCATAGTAAGGGATCAACGTCAGCTTTACATCAGTAGCCGTCAGACGACCTCTGTCGTCATAGCCCAGAATCTGCGCATCCGTCTTCAACTGGTTAATGCCATAGAGCAAATCCGGTTTTTCAACCACCTCGAATTGAGGAGTGCGGTTCATAAACACGCTCAGCACATCAAAATCATTATCCGGCCATTCCGCACAATAAACGATCGGGCCACGCTCCACGGCTATACGTCCACGATCTGCCTCCACTTTATTATTGGCTTTCACCGTACGAGGCTCCATATCGAAATGAACGGCTACTTTATCTCCTTTTTTCCAACGGCGGTCTATGCAGAAATAACCGTCCTTCAGTTCACTCTGTACCGGTTCTCCATTTACTTTCACTGTATAGCTCAAACGCTTTCCATCCGAATAAGTGTACAGGTCACTGGGAACTACCTGATTACGCACCCATCCCGGAATACGGATTTTCATTGTAAACTGTCCGGCATTGTTCTTGTTGACACCGATAGTGACATCACCGTTCCAAGGATAATGAGTAGCCTGCTCCAAAGAAACAGCCTTGCCCTCTACCTTCAAGTTCGAAGTATTGGACATGAACAGATTAACATACACGTCCTTACCTTTCACCGCATACACATATCCCGGCAAGGAAGGAATGAAACGACAGATATTGGACGGACAACAGGCACAGCCGAACCAAGGCTGGCGCTGGTGCTGTCCGATGCTTTCCAACGGGTTAGGATAGAAGAACCCGCCACCATCCAGGGACACGCCCGAAATAAGACCATTATATAAAGTACGTTCCAGCACATCATAATATTTTGCCTCACCATGAAGCAGGAACAAGCGGTAGTTGACATACACATTACCGATAGCCGCGCAAGTCTCGCAATAAGCTGACATATTGGGCAGTTCATAGTTCTTGCCAAAAGCCTCCCCATTGCTGGTGGCGCCGATGCCACCGGTAATATAATATTTCTTGCCCACAATGTTGTCCCAAATACGGTCTATGGCATGGATATAAGCCGTATCCCCTGTCAGTGCGGCCACATCTGCCATGCCTGCATACATATAAGCGGCACGGACAGCATGTCCCACGGCCTCATCCTGCTCCACTACCGGCTTGTGCGCCTGACTGTATTCATCCGTACGGGTAGTATGTCCGCGCTGGTCCAAAAAGAATTTGGCTTGATCCAAATATTTCTGTTGCCCTGTTACCAAGCACAGTTTGGCAAGGGCCATTTCGGCAATCTGATGTCCCGGCACACGGATTTGTTGCCCTTCGCCCGTACCTATCTCCCGGCATACACAGTCGGCATAACGGATAGCGATATCAAGGAAATTACGTTTTCCGGTAGCCTGGTAATGCGCAATAGCACCTTCTACCATGTGTCCCAAATTATAAAACTCATGACTCAGTTCCTCCACCTTCTCCCACCGTTTGCTTCCTGCCCACTCATGCGGATGTTTGGGATTCATGGTACGCGAAGTAAAGAGATAACCATCCGGTTCCTGTGCCGCAGCGACAATAACCAGCACACTATCAATATACTTAGCCAGTTTTTTGTCCGGATAGGTCTGTAACAGATAACTGGCACCTTCTATCGTTTTGTACACATCAGTATCGTCAAAAGCCAGACCGCCTACTTTAATGGTATCACTGGGATGGGCGGCATTGACAAAGTTAGTATAACGTCCTGTTTCCTCACATTTACTGAACGCCAGAGGAATCGTTACTTCACGGCTGGCATTCAGCCGTTGCCCCCAGAATGAATCGGTTACTTTCACCGAAGTGAAAGGTACGGGGTCGATAGGATAGCCGTGCGACTGATTTTTTACTTGCGCTGTTCCGCCTGCTACGGTAGCAGTCAACAGAGCAGTGACTAAAAGTTTCTTCATGGTTCTATCATTTAATTGTTTATCATAGTTTTTGCAAAAATACATATTCCGGTCATAGGAAAAGGGGGAATCACTCTTTCAACGGCAAATATTCATCCCATAATTTCAATGAGTGCAGATAACCGGTAAAGGGCCAGTCTCCTTCGGCATTGCGTCCCAATGTGATGAATTGTGACGGTTTCACCAGCAACTGGATATCTTTCTCACTGACTAATTTTCCATTGATATAAACCTGTTCCATCCGCCCATCAAAGCAGATATAGATGTGCTGCCACTTTCCTGCCAATTCCTTCATGTCCTTATATCCTGCATCTTCATACCAGCCATAGTGATTGATTACTCCACAACGAGGCTCCGTGCCGTTGACCAACATGATTTTCTCCAATTCATCATGCGAGGTAGTAAAATCGGCCACACATTCATTTTCACTAATGGAATCATTCAGTACCCACGCCTCCAAGGTATAAGGAGCATTATCCTGCAAAGTGGCAGGAAGCATAAAACTGGAAGTATAGACCTGAGTACCCTCAAAATGAAATGCCTTTTTCCCTTTCACTTCTTTCACAACGAGAGGTAATTTCCGGGCTTCAAAATACCCTTTTACTCCTCGGTTTTCCAGATAAGGAACCGTATCGTTCACTACAAAATCATCGGCAGAAAGACTGACCACCAGCCCATGTTTCTGCTGATCAGCTACAGGCAGACGCACGATATCCGTTTCCGCATCGTATGCCTTTTCCGCCGCTTCCTGTTTCCAATTGTAGTAACGGAAATTGGTAATGACCAAAGGTTCGGTGGAACTATGCAGCGTAATCGCTCCTGATGAAAGACACGACCCCGCTTCATAACTCTGCCATTTACCTGACCTGTAAACCAACCCACTAACGGTATGCTCTTTGGACGAGGAGAGTAACGGATGACTATACTCCAATGTAGTTCCCGGTTCCAGTACCAACGCATCACGCCCACCGATGCGCTGTATGCGTGCCGAACCTTCCTTCAAAGTAAAAGCCCCTCCCAGCATCCCTTCATTGTTCTGCCATTCACGACCATTCCAATCGGCGGCGGTAAGTCCCAGCCATTGTTGCGGAGCCGATGCTTCCACACCCTCAAAGATTTTCAAGTTCCAGACCGCCCCGCCAAATCCGTTCTTCTGTCCTCCGGTAAAGGTAAGGCGGACATAACGAGCCTTCACCTTGCCAAAATCGACCATCGGGCTGCCTGCCAGACGATTATTCCGCTTATCAGCGAAAACAGACCAATGCTTGCCATCGACAGAAGTTTCAATTAAATATTGATAAAATTGTGTGCCATACTCAAATTGAGTCCAGATAGTTTGTATCTGCCGGGCAACACCCAAATCCATTTCTATCCACTCCTGTCCCATTCCACGAGGACGCCATAAAGTTCCGTTATTATCATCTACAGCATATTCGGGACGGAAATCGGCATCATAAAAAGAAGAAGCCCTCACCTTAGCACCCAATGCCAGATTTTTTGATTTCACTACAGAAGATGCCAATGCACCTATTCCGTCATGAGTGGGAATAAGGGATTTAATACTTCCATCTTCGGCAAACTCCATACGGTCCACACAAAGCTGACGATGAAATCCGCGGTTGGAATGCGGATTATCATGACGGTGATAGACCATATAATATTCATTGCCTTCTTTCAAAACGCTATGATGTCCCGGCCCATGAATTGTTCCGTCGGTATTGGTTTCAAGAATACATCCCCGATAGGTGTACGGCCCCATAGGCTTGTCCGAAGTGGCATACTGCACCCGATAGGTGTGGTCGTGACAGGAACCCGAAGAATACATAAAATAATAGATCCCCTTTCGTTTCATCACAAAGGGCGCTTCAAAAAAATCCGTGGCTTCCGTATTTGGAATCAGACGCGTTTCAGTAAAACTCTTCATATCGGAAGCCAGTTTTCCGGCTCCGCAACCGAAACCTTTATAAATTCCCCAAGTCCCCCAATACAAATATACAGAACCATCATCATCCACAAAGGTCTGCCCGTCCAATGTAATGGCATTCGTCACAAAACGGTCGGGTACAAGAACAGCCTCACTTTCGCCCAATATATTTTTCCAAGGACCACGCGGCGTTTCACTGACCCCGCAATGAATCATACAGGGCTGACAATAAAAATAATAATAATTCCCATCCGTATGTTTCATCACATCGGGAGCCCATATCCAATGACTGTCCGGCCAGTTCATGGGCATTAACGTCCAGTTTACAAAATCCTTGCTGGTCCACACCTGTGCAGGACCGAAACCGGCCCCACTGCCATCCGTAGTGGCATACATATAATACGTATCGCCAAACTTCTTCACCGTGGGATCGGCAAAATATCCGGGAATAATGGGATTCCCCGTACCCGAAGCATTAAAAGGCTTCTGAGCAAAACCTGTAGCAGCTCCCAACAATAAGGAAGCAACAACCAATCGTATCTTATTCATCTCTATATAGCAAAATTCTATTTGTCCCTGCGACGCTTATTCATGCACCACATTATGAATGGGAATTTCTATCTCATAAAAATATTCCTGCAACAACCGGTACATATCCGGATCATACGTCTTCAGTTTCGTGCGGCGGTTCACCCAGTTATGAACTCCGTTTGCAGGTTCGGCATAGCGGTTACAGTTAAAGAAAGACTGTACGCACTCGGCAAAGTATTCCTCTTTATTGCTCACTGCATACGTCTTTTCCCACAGCCCTTTCCGGATTGCATTCTGACGAAGTGCCTCCAAACGCTCATTAAAGTCTGGCTCCACTCCCACTATACCTACCGTATGAATAAGGTGAGCGAACTCATGAATCAGGATATTCTCACCTACATATTTATCCTGCGGCAATGCCAGCAGATTCTCTTCTCCGCAACTGGATGAAAATTCATCTTCCGGTGCTCCGCCAAAACCACGGGCACGCCAGTTCCAATATTTAATGCTGTCCTCACAATTGCAGATATGGGCAAACTCCGGCAAATCGCAAGTTTCCTCATCCTTACCGATAACCATGACGTGGCAACCTTTCTTCACCATGTGCGCCTTCACATCCGGACGTTTTGCCAACATCAAACTGATGATATCACAGGCTTTCAATAAGGCCTCATCGCTCACCTTCCCGGAAGAGGTGACATACAGACCTTCTGTTTCTATGTATTTCTGATAGAAAGAAGGAATATTTTTCCCTTCAGGGATACTGGTAACCTGTCCGTGAACAGGGCAAAGCTCCAACTTCATGGCAAATCCGCCTCCCGATGCCAGATGCAAAGTCAACCGGCTGTCCTTATCAATCCGGATGGTTTCCTTGCGATAGTCCTCGGCCTGCTTATTGGCATTCACACCGTCTTTAAACAAAACAGCCGTATAAGACATTCCTTCGGGAAGGAAAGAGAAATCGAGCTGCACATCACGTTCATCCCAATTGGTCATACCGCCGATATACCAGTTCACATCCTTCTTACGCACCGTTACAATATATTTTCCCAACTCGCCCGAAGCAATAAAAGTAGAATCCACCTCCACAGGCAGAGAAGCTATGAAATCCACACATTCCTGCTCATTCAGATAGTTGGTAGGCGCATCACACAACATGGTAAAAGGAGAATCGTGTACAATATAGGCAGCCAGCTGATGACACCGGGTTCCCATGCTGGCCGGTGTGTAATACATGGCGCGCCAATCTGCCTTCGTGGCATTGCGCATAGCTCCCGGCGTATAATCCACCGGTCCCGCCATCATACGGATATAGGGGAAAGTAACATCATAAAGAGGCATATTATTCTTGATATCCGTCCATTTCACCTCTTCCATGCCGAACACGCTTTCAAAATTGATAATATGGGGGTAGGTACGGTTGATACCTGTCGGTTTGTAAATGCCGTGCAGATCAAGGGTTAATTTATACCGGGCCGTCATCTCAGCGATGCGATACACCATTTCGACGGCAGTCTGATCATCACGATCCAGGAAATCCACCTTAAAACCTTTGATTCCCATATCCGCATATTTCTTACAAGCTGCTTCCAATTGGCTGTCGAGTACATTAAACACCGTCCAAAGCACTATTTCCACCCCTTTGGATTTGCCGTATGCTATCAGCTCCGTCAAATCAAGTTCGGGAATAACGGTCAGCATATCCCCGCTCTTCGGATCATACCATCCTTCATCCAACACAATAAACTCCAATCCGTTCCGGCTGGCGAAATCGATATAATATTTATACGTATCCATGTTGATACCGGCTTTAAACGGCACTCCTTTCAGATTCCAGTCATTCCACCAATCCCATGCCACTTTGCCTGTCTTTATCCATGAGGTATCACCGATACGGTTGGGAGAAGCCAGAGCATAGACCAGGTTGTTGACCGGCATATCCGTATCCTTCTCCGTAATGGCCAACACACGCCACGGATAGGAACGGGAGCCACGGCTACGGGATATAAAATCGGTAGTTTCAGTTACATATTCCTGCTTCCGCCAAGGATAAAAGTCTGTTTTAGCCGGATAAGGAGCAAAGACACCTTTCAATCCATACTTTCCCTGCTGTGACTGCACAAACATGCCCGGATAAGCTTCGAGGTCGGACTCCAACAGGGTCAGTTTTACGCTGCCGCAATCCACGGTAACCGGAAGAAAAGCCAGTTTAGGCTGTGCTTTTGACAGAGGAATGATGTCATATACATTCTGATAAGCCATCGCCATCGGTTTTTTATCATTGGTGGTATAAGGAAGATAAGCCGTATAATCTTCCTTAAAATTAAACTCGGCCTGTTCCTCCTTTATAATGATATCCGAAGATTGTGTGGTATAGAATCGATAGGCGACTCCCTCATTGTATGCACGGAAGATGATTCCGAACCCGCCTTTCAGCTTCAAGTCGAGTTCGTTGCCTGTTGCAACGAACTCCTTGAAACGGTAAAAAGGTGATTCTATGTTATCCTTTATCTTTCTCCTTCTTTCCCCTGTGATACGGGGAGTTTTACCTACTATAGTTCCGTTTTCCAGAACCAAACCTATATTAGAGTGTGAGAGAATTGTATCATTTCCATGCATCACTTGGTAGGCCAGTTCGTTTCCGGCGCTGATTTCCACTTTCAATGTTCCATCGGGTGAAGAGAGTACATATTTCTTTTCCTTGGCTGCAAATGAAGCATTTCCAATCAATAAAAGCAAAGATAAAATTGCAAGATAGAGTTTCTTGTTGTTTTTCATAATCTATCGGTTGTATACATTGTTCACTTGCAAAGTAAAATAAAAAAATTACAAGAAAGGGAATATATAATATAATGTAATGGCAGAATCGTCCAATAAATCTCATTTTATGGATTTGACAGTTAGGCGGTTGTACTATTCTTCCATTCGTTTAGACTATTTTTTTATCGGGTGGAAGAGCGAATAGGAATACCTATTTTCAGTGTCTACCCTAAATATCCGGTACCATATTATCCAAAGTCCTCCTGACTTAATACTATTAATGGAACCTGTTCCAATGAAGAACAGATTCCATTGTTTACCAAGTATATTATTCCATTGTTCCCGAGACAATAAATTCAACATATCGGCTATGATCCTCTATCATCGCATATACAAAATGCGCCTTTATAGTGGTTCCTGAGGCAATATTAACATAGCGTCCCACAAAAACACTTCCTTCACCAGATTCAATAAAGTAGACACAATTATCTCCATACGATGAAACATTCGATTTTCCGTCAAACCAATAACCAAGACCATTGGCTGTATACTCGCTAGTTTCATCCCAAGTCCCGTCTTCCTTAACGGGGTACATAGCAATTGTAGGAGTTATGGAAGAGTCACCTCTAGCATCTCCGCTGTTCTTTACTTGTTTTGAAAATTCGTCTACGGATAATCCGATACATGGTTCTATAGCATCGGCATAATCTGCAAAGTTGATTGAAAATCCCGCATAATCTCCTGCTGCCAATGTACCACTTATTACAATTTTAGAGGGGTCAGTAACAGTTACATCAAAAGAAAAACGAATATAATCATCAAAGTCGGCACCATTGTTTATAGCAAATCCGACATTAATCGACATAATTGTACCTACAGAAGCGGTTTCGAGCACATTAAGAACCAGCTCCTTCTTTGTTGCATCCAACTCAATACTAGCTATACCAGAAGCTGCATCACAAACACCGCCTGCCGTATTATAGTACCAACCGTTGGTACCCTTGGTAGGAGCTGTTCTATTCCAACAGTTTTTCGATATATTGATAGGATAAAACACCACACTCCCATTAGACAATGCAGCCAACGTCTCATCTACCGTCATTCCCAAATACGTATGAAACTTTTCTGCATAATCAGTCAGTTTAACCGTCTTCGCTTCCAAACGGCTGATGGGAAACTCTGCTTTGGTAGAAACCACAGCATCCGCATTCGTCTTCAGATAGGGGTTTTCATTCTCCCCGTACACATGCTTGCTGGTAGCATCCTCCGGATCCGTACTGCATGCAGCCAGTGACAGAGTGAAACAAGCAATTAAAGCATATATAAAATTCTTTTTCATCGTACTATTCTTTTTATTAATCTGTTATCATTATAGTTATTACTGTAGTAGCATTAGGATCCAATGGTATTACATCTTGAAACGTATCTATTGAACTAATTTTTACAATTTTATCATATCCTAAACTATTAGTTATATGCAAGCTACGATAGTGTACTCCTGATTCAAAAGGTCCAGATATTCGAAAAGATAACATTACTAAATTGGGACCGATAATAACAGGGGTTTCTACTATTGAGTTTATCCCATTATAATTAGAGATGATGCCTCTCACTGGAGATGATACCTCTATTGTCACCGGAGTTTGATGAGAGCCTAAAGTTTTTATCATTGAAACCCTGACCAAATGTGGATATGAAGAATTTATTTTATTTTCCAAATTCCCTGCATAAACATGCAATAAGTGGCAAACCATATATATGAAAAGAATATACTTTCTCATAATTTTAATTTTATAATTTTTAATCTAATATCCCGGATTCTGCTTCAACTTAATGTTGCCATCCAATGCAGACTTAGGTAACGGAAAAATATCACAATGCCTGTCTGTCTTATCCGTCTTCGCATCTTTGCAAAACCATGACTTGCCATTATATACATTCTGATTGGTTCCGTTTATACGGAAACGGATCAAGTCCTGACGACGGTGATGCTCTGCCACAAACTCCCAGGCCAGTTCGTCCAACAAACCACCCAGTTCAATATCATCGCCCCCTTCTTCTGTGATAATCCAGTTATCGGCTTCTCCCATGATTCCCTGATTCTCCCGATGTCCGTAGTTATAACGGCTGCCACCCTTCAATTGAGCTACAGTAACCGTTGCTTTACCGGGATCGGACTTGAAGGCACGTTGGCGTACAGCTGTTACCAAATCGGCCGCCACTTGCTCGCTTTCTCCATTGTAACCACCTAAACGAAGCAAGCACTCCGCTTTAATAAAATAAGCATCAGCCAAACGGAAGAAAGGCACATCATCATAAGAAGTTCCATAGTCGCCTGAAAGTATTTCATATTTCACCAAGCGTTCACTTTCAAAGGGATAGCAACCGGGGTTGTCTATACTGTGTAATTCCCGAGTATATACCAACGGTTCACTGTCCACATAAATGGGAGCACCGGCATAGTCATATTGCTGTCCTGATATCCAACAGTCTTTATAGCGACTGTCTTTTTCATCGTATGTTTCCAGAAATTGAGGAAGAACAGCCGCTCCACCGGTAGCCCATCCGTTAAACTGCCACGTTGCACGTCCGGCTACATGCATCCACATATTTGCCATATAGTTACCTCCGGCGTATTTAAACTCAAACGGAATACCAAAGATAATTTCAGGCGAACCGGAAATATCTTCTCTAAAATTATCCGAATAATTCGGAGCCAAAGAGAACTTGCCACTGTTAATCACTTCATTTACCTCATCAATAGCCTTTCCGTAATAAGAATTATCAGAGTAATCATTGAACCATGCATTGTGGTTCAAATACATTTTTGCCAGAAGCATATTGATGGCATAGTCGTTCAGCTTACCCATTTCTACTTTTGTTCCACATTTCCCCTTTACATCCGTCAACTCACTGATCAGGAAATCCCACATCTGTTGGGGAGTTGCCTGTTCGGGCAACCATCCGTCTTCATGTTCATATTGCGTATCCAATGGGATGTTGCGGAACAAATCGAATAAAATATAATAATAAAGAGCGCGATAAGCCCTTAATTGCGAAGAAGTGGTTATATCAGCAGCAATGACTTCATCTGCCAACAGTTTGTTACAGGCATTGATACCGGCATAGTTACGGTTCCATGTATCATTGAAATGGGCTATCTGTGAATGGAACTGATGTTTGTGCATAGACACGTACAAATCCCCCCAGCCGATACTGATCCGATAAGGAATACACCATGAATCGGACGACTGGTCCATCATATCGGCATAACTATACCATCCCCAATACACATCACGAAGACTGCTGTATACCGGAGCAAACATGGCCGCCCGGTCTTTTTCTGTAAACTCATACTTCTCGGAAGCAATCGTATCATAAATCGTTTCGCTCAAATCTGTACAACTGCCCAAAGACAAGGTACAAGCTCCTATCGCTGAAGCCCAAAGTGCTTTATTGAATATTGTTTTCATGTTAGTTCTTCATTTAAAAGTTAGAAAGATACATTCAGACCGAAAGTGAATGAACGGGTAGAAGGATATTTATCGCGCCAGTCAATACCCAAAGACCAAATATCACCATTTGACATTTCAGGATCCAATCCATCATATCCGGTAATGCAGAATAAATTATCGGCAGAAACATAAGCCCGGATATTTTTCACAAACTTACTGCTTTTCAATGGAATGTTATAGCCCAACGTAATGTTAGTCATTTTCAAAAAATCACCATCCTCCAAATAATAGCTTACAAAAGTCTGTTTTTGGGCTGTTGATAAGGTATATTGTCCACCATAAGGAGCCTTTTGCACAGATTTCAAGCGATTATAAGCGATCGAGTTGTTCTCATAATAAGCACGAGGCTCGTTCAGAATCTTAAAACCAAACTGGCCTGTCATCTGGAAAGATAAATCAAAATTTTTATATCTGAACGAGTTGTTCCATCCCAAATACAATTTAGGAAGAGCATTCCCTAAATATTGACGGTAGTCATCATTAGACAGCATATTGTCTGTAAACTCTTCAATCTCACCAGTCTTTGCATTTTCAATCAGCCATAAGCCATTCTCTGAAACACCAACGGACTTCATGCCATAAAATTGTCCCATAGATCTCCCCACTTCCATCCGCTGGGTAGAAAGATTGATAGGTTCACCCAAATAAGCATGATCTATCTGATTTGAAGTCTCATACAAGTCATTTGAAAGACTCAATAATTTGTTCGCATTATGAGAGGCGGTAACTGTGGTTTTCCATTCAAAATCCTTTGTCCGTACAGGAATAGCATTGACAGCAATTTCAATACCTTGGTTACGCATCTTGCCGGCATTAGCCAAAGTCTTGTTATACAAATTGGGAGGAGTCGGTACCGTAAAATCATACAGCATATCCGAAGTCTTCTTCTGATATACATCAATAGAACCACTCAGGCGTTCATCCAATACAGCCCAGTCCAGACCAATATTAAATTCCTTGGAGGTTTCCCATTTCAAATCAGGATTAGGATTGGATTTTACGCTTAACCCCTGATGCCAGACGCCATTATCATAGAAATAAGGAGAACCATACTCATACCGGGTTAATGAATTATAAGAGTCACCTACAATGACACCTGTCACACCATAACCGGCACGTAACTTTAAGTTATTCAGCCACGTAAGGCCTTCCATGAATTTTTCGTTACTGATAGTCCATCCCAAAGAAACAGAAGGGAAAGTAGCCCATTTATTGTTCTCACCAAATTTGGAAGAGCCTTCACGGCGTACACTCAGCAGAACATTATATTTATTATCGTAACCATAGCTCACACGTCCGAAGAAACCAATCAAGGTATTGTCATTCTTGTAACTGCTCATGCCGGCTTTTCCATCTTTCAAAGCTGTACCTAATCCCAAGTTATTCCAAAGATAAAAATCTGTTGGATAATCATAGTTATTAGCTCCAAAACCTTCATTTACATTATACTGGTAATTATAGCCCACCAATGCATCAAAACGATGTTTATTCCAAGTATGATTATATTTAGAAGTAACTTCCAGATTATCTGTGGTATATTCATTCTGAGAATGATAAGCATATCCTGTGTGATTCTCGCTCTTCTGTGAAAAATATTCGGAAGTATAATATCCACGATTATGATCACTAGTAACCCTACGGCTTAACATGAGGTTGGTCTGCCAGTTTTTAATCGGTTCAAAGGTGATATTCCCCGTCATCCGGGTATTCTCACTATTGTATTTACCATCCTGTTCACGGATGATACCTACCGGATTATAATAATAATTTACGGCAAAATTCTCGTAAAAAGTTCCATCCTCATTCCAGATGGGTTCAGTAGGGTTACGCATAATAGCCTGTCGGTAAATACCCAGACCTGCCGCATCAATCGGACCATTCTTATGGAATGTCTTTACCATATTGAAATTCACTTTCAACATATCATTTAACATCCAGTGAGAAACATCAAACCTCATTCTCATCTCTTCATTATAGGTCTCAAGCAACACACCTTCCTCTTTGCGATACGTAAAATCCGCAGAATAAGTGGTATTTTTTGATCCTCCGGAAATATTAAAATTATGGTTATGAGTAAATGCAGTACGGGATACCGCATCCAACCAATCCGTATCATACCCTTTATCAGCATAGTTTGTCAATCCCTGACGGATTTCCTCTGCTCCATAGAAATCAAGCGTCTTGCCAAACTTGGAAAGAGACATATACCCGGAATAATTGGCAGCCGTACGCGACTCGCGCTGGCCGTTTTTTGTAGTAATCAAAATAACGCCATTAGCACCTCGTGTACCATAAATAGCTGCCGCAGAAGCATCCTTCAACACATCAATAGAAGCTATGTTTTCGGGGGAAACCGTTCCTAAACCACCTTCTATTCCGTCCACCAATACCAATGGAGTAGAGCCTCCCTGCAATGAAATCACACCACGCAAACGAATTGTAGATTCCGCATTCGGATCACCGGAGCCTTTCGCAATGGTCAATCCTGCCACTTTACCTTTAATCAGTTCGGCTGCATCTCCAATCTTACCTGCTGTAAAGTCTTCGGCCTTCACAGAAGCCACCGCACTGGTTACATCTCCCTTGCGCTGCGTACCATAACCGATTACAACCACTTCATCCATCAGTTCGGAATCGTCTTGCAGGGTAATATCTTTCTTACCACCATTTCCGACTGGAATTTCCTGGGTCTTATAGCCAATATAAGATATTGTCAAAACGGACTGGGCACTTTTTACCTTCAGCGTATATTTACCGTCAAAATCGGTAATGGTACCGTTGGTCGT
>OGYB01000435.1_pt1 | contig 28368 bp, 28 predicted proteins | sample 1576421 | NCBI WGS metagenome assembly OGYB01 (sample SAMEA3541577, study PRJEB24748) | human gut metagenome | biome: human gut; feature: human-associated habitat; material: faeces | place: China | collected 2012
GGCGTAATTTTCTGTCAACAAATTCAGCCCGTAAAAATTACCTGGGATGTGTTGATGCAGCAGTTGCGCGGCGATTGCGATTGGCCGAGAAGTCATCTGCGTATAGGAGTAGGCGCTCGCGTATACTCTAGCGGTGTTTTTGAGCACTTGGTCCGTTTTCTTGATATACACACGGACATTAATGCGACTTTTATTACGGAAGCTGGACGAGACTTCTTTCCTGATTTGGTTAACGGACATATAGATATTATATTGGACAGGCTGCCTTTACAGGGAAGGGCTTCTTTTGCAAAAAAACTCGCCGTCTATGATTTGATCTGCGAGAGGCAGTGCGTACTGATGTCCATCGTCGATCCAAGGCACAAATGGAAGCGCATTACTTTCAACGACATCCAGGAAGATGCTCTTATAACGTCGTTAGAGCATTCCATGGAGGACAGGATTATAAAGGATATATGCGTCGTGCATAAAATAGTTCCGAAACGGATATATCGAAGCGATAATATCTACACTATCATGGATTTTGTGAAAAAGGGCAAAGGGGTCACGGTAGGGCCTGAATCGTTTGGCGAATACTATGGCGTGGCGGCGATCCCGCTGGATCCTGAGGAGATGACGTGCATGAAGTTCATCTGTTTGAAGCGAAACGATTGCGACCAAGACATATCATTACTTCGCAAATATTTAAAAAAGGAACTCCCGGCTTAGCCGGGAGTTTTCTTCAGACAAAAATGGAGACACCGATACCGGAGCTTCCGTTTTATGACGCAAACCGCGCGTCTAAACGCCGATTTACATGCAAAGTATTTGTTAGATGCTTATCCTAGATTTAGATTTTCCCTACAAGATCCAAGCCCGGCTTCAGCGTATCTTTGCCGGGAGTCCACTTCGCGGGGCATACTCTGTCGCCGTACTTGGCGACAAACTGCAGAGCCTGCACCTTTCTGAGGAGCTCGTCGGCGTTGCGCCCCACGTTGCCCGCGTTGACCTCATAGGCGCAGATCTCGCCCTCGGGGTTTACGATGAAGGTTCCGCGTTCGGCAAGGCCCTTATCTTCGATCATTACGTCAAAATCTCTCGCCAGCGCTCCCGTCGGGTCGGCAAGCATCGGGAATTTTATCGCCTTGATAGTCTCCGAAGCGTCCTGCCAGGCTTTGTGGACAAAGTGGGTGTCGCAGGAGACGGAGTAAACTTCGCAGCCGATCTCCTGAAGTTCGTCATATTTGTCGGCGAGGTCCTTAAGTTCCGTCGGGCAGACAAAGGTAAAATCCGCCGGGTAGAAGAAGAAAACGGACCATTTGCCGAGGATGTCGGCTTTCGATATGGTTTTAAACTCAAAATCATGGTAGGCGTTCACTGTAAAATCACTGACTTTTTTTCCGATAAGAGACATCTTCAGATCCTCCTGATTTTTAATTATGTTAGCCATAGCTAACTGGATTAAATTTATCATCATTGGATGGATTTGTCAATAACTTAAAATGATTATTTTTTATATTTTCAATTGCGCAGCAAACGTATATTCCCTGGACCGTTACAGGCGCCGCCGAAGCCGGCACTGCCGCAGACGGGCCATATCTGTCGATGCGTTTGCCCCGCCGTCCTATATTTAGTGTTGTACTTTTGCTCCCGCTTGCGATAAACTGATAACCGTCTTGTTTTTCACATGTACGAACGCTGTATCGACCGGGAGGTGGCGGTGACGCGGAGCGCGGCGCACAACGATCAAGCACTGTCCGTTTCGTTTATATTGCTGCAGAGCGTCATCTATGGCTTCGGCAATCCGCTGACGAAGATCGCCTACGAAAGCATAACGCCGCTATGGTGCCTTACGCTGCGTTTCTCGCTGGCTTTTGTACTTTTTGCCGTCCTCTTCGGTAAAAACGTCTGCCTGCGGCTGCGCGGCGTAATGGTCATGAGTTATCTTCCCGCCGGGGTCAGCGTCGCACTGGTTTTTATTCTCAATAATATCGCGCTCGGCATGACCAGCGCCACCAACGTAGGTTTCATCATGTCGCTGCCGGTGGTGATCGCGCCGATAATGGCCGTACCGATCTTAAAACGCCGCTATGACATCCGGCATCTGCCGGCGCAGTTGGGATCGCTCGCCGGCATATACCTGCTCTGCTGCGGCGGGAACGGATTTCAGCTCAACACCGGAGATCTGATCGCGCTGCTCTCCACGGTCTGTTGGGCCGCTTCATTGGCATACAGCGAACGCTCTCTCACAAATATCGACGCCGCCTCGATCACGCTGGTACAGATAACGATAACCGCGTTGTTGAGCTTCGCGGGGGCCCTTTTATTTGAACGAAATACCTCCCTCGCCATCGTTCAGCCCGCGGCGTGGGCGGTCATTATATATCTGGCGGTCACTTGCAGTTGTCTCGGCTTTATGCTGCAAAACCTCGCGCTGCGCCGCCTATCCGCCGCCGCGGTCGCGCTGCTGCAGGCCACGCAGCCGATTATGACGACCGCCGCCTCGTGGCTGCTGCTCGGCGAAAGGCTCGATTTTTACGGAATGGCCGGCGCCGCCATGATAATTATCTGTATAGCAGCAGAGGCATTTACCGCCAATAAGGCGGCGAAGATACCGGACAGCGGGCCGTCAAAAATTTTCTGACGGCCCGCTGTCGTTATGTTCGGCGATCGCTTAAAACGCCTGTTTGTAGAGGGCGAGTATATCTTCCTTCGTCGCCTTGCGCGGGTTGCCCGGGGTGCAGACGTCGGCAAAGGCCGATTCCGTAAGCGCCTCGAGGTCGGCTTCCTTCACGTTAAGTTCTGATAGCTTCTGCGGGATTTTGACATCCAGCGCGAGCCGGCGGACGGCGTCGACGGCGGCCTTGCGATATTCGGCGGGGCTCATCTTTTCCGCGCCTTCAACACCGAATATTTTCGCGATCTCACGGTATTTCTCTCCGGTATAATCGGCGTTGTATTCCATGACGTAGGGCAGCAGCAGGGCGTTCGCCACTCCGTGAGGCATGTCGTAGAAAGCGCCGAGCGGGTGGGCCATGCCGTGTACGAGTCCGAGTCCGACATTGGAATAGGCCATGCCGGTCACGTACTGGCCGAGCGACATTTTTTCACGCGCCTGCGGGCAGCCGTCGTTGACGGCGGCGCGGAGGTTGTCGGCGATAAGCTGGATCGACTTGAGGCTGAACATGTCCGAAAGCTCCCAGGCGCCAGGGGTGACATATCCCTCTATCGCGTGTGTGAGGGCGTCCATGCCCGTCGCGGCGGCAAGGCCCTTCGGCATCGAGCTCATCATGTCGGAGTCAACGATCGCGATCTGCGGGATGTCGTGCGGGTCTACGCAGACGAATTTGCGCCGCTTCTCTTCGTCGGTGATGACGTAGTTGATAGTCGTCTCGGCGGCGGTGCCAGCCGTCGTCGGCACCGCGAATGTCGGCACCGCTGGATGTTTTGTCGGCGCTACGCCCTCGAGCGAGCGGACGTCGGCGTATTCGGGGTTGTTGATGATGATGCCGGCCCCCTTTGCGGTGTCCATCGAGGAGCCGCCGCCAATGGCGATCATGTAGTCAGCTCCGGCCGCTTTGAAGGCCGCAACGCAGTCCTGCACGTTCTTGATCGTCGGGTTCTGTTTGAGGCTGTCAAATACCTCATAGGCAAGTCCCGCCTCTTCGAGGACGTCAAACACTCTCTTCGCCACGCCGAATTTTATCAGGTCCTTGTCCGTCACGATGAGGGCCTTTTTAAATCCGCGGCGCGCGGCCTCTTCGGGGATGCTTTTGATCGCTCCGGCGCCGAAATACGCCGTTCCGTTCCATACCATGCGGTTTGCCATTTTACATCTCTCCTTTTTTAGTTTTTCATATCTCCGTATTTATTGGAAATTACCGCTCGCGGCCTTTCGGCCTCTTCTTCGCTCTCCCACGGAAGTTCGTCGCCGGGTTCTTTAAGGTAGAAGGTATGCCGGTAGCCTCGGCAAATTCATCCTGGATACTTTGAAGGGCCTCTATCCTGATGATATTCCTGATGTCTCTTATCCCATCCATTTGGCAGCCTCCCTTAGATGCTAATTCGGGACACCCGGCGCGGTCCCCTGCGCGGCCTCGTCTCAGACGGCCGGCGGGTACCTCATATTTTTTCTCTGTCAGTGATGACCGCATAACGGCTTACCTCGGAACCGGTGCCGCTTGTGGTGGGGATCACAACAAACACAGCCTTATTGTCAATGACGCCGCGGAAATGTGAGAGATCGACTTCGCGGCGTCTATCGCAGACCCTCCGCCAAAGGCGACGGTCGTGTCGGCGTCAAAGGCTGCCAGCCTTTTTATTCCTTCGGCGACAGTATCCACGTCCGGGTCAGGGCTGACGTCGGAAAATATCACATATTCCGCTCCTATTTTATCAAAAAAATCGCTTACATAGGATACTTTCCCACTTTCGTGCATAAATTTATCCGTAACGATAAACGCCTTTTTAGTTCCGGAGAGCACCTCTTCCAAAGACGACGCTCCCATATACACCGTTGGTCCCAAACAAAATTTATGCATAACCATTCTCCTTGTACGATGAAAGTTTATAAACCGCAGCGATAATTACGGTTACTTTCATTATAGACAGATCGAAATAATTTTTCTGGTTATTGTTTGTCCAAATTATGGCAAAAAATTACAGTATTATTTTGTTTTGCGGTAAATATTGCGAAAGATGAGCCGTGGCCGGCATCGGTTGGCGAAGCGGTCAGCGAGGATGATTTTACTGGGGGCGGCGCGCGCCGCGAATCAGGAGTATTCGGAGATAACTTCCGAGCTCCAGGAGATCAGCCTCTCCGAAGCAGCCCTGAAGTCAACGGCGCCTTGCCCGTCATGGCGCAGGGAGGCCCATAAGTCAAGCACGGCGCGGTCGCCGCCGCAAAGCAAACCGGCTAATTCCGTCATCTTTTTTACATAAAGGCCGCTCTCACAGAAATACTTCGCGCGGAGCACAAAAAAGGCCGATTTGCAGAGAGCTTCGAGGGTATCCTCGCTCTTTTCGTACAGGTAATTATGACAGCAGCCGTGATATATGGAGCAGGCCCCGTCGCGCACCGCTTTGGCCGCCGCTCCCTCGTCGAAGAGCCTGCTGAGAAACCCGAGGGAACCGTACAGCGGCACCGTGTCAAAATAGAGAAGGAACAGTTCAGAGTGGGTCCATGACAACAGTTCCCTTTCGCCTGAGATAAAACCGCAGGCGCGCTCGCCGTACGGCATCTCCGCTATTACCGCGCGGTATCTGTCAAGGCCCGCGACCGTAAGAGCCTTAAGTATCACAACGACGTCGATGTCGCTGCTCTGAGTAGCTTCTTCACGTCCGTAGCTGCCCTGAAGCCCCACGAAGAGAAGCCCCCCGCCGTAGACACCGAGCAGTTTATCCGTCAGTTCCGCGCCCCAGCGCTTTATATCGATCTGCATACGGCCGCCTCCTCACCCTTGCATTGAATATTCATCAGCTTACAAAAAACGCAGTCGCCTTGAGGCAACTGCGTTATGTTTGAAAAATGGCAGTCCCAAGGGGATTCGAACCCCTGCCGTCGCCGTGAAAGGGCGATGTCCTAGACCTCTAGACGATGGGACCGTCAAAATGGTGAGCCGTCCGGGACTTGAACCCGGGACACCCGGATTAAAAGTCCGGTGCTCTGCCAACTGAGCTAACGGCTCACTCAAGTATCACGAGGAGATATTTTACAGCATTTTAGGATTTTGTCAATATACTTATTTTGACGACCCCCGCCGTAAATCATCAGGCGGACGCCGCAGCAGAGCGCGGCACTCCGGCTGTGCCGTAAGGCCTGCCTAGGCTTCCCGCCCTGCCTTGAGCAGCGTCAGCGCCTTTGCGCAGCGCCCGGCGGCGCAGTCCTGCGCACCGATCTTTTCCGCAAGCCATTCCCCGGCGGGATGGCCGCCCATGCCAAGCCAGGTGGCGGTTTGCAGATGGAGGCACTTTACCGCCCGCGGCGCGTCCCGCCAGTTTATGCCGCCCACGCCGAGTCCGGCGAGCGAACGCCGCATCCCGACGCTCATGCCGGAGAACGCGGGGGCTGCTTCTCCGCCGGCAAGCGACAGGCGCAGCTTCGCGTAATCCAGGTGCATCTTTGCCACCGCCTCAGACATCGTGCCGAAGAGCTCTTCCAGCTCCGCAATCCGCTGCTCCGACTCAAGTTCACCGCAGCGATGGTCAAGAAACGGGCATGTTAGCCAGAAAACGGTCGGAAATGGCATCCCCGACGACGAGATAGGCGATGAGACGACGACCTGCGGAAAACCATGGCGGCAGCGCCGCGCCACCGCCAGCACGGCGGAGGTGTCAAATTTCCTGCCCTTCGTCTGCTCGCGCAGTATGGGGAGGTCCTCCTCCCGCAGGTCCGTCCAAAAGGCCGGAAGAGCGTACTCTTCCGGCCCGGTCTCTTTTATTGTATGACCTGTCACGTTACTTCTTTCCGGAAGTCCCGCCGCCTGCGCGGCGTTTCGTTCCGCGGGGGTCTTTGCATTTGCTGTTCAGGTCAGCTATCTTTTCGTCGCTGAATTTGAGAAAGTTCGTCAGCTTCTTTTCAAAATCCTCTTCACGATGTACCGGCGGGCGGACCTCTTTTACCTGCAGAGCCTTGATCGACAAATCGATACGGCCTTTATCGTCGATCTTTATGACCTTTGCTGTGATTTTTTTACCCTGTTCGAGAACATCTTCTACTTTCTTCACATAGTTGTGGGAGAGTTCTGAGATATGTACCATGGCCTTCTGCCCTGATTCAAGTCTTACAAAGGCCCCGTATGGAGCGACATGTTCTACCGTGCCGCTTACTGTTTCTCCCACGCTTACCGCCGGTGCTGCTGCAGCCGCCTTCTCTGCCATCTGTGGTTTCTGACCTCCAAAATTTGTTTTAAAAGACAATAATACTCTCAAGCCCTTTTAAGACTATGAAGCGAATTGTACCATATTTTTTAATTTAAGTATTGCGAAAGAGTTATTTCAGCGCTCTTTCTATCGCCTCGGCGACGCGTTCCGATTGGAGCGGCTTGATAAAAAAGTCCGAGGCCCCCGCCCTGATCGCCTCTATCACCTGGTTCTGCTGGTTCATTGCGCTGACCATCACCACTTTGGCATGCGGGTGCTCGTTTTTTATCGCTTTGAGCGCCGCGATCCCGTCCATCTCCGGCATAGCGATATCGAGCGTTACCACGTCCGGGTGGAGCTCATTGTACATCCGTACGGCCTCTTCACCGTTTTCAGCCTCGCCTACAACGTCGTATCCGTCTCTTATGAGTATGTCCTTAAGGATCATACGCATGTGTGTGGAGTCTTCCGCTATCAGCACTGTAGCCTTCATCTTTGCCGCTCCTTTCTTATTTTTCTTATTATCTGGCCGCTATTCCAAGCTCCTCAAGGAAGAGGGGGCTCAGCACCTTGATGTAGGTACCCTTCATTCCAAGGCTTCTGCTCTCTATTATACCCGCACTTCCCAGTTTTCTCAGTGCGTTCACGATGACGCTCCTGGTAACTCCGACTCTGTCCGCGACTTTGCTGGCAACGACGACGCCCTCGGGGCCTCCGAGGTCTTCGATGATGTGGCGGACGGATTCCACCTCGGAGTATGAAAGGGCGCGCATCGCCATTTGAACGACGAGGCGTTCGCGTCCGCGCTCTTCTATCGATTTCCCGCGGTCGTTAAGTATCTCAAGGCCGACGACCGTCGAAAGGTACTCGGCGAGTACGAGGTCGCGGGTGTCGAACTGGCAGCCGAAGCGGGCGAGTATAAGGGTGCCCAGCCTATCGCCGGCGCCGTTGATCGGTACGATCAGGACGTGCTTGTTGGAGTAGGCGCAGGGCTGGTCGGCATAGGCGCAGAGGCCGTGGTCTGTGTGGTTGAGGACCGATTCGTGGAACTGGTTCACCTTTTCGACATAGGGAGCCGGCATTGCCCCATTTATGAGGATCTCCGCCATTATCGGGCAGTCATATTCGCTGACCCAGGCGTAGCCGAGTATCCTTCCCTCTCTGTTTATCACGTAGACGTTGGCGGCCGAGAGGTCGGACATCAATCTAGCGAGTTTCGGGTAGTCGGGCGTGCCCCTGTCTTTTCTGGCCTGCAGCACGCGGCTGACGACGCGGGTCTTTTCAAGCAAGTCCTGCATTGCTGACTGGTTCATTATTTTAGGACGGTTTTCGATAAGTTCTTTCGGCGTATCCATTAAAATTGCCTCCCTGATTTCTTTCTATATACAAAGACTATAATTCTCCGTCTTCCAGCGCTCTGGGGTGTGCCTCCAGATAACTCTTTTTGATCTGCTCGGATGTGATCAGCAGATATCTCTGCGTCGACGCGATGCTCTCGTGTCCGAGCATCTCCTGCACGACGTGGAGCGGCGCTCCGTTTTCCAGCATGTGCGTCGCGCAGCTGTGGCGCAGCGTATGCGGCGTCACTCCGTGCAGCCCGACGCGTGCCGCGGCGCGCAGCACTATACGGTCTACGGTGCGGACCGTAAGGCGTTCGGCCCCCTTGGCGGAGAGAAATACCGGGGCCGCACCGTCAACGCAGGTGACGTCGCGCCAATCTTCCAGCAGCTTCTTCAGCGGCGCGCCGATCGGCACGAGGCGTTCTTTGTCGCCCTTGCCCATAACGCGCAGCATCCGCTCGTCAAGCTCCACCATGTTCCAGTTGAGCCCGATCAGCTCCGACACGCGCAGCCCGGCCCCATACATCAGCTCAAGCACGAGCCTGTCGCGCCGGAAGCTCTTCGAGCCCTCCTCCGGCCCCTCCGTGAGCAGCTTGTCGATCTGCTCATATGAAAGAGCGCGCGGCAGCGCCTCGGACTTCTTGGGGCCCTTCAGCCCCAGCGAAGGGTCTTCGGCGATCAAACCGCGCCAGCAGAGCCACGCCGTAAAACCGCGTACCGCCGAGAGCCTTCTTGAAGCGGTGGTCTTTTCCTCGCCTACTCCAAGTATACTGCTTAAGAAAATCCGTATCGCGCGCGTATCTATTTCACGCACATCGGTAATTCCCTGATTGGAAAGATAGCCTTTGAAATGCGAAAGGTCTATCTTATAGTTTACCGTTGTATGTTTAGATTTTCCCAGTGATGTCAAATATTCAATATAAGCATCGATATTATCAGATATATTTTCCATCATGAACGGTATTTTAACAGGAAAATTGTAAATATCAAGCGGAATTTTAAGAAAATTCGCAAGTAACTGTACAATGTGTACGATTTAACAAACTCGTTACGGCAGAAGGCGGGCAAAGGCGGCCAAAAAGCCGGGCCGCGGCGGGCTCCGCCGCCGCATGGTCCGGCTCGGTCGAGTTCTATTGATCCGGAAACAATCCCTTATTTTCCGCGATCAATTTTTCCATGGCGGCCAGGGAGCGCGCTGCATAAGCCTCACAGCGTTCGGTCCTTTTGCGTATTTTTTTCCCGTGCAGGCGCGGGAAGATGCCAAGGTTGACGTTCATCGGCTGGAAGCTCTTCGGCAGCGCCGTCCTCAGATAGTTCAGAAGGGAGCCGACAGCGGTCTCCGGCGGAAAATCGATCATCGGCCGGCCGCTGAGCCGCAAATATGCGAATATCGCCGCGGCAAGTCCCATCGCCGTGCTCTCCATGTATCCCTCCACGCCGGATGCTTGCCCGGCGATGAAAAGCGCCTCGCGCCCGTTGAAGCGAAGGTAAGGGTCAAGCACCTTCGGAGCGCAGACGAAGAGGTTGCGGTGCATCACGCCCTTGCGTACAAATTCGGCCTCTCTGAGCGCGGGGATGAGCCTGAACACGCGTTCCTGTTCGCCCCATTTCAGGTTTGTCTGAAAACCTACGATGTTGAACAGGGTCCCGTCCTCGTTGTCCTGACGCAGCTGAACGACGGCGCAGGGCTCTTCGCCGCCGTTCGCCGCCTCGAAACCTACCGGGCGCAGCGGGCCGAACAGCAGCGTCTTCTCACCGCGCTTGGCGATGACCTCCACCGGCAGGCAACCGTCAAAATGGCGCATCTGCTCTTCCTCAAAATCATGGCGCGGCGCGGTCTCGGCATTGACGAGTTCCTTCCAGAAGACAGCGTACTCTTCTTCGTTCATTGGGCAGTTTATATAGTCCCCCTCCGTGCCGTAACGGTTGGCACGAAAGGCTTTAGTCATATCAACGGTGCTTACGTCGACGATCGGCGCGACCGCGTCGTAAAAATAAAGGAAATCCTCTCCCGTGAGCGCCGCGAGCGCCCGCGCCATCGGCGCGCTTGTGAGCGGCCCCGTGGCGATTATCGCCGGCTCCTCGGGTATCTCCGTCAGTTCTTCGCGCGCCAGCTCGATATTCGGGTGGTTAGCGACGCTACTGTCGATGAGATGCGCGAAGACCTCCCGGTCCACCGCAAGCGCGTTGCCGGCCGGTACGCGGCTCGCCTCCGCGCAGCGCATGATGAGGCTGCCCATACGTTTAAGTTCGGCCTTAAGGATGCCTGCCGGGGTCGTCGGCCTGTCGCCGCCGAGGGAATTGCTGCAGACGAGCTCGCCGAGCAGCGGCGTCTCGTGCGCGGGGGTCATCTTTAGGGGGCGCATTTCGCAGAGGCGGACGCGCACGCCGCGCTCCGCAAGCTGCCAGGCGGCTTCGGAGCCGGCAAGTCCGCCGCCGGCGACGGTCACATCACATGTCGGTTTCATTTGTCTCCGTTGCCGGCGATCCCTCTTCCCCGGCCGCGCCCTCTTTGCCGGGCTTCTTCCAGGAGACGTAGTCGCAGTCCGGATAACGTTCGCAGCCATAGAAGAAACGGCCCTTCATCTTGCCCTTCGTCGCCTTACGGCGGATCAGTTCGCCCTCGCCGCATTTCGGACATTTTATGCCGGTCGTTTTCACTATCTTTCTCGTATATTTGCATTCGGGATAGCCGGTGCAGGCGATGAATTCCCCGAAACGCCCGCGTTTTATGATGAGGTCGTGCCCGCATTCGGGACATTTTTCGCCGATCAGTTCCGGCTCCGGCCTCATGCTTTCGCCATGTGCCGAGACCTCATCGACGACCGGTTTAAAACCGCGCCAGAAATCGGCCATCAGCTTCTTCCACTCGATATCTCCGGATTCGATCTGGTCAAGCTCCTTCTCCATCGTCGCCGTGAAGCCCTCGTTGATGATCGAGGAGAAGTATCTTACAAGAAAATTGTTGACAAGCCTCCCCAGTTTCGTCGGGATCAGCTTCTTATCCTCTTCGCCGCGGTCTACGTAGCCGCGCAGCGAAAGAGTGTCGATTATCGTCGCGTACGTGGAGGGGCGTCCGATGCCCTTTTCTTCGAGCGCCTTGACAAGTCCGGCCTCGGTGTAACGCGGCAGCGGCTGCGTGAATTTCTGCTCTTTGATTGTGTTTTCGATCGAGAGCTCCTCGCCCTTCACCGCGGGCTCCATCGTAACGTCCTTGATGCCGAGCGGATAGACGCGCCCCCAGCCGTCAAAAGTGACGACGACTCCTGACTGTTTCATCTGATAACCGGAGGATGAGCATAACAGGTTTGTGCGCGCCACGACGGCGTCCCTCATCTGGCTGGCGATGAAACGGCTCCATATCAGCTCGTAGAGCCTGTACTGTTCCGGGGTCAGATAATCTTTGACGGACTCGGGCGTGAGCATGGGGTCGGTCGCGCGTATCGCCTCGTGGGCGTCCTGTGCCTTGCCCTTCGGCATGTATTCGTTCGGCCTGTCGGGCAGGTAGTCCCCGCCGAAGCTGTTCGCGATGAAGGCCCGCGAGGCTTCCAGCGCCTCGGGCGCGAGCCGCAGGCTGTCGGTGCGCATGTAGGTGATGAGCCCCGTCGGGCCGCGCCCCGGTATTTCGATGCCCTCGTAGAGCGCCTGCGCGATGCGCATCGTGCGCTTAGGCGCGAAGCCGCAGCGGCGGGAGGCCTCCTGCTGCAGAGTGCTGGTCTTGAACGGCGGGTTCGGCTGTTTTTTGCTCTCTTTCGTGCTGAAGTCGTCGACCGTCAGCTTGCCGGCGCGGATCTCGCCCTCTATCTTGAGCGCCTCTTCCTCGTTGTTTATCGTCAAAGGCTTGTTTTGATATTTTTCAACGCGAAGCTTGTAGCCCCGTTTTTTATCAAGGCTTTTCGCATCGACGTCCATGAGCCAGTATTCTTCGGGGATGAAGCGTTCGATCTCTTCCTCGCGCTCACAGACGATCCGCAGCGCCACGGACTGGACGCGTCCGGCGGAGAGTCCGCGCTGGACTTTGTACCAGAGAAGCGGGCTCAGTTCATATCCGACGAGCCGGTCGAGCACGCGGCGCGCCTGCTGGGCCTCGACAAGCTCCATATTTATCGTGTCAGGCTCGGCGATGGCGCTCTTCACGCCATGCTCCGTGATCTCGTGCATCCTGATGCGGCACTGCTGCCGCGTGTCGATGTCGAGCAGAGAGGCAAGGTGCCAGGCGATCGCCTCTCCCTCGCGGTCGGGGTCGGAGGCGAGCAGCGTGCGTTTGCTCACAGCGGAAGCGCCTTTGAGCGTCTTTATCAGGTCGGCTTTGCCGCGTACCTGGATATATTCAGGGTCGAAGTCATGCTCGATGTCGATCGCAAGGCGGCCCTTCGGCAGGTCTCGCACATGTCCCACGCTCGCAAGCACTTTATAGCGCGCGCCGAGTATCTTTTCAAGCGTCTTGGCCTTCGCGGGAGACTCGACCACCACCAGCGTCTTGCCGTCATACTGAGAAAATTTCTGGCTGCGGGAGGTTTTTGTCGTGCTTTTCGTCCCCGGCGCCTTTTTTTTCGCCGTCGTGCCGGCGCTCGTTTTAGCGGTCTTTGTTGTTTTGGCCGTCTTTTTCACAGTTTCAGCCTTAGTTTCTTTCTTTGCGGAGGCGCTTTTAGCGCTTTTTTTTATCTCACGGGGTGCTGCTTCTTCCTGTTCCACGGTTTTTTTTGCAGCCATCGTTGCGGACACCTCTTTCTTACAAATTACCCTTTACGCTGTATCGTCCAGGCGCGGACATAAAAACAATCCCTTTTGCGGATAAGAGTGCAATATTTTTTAAAAGGTCAGCGGGGCTCATTTTAACGGCAAGCGATAGGTTGTCAATCGTCATCGCCCCGTTTTCCGCGAGAAAATTGAAAATTCTCTTCTCTTCGCCGGATATCCCCGCGCCTTCCGGGCCTTTCTTTTCCGGCGGCGAGGCGGCAATGTCAATGCCGCAGGCGCCGAGGAATATCTCCTCGCCGATATATGGGTAAGCCCCGTCGTATATCAGGCGGTTCGTTCCCTCAGAATTGGCGCCGTATATCTGCCCCGGCACTGCCCATATCTCGCGGCCGAGTTCCAGCGCGAGACGCGCCGTGATCATCGATCCGCTTTTGAGCGGGGCCTCCACCACCACGACCTTTTCCGAGAGCGCGGCGACTATCCGGTTGCGCTGCGGAAAATGCCACGGCTCGCCGTTCGCTCCGAGAGGGAACTCGGATATCAGCGCGCCGCGTTCGGCGATCCGCTCAAACAGTTTTTTATTGGCCGCGGGGTAGACCAGATCGATGCCGGTGCCAAGCACGGCGAAGGTCTCCCCTCCGCCGCCGCAGCAGGCCTCCTGCGAACAGCCGTCGACGCCCCAGGCGCCGCCGCTTATCAGTATGATATCATGTTTCGCGCAGGCGGCCCCTATACGCATAGAGACTTCTCTGCCGTAGCGGCTCATGCGGCGGGTGCCGACGACGCCGATTTTCTTTTTATCGGGCAGTTTTTTTGCGCCGCCTTTCCAGTAGAGCACCAGAGGGGCGTCTTTAAGGTCAAACAGCTCTTGCGGATAGTCGCCGTCGTCCACCGTCAGCAGCCGCGCGCCAAGCTTACCGGCGCGATCAAGCTCGCGCTCCGCCCAGGCGGCGTCGTTGGCGGCGCGTATTTTCGCGAGGCTCTTTTCGCTGAAGACCTCTTGAGCGACGTCTGTTTTTGCCGGATTCCAGAGCTCGCGCGGCTCGGCCCCGCGCAAAAGGAATTTCGCGAGCGCGGCGGCGTTGGCGTTGACGCTGTTTAGAAGCAGCATCATCTTCAGGCGGTCATCCATGCGGTGGCCTCCCCTTCGCGGTAGCTTACCGCCTCGGCGACATGCTTTACCTCTATCTGCACCGCGCCCTCAAGGTCGGCGATCGTCCGCGCCACGCGCAGCACGCGCGAAAGGCCGCGGCCGGAGAGTTTGACACCCTTGAGCGCCTCTAAAATGAACGAGCGCACCTCCGGCCTCATAGAGGCGTTGCGGCGCAGGAATTTTTCCGGTATCTCGGAGTTGCATTGAAAACCAAAGCGCGACCAGCGTTCCGCCTGTATCTTACGCGCCGCGGAGACGCGCGCGCGCACCCTCTCGCTGCGTTCCCCGCAGTCTCCGCCGAGTGAAACAAGTTCTTCGGGGGTGAGGCGCGGGACCGCCACATGCAGGTCGATCCTGTCCAGGATCGGACCGGACAGCTTTCGCCGGTAGCGCTCAAGAGAGGCGGGGGTGCAGACGCACTGCTTCTCTTCGTCTCCCGCGAATCCGCAGGGGCATGGATTGCAGGCCGCGACGACGAGGACCTTTGCCGGATAGACGACGCTGCCGGCCGCGCGGCTCACCGTGATCGAGCCGTCCTCAAGCGGCTGCCGCAGCGCCTCGATCACGTCGCGCTGAAATTCGGGAAATTCATCAAGAAAAAGCACGCCGCGCGAGGCGAGGCTTATCTCACCGGGGCGCAGCGCGGAGCCGCCGCCGCAGATCGAGACGGCGCTCGCGGTGTGGTGCACGGAACGAAAGGGGCGCTCGCGGCTGAGCTCGAAGCCGAGCCCGGCCGTGCTGCGCAGGAGGACGACCTCCATCATCTCCGCGTCGGTAAGCGGCGGCAATATGCCCTTCAGGGCGCGGGCCAGCAGCGTCTTTCCCGAACCGGGGGAGCCGACGAACAGTACGTTGTGATGGCCGGCCGCCGCTATCTCCAGAGCGCGTTTAGCGGCGGCCTGCCCCTTGATGTCGGCAAAATCGGGATCGGCGGGGGCCGGGACATCCTCTATTTTACGGGCGGCTATCGGTTCAAGCCGCCTCTCGCCGCGCAGATGCGCGAAAAGCTCGCGCAGATCCTCCACGGCGTAGGCGCGCACGCCCTCGACGAGGGAGACCTCGGCGGCGTTATCCGCGGGGATAAAAAGCTCGATATTATTTTCTTTGGCAAAGAAAGCGGCCGGCACGGCCCCTCTGACACCGCGCAGCCTTCCGTCGAGCGCCAGCTCGCCGATGAAGAGCGACGGGGCGGGGACGGAAATATACCCGGAGGCGGAGGCCATGGCGACGGCGATCGGCAGATCGAGCAGCGCCCCCTCCTTGGGGACGTCGGCGGGAGCGAGATTTATCGACACGCGCCCTCTTATGTTGACGCCGGCGGCGCGAAGCGCGGCGCGCACCCTCTCGCGCGCCTCTTTGACGGCGGTGTCGGCCAGGCCGACCACCGATATCGAGAAGAGCCCCCCTGTGATCTCGACCTCGACTTCGACAGAGACGCCCTTCACTCCGCGCAACGTCAGCCCCGAAACGTTGTTCATATTATCGGCTCCGTTATATCGCGCAGGTGTTCTATCAACGGCTCCCGTCCCTCTGCCAGGGTCACGGCGACCAGGTCGACGCGCCAGAAACCGTCATAATTACGCCCTTCGGTCCAGGCGCGTCCGGCATATTGGAGGTTGGCGAGCTTCTTTGGTCCGACGCTTTCCGCGGGAGACATCATCCATCCCTCGCTGCGCGTGCGCACCTCGGCGAAGACCAGTTCGTCCCCGTCCCTGGCGATGATGTCTACCTCGCAGCGCCCGATCTTTACATTTCTGGCCAATATTTTAAAACCGTGTCCGGTGAGATATTCGGCCGCGATATCCTCGCCCATGCGCCCCTTGGCGAGATGCGGAGCCCGGGGAGGCTCCGCCGCCGCACGTTTCGCGGCGGGAGCGTCGCCGTGCCAGGTTTCGCTCTTCAGTGCGTATTCAAGAGAACGTTTTGTCATCGTCGGCAAGCACCCCTCTGAAAGAGAGTCTGTGTATCGGTGACGGCCCGTATTCCGCGATCAGGCTCTTGTGCAGCGCGCTGGGATAACCCTTGTGGCTGGCGAAGGAGTACCGGGGATATATGCGGTCCATGGCCTCCATCACGCGGTCGCGCAGCACCTTCGCAATCACCGAGGCGGCGGCGATCGCGGGGACGCGGTCGTCTCCCTTGATCACCGGCTTCTGCGGCACCGATAGGCCGGGTATCGCCATGCTGCCGTCGACAAGCACGAGCGACGGCGAGACCGACAGCCTTTCAACGGAACGCCTCATGCACCAGAGCGAGGCCTGAAGGATATTTATCCTGTCGATGCGCCTGGCACAGGCGGCCTGCGCCCGCCAGACCACGCCGGTGCGGCATATCTTTTCAAAAAGCGCCTCACGGCGCTTAGGCGTCAGCTTTTTTGAATCGCGGAGCCCCGCGGCGAGCAGCAGTTCCCGCTGTTCCGGCGTCAGCACCGCAGCGGCGGCGACCACCGGTCCCGCAAGAGGACCGCGCCCCGCCTCGTCTGTCCCCGCAATGATAAATGCGGCCACGCCTACAGGCTCTCCCACAGCGGCGGGTCTTGAGGCTTTTCGAGACTCATCCGCCCGAGTTTGCCGGTCGCGAACGAATCGATAAAGACGCGTCCCGCGGCCTCCATGTCAACGGTCCCGCCCGTCTTGAGCTTTCCAAGGCGGCGGCCTATATTTTCCAGAATATCGTTCGGAGGGCCCTCCGGCTTTATGCCCCACGCGGCCTCAACGCCGCGCCAGAGGCCCTTGTCTATCATAAATTTTATACAGTCTTTCGCGTGTTCTTCCAGGTTTCCGATAACCTGACCGCGCGAAGAACCTATCCATGAGATCAGCCGGTGCGCGCGCGCGTCGCTGTGCGGGTCAAGTATCCCGGGCGAGTCCACAAGCAGGAAGCCCTGTCCCTTGAACCAGGAGACGCCCTTCGTGATGCCGGGGATGCCGCCCACAGGGGCCGCCTTGCGCCCCACAAGCTGATTGATCAGCATCGACTTGCCGACGTTCGGCGTGCCGACGACCGCCATCCGCAGATCGCGAAAGGCGGGCTTTTTGTCGGTGAGATTTTTTATTATGCGGCCCATGCCGCCCTTACGCAGATCGAGGGGCCAAGCGGTCAGCCCCTCTCTCCTCAAATGCTCCACCCATAGCTTCGTTATCCTGTCGTCGGCCAGGTCGGCCTTCGATAGCACGACCATCGTCTCTATCTTCGGCGCAAAGAGCGAAAGCATCGGCGAGGAGGTGAGGCGCGGCGCGCGGGCGTCGCGTACCTCTATCAGCAGGTCGATGTCGGCGGCAAGCGCTTCCAGCTGACGCCTGCCCTTCGCCATATGACCCGGATACCAGACAGTGCGCGGCATCTAGTCGAGCAGCCCTATCCGGTTCAACGGCCAGTAACGGAAGACGGCCGGGCCGCGCACGAAGTTTGCGGGGACAAAGCCCCAAAAGCGCCCGTCCTGCGAGTTGGGGCGGTTGTCGCCTAGGCAAAAATAGCTGTCCGGCGGCACGGTGACGGGAGCCATGTTGTAAGTGTCGGTATTTTTTACATAGGGCTCGAAGAGCTCATTGTCATTCACATAGACGGTGCCGTTCCTCATCTCCACCTTGTCGCCCGGCAGTCCGATGATACGCTTCACAAAATCGCGCCGCGGGTCCACAGGATACTTGAAGACGACGATGTCGCCGCGCTTCGGCTCGACCTTCGGCAGATGATACCAGAACTTCAGCACCAGCACCCTGTCTCCGATCTCCAGCGTCGGTATCATCGAACCGCTCGGAATCCAAAAGGCCTGGACAACGAAGGTCCGCAGGATCAGAGCGAGCACCACCGCCCATAAAACAGTCTCTATAGTTTCACGCCACCAGGGTTTGGCCATTACATGTTTACCTCCAAAGTATATTACAGATTGCCTTTTCGTATTGCATTACAAATTCAGCGCAGCGCCTCGGGGAGGATCGTTATCTCCGCGATCATCAACGCGCCGCCCTCAAGCCGCGGGGATATCAGGTCGCTTCCGGAGAACTCCAGGCTTACGCGGTTCACGCCGCCTGGATTTATCACTTCGACACGCTCTCCCGTGATACCCAGCAGCAGCCCCGCGATCGCGCTGGCCGTCGAACCGGTGCCGCAGGAAAGCGTCATGTCCTCCACGCCACGTTCGTAGGTGATCACGTCGAGCACGCCGGTGCGCTCAAGGCTCGGGAGCACGAAATTGACGTTCGTCCCCTCAGGGAAGAGGTCGAGCCTGTTGCGTATCGCGCGCCCGATAGGGGCATAGTCCGCAAAGGAGCGGCTGCGTTCCCTCTCGAAGATCACCGCGTGGGGCACGCCGACGGTAAGAAAAGTATAGTTGAATTCAAAACCGTCGACTTCGGCATGGGCGTCTACGACGGCCTCCGCCACCGATACCGGCGCGAGGTCGAGCGTCACGCGGTCGCCGCGCGCCGCCGCGCGGACGCTGCCGCCCAGCGTCTCGAAGGTCATATCATTTGACTTCACGATCCCCTTTTCAAAGGCGAAGCGCGCGATGCAGCGCGCGCCGTTTCCGCACATCTCTCCCTCCGAGCCGTCGCGGTTGAAGAGGCGCATCTTAAAATCGGCGCTCTCCGACGGTTCGGCAGCAAGGATGCCGTCCGCGCCGATCGCCTCGCGGCGGCGGCAGGCCAGGCGCGCGGCATCGGCAAGCGCCGCCGCGCCAAGCGCAAGCGACATGTTATCTATGACAAGAAAATCATTTCCGTTCCCATTCATCTTAGAACAATTTATCATCGCCGGTCTGCCCTTCTTATAGGGATACTCATACATGCGGTATTTTATCACATAAAGGCAGGGAGGGCGAAAAAAAGAGAAAAGAGCCGGCAGAGGCATCAAACCGTTTAACGAAATCATTGGACGGCCCGCGGCGAGCCGATATTGGACACGGAGGAGATGCGAAATGGGCTGCGGCGCCCGGCGGCGTTCCGCAGCCCATTTTGCCTTACCGTCCGCCCTCTCTTACGGCGGCCTTCATCTCCCTGACGTACTCCGCCACATAGGGCGCGGCCTCCTCGCCGTATTGCGCGCAGAGCTTGACGACGGCGCTGCCGACGATCACCCCGTCGGCGGCGGAGGCCATCCGCCGCGCCTGTTCCGGCGTCGAGATGCCGAAGCCTACGGCGCAGGGGATTTCCCTCTCTTTTTTCACGAGCCGCACCATCGCGCCGACGTCGGTCGTTATCTCGCTCCTGACGCCCGTCACGCCAAGCGACGATACGCAGTAGACGAACCCCTCCGCGGCGCGCGCGATCAGCGAGATGCGGTCGTTGGAGGTCGGCGCGATCAGCGAGACGAGCTCCAGCCCCGCGGCGCGGCAGGGCGCGGCAAATTCCTCTTTCTCTTCAAAAGGAACATCGGGCAGTATCAGTCCGTCTATTTCAAGATCAGAGGCAATTTTTACAAAGCTTTCTGTCCCATAAGAATAGACCACGTTGGCATAGGTCATAAATACCATCGGCGTATCGATCCTCTCGCGGAGACGGCGGACCATCGCGAAAATTTTATCGGCGGTGACGCCGCCCGCGAGAGCGCGCACGTTGGCCGCCTGGATCACCGGCCCCTCCGCCGTCGGGTCGGAGAAGGGAATGCCGAGCTCGATAATATCCGCCCCGGCCTCCGCCGTCGCGCGGACGAGCCGCTCAGTGGCCGCAAGGCTCGGGTCGCCGCAGGTGATGAACGGGATGAAGGCCTTGCCGGCCTTGAATGCGTCGCGCAGCCTACTCATGGATATCCTCCCCCCGGTAACGGGCGATCGCCGCGCAGTCCTTGTCGCCGCGGCCCGACAGGTTGATGACGATTATCTGCTCTTTGCCCATCAGCGGCGCGATCTTCCGCGCGTGGGCGACGGCGTGCGCGCTCTCGATGGCGGGGATGATCCCCTCCGTGCGCGAGAGGTATTCAAAGGCCTCTACCGCCTCCGCGTCGGTGACGGCCACGTATTCGGCGCGCCCAGTGTCATGCAGGTGCGCGTGTTCCGGCCCGATCCCGGGATAATCCAGCCCAGCCGAGATGGAATAAACGGGAGCGATCTGCCCGTATTCGTCCTGGCAGAAGTATGATTTCATGCCGTGGAAGATGCCGGGCCTGCCGGTGGCGATGGTCGCCGCCGTCTCCGGCGTATCCGCGCCGCGCCCCGCCGCCTCGCAGCCGATGAGCCGCACGCCGGCGTCGGGGATAAAATGATAGAAGGCCCCGATCGCGTTGGAACCGCCTCCGACGCAGGCCAGCACCGCGTCCGGCAGTTTGCCCTCCGCCGCGAGCAGCTGCTCCCTGATCTCCTTTGAGATTACCGCCTGGAAGTCGCGCACGATCGTCGGGAATGGATGCGGCCCCATGCATGAACCCAACACATAATGGGTGTCGCTGATACGGCTCGTCCATTCGCGCATCGTTTCGCTGACGGCGTCCTTGAGGGTGCCGGTGCCGCTCTCCACGGCATGCACCTTCGCCCCCAGCAGCCGCATACGGTAGACGTTGAGCGCCTGCCGCTCTGTATCCTCGCGCCCCATGAAGACCTCGCACTCAAGCCCCATCAGCGCCGCGGCGGTGGCCGTAGCCACGCCGTGCTGCCCCGCGCCCGTTTCGGCGATGACGCGCCTCTTTCCCATGCGCACGGCCAGCAGCACCTGCCCCAGCACGTTGTTTATCTTGTGCGCGCCGGTGTGGTTCAGATCCTCGCGTTTCAGATATATCTTCGCGCCGCCGAGGTCGGCGGTCATGCGCCGCGCGAAGTACAGCCGCGAGGGACGCCCCGCGTAATCGTTGAGCAGCGCCGTCAGTTCCCGGTTGAAATCGGCGTCGTCCTTGTAATGGCTGTATGCCTCTTCAAGCTCAATAACGGCGTTCATCAGCGTTTCTGGTATGTATTGTCCGCCGTGGACGCCAAACCGTCCTTTGCTCATTATGAATACCTCCTGACGGCGGCCACCGCCGCCTCTATCTTTGCGGGGTCTTTGACGCCGCCCGTCTCCACGCCGCTGCTCATATCCACCGCGAAGGGCCGCAGCTCCGCCAGCGCGGCGGGCAGATTGTCCGCTCCCAGTCCTCCGGCGAGAAAGTACGGCCTTTTAAAACCCTTTATCTGCCGCCAGTCGAACGTCCGGCCGGTGCCGCCGCCGCTGTCGAGCAGCACGTAATCCGCCGGGCTCGCCGCGGCGCGCTCCATATCAGAGGGCGAGGCGACGCTGAAGGCCTGGATCAATATCCCGCCTGTGCGCCGCCGCAGATCGCCGATATAATCCTCATCCTCGCTCCCGTGCAGCTGGGCGGCAAAAATTATCCCGTCGTTCAGCATGGAGGCTACGACCTCGGCCCTTTCGTTGACAAAGACGCCGACCGGTATGATATCGGGCGAAAGCAGCGCCGAAAGCGCCCGCGCCTCTTCCGGTGTCACGCTGCGGCGGCTCTTGGGCACGTTGACGACGAAGCCGGCGTAATCCGGCCCGCAGCGATTGACAAAGCCGATATCGCAGCGGCGCGAAAGGCCGCATATTTTTATCTTCGTCATCTTGCGCCGTCCCGCAATTCGTCAAGCATCGCGCGCCTGTCCGCCGCGCGCATCAGCGTTTCACCGATAAGCACGGCGTCTACGCCGTATCGCCGCAGTTTTTGAATATCTTCCGCGCCGTTCACGCCGCTCTCGGAGACGAAGACGACCTCAGAGGGCACCAAAGGGCGCAGGCGGCGGCTCACCTCCATGTCGACCTGAAAGGTCCTGAGATCGCGGTTATTGACGCCCACGACCCTCGCTCCCGCCTTAATCGCCCGTTCGACTTCCGTCTCGTCGTGCGCCTCGACCAGGGAAGAGAGGCCGAGCTCGTCAGCCAGCTGCCTGTAAGAGAGCAGCCGCGCGTCGTCGAGGATGGAGACTATCAGCAGCACCGCCGAAGCGCCGAGCGCCCGCGCGGCGTAGACCATGTACTCGTCCACGGTAAAATCCTTGCGCAGGACCGGGATCGAGAGCGCCGCGGATATCTCGCGCAGGCAACGGTCCTCTCCTTTGAACCAATAGGGCTCGGTGAGGCAGGAGACCGCCGCCGCGCCCGCCGCCTGGTAATCGCGGGCTATATCCAGGTAAGGAAAATCCCGCGCGATGAGCCCCTTTGAGGGAGAGGCCCGTTTGACCTCGCAGATGAAGGAGATATCCTCCCCGCGCAGAGCCCTCTCAAAGGCAAAGGAGGCCGCGCCTTTGGCGGCGGACTCGGCCAGACGCCGCACCTCCGCAAGCGGCAGGCGCTTCTTATCCTCGGCCGCCCGCAGCTTCGTCCGCGCGGCGATCTCCGCGAGAATATTCAACGATTGCTCTCCCTGACAAATTCGTCCAGCTTTTTCAGCGCCGCGCCCGAGTCGATAAGGCTCTCGGCCATCCGCACGCCATCCTCCATCGACACGGCGCCGCCGCCGATGTAGAGCGCCGCTCCCGCGTTCAGACAGACAGCCTGCCGCTTCGCGCCGCATTCTTTGCCGGTAAGGATATCCCTCGTTATTACGGCATTCTCCGCCGGCGTGCCGCCGACTAACTCGGATTTGTCGCAGCGGCTGTAGCCGAAACGCTCGGGCGTTATCTCGTAGGACTGGAACCAGCCCTCCCTTATTTCACAGACCGACGTCGGCGCGCTCATCGATATCTCGTCCAGCCTGTCCTGTCCGTAGACGACCATGCCGCGCACGACGCCGAGCCTGGACATCACCTGCGCAAGCGGCTCCACGAGGGATTCCTCGTAGACGCCCATCAGCTCGCGGTTCGCCCCGGCGGGGTTGGTGAGCGGGCCGAGTATGTTGAATACGGTGCGGATGCTGAGCTCTTTGCGGATCGGCGCCACGTACTTCATCGCGAGGTGATAGTTCTGCGCGAAGAGAAAGCAGATATTTATCTCCTTCAGCAGCCTCGCGCTCTCCTCCGGGGGGAGGGTTATCTTCACGCCGAGCGCCTCGAGCACGTCGGCGGCGCCGCACTTGGAAGAGGCGGCGCGGTTGCCGTGCTTGGCGACAGGCACGCCGCCGGCGGCGATCACCAGCGCCGAGGTCGTCGAAATATTGAAGGAGTTGGCGTTATCGCCGCCGGTGCCGACGATCTCCAACACGTCCATCTCGTGCAGGAGTTTGACACAGTGCCGGCGCATCCCCGCCGCCGACCCGGTGATCTCCTCCGTAGTCTCGCCTTTGAGCGACAGCGCCGTGAGATAGGCCGCGGTCTGGACCTGGCTCGTCTTTCCGTCCATCACCTCGTTCATCACTTCCTGCGCCTCGGAATAGCTCAGATCCTCTTTTTTTGACAGCTTTATGATTGCCTCTTTTATCATTTTCCTTACCTCCTGATCGATTCAAGATAATTTTGCATGATTGCCGGGCCGTCCGGCGTCATCACCGACTCTGGATGAAACTGTACGCCGCAGATGAGACGGCCGCGGTCCTCCACCGCCATCACCTCGCCGTCGTCCGACCTTGCGGTCACCACAAGCGAGGGCGGCAGGCTCTCCTCCACGGCCGAGAGCGAGTGATAGCGCGCCGCGGGAAATCCCCCTTCCAACCCTTTGAAGAGCAGGCTGTTTGGTTCCGCGGAGACATTCGAGACCTTGCCGTGCATCAGGTTCCCCGCATAAGACACGCGCCCGCCGAGGGCGGAACAGATGACCTGCAGGCCTAAACAGACGCCAAAGATAGGGATATCTCCCGCGAAACGCCTGACGGCCGCGGGACAGATCCCGGAGGCCTCCGGCCTGCCCGGCCCGGGAGAGAGAAAGATCGCCCGCGGCGAGAGCGCCGCGATATCTTCAAGCGTCAGCGCGTCGTTGCGCGCCACTGCGACGTCGGGATCGAAAGCGCCGATAAGCTGATAAAGGTTGTAGGAAAAACTGTCGTAATTATCAATGAGAAGATACATTATAACCCTCCTTCTGCGGCGCGCAGCGCGCGCACGACGGCCTGCGCCTTGTCGGCGCATTCGCGGAACTCCCGCTCGGGAACGCTGTCGGCGACGATCCCCGCCCCGGACTGCACACAGACGCGCCCATCCTTTTTATAGGCCAGTCGAATGGCGATGCAGGTATCCATGCCGCCGCCGAAATCGAGGTAACCGACGGCTCCACCGTAGATGCCGCGCCGGCAGCCCTCAAGCTCGCGGATGATCTCGCAGGCGCGTATCTTAGGCGCGCCGGAGAGGGTGCCGGCGGGAAGGATGGAATCTACGGCGTCGACGGCGTCGCGGTCGTCACGCAGCAGCCCGGAGACCGTAGAGCCAATGTGCATCACATGAGAAAAACGCTGAACGGCCATATACTCCTCCACGCGCACCGTATTCAGCCGGCACACGCGGCCGAGGTCGTTTCTTCCAAGATCCACCAGCATATTGTGTTCGGCGAGCTCCTTTTCGTCGGCGAGTAGCTCGCGTTCAAGCGCCGCGTCCTCTTCGCCGTCCTCCCCGCGCCTGCGCGTACCGGCGAGAGGGAAAGTATAAAGCCGCCCCCCGTCGAGCCGCGCCAGCGTTTCGGGAGAGGCCCCCGCGATCTCGATATCGTCGCTTGAGAAGTAGAACATATAGGGCGAAGGGTTAAGCGAGCGCAGCACCCTGTAGGTGTCGAAAAGGCTGCCCTCGGCCGCAGCCGTGAGAGGATCGGAAAGCACGACCTGAAAAATATCCCCCTCGCGGATATAGTCCTTCGCGCGCCGCACCAGCGCGCAGAACTCCTCCTCCGAAAAACGCGGACGCAACTCCTCTTTAAGGCGAAGCGGCCGGAAGACCGCCTTAGCGCCGCTCTCCAGCAGCGCCTCCATTTCATCTAGCGCCTCGCAGGCCGCGCGGTATCCCTCCGTGACGCCGTCGGCGGGAACTCCCGCGATCAGCACAAGCTTCTGACGATAGTGGTCGAAGGCGATGACCTTGTCAAAAAGCATCAGGTCAACATCGCGGAAGTCCCGCCCCTCATCCGAAGCGCCGCGCAGCGTCGGCTCCGCGTATTTCAAATAGTCGTAGGAAAAATAGCCGACCAGCCCGCCGCAGAATGGCGGCATCCCCTTCACCTTGGGGGCGCGGTGATCTCTGAGAATGGCGCGGATCGCCTCGCCCGGATGCGAAACCTCCTCCACGCGCTCCCGGACATCCTCGCCGTCGACGCCGCCGCGGATACGCAGCAGGCCGTCGGCGCAGGTCAGCTCCAGCGTAGGGGCGTAACCAAGAAATGAGTAACGGCCCCACCGCTGGCTGTTATCGGCGCTCTCAAGCAGAAAACAGTGCCTGCCGGCGGCCCGCAGCGTCCGCATCACCTCCACCGGGGTATAACGGTCGGCGTACAATTCACGGCAGACCGGCACCCTTCGGTAATCTCCCGAGCGGGCCAATGCCCGTACCTCTTCCAACGTCGGATACATAAAAAAACCTCCATTCCCGCCGGAGGGAACAAAAAAACCGCCCCCGGCAGAATATCATTCTGCCAAGGACGGGTAAATTTTCCCGCGGTGCCACCTTGCTTCACGGCTGTGCGTGCTCTTTGCGAGATACCATCATATCTCCGGCAACTTACGTATGCCCCCACGTCGCGGAATACTCGGCCGAAGCGGCCTTTCCCCGCGCCCTCGGTGGTCCATTTGCCAGCCTGCGTTCCATCCGGTTCTCATCATCCCGGACTCTCTGTAAGTGCACGGCGGACGTTATCTCCACGTCAGCGGTTTTGCCATATTCAACTAGAAGAAAGTATATTCAGAAATCTTTATCTGTCAATAGACTGCCGGCGATTTCCCCGTATATCTTTGCCAAGGACGGGAGCCAGGCTGTAGATACTCGCTCCCACCGTCGAAAGGTTATGCAGCAGCGCCGAAAGGGCGGGAGAGATGAACCCGCCGAGGCCGAGCGCCAGCAGCAGCGTATTCGTCCCGACGATAAAGCGGTAATTCATGTGTATCTTCCTCATCGTCCGAACGCTGATGCGCCGCGCGTCCACGAGCGCGCGCAGGTCGTTTTCAAGCAGGACGACGTTCGCCACCTCCTGCGCGATATCCGCGCCGCTCCTCATCGAGACGCCGACGCTTGCCGCGGAGAGCGCGGGGGAATCGTTGACGCCGTCCCCCACCATGATGACCGCGCGCCGCCTTTCCGTAAGCCTCCTGACATACTCCGACTTATCGACCGGCAGCATCTCGGAGCGGACCTCGCCGATGCCGAGCTGCGCAGCGGTGTTCTCCGCCGCCCGCCGGCAGTCGCCCGTGAGCATCACAAGGTGCGGCACCCCCTCCGCCCTCAGCCCGGAGACGACCTCGCGGGCCTCGCCGCGCAGCGGGTCGTCTATACAGATTATCCCGGCCAGCTCCGTACCGACGGCGAGGTAGAGCAGCGAATAGTGCGCGCACTCCTCATCGATGACCTTTTTATCAGCTTCGGAGACCTTTACCCCCTCGTCCTCAAACACGAAATGGGAGCTGCCGATGATGACCCTCTCGCCGCGCAGACTGGATACGATGCCGTGCGCGACGGCATATTCCACCTCGGCGTGTTCTTCCGCGTGGTGCAGATCGTCCTCTTCCGCGCGGCGAACCACCGCCTTCGCTATCGAGTGCGGGAAATGCTCCTCAAGACAGGCCGATAGTTTCAGCACATCTTCTCCGCCGTATCCGTTGAGGGCGATGACCTTGGCCACCCGCGGCTCGGCGACGGTCAGCGTGCCGGTCTTGTCAAACACCGCGGTATCCGCGTCGGCTAAAGCCTCAATATATTTTCCGCCCTTGATCAGCACGCCGCGCTTTATGCCCTCGCGCATCGAGGCGAGGATGGCCAGCGGCGTCGCGAGCTTGATCGCGCAGGAATAATCCACCATCAGCGCCGAAGAGGCCCGCACGGCGCTCCTTGTGGTGAGATAGATGACGCCGGCCAGGATGAAGTTGAAGGGAACGATGGAGTCGGCGAGACGTTCCGCGCGCCCCTGGATCGACGCCTTGCGGCTCTCCGATTCCTCCACCACGCTGATTATCCGGCTGATGCGCGTGGAGCTTCCGAGAGCGGTCGTCTCCACGACGATCATCCCCTCCTCCACGACCGTGCCGGCATAGACGCTCGCGCCCTCTTTCCGGACGATGCCGAGCGGCTCGCCAGTCATCGACGACTGATTCACCACCGCCTCACCCTCGGCGACCCTGCCGTCCACAGGGATCACCGTCCCCGCGCGGACGACGACCAGGTCGCCGACATGAAGTTCCGAGAAGGCCATTTCTACGTCACAGCCGCCACGCCGCACCCAGACGGTATCGACGCGCAGCGCGAGGCTCTGGGCGAGATCCTCCTTCGACTTGCGCTGCGTCCAGCTCTCAAGGAGGTCCCCCAGGGAAACCAGCGTCATTATTATTCCCGCCGAAACAAAATCGCCCCTGACGACGGCGCTTAAGATCGCCGAGGCGTCAAGTACGGATACATTGACCCTGCGGGAAACAAGAAGAGACCGCGCCCCTCTTTTTACAAATGACGAGGCGCGGCATATATTTATCACTTTACGCAGGGGCAGGGGAAGCAGAAGGCGGAAGAGCGTGCGGGCGGCCATTGCCGCCAGGCCCGCCTTCAGGCTCTCCTGCGGCGCTTCGCCGCGGAGCCCCTCAAGCTCCTCGTCGTCATAATAATCTCTGGTCATGAGAGCCGCCGCCGAAAGGACTCCTTCGCGGCACGAGACTTCAAAACAGATAAGGATGCTGCCCGTAAGATATGACGCCTTGACCTTCTTTACGCCCCGCTGCGATTCAAGCAGCGCCTCCACCGCCGGCGCGTTTTTTTTCGAGAAGGTTCCCTTGGGGGTACGCAGGCGGATACGCCCGGGCAATTCGTGGGCTACGACAAATTCCATAAAACATTCCTCACAATTCCGGGCCCGCATTCACGAAAAAATGCGGACCCTGCAAAAAAATAATTACCGCGTTACCGCTGCCGGAAACGGAATTACTTCTCCTCTTCCATGCAGCACTTTGCCTCGGCGATCGTATCCGCGACAGATTCCTTCGTCCTCTCGGCCGCGGCGGCTACCTTTTCCTGAAGCTCCATCCCCTTTGCCAGCGCCTTGACGGCGGCCTTCTTCGCCTTTCCGTTCTTCACCATCGCGTAAGCTCCGGCCCCGACGATCAGCCCGGCCGCAAAGACCAGACAGCGTTCGCATTCGATCCTCATAAATATATACCTCCCTAAGTTAGTTCTAGCTAATTAGCCTTAGCTAATTATACATCTTTTTTAGAACGACGTAAAAGGATTTCAAAAAAAAACGGCGTTTATAGCCGCAATCGCAGGGTAAAGATAAATCGGCGTTTATACGCACGACTAACTTCATAACCGAGGGCCTGCCAATGCTC
>OGYB01000447.1_pt1 | contig 27817 bp, 28 predicted proteins | sample 1576421 | NCBI WGS metagenome assembly OGYB01 (sample SAMEA3541577, study PRJEB24748) | human gut metagenome | biome: human gut; feature: human-associated habitat; material: faeces | place: China | collected 2012
TAAGGTGAAGGCGGAGCTGGGGGACGATCCTGAGCGCACCGGCCGCTACACCTTTGATTTCTCCCTGCACAATTTCAGCGACGCTCCCAAACACTACACCCTGACCAGTGATTTCTTCACCCAGGGTCTCCTAGAAGGATCCGGCGTCACTTACCTGAACACCCAGACCGTGGCCCTGCCCCTGGAGGTCACCTATCAGGTGGACGGTACTTTCTTCATCCCCAAATCCAAACTGTCCTGCGACCTGGACGGTAACGGAGTCACCGACGCCAAGGACGCCCAGCTGATTCTGGACTACGCCGCCGGTCTCCGGGACGCCATCGGCGAAGCGGCGGATCTGGACCACGACGGCGCCGTCACCACCTATGACGCCCACCTGCTTCTCAGCACCCTGGAGACGGGCGAGATTGTCGTAGAGCCCGGGCAGGCCGTTACCATTCAGGTGAGCGCATCCATCCCCCAGGACGTCAAAGAAGCCCTGGACAGCTCTTACGAAAATGGCGCATACCTGGAAGGTTTCGTCTACGTGAACCCCATTGCCACCGCCGACGGCGCCCTGGAGGTGGAAGGGGTCCTGGCCGCTGGCGACGGCGAGGATGTAGCCGAAGAGGCCCTCCAGTGAGAAGATGACAGCCGCGTGAGTGGCGCTGGTCTTTTTCTGGGCGCGGAACTGGATGATGAAGCAGAGGATGGTGTTGCAGAGCGAGACGCAGAGCAGCGAGGACCAGATTTTAGCGCTGAAGGTCATTGGGTTCGGGATCGGTTCAAAGATGAGCGCCAGTGCGGCGAGGATCACCGAGAGCATGATGATGTGCAGCGCGACGAGCCGCGTGGGTTCGACGCGCCGCACGCAGTAGTCGGCTCCAAGCACCTGCGCCGCGTAGAATATCGCCATAATAAAGGAAAGCAGGTCGCCGAAGTTGAACTCCATGCCGGGGGTGAAGCCCATAACGAGAAGTCCTACCGTGGTCACCCCAGCTCCCGCGAAGAGCCAGCCCGAGGGGCGCACGCTGTATAGTATCCAGACGAAGATCGGCACCAGTATCACGTTGAGGCCGCCGATGAATGCCTGTTTGCTGGCCGTGCTGTAGACTAGGCCGAAGGTTAGCGATACGAATACGCAGGTGAGGATGGCCGTTTGGATGAAGGATACCTGCCAGTCACGCTTCGTCGAGGTCAATATCGTCTTTGGAAACATCAGGATGAGGAAAAAGGAGGCGAGCAGCATCCGCAGCGCCACGGCCCAGAGCGGCGTCAGCCCGCGCGCGAGCACCGCAGAAAGCGGAATTCCCGCGCCCCAGATGAACGCGACCAAGACAAGCGCCATGTCGGCCATCAGCACCGACCGGTAGTTTGACGAATTAGAACTCATAGTGCCCCCTCGCGCTTCAGCGCACGCAGTATTTGATAACTTACCTTATCTATCTTTTTCATGAAATAATAGGCGGAGATGGTGCAGAATATCCCGCAGATGAAGAGCGCCCAGGCGGTGCCGACGATGTCGCCGAGCTTGCCGGAGAGCAGGCTGCCGAAGGGCGGGATGCCGACGATCGCGAGCGTGTAGAGCGCCATGATGCGGCTGCGGCTCGCGTCGCCGCTCATGGTCTGCATCAGGGTGTTGCAGGCGATGGTGCAGGTGACCATGCAGAAGCCGACCGGCGCCGCGAGAATGATGCCGAGCGGGATGCTGCGCGACAGTGAGAAGAGCATCACCGAGACGCCGAAGCCGAGGCAGGTGCGCGTACACCACCAGGAGTAGTCGGCGGTGGTCTTGCGCGAAGCCATCAGCAGGGAGCCCGCGAGCGCGCCGATCGCCACGCCCATCAGAAGCAGGCCGAGCGTCTTGGAGCTGCCGCCGAGGACGCTTTTCGCCATCGCCGGCATCAGGATGATCGTGGGGAAGGAGAAAAATCCCGTTATCGTTATCAGCGTTAAAAAGTAACGGTAGGGGGCGAAGCGGCGCGCCATCTTGATCCCCTCCCAGGTGTCGCGCAGCGGATGGCTTTCGCCGCCGGTCTTGCCGATGGGCGGTTTCTTCATCCTCATGCTGTGCAGCGCCCCCAGCGTCGTCAGATAGCAGAAGCCGTTGGAGAAGAAGCAGAAGCTCTCGCCGAAGGCGTGGATGACGAAGCCGCCGACGGTAGGCCCGATCATGCGCGCCGTATTGAAGAGCGTCGAGTTGAGCGCCACGGCGTTGGCGACGTCGTCCTTGCTTTCCACCATGTAAGAGACGAGGGAGTAACGCGTCGGCAGCTCGAAGGCGTCGATCAGGCCCCGTGATATGGCGAGTATGATGACCAACCGGAAGGTTATCAGCTCTGTGAGCGTGAAAAAGGCGAGCGTAAAGGCGATGCCCATACACCCAGCCTGCAGATAAAAGAGGGTCTTCCTCAGGTCGAGGCGCTCAATGACCGCGCCCGCGAAGGGAGATAAGAGGCAGATCGGCAGCGAAGCGACGAAGTCCATCAGGCCGAGGGCGCTGTTCGAGTCGGTGAGACGGAATACCAGCCAGCCGACGGCCACGCGGTGCATCCACAGCCCCGTCATCGATACGGTCTGTGCCGCGAAGAAGAGCCGGTAATTTCTGCTGTTGAGCGCGCGCAGCGCGTTAGGGAAGTTCATCGCCTATATCCCAACGACGACGGAGCCGACAATGATGAGGGCGACGCCTATCCACTGCGGCTTCATCAGGCGCTCCTTGAGGACGAAATGGCCGAAGAGCGCGGCGATAAAGGGGCTGGTCGCCGTGATCGCCGTTACGATCGCCACCGGCATCACGACCAGGCAGGCGGCGTAGGCGATGGAGCCGAGGCAGAGGCCGATAACGGATGCCCCCGCAAAATAAAGGGCCGCGGCAGGCGATACTTTTAGCAGCGGGACCGTCGACTCCGGCCGGTATTTTACGACGACTATACGCGCGATGACGGAGATGACGAGAAAGGCGAAGGAACGGTAAAAGGTCACCTCTGTCGGGCTGAGCCCGGAAGTTACGATCACAAGTTTCGTCAGCGGAGCCGAAAGGGCCCAGCAGCATCCCGCGGCGATGGCGAAAGCGAAGCCCTTCATCAGCCGCCGCTTGTTGTGGAGCGCGCGCGCCACGTCGTTCGTCTCTTTGCTCCCCTCCCCGCCGAAGCGAAGCAGCAGGACACCGAAGACGACTACGATGACGCCCCAAAGGATCTTTGCCGTTACCGGCTCGCCGAGCAGCAGCCAGGAGGTGAAAATGACCAGTATCGGATAACCGTTCGCCACCGGGATGGCGAGGCTGACGCCGATCTCGCGAATGGCGACGAAGTAAAAGAGGTCTCCCAACAGATAACCGGCAAATACTCCCGCGAAGAGATAGAGATATACAAGCGGCGAGGTGACCAGCGTTATATCGCCGCCGGTGTTTATCAGGGCAATGATGAGCGAGGCTGCGAAAAAAGGAACCGCGCGGTAAGGGTTTATTTCATGTATCGAACATTTAGATATGGCAACCCCATGATTGACCATGATAGGCGATACTGCCCACATCGCGGCGGCAAGAAAACTGAGCAGAAAACCCCATAACGGCATCGGCAGACCCTCCCTGTACACCTGATATATTTTACACGATTTTTATATATAGCGCGTGAGATGGACGGCTCACTTTTTGCTTTTTTGTGATATAGTGTGCGTTACTAGAAAAAAATAAGGAGACGTGAGCGGAGAATGGATTTCTTCATCCACACATTTGAGGCGGTTACGTGGCAGAGTCTTGTAATGATGGGCGTAGGCGGCCTGCTGATATACCTGGCGGTAAAAAAAGAATTCGAGCCTAATCTGCTTCTGCCAATGGGTTTCGGTACGATCCTTGTAAACCTCCCCCTCTCGTCGGCGCTTGACCAGATAGCGGGCGGCAAGCTCATCGAGGGAGCCCTCTCAATGTTCTTCAAGATCGGCATCGCCACCGAGATCATGCCCTTGCTGATCCTGATAGCTGTCGGTGCGATGTGTGACTTTACGCCGCTGCTCTCCAACCCGAAAATGTTCCTCTTCGGACTCACCGCCCAGATGGGGATATTCCTCACCATGGGGCTGGCGCTCTTCTTTGGCTATAACGTCTACGAGGCGGCCTCGATCGGCATTATCGGCGCGGCGGACGGGCCGACCTCTATCTATGTCTCGTCGCGCTTCGCGCCTAATCTGCTGGGGCCGATCTCTGTCGCCGCCTATACTTACATGGCGCTCGTGCCCCTTATCCAGCCGCCGGTGATCATGGCCCTCACGACGCAGAACGAGCGCCGCATGAAAATGCCGTACGCCGACAGGCCTGTATCGCGCCGTATGCTGATACTATTCCCGATATTCATAACCATCCTCGGCGGCATCATCGCGCCCGCCTCCGTCTCGCTGCTGGGCTTCGTCATGTTCGGAAACCTGCTGCGCGTCAGCGGCGTCACCGACCGCCTTTCAAACGCCGCGCAGAACGAGCTCGCCAACATCGTCACCATCCTCCTCGGATTCGCGATCGCCGCGACGATGACGGGCGAAAAATTCGTCAACCTGAACACTCTTGTGATAATCGCCATGGGACTCGTCGCCTTCGTGCTCGACACGGCGGGCGGCGTACTCACAGCGAAGCTGCTGAATCTCTTCCTGCCGAAGGACAAACGTATCAACCCGATGATCGGCGCGGCGGGGATCTCCGCCTTTCCGATGTCCGCGCGGACCATCCAGCGGATGGGACAGAAGGCCGACCCGGCAAACCACCTGCTGATGCACGCCGTCGGCGCGAACGTCGCCGGCCAGATAGGTTCGGTCCTCGCCGGAGGTGCGCTGCTGGCATATTTGGGATGATGCCGCAGAAAATATATTCCAAATTTTACGTGTAGCTATGCTATAATATCCCAGATAACATGTCATTAGCAGTAATATCGTTAATGACATGCCTTTTTATTACATACAAATACGAATTACATTTTGTAGCGGGGGTAAATAATGGATAACTACAAAAATATGGAAATGCTTCCTGAAGACGACGGCGATGAAATGTCTATGCTGGACATCCTGATAGTCCTTGCGGAACAGAAAAGGCTGATAGCCGCTGCGACTATTTTATTTGCATTGGCCGGCCTGGCATACGCGATATTCTTCACCGTGCCAAAGTACAGCAGTGAAGTACAGATGATGCCTATCTCCTCAAATGTAATCGATAAAGGGGAGTTTTCCGTCTATATGCCGGCCAACATCGTGAACGGCATCATTGTCAGCAACGCGATGATGGACGCCGTCATCGACGAATTCAAGCTCATGAATAAAGACGGCAAAGCTGTGTCGAAGATAGCCGCGCGCAGAGAGCTTGAGAAAGATATTAAAGTAGACGCGGATAAAAACGGTGTCGTAACTCTGGAAGTAAAAGCGGACGCACCGGATAAGGCCATGAAAATTGCGGATTTTATATACGAGAAGACAAACGCGGCCCTCCAGAAGATGGGGGTATCCGCCGCGATAACGGATAAGAATGCCTTCCTCGAGAAAACTATCAAAGATAAATTTGACGAAATACAAAAACTGGAGACGCCGCAGAACGATACATCAAAAATGGCTTCCGTGCTTGAGCTGTACACGATCATTTCCCAGTATGACGAAAATAAAAAAATAAAAGATAAAAGCCCTGTCGTCCTGCAGCTGATATCTCCGGCCTCTATTCCGGACGAAAAAGCTCCGCAGGGCCGGGGAAAGATCGTCGCGCTTTCCACGCTGCTGGGGCTCTTCTGCGCCGTAACGCTTGCCTTTGCGCGCCATTTCTGGAAATCATGTGAAAACGACCCGGTGACGGCGCAGAAAAAAGCCCTTCTCAAAAAACTGATCGGCTTTAAAAAAGTGTAGTCATGCTGAAGGGCGACCCCCTATACAGAAAGATGCTGCAAATGATCCTCTGGTTCGGCATGCGCAACCGCCGCGTGCTGCTGGTGGATATCGTCTGCCTTGTCGGAGCCGTTTTTGTCGGATACTCCATGAGGCTTTCCTACCTTCTGGGCATGAAGTATTTCCACGACTTCCTGATGACGGTGCTGGCCTTTTCTCTGGTCATAATTTCGGCTCTGTTCGTCGGCAAGACTTATACCGTGGTCTGGACGCGCGCCAGCGTCGAGGAATACGCACGTTTCGCACGCTGGTACTGGATCGGCGTCGTCGCTTTCGTCATGCTCAACTACTTTACGCGCATAGTCACCGTGCCGCGTTCCTCTTTCCTGATATTTATATTGCTCGCGGTCATGTTCATGACAGGCGTGCGCGCCATGTGGCGGCTCGCCGCGGTAAACCGCTGTCCTCATGATGTTGCGGTGCAGCGTGTGCTAATTGTCGGAGCGGGGGAGGCCGGCACGCTGATGGCGCGAGACCTTCGCAGAAACTCCACCACCATGGACCCCATCGGGTTCATCGATGACGACCCCGCTTTAAAAAATATGTCCGTCGCCTCGTTAAAAGTCCTGGGAACCAAAAAAGACCTTTCCACGATAATCAAGCGCTGTGCGATAGATACCGTGCTGTTAGCGATCCCGTCGGCTACCGGAGCGCAGATGCAGGAATATGTGAATATACTCAGTAAAGAGAATGTCACCGTCCGCGTGCTGCCGAGCCTGCTGACACTCGCCGACGGGCAGGTCAGCGTCAGCAGACTGCGCTCCGTGAACCTTGAGGACCTTCTGCGCCGCGACCCGATCAAGCTGGACAACGAAAACATCTCCGCCATCATCAAAGATAAAATAGTTATGGTAACGGGGGCCGGCGGTTCCATCGGCTCCGAAATATGCCGCCAGGTGCTGGCGCGCGGCCCCAGAGCGTTGGTGGCCCTCGGCCACGGGGAACAATCGATATACTTGCTCCTTGAATCTCTGCGCGACGAGGGCGTAACGATACCCGTCATACCGGTGATAGCCGATGTCGCTGATGAGACGACCATGAAGATGGTCTTTGAAAAACACCGGCCGCAGACGATCTTCCACGCCGGAGCCCACAAACACGTGCCGCTGATGGAAGACAACCCGCGTGAAGCATTGCGCGTCAACGCCTTCGGGACGTGGAATATTGCGACGCTGGCCGGTAAAAACGGCGTAGAGCGCTTTGTGATGATCTCCACCGACAAGGCGGTACATCCCACCAGCGTGATGGGGGCGACGAAGCGCGCCGCCGAGCGTCTGCTGCTATCAGTCCAGCATGAATATCCGTCTACCAAGTACATGGCCGTGCGCTTCGGCAACGTGTTGGGCAGCCGCGGCAGCGTGGTGCCGAAATTCGAGCGCCAGATAGCCGCCGGCGGCCCGGTAACCGTCACCCATCCCGATATGAAGCGTTACTTCATGCTGATACCGGAAGCCGTCAGCCTCGTCCTCCAGGCAGGAGCCATGGGAGAGGGAGGCGAGCTCTTCGTCCTCGACATGGGAGCGCCGGTGAAAATATCCGAAATGGCTGAGACATTGATCCGCCTCCACGGCTACGAACCGCATAAAGACATCCAGATAAAATACACCGGCATCCGCCCCGGTGAAAAGCTCTATGAAGAACTCTTCTACGACCCCAACCATGTGGACGTGACCGCGCACAAAAAGATATTCAGGGCCAAGCTGACTCCGGAAAAGGACACCATTCTTGAGACGGTGCGCGATATGATATGCGGAAAATACGGTGAAGACACAGCGAAAATCAAAGCTAAGATATTGAGCTTAGGCTGCGAAGGAAAACAACAATGATCCCGGATTATTCAAAAGCCGAAGATTCCGCCATAGAATTTAAAGAGGCTCTTGAGGAGAAAAAAGTCAGAAGTTGGCTAAAGTCAGTATCTGCCTTTGCCAACACGTGCGGCGGAAAAATCGTATACGGCGTTCGTGACGGAGACCATGCCGTCGTCGGCATCGCCGAGCCTCAGAAGGTGGTGGAAAAAATCTCCGCCTTTATCAATGCGAGGATAAATCCCGCTCCGCGGTATAAGCTCCAGCAACTTACCGAAGGAGGTAAGTCAGTTATAGAATTATCCGTAGGGAGTGGACCGGATACTCCATATTTTTACACAAGCGATGGAAATAATATCGCTTATGTACGTCAGGGCAATCAATCCATTCCCTGCCCGAGACACATGCTCATGTCTTTGACCCTAAAGGGACAAAACAGAACTTATGACAGTTATCCAAGCGCTTATAAGTCGAATGAGCTCAGTTTTCTGGCACTGGCCGCGTCATACAAAATCAAGACTGCGACTGATTTTGAGCCTGAACGCGATTTGGTCTCTTTTGGCTTGCTTGATTATAGAAGCGGTTTTTTGACCAACGCCGGCGTCCTCTTCTCGGATCAGGCCCCATATAGACATTCGTCTGTTTTTTGTACTCGCTGGAACGGATCGACAAAGGGAACTATTGGTGACGATGCCCTTGATGACAAAGAATATTATGGAAATCTTCTTTATCTGCTGGAGAATGCGGAGACCTTTGTAAAGAATAATTCAAAGAACAAATGGAGCATCATGGGAATGACGCGCGAGGAACGTCCTGACTATCCCCAGGCGGCCGTGCGCGAAGCGCTGATCAATGCCCTTATGCACCGTGACTATCAGATAATAGGCTCTGAAATTCATATTGATATGTATGACGACAGATTGGAAATCACTTCTCCCGGAGGAATGCCGGAAGGGCATCTAATTCAGGAACTGGATCTCAACCATGTCCCCTCATTGCGCAGAAATATAATCATCTCCGACCTATTCCACCGCATGCATCTTATGGAACGCCGGGGAAGCGGGATAACGCGCATACTCAGAGCCTATGAACGGATGGGAAGAAAACCATTGTTCTACTCTGAGTCATCTTATTTTACCGTTATGATGCCTAATGTTAATTATATCGATAAAAGACAAAACGATTCTTTTGACGATGCCGATCAAAGAAACCGTGAATGGCTGATTGCGGATAAAGCGGGGCCGAGTCAAGGCCGAGTCAGGGCCGAGTCGAGGCCGAGTCAGGGCCGAGTCGGGGCCGAGTCAGGACTTAATCAGCTGCAAATAGATGGCCCCCCAAAGTTTTACATAATGCGCCTTTGCAAGCAAGGGCCGGTATCAGTTTCCGAGATAGCGGCAAAATTCGGACAAAAACAGCCCTCCGGTCACTTGAAACGGCTTGTTCGAGAGATGAACAGAGATGGAATCCTTGTATTTACAATACCAGAAACGCCGCGCAGCCGCCTGCAGAAATACAGGCTCACCGACAAAGGACGGAATCTGTTAAGCGGCGAATCCCTGACGTTAGCTGAGGATAAGGATGAAACTTTGTAACAGACAATATAAAAATCAGGCCAGGCTGCACACGTGTCAGCTAATATTCAGAAAAACGATAAATAGCGTGTTTATGCCTCTAAGCCTTCCTCCTGATAAAGACTGGCTCGGCCGCCGGTCTTGCGGCGAGACGCGCCTTGCGTGCTGTCCGCGAAGCGGACAATAGGAATTTCCTTAGCACGCATGGTGTGCCGAATCGTTTCTCGGCTGAAGGAGTGTTGACCTCCATTTGCAGAGAATCAATGAGAAATATAATAGATGATAATGAGAAAAATAACGCGTCATTGGCAAAATATAGCTATGAAAAAGTAAAAACATCGTTTAGAATATGCGTGATAGAAAAGGCCTTTAGAAGTTTTGTAGGTTGTGCCAGTGTCAACTGGTTTATAAAGATTATAAGCATATCTAGGAATATAAAAAATTAATGCAGCTTAGCAGCAAGAACATGTTATGCGGAAAGGAGATGTGGAAAATGTATATGCCGATCAAACGCGCGCTGGATATTGCCCTTTCACTGTTAGGGCTGTTGTTCCTCTCCCCTGTCTTTATTGCCGTCATAGCGGCAATAAAACTGGATTCGCCCGGCCCCGTCCTTTTCAAGCAGAAGCGTTTCGGTATACACAAGTCATACTTCGACATCTATAAATTCAGGACGATGAGAATAGACACGCCAAAGGATACGCCGACTCATCTGCTGTCCAATCCTGATGCCTATATCACAAAGACAGGAAAGTTTCTGCGCAAAACGAGTTTAGACGAATTACCACAGATAATAAATATACTAGTAGGGCAAATGTCCGTCATTGGCCCCGTTAACTTTAAAGCAGCCACGATTTAGAAGTTTAAAAGAATGCAAGAGCAAAAAATGACCGGAGGCGTCGACAAAGATGACAATAAAAACACCAGATAAAAAAATCCTGCTCTCCTACCCTCACATGAGCGGCGACGAGCTGGCATATATCAAAGAGGCCTTTGATTCAAACTGGATCGCGCCCCTCGGCCCGCATGTCGACGCCTTTGAAAAAGAGACCGCCGCATTCGCCGGCGTAAAAGCGGCCCTGGCCCTCTCCAGCGGCAGCGCCGCGATCCACCTTGGCCTGAGACTACTCGACGTTAAAGCAGGAGGCATCGTCTTTTGCTCCACATTGACCTTCATCGCCTCCGTCGCGCCGGCAGTCTACCAAAACGCTATCCCAGTCTTCATCGACTCCGACGAAGAGACTTGGAACATGTCGCCGGCCGCCCTTCAAAAAGCATTTGACGACGCCGTAAAAACCGGCAAAATGCCAAAATGCGTCATCGTGGCCGAACTCTACGGGCAGTCGCCTAAAATGGATGAGATTTGCGCGATCTGCGATAGATATGGTGTCCCCATACTTGAAGACGCCGCGGAGGCGCTTGGCGCGTCATACGACGGAAAGATGTGCGGTTCCTTTGGCAAAGTCGGAATATACTCATACAACGGCAACAAGATAATAACTACCTCAGGCGGCGGGATGCTCCTCTCCGACGACGAAGAATACATCCAAAAGGCCCGTTTCTGGGCGACACAGGCACGTGACAGCGCTCCATGGTACGAACATACGGAAATAGGCTACAACTACAGGATGAGCAACCTGCTCGCGGCCGTCGGACGCGGACAGATGCTCCATCTTGAAGAGCGTATCGCAAGAAGGCGTGAAATATACGCGACATACAAAAAAGAACTGTCCGGTACCCCCGGCATATCATTCATGCCCGAAGTGCCCAAATGCCACTCCATCCAATGGCTGACGGCAATTACGGTAGCCCCGTCGACGGGGAAAAACTTTATGGACATAATCAACTACATGAACCAACAAAACATAGAATGCCGTCCTGTATGGAAACCGATGCACCTCCAGCCGTACTTTGCCGGAAGCAAATACTTCACGCATGATGAAGGTGAAAATGGAAGCGTATCCGACAACCTCTTCAACGCCGGTATCTGCCTGCCCTCCGCCTCCGCGATGACCGAGGAAGAACAAGGCTGGGTAATAAAATCCCTAAAGGAGTGCCTCTCAAAATAAAATGACGAGAGACAAACCATTTCAGAGGATATTAAAAAGAATATTCGACATCAGCGGAGCTGCCATTGGGATATTGGTGTTCTCGCCAATATTGCTGTGGACGGCATACAAAATAACCAGAGAAATGGGACGCCCTGTTTTCTTCAACAGAATGAGAGCAGGAAAAGAGGGAAAGCCGTTCAAACTATATAAATTCCGGACGATGACCGACGCAAAAGACAAAAACGGAGAGCTCCTGCCAGATGCGGAAAGACTGACGCCGCTGGGACAAAAAATACGTTCGTCGAGCATAGACGAACTGCCGCAGCTCATAAACGTCTTGAAGGGAGAAATGAGCCTTGTAGGGCCGAGGTCGTTACTACTGGAATACGTGCCGTTATATAACAAAGACCAGAAACGGCGTCTTGATGTTCCGCAAGGCATAACCGGCTGGGCGCAGATAAATGGACGCAACGCAATAACGTGGGAAGAAAAATTCAAGAACGACATCTGGTACATAGACAACTGGTCGTTCCTGCTGGACATGAAGATCATCCTCATGACGATACAAAAAGTACTGAAACATGAGGGAATAAGCGCCGAAGGCGAAGCGACGATGCCAAGGTTTGAAGGATCGCCTCAGAATTAACGTAAAGGTTTGTGATATAGCATGGGTAAAGTAAAAGACATGGTCATATATGGGGCTGGCGGACTGGGGCGAGAGATTCTCTCTTTATTAAAGAGAGACTACGCTGATGTTTGGCGTGTGATTGGATTCATTGACGACTCTCAAGATATGCCTCAAGAAATAGATGGTGTACAGCTTTTTTCAAAAGATTTTCTGGACGGCAGGGATTTGGCTGTAGTGTTTGGCTTTGCTGATCCAAAATTGAAAGCAAAAGTCTTTAAGGATTTATCTGGTAAGAGGAACCTCTCTTTTCCAAACATCATTTCAAAAAATGCATATGTCACCCCTGATGTGCGCATGGAAGAAGGAGTTATCATTGCTGATTTTTGTTTTATATCGATCAACGTTTCGATAGGTAGAATAGTATTTTTCAATACGTTTACGACGGTTGGGCATGATGCAGTCATTGGCGACTTCTGTTCCATTATGCCGTCAACTAACATTTCTGGACATGTTGTCGTTGGCAGTGAAACGCTATTAGGTGCCCAGAGTTTTATTCTACAAGGGAAAAAGATTGGTAAAAGTGTATCTGTTGCTGCCGGTAGCAAAATATTTAATGATATACCAGATAATGTAGCTGTATTTGGAAATCCAGCGGCCATATTTAAAGATAATCGGATTAATAAAGGAGAGGTTTATAATGAAAGAAGATAATATCAGAATAAAAATAGCGGAAATTTCAGAAACAGCCATAGACCTTGTAAAGTCAGGTACAGAACTTACCGCGCTGGAATCTTGGGACTCCTTGGCAAATGTTACATTTGTAGCATATGCCATCAGTGAATATGGCGTAAAGCTAACCGCTGATGAAATGCTGGACGCAAAGACGGTATCGGACCTGATTCGTTTGGTTGAGAGCAAATTATCATAATGAGAGTTGTAATAGACGAGATCGGCATAAAAGCGATATCCGCCGTTGTCCCCAAACAAAAGCGTGGGTATGACGATTTGGCAAAAATCATTGGCGAAAAAAATGCCGGCAGAATATGCCAAAATACCGGTATAGATTTTGTTCGCATCAGCAAGGATGGAGAAACCGCTGCGGATTATTGTGAAGTTGCTGCAAGAATGGTTCTTACAGAAACGGCTAATATACGCGGGGTTGTGTTTGTATCACAAACTCCTGATTATATTCTGCCAGCCACCAGCTGCGTCTTACAGCATAAACTTGGCTTGCCAGCCGATGTCGTCTGTTATGATGTAAATTCCGGCTGCACCGGGTTTATAAAAGGGCTCCATCTTGCTTCGATGTTAGCGTCATCAATGGATGGTGATGTCCTGTTGCTGGTAGGCGATACGATGACCAAACATGTATCACCTAAAGACCATTCTCTATTTTTGCTGATGGGCGACGCAGGTTCCGCGGTATTGGTTTCTCCTATGAAAAAAAGCCAAATGACTTTTAATTTCAGAACACATGGTGAAGGATATAAATCACTGATGATCCCTGCTGGGGGGAATAGGCTGCTGTCTTCGGACGCCACAAGGCAAGTTGTGGAATGCGAGAAAGGAAATTGGCGCTCCCAAGAACATCTTTATATGGATGGCATGTCTATAATGCTTTTCGCTTTATCAAAAGCTACTTCTTTAATCGAGGAAGAAATCGCTGCGTTAGCTTACCCGCCGGAACTATACGTATTCCATCAAGCCAACGAGTTTATAGTGAAATCCATGGCAAAGAATTTAAAACTTGACAGCGACAAAGTAATTCTATCCGTAAAGGACTATGGAAACACTGGCCCTGCTTCAATTCCACTCGCATTATGCGACACACTGCCAAGCCATAGCCATTACACCATGAAAAATGTCCTATTGGCCGGCTTTGGGGTTGGGCTTACTTTGGCGACGCTTATAACAGATCTGTCTAATACGAAATTCCATGCGGTGCAAGAGATATGAAGCTCTCAAATAAAACATTTATCATAATGGGCGCCACCTCCGGCATTGGCAACGCATTGGCTGATAAACTTTCATGCGACGGGGCCTCTTTAGTTCTATGCGGAAGAAATGCAACCACGCTAAACCTTCTTGCAGAAAAAATCAAAACGAAAAGATATCTTGTCAACATAGATGTTACATTACCTTCCTTTGAAGAGGATTTCAGTAGGGAATTGGCCTTAGCATCGGATGCTTTAAACGTGGAAAAATTTAACGGAGGTGTCTATTGTCCTGGAATAGCACCAATCATGCCTTTAAGGGGAATAAACAAAAAAACGATAAGCGATATATTTGAGACCAACTACACTGGGGCCGTACTTTTTTCAAAGGTCCTTGCCTCTAAACGTTTCAGGGCGGATTCCTCGTCCATTATCTTAATATCCTCTGTGAGCGCACGCGCCGGAGAAAAAGGCCTTGGCATATATTGTGCGTCCAAAGCTGCTTTAGAGGCTTCTGCGAAAGCGTTCGCCAGAGAACTTGCACCCTTTGGAGTTAGGATAAACTGCGTGAGTCCTGGCTGGCTTGATACAAATATGAATAAAGAAAATATTTTGGCGGTAAATGGACTGGAAGAAAAAATGAGAGAAGCCCACCCGCTTGGTTTAGGTTCTGCCTCGGATGTTGCTTCTGCCGTAGCTTTTCTTTTATCAGACGAAGCCAAATGGATAACTGGAACTACCGTCGTTGTTGACGGTGGTTTCTTATCGTAAGAGGTTATGATTAATGCTAATATCCTACTATCTTCCTTCAAACAATCTAACCAACGACACGTTGGAAGCTCTCTACGCCGATCCCTCTTGGACGGCGTCAAAGATATACCGCAAGACTGGCATCAAGTCACGTCCTGTCGCTGGAACGGAGCTTGTCTCTGACATGGCGGTGAAGGCGGCGCAAAATCTTTTTGACGAATACAATATATCCCCGCAGGATATAGACTTCGTTCTGCTTTGCACCCAAAGCCCCGATTATTTCCTGCCGACGACGGCCTGTCTTGTACAGGAACGTCTCGGTATCCCCACAACATCCGGGGCCTTTGATTACAATCTCGGCTGCTCCGGCTACATCTATGGACTGGCGACCGCCAAAGGGCTGCTCTGCGCCGGCATCGCAAAAAATATCCTGCTCATTACCGCCGAGACATACACCAAACATATCAATCCGCTGGACAGGAGCACGAGAACAGTATTCGGAGACGCGGCAACGGCCACATATCTCACCATAGAGGATATTGACCTGATTGGGAACTTTGTACTCGGCACCGACGGTAAAGGCGCACAAAACCTTATCGTCCCAGCAGGAGGCATGGCACGGACACGAGATGACCAGACCGCTGTCGAGCATGAAGATGCCAGTGGAAACATCCGCAGCGATAACGACCTCTACATGAACGGGCCGGAAATATATGCCTTCACCTTGCGGGCGGTTCCGGGACTAGTCTCGGAGATATTAACTAAAAACAGCCTGACAATGGAGGACATTGACTACGTGATACTCCACCAGGCCAACAAACTTGTTCTCACCTCATTGAGAGACAAGCTTGAAATTGCTGAAGAAAAATTTTGCATCGATGTTGAAGAACTGGGCAACACCGTCAGCTCCACCGTCCCCATCGCGATAAAGAGGGCACTCAAAAGAGAACCGGAGAAACTTCGCCCGAGCGCAAAAATTCTCATCGCCGGATTCGGCGTCGGCTACTCCTGGGGAGGAACGGTCGTCACGCTCTGACAGACAAAAATACAACTAATAACCACAACGATACACATAAGATAAGAACACGAAGAAAGGAAGATTACACAATGACGATAGAAGAAAAAATCACACTGATAGCCGAAACACTGGATACAGATCAGGACAATATCAAACCGGATGCGGAGCTCAAGTCCATAGAAGAATGGGACTCCATGGGAGTGATATCGACGATAGCCATGCTAGACAGAAAATTCGGCAAAATCCTCAGCGCCGAACAGATAGAAGAGCTAAAGACAGTACGGGATATTCTTGACCTGATGATTTAACAATGAATAACGGCGTATTTGGACTTGAAGGACAAAAAATACTTATAACCGGCGCCTCCTCAGGCATCGGCAGAGCGACGGCTCAGTTAGCCGCCGCACAGGGAGCCATATGCATAATCAACGGGCGTGACGAGACCAGGCTGGACGAAACACTTTCAACTCTTGAGGGAGAAGGCCATATCGCGATAGCTTCTGATCTGACTTCTGAAAACTGCTCTGCGCTGGTAAAAGAAGCAGTCGCTAAAGCTGGACCATTGAACGGCTTTGTCCATTGCGCCGGAATCGAAAAGACCCGGCCATTCCGTATGACGGAGCTTTCAGATCTGCACGAAATAATGTCCATCAACCTCGACGCCTATTGGGAGATAACGAAAGAGATACTAAAAAAGAAAAACCACGAACCGCAAAAACTATCTGTAGTCGCCATATCCTCTGTCGCCGGACAATACGGCGCGGCGGGCAACACGGCATACGCGGCATCCAAAGGGGCTTTGATATCGCTAACAAAATCTCTGGCGGCGGAATATGCCGGCCAGGGAATAAGGTTCAACTGCGTGTGTCCCGGATATGTAGACACGCCAATGCTGGGTAACGTAAAGAGGCTCTACAGGACGGAACGGGATTTTGCAAACGCCATCGTGAAAAAGCACCTTCTGGAACTAGGCGAACCGGACGACGTGGCTTCAGCAGTCGTCTATCTGCTCTCCGTTGCGGCTAAATGGGTGACTGGCAGCGTTATGAATGTTGATGGCGGATATATTGTATGAGATTAACAATGATGGACAGCTACATCACATGGATATAATCATGAACATACTCTTTCTAACGATTGCCTATGATAGTGCTCGCAATATCTACTCTGACCTCATGAATGAATTCAGAAACAATGGTCATATCGTTTATGTAGTATGCCAAACAGAGTGGAGAGATAACCTTAATACATATCTGCACAACGAAAACGGCATCAACATATTGCAAGTGAAAACAGGTAACTTAACAGGTAAGGTGTCAATCATAGAAAAGGGATTAGCTACATTGTCAATTGACTACCTTTTTAAAAGAGCCATATCTACTTATATACCTGATGTTAAATTTGACCTAGTAATTTATTCTACGCCGCCGATTACTTTATATAACGTTGTCAAATACATCCGTAAGCGTGATGGTGCTGGAACATATTTACTATTAAAAGATATTTTTCCACAAAATGCGGTGGATTTAGGTCTGATAAGAGAAAATGGTTTTGTACATAACTTTTTTAGATGTAAAGAAAAAAAACTATATTGTATTTCGGACTATATCGGTTGTATGTCAGTGGCTAACAGGCAATATCTTATTGCTCATAACAGCGATATTGATTCAAATCGTATAGAAGTGAACCCAAATAGTATAAGACCATTAACTTGCAGAGAATGTGAGAAAAATCATATTATGGAGATTCGCAAAAAATATGGCATTCCTGGTAACGCTACGTTATTTATATATGGCGGAAATCTGGGATTGCCGCAAGGACTTGAGTTTTTAATAGATATTTGCAGAGAAATAAAAAATCGGGAAAATATTTTCCTTCTCATTGTAGGAGATGGAAGCAGGTATGATTTTATTTCTGCTGAATTAACTCAGATTGGTGCTGCAAACGTGAAGCTCTTTAAGAAGTTTTCTAAGGCTGAATATGACGAATTGCTGACGGTCTGTGATGTTGGTCTCATTTTTCTTAGTCCTAGGTTTACTATACCTAACTTCCCATCACGGCTGACAGCCTATATGGAGATGGGACTGCCTATCCTTGCTGCTACCGATACCATTACTGACATCAAAGATATTTTATCAGATGCAAATTGCGGTTTCTGGTCAAAAAACGGTGATTTAAATTCATTCGTAAAGAACATGGAAAAATTAGTAGAAGATAATGATTTGCGTCACCAGATGGGACAAAACGGTCGTATATACCTAGAGGAGCATTATACCGTAGATAAAAGCTATCAGATAATAATGCGCCATTTTGCAAAAATGGAGGAAACAACAAATGTTTAAAGACAAAACACTTCTAATCACAGGCGGCACCGGTTCCTTCGGCCACGCGGTACTGGATCGTTTCCTCAACACGGAGATAAAAGAGATCCGCATCTTCTCCCGTGACGAAAAGAAGCAGGACGATATGCGCACCGAGTACCGCAGCAACGAGAAGATAAAATTCTACATCGGCGACGTGCGTGACATAAACAGCATCAGAAACGCCATGCACGGCGTGGATTATGTCTTTCACGCGGCGGCCTTAAAACAGGTGCCGTCATGTGAGTTCTTCCCGCTTGAGGCCGCTAAGACGAACATTATCGGTACCGACAACGTTCTCTCCGCCGCCATCGAATATGGCGTGAAAAAGATAATCTGCCTGTCTACGGACAAGGCGGCCTATCCAATCAACGCCATGGGCACCTCAAAGGCGATGATGGAAAAGGTTGTCATCGCCAAGTCCCGCACCGTAGATCCGGCAAAGACCACCATCTGCTGCACACGCTACGGCAACGTCATGGCCTCGCGCGGCTCCGTCATCCCGCGTTTTGTCGAACAGATAAAATCCGGACTCCCTCTTACGATAACCGAACCGGCGATGACCCGTTTCATCATGAGCCTTGAAGAGGCCGTAGACCTCGTCGTGTTTGCCTTTGAGCATGCTGCCAACGGCGACATCATGGTACAAAAAGCCCCCGCCTGCACCATCGCTGTTTTGGCTCAGGCTGTAAAAGAACTCTTCAATAAAGAGGCTGAGGCAAAAATTATCGGCATCCGTCACGGGGAAAAAATGTACGAGACTCTTCTCACCAAAGAAGAATGCGCCCACGCCGAAGACATGGGCGACTTCTTCCGTGTCCCCTGCGACAAGCGTGACCTCAACTACGAAAAATACTTCAACATCGGCACGGCCAAAGAGGCGGAAATAACAGAATTCAACTCCGACAACACGGAGCTGCTTGACGTAGAGGCCGTAAAAGAAAAACTGCTCTCTTTAAAATACATCCGCGACGAATTGGCGGAATGGAGAGAGACTGGCAAAAAGGCAGTAGGTCAAACAAGATGAAGATACTCGTAACCGGGGCAAATGGCTTCATCGGCAAAAATCTAATCGCGGAACTTCATAACAAAAAGCATGAAGTCCTCTCTTATGACATTGACAGCGATGAAAAACAGCTTGAGGAATACGCCTCATGCTGTGAGTTTGTCTTCCATCTGGCAGGAGTAAACAGACCGGAAAACCAGGACGACTTTATGAGGGGCAACTACGGCTTCACCACCGTACTCCTTGAAAATCTGAAAAGACATCAAAACAGAGCCCCCATAATGCTCTCCTCCTCCATTCAGGCAGAGCTTGACAACCCTTACGGCAAAAGCAAAAAGGCGGGGGAATATCTGATCTTTGCATATGGCAGAGATAACAATGTCCCCGTCTACGTCTACCGCTTCCCCAACATATTCGGCAAATGGTGCCGTCCGAACTACAACAGCGCCATTGCCACCTTTTGCCACAACATCGCCAGGGGCCTGCCCATAAAGGTGAACGAAGCTAACCCGACACTAAGCCTCGTCTACATAGATGACCTTATCGAAGAACTGACTGGTGCTTTGGTTGGCAAAGCCCATAAAGACGAGAGTGGATATTGTTATGTGCCACAGGTGCATAACATAAAACTGTTGGATATCGCAGATCTGCTATACACATTCAAAGAGAGCCGCGGAAACCTCTCTGTACCGGACATGTCTGACCCGTTTATAAAAAAACTCTACAGCACCTACCTGAGCTATCTGCCAGAGGATCAATTTTCCTACCCCTTGAAGATGAACATTGACGATAGGGGCAGCTTTACAGAGATATTGAGGACTCAGGACCGCGGACAGATGTCAGTCAATATCACCAAACCGGGAATTACCAAAGGCAATCATTGGCACCATACAAAAAACGAAAAATTCGTCGTCGTGAGCGGCAAGGGAAAAATATCCTTCCGTAAGATCGGGAGCGGCCAAATCATCGATTACATCGTAAGCGGGGACAAGATAGAAGTGGTGGACATTCCCACGGGATACACGCATAGCATCACCAACATTGGAGAGACCGACCTCGTGACCTTCATGTGGGTCAACGAACCTTACGACCCGCAGAGACCGGACACATACTATCAGGAGGTTTAACGGGAAAAATGGGAATGACGAAAAGACTCAAACTTATGACCATCCTCGGAACGAGGCCGGAGATAATACGTCTCTCCGAAGTGATAAAAAAATGCGACAAATACTTTGACCACATCCTCGTACATACGGGGCAAAACTGGGACTACACCCTCAACCAGATATTCTTTGAGGATTTAGATCTGCGTGAGCCGAACTACTACCTTGACGCCGTAGGCAAAGACCTTGGGGGGACGATAGGCAACATCATCGCCAAGTCGTACACAATATTGAAAGAGATCAAACCTGACGCCCTCTTGATACTAGGCGACACCAACTCCGCTCTCTCAGCTATCCCGGCCAAGCGGCTGAAGATTCCCATCTTCCACATGGAGGCCGGCAACCGTTGCTTCGACGAAAACCTGCCGGAGGAGATGAACAGGCGGATAGTAGACCACATAGCCGACGTCAACCTCTGCTACAGCGAACACGCCAGACGTTACCTGAATGCCGAGGGCAGGCCCAAAGAGAGGACATTCGTCACCGGTTCGCCGATGGCGGAGGTGCTTACGGCAAACAGAGAAAAGATAGAAAAAAGCAAAATACTTGAGACGCTGGGGCTGGAGAAAAACAGATACATCCTCCTCTCGGCGCACAGGGAAGAGAATATTGACATTGAGAAGAACTTCTTCGCCCTTATGAATGCGGTAAACGCGATGGCAGAGAGATATGACATGCCGGTGATATACAGCACACACCCAAGGAGCAGGAAGTTCATAGAAGAGAGAGGCTTCAAATTCCACCCTAACGTAAGAAGCATGAAACCCTTTGGCTTCTCCGACTATAACAGCCTGCAGAAAAATGCCTTCTGCGTCGTCTCCGACAGCGGCACGCTGCCGGAAGAGGCCTCGTACTTCAAATGCTTCCCCGCCGTCTGCATAAGGACAAGTACGGAGAGACCTGAGGCGATGGACAAGGGGAATTTCATACTTGGCTCGATAACGGAAGAGAGCGTCCTACAGGCAGTTGATACAGCGGTGGAGATGCAGAGAAACGGCGACCTGGGAGCCAATGTTCCGGATTACACCGAGGAAAACGTCAGTACTAAGGTTGTGAAGATTATTCAGAGTTATACAGAAGTTGTGAATAAAGCTGTGTGGAGAAAATCATGAAAATGATTATTTAAATGCTCAAAGCGTCTTATAAATATTAATTCATAAAATAGTGATTAATGTTTGAATAATATTATAACTATTATAGAAGGAATTGTGTGTAAAACAAATGAACAGTCAAAAATTTTATTTAAATTTAATGATAATATTTATCGGAATTGCATCTTTAACTTACAATACAAGTATACATTTTTTAAGATCTATTGGATATGGGAGTGTTATTGTATTATTTTGTGCGGGGCTATTGTTGTTTATTATCAATAAAAAATTTAATAAGTTGACACAACCATCAGTTATCGTGCTTGTTTACATTATATTTTTCCTTTATTTGTTAGGAATGGCAAGAAATTTTACTTTTATTGCCATAAAAGATCTTTGTTTATTTTTAATTTCTATGATATTTTTCTTGTCATTTTTAAAAATAGATATGAGATTTTTTAACCATAAGTTATGTGCATTTATTATTGGAATCCAACTTGTAATATTATATTTTCCTTTGCTATTACATACAGGATTTAGTTCAATAGATAACGGGTACAAGTCTATTTATTCAACTACTACATTTCTAGGAATTTTTTCGTGCTTAATGTCAGAAATCGCGTTACTTTGTTGGGTGCGTTTTCAAAATAAAATTTGGATTACATACGTATTCTTTTGGGGATATTTGTGTTGGGTTAGTAAAGTGAGAACGGCGCTTGTCGCTATGACGCTTTTAATTGGATTGCTTTGTTTTAGTAAAATTGCTTATCAATTAAACTTGAGGAAAAAGTACGGATATATACTAAAATGGGTAGTTATATCAAGTATTTTTTTGTTCATATTTGTCTATCCAACCATACAAAAAACGAGTTGGTTTCCTTCGTTATCTTTGTTTGTTTACGTAACGACTGGCAAAGTGTTAATGTCAGGTCGAGATATTATTTGGAAAGATGCATTTAATCTTATACAAAATAAATGGCTATTAGGATATGGACTAGACTACTCGTATTTAGGCGAAATTTCAATCCATAATTCATATTTGAATATATTACTTCAAGGGGGCATATTGCAGTTGTCTATAATTATTATTTTTATAAACTTACTACTAAATTATATTATTAATTATAATAATGATTTTAAATTATTATGTTTGATATGTTGTCTAGTAAATCTCTTAATGTGTGTAACTGAAACAATGTTATTCGGGGGACAAATTATAATTCAAATATTAATTTGGGTAATTTGGGGTATTAGCGTTAACAAAGAGGTTGGTGCATATAAATGAGAATAAAACAAAAACGAATATTATATGAAATTCATCATGGAATTGGTGACGTAATTCAATCTCTTTCTACTTTAAGAAATATAAAAAAATGTTATCCGAATAGTATCCTAGGCGTAATTGTAGGATCAAAAGCCTGTAAAGAAATTGTTAAATTATGTGATTATGTAGATGATATATATGTTTTTTCGCTAAAATCTATGAAATTACCGGACGTATTAAGGTTCATTTATGAAAATAGAAAAAAACATTGGGATATTGGTATTGTTTCACCAATTACTAATCAGATTATTGGTCCTCTCTTTATCAAATTATTGGGTTGCCATGAGGTTGTATATATGGCCCAAAAAGGTAATTTTTTTATCCGCGGAGGTATTCACGTACCCCTATTTAATGGACATAAAATAGAACAATGCTTAAAATTATTGGAAGCGATCAATATCCCTATAATCGATAAAATTCCATTTCTTCCAATAAATTCTCAAATGATCCAATTTATCGAAAAAATGTGTATGGCATTCCACAAAGAAAAGAAAACTATCGGAATATGCGTGGGTACCAACCCCGTTATTGAGAAACGTAACGGAAAAGAAATAATCCATGATATAAAAAAATGGGAATTACAAAAGTATTTAGAGCTAATTTCAATGTTGGAAAATGATTTCAATATACTATTGCTTGGGGGAGCGAAAGAAGAAGAGGAAATCATGGATAAATTCCCTCATTTATTAGAGCAGCCCAATTGTTATATAGGAAAAACAACCATTCATGAAACAATAGCTCTTATATCACAATGTGACGCTGTCATTGGTGGTGATACTGGGATGATTCATATTGCAGATGCCCTTGGTGTGAAGACTTTTGTCATTTATGGCCCAACTGATCCTGCAAAAGTTGGACCAATCTCTGGGAATTCTACGCCAATATCATTGGGCTTAAGATGTCAGTATTGTTATGATGAGCCTAATAACTTATATAAATGTACAGATAATGTGTGTATAAAACATATAAATGTTGCAAGGGTATATGACACTGTTTATATGATTATGAAAGGCTGAGGGATCAACGAAACTAATGGCTGTTGAAATCGAGAAGAAAGACGTAGTTTGGAATTATCTAGGGACAATCGCTTCTTTGGGTAGTAATTTAGTTATGGTTCCTATATTAATGTTTTTTCTTGATAGCGATTTACTTGGCTTATGGCAAATATTTACAAGTATTGGCGCAATTGCTCTTTTGTTAGATTTTGGATTAACGCCTACACTTGCTCGAAATATTGCTTATGTATGGAGTGGTGCACAGGTTTTAATTGAATTTGGTGTACATAAAACAGAGGAACAACCTGTAAATTATGAATTACTTCTTATTGTGATTAAAGTGTGCAAATATATATATTTGATTATTGCTGTATTGTCTTTTGCCCTGCTTTCTGTTTGTGGTTCTTTGTATATAAATCACATATCGGAAGCTATTGGCGGGCAGTTATATATATTAGCTTGGGGAATATATGTTATCGCAATCTTTATGAATCTATATTATTACTATTATTCATCTATACTTATTGGAGTCGGTGGAATTGCAGAAAATAATAAAGCTAAGGTAATTGCGAGTATTGTTCAAATTGTATTGTGTACTGTTTTATTGATATTTAGAGCTAGTATTTTGGCTCCTGCACTAGCCTATCTATTATATGGAGTATTATATAGAGGACTTGCAAAGAGATATTTTTATGAATATAGCAACATAGGTGATAATCTAGAAAAAATTAATATTAAGGTTAAACTCAATGTAATAAAGAAAATTTTTTTTATAATATGGCATAACGCATGGAGAGATGGGTTGGTATCATTATCGAATTATTTAATAACCCAAGCCAATACTATCATTTGCTCCCTTTTTTTCAATTTAGAACAAACAGGTATTTATTCATTATCTCTACAATTTGTTACAGCAATAGGCTTATTATCTAGCGTGCCGTATTCTACATATCAACCTAAAATACAATCTGCGTATTTGAACAATAACATGGACACTATAAAAAAAATAATGTCAATAGTGGTCACATTATATTGTGGCTTCTTTGTTGTTGGTATGGTTGGTCTTATTTTTGTTGGGATTCCGATATTGCATATTATCAAACCAAATTATGTATTTAATACGTCAACGTTGGGCATAATGGGCATTTATATGTTTTTACAGAAGAGATATTCTCTTTACACGTCATATATTTCCAATACAAATAAAGTCCCCTATGTTAAGGCCTTTTTATTTTCAAGCATGTTAAGTGTGGTTTTATCATATATCCTTTGTGCTAAAACTTCTTTAGGAATATGGGGTATCGTGTTGGGGCAGTTAATATCTCAGTCTCTCTATAATAACTGGTACTGGCCTCATAGTGTTAAGAAACAATTAAAATTGGACACGATTCAGATGTTAAAAACAACAAACATGGAGTTACTTTATTTTATAAAGAACGTATGTTAGTTACGTGTATATCAAGTATTTCTAAAAGATTATAAATACAAAAAATAGAAATGCAATAATATTTAGGGGGATAATTTGTATGGTAAAAGACTATTTTTGTAAAAGTCTAGAAATAACAAAAAAAATCATTGAGGATGATGCTTTTTGTCTGTTGATTGATTATATTGCTAATATTTGTATAGACGCATATAGAAATGATAAGAAAATTTTAGTTTGTGGTAATGGTGGAAGCGCGTCCGATGCTCTCCACATGACAGGAGAATTAGTTGGCCGTTTTCAGAAAGAAAGAAAAGGAATTCCTGCCATTGCTTTAAATGAAAATATCGCAGTCATGACAGCGTTGGCAAATGATTATAGCTACGACCAGATTTTTCAGAAGCAGGTTGTTGCATATGGAAAAACTGGAGACATATTAATTGGAATTTCTACTAGTGGAAGTTCTGTAAACATAGTGAATGCTATTATTCAAGCAAAAAAAATGGGAATTAAGACAATTGGAATGACTGGTGAGTCTGGCGGAAAAATGAAAGGGTTATGCGATTGCCTGCTTAATGTGCCGTCTAGTGAAACTGCGCATATTCAGGAAATTCATATTTGTATTATTCACGTACTTTGTAAAATAATCGAAGAAAAATTGTTCTGATATACATGTTTTTATGAAAGAAAATGTTTTAGCGAAAGGTATCGTCAATACAGGCATTAGCTCTAGATATGGTATTTGTGGAGGATAAGATGGATATTACGTTTGAAAAAATAAAGAAAAAAAAGGTTTTAGTTATCGGAGACTTGATGTTAGATCGATATTATGAAGGAGATGTTAAGAGAATTTCTCCTGAAGCACCTATACCAGTGTTAGTACATAAAAATACTAGGGATATCTTAGGTGGTGCTGGAAATGTTGCTTTCAACCTTTTAGCAGCTGGTCAAGATGTAAGCGTGGCCTCTGTTGTTGGAAATGACGAAGCAGGGAATATCATTTGCGCTATATTTAAAGAAAAGGGAATTTCTGTAGATGGGATTCTCATGACAGAACATAGAATGTCTTCACTAAAATCTAGGTATGTTTCCGGGAACCATCAGCTCCTAAGAATGGATTCTGAACAAATAAAAGTGCTTACGGATTTTGAAACAACCTATATTGAGAAATATATTCTTACATATATCAATAAATGGGATGCAATAGTCCTTTCTGATTATTCTAAGGGTGTCGTATCGAAAAAATTATGCCAGCATGTTACTGCAATTGGCAAACGCTATAATATAAAGGTTTTTTTCGACGTAAAAGAAAACGACATTGAAAAGTACAAAGATGCTTATCTAGTTAAACCAAACAAGAAAGAACTCGAAATGCTTTATGGGCACTCTATTTTTACATGGAAAGAATTAAAAACAGCGATGAAAGAACTTAAATCCTTAATTCGTTGCAACAAACTCATGGTTACTCTTGGTTCAGATGGAATGATCATGTTAAATGAATCTGAAGAGTTTTTACATGTTAATGAAAATATTAAAAATGTTTACGATGTCGTGGGGGCCGGAGATACGGCCCTGGCTTATGTTGTTGTTAGCATGATTAACGGGTTTGATGATTATCATTCATTAGAGCTCGCAAATCGAGCCTCATCAACTAAAGTGACAAAATTTGGCACGGTTCCTGTAAGTTTAAATGAGGTGCTTGGTGTTTATAAGAAGGAAAAGAAAATAAAAATAGTAGAACCTTCATTTTTTTGTAACGATAGTTGGAGAGAAGGCAAAAAGATAGTCTTTACGAACGGTTGTTTTGATATTGTCCACGTCGGGCATTTAAGTTACTTAGAAAAAGCAAAACAACTCGGTGATATCTTGATTGTTGGTGTAAATTCAGATAATTCAATAAAAAGAATAAAAGGGAAAGATCGACCGATTAACTCTCAGTGTGATCGCCTGGAATTGCTTGCAGGGTTTGAATGTGTTGACTATGTTGTATTATTTTACGAGGATACACCATTAAACCTTATAAAAGCGATAAAACCAGATGTGCTTGTAAAAGGTGCAGATTATACAAATAAACTCATCGTAGGACAAGATGTTGTTGAGAAAAATGGAGGACAGGTGTTTCTTGTAGAGTATGTTGAAGGGAAATCTACAACTGATATTATAAAAAAGGTGCAGAATAATAATGAATAAAGCTGTTTTTTTAGATAGAGATGGTACTCTTAATGTTGATTTTGGATACGTACATAATATTAAACATTTTAAATTGCTTCCTGGCGTACTATATACTTTGAAAGAACTTAAACAAAGGGGATATTTATTGATTATCATTACCAACCAATCTGGCATCGAGAGAGGTTACTACACAGAAAGACAGTATATTGAATTTGAAAACGAAATTTACTCGTTTTTTGAGGATAGAGGTGTAACAATAGATGACATTTTTCATTGTCCGCACTATATAACTATTTGCAATTGTAGAAAACCAAAAGTTGAACTTTTTTATAAGGCTAGAGAAAAATATGATATTGATTTTATGGTTTCTTATGCGGTTGGGGACAGAAAACGAGATTTATCTATCTGTAATATTGAGCCCGTGAAAGGGATATTGATTACAAATGCCAAAGATGACTGTTACGTAACTGTAACTACTTTTCCTGAAATATTAAATTATATACAATGACCAGGGCAAACGCATCAACATTCAGAGATTAACTTGATCATATAATCATTAGGCCGATTGAAAAATCAACAGCCCCCAGTGGAGTAGAAGAAAGAAATAGCTCAAAGGAAGAAAATCCTGCATAAT
>OGYB01000458.1_pt1 | contig 27277 bp, 26 predicted proteins | sample 1576421 | NCBI WGS metagenome assembly OGYB01 (sample SAMEA3541577, study PRJEB24748) | human gut metagenome | biome: human gut; feature: human-associated habitat; material: faeces | place: China | collected 2012
GATAAAAATTCTGGCCGTTATATTCCGTACCCACGCGGCAAGTGCTTTCTTCCGGATGCCTGTAAGCGAACTCTGCAATCGGAAAGTTTCGGCCGATGAAGCGGGCGACCGCGAATTGCAGGAACTGGAAGACCGTATATTATATGAAGCAGACGACCTGAATTGTATCCGCCTGATCGAACGTTTCCTCTTATCCCGCCTGAACCCGCCGAAAGAACATAACCTGGAGCGGATGTTCTCCGCCATACATACCATCAACCGGAGTAAAGGGGAAGTCCGTATTTCCGATCTGGCTTCTTCCGTCTTTCTGAGTACCAAGCAGTTTCAGCGTGTGTTTACCGGACATGTGGGGATCAGTCCGAAAGAGTTTCTGCGGATTGTCCGTTTCCAGCATGCTTTATATGTGTTGCAATCCAACCCCGGCATGAGCTTCTCCCAACTGGCGTATGAATGTGGGTTTTATGACCAATCCCACCTGATCAATGAGTTTAAAGTCTTTTCCGGTTATACGCCGAAAGAGTATCTGGCTGCTTGTGCTCCCCATTCCGATTATTTTTCACAGGAGGATGAAGGGGGATAATCCGGAAAAACTTCTATATTTGCAGGCGTAATAATTAATCCAAGTGTTCAACTTATGAAGTGGCAACTCTGTATATAGCGTCGTTTTCCCTCATATAAGGCAAAGGTTCTCTTTGTCTGTTATTCGCTATCCTATTTATACAGGGTGCAAAATCTTATATTTTTATTAATTGCCGTGCTGCATTCTCCCCGGGAGGATGTACACTGACGCATATATACTAAGTTGAATTATGAATTTTACATACAAACAAATATGGCTCATCAACTTTCCTGTGATGATGAGCATTCTCATAGAACAGTTGATCAATATTACGGATGCTATCTTTCTGGGGCATTATGGGGAGGTGGAACTTGGAGCTTCCGCCCTGGCCGGAATGTATTATCTGGCTATTTATATGCTGGGGTTTGGTTTTAGCCTGGGGCTGCAAGTGATGGTAGGCCGCAGGAATGGCGAAAGGAATTATCATGAGACGGGTAAAGTATTCTTTCAGGGATTGTTCTTTCTTCTTGTACTGGCCGGGTCTATGTTTCTTCTGTCCTGGTTCTTTTCTCCGAAACTGTTATCCCGGCTGATTACTTCGGAAGAAGTCTTTAAGGCCGTTCTAAAATATCTTGACTGGCGTATCTTCGGCCTGTTGTTCACATTCCCGGCTTTGGCTTTCCGTGCATTCTTTGTCGGCATCACAAAGACCAGGATACTGACGACCGGCGCGATCGTTATGGTGACGACTAACGTTCTGTTGAATTATCTGTTGATATTCGGGAACCTGGGATTTCCCCGGTTGGGGATATCGGGCGCTGCACTGGCTTCTACAATCTCCGAACTTTCCTTCCTGGTCGTTTTAGTTGTTTATGTTTACCGTAAAGTAGATAGGCGTCATTACGGGTTGAAACCTGTCTGCGAATTGCCTTTGTTGATCCGCCTGCTTCGTCTTTCGATATGGAGCATGATGCATTCCTTTACGGGGGTGGCACCCTGGTTCTTATTCTTTGTGATGATAGAACACCTGGGAGAAGCGCAACTGGCCATTGCCAATATAGTGCGTAGCATCTCGACCGTCTTTTTTGTCATAGTATGTTCTTTCTCTACGACAACCGGATCGCTGGTCAGCAATCTGATCGGAGCGGGAGAATATAAGAAGATCATGCCTTTATGCCGGAAAATGATGGGGCTGAGTTTCCTGCTGGGTATTCCGTTGATTATGCTTACGCTCTTTTTCTCGGATGAGGTGATAGGTATCTATACAAGAAATCAGGAATTGATACGGGATGCGTTCGGGCCTTTCGTGGTGATGCTGTCTAATTATTTCCTGTCTGTCCCGGCGCATATCTATTGTAATGCCGTGACGGGAACGGGTAGGACACGTACCGCTTTTGTGTTCGAGTTGATAACGATTGTTCTTTACCTGCTTTATCTGTTCCTGATAGTGGTTCCGTTTGACGCACCTCTTGTAATCTATTGGACAGCAGAACTTTTGTATGTTTTTGTCCTCTTTGTACTGTCTTATTGGTATATGAAGGTGAGGTACTTTAAAAGATACCTCCCCTTAGTCTAAACAATTCATTCTCTGTATGGTTTTAATAAAAGAATAATTAAAGATAAAGACTTATGGAATGTCGGATAGAAAAAGATACGATGGGAAATGTTAAAGTCCCTGTCCACGCATATTATGGTGCTCAAACACAACGTAGTATTGATAATTTCAGGATTGCACAGGATATCAGCCGGATGCCGAAGGAAATTATACAGGCATTCGCTTACCTGAAAATGGGAGCCGCTCTGACGAATAAAGATGCGGGCGTCTTATCTCCGGAGAAATGCGACCTGATCGTACGTGTCTGTGATGAAATACTCGACGGAAAACTGGAGGATTCTTTTCCGCTGGTTGTTTGGCAGACCGGTAGCGGCACGCAGACAAATATGAATGTAAATGAAGTGATTGCCTATCGGGCACATGTGCTGAATGGGGGTAAACTCACGGATGAGGTAAAGATATTATCTCCGAACGATGATGTGAATAAATCGCAATCATCTAACGATACTTTCCCCTCTGCCATGCATATTGCCGCTTATAAAATGCTGAGGGAAAATACCATTCCGGCTCTGGAATTGTTGCACCGGACATTGGTGATGAAAAGCCGTGAGTTCATGCCGATCGTAAAAATAGGGCGTACGCATTTTATGGATGCTACGCCGCTTACACTCGGTCAGGAATTCAGTGGTTATGCCGCCCAGTTGGAATATGGTATCCATGCCCTGAAAAGTACTTTGCCGCATCTGGCGGAACTGGCTTTGGGTGGTACGGCTGTCGGTACGGGCATCAATACTCCTGAGAATTTTGCGGAGAACGTAGCCCGTAAAATCTCCCAACTGACCGGATTGCCGTTTGTTACGGCTCCTAATAAATTCGAGGCATTGGCTACCCATGATGCAATCGTGTCGACTCATGGTGCGTTGAAAGGTATTGCCGTCAGCCTGATGAAGATTGCGAACGATATCCGTATGCTGGGCTCCGGCCCCCGGGCAGGAATAGGGGAGATCCATCTGCCGGAGAATGAACCGGGTTCTTCCATCATGCCGGGCAAAGTGAATCCTACCCAGTGTGAAGCACTGACAATGATTGCGGCACAGGTGATGGGGAATGATGTCGCGATTTCGGTTGGTGGGGCAAACGGGCATTTTGAGCTGAATGTATTCAAGCCGATGATCATTACTGATTTTCTCCATAGTGCCCGGTTGATCGGTGATGGTTGCAGAAGTTTTACCGATAATTGCGTAATAGGTATCGAGCCGGTAAAGGAAAATATAAAGAAGCACCTGGATGATTCACTGATGCTGGTTACGGCTCTTAATCCGAAGATCGGTTACTATAAAGCCGCTTCCATTGCGCAGAAAGCATTCAGGGAAAACAAAACCTTGAGACAGGCGGCAGTCGAGTCGGGTTATATTACTGCGGAAGAGTTTGATAAATGGGTTGATCCGTTGAAAATGGTAGGTAAGATTTAACGGGAATAGATATTAAATATTGACAATTAATTCATTGGATGCAGCTTTTTCAAATTGTGTAAAAGCTGCATCTTTATTTATAAAGCATTGCTTGGATATATGTCTCTGATCTTACTAATTAAAATTTAATGCAGGTCTATAATTTGTAAGCCTGTACCAGAATGGTGAATATGTAAACATTAACGGCGAAAATGTAAATCATAAAACTAAAAAAAGGTTATACATTTGTTTTTACATAATGAGAACGATACTTTTTTGCATGAATGAAAGACCAGACCCGTAATGATATTCTTAATGGATATATATGAGAAAAACACTAATGTCGGATTTTTTAAAATAGGGGGTGTAATGAAAAAGATGCTTTATTTGGAAGAGCATATATCTTGCAGTGAATATTCTCCGAATATTTTAGTTGGGTTTAAACATCGGATATTGAATGAGGAAAGCTTTCTGAAAGAACAGGACAAGGATTATCACCATTTGATTTTTTTTCTTGAAGGAGATGCGATCTTTTCTTGTAATGAACTGAGAAATAAATTTATCAGGGCTAATGAGTTTATCTTGATACCTAAATCCTCCGATTTTTCTTGCAGGATATTGTCGACGTCGAGTGTGGTTATATTTACATTCGATCGTTTTCAAGGGGCATGTAATAAACTGGAACTTCAATCGCTGGCTCCTTTATCCAGTAAGATACAATATGACTTTGAACCTACTGCAATATATCCTCCTTTAAAGACTTTTTTGAATACGATGATCGAATATATGGAATGCCGGATGAATTGTAAGCATTTGCATGAAATTAAATCGATGGAGCTTTTTCTGCTATTTCGCGGTTTCTATACGAAAGAGGAGTTGGCTTACCTCTTTCACCCGATCATAGGTAAGTCGCTGGACTTCCGTTCGCTTATGTTTGAAAATTATCTGAAAGTGGATCATGTGGACGATCTGGCAAAGATAGCAGGGATGGGACGCACGAATTTTAATAACAAGTTTCGCGAAGAGTTTGGTATCTCTCCCCACCAGTGGCTGTTGAAACAGAAAGCTAAACATGTCCGTTTCAAACTGGCAGAACCGGGCAATACCCTAAGTGATATAATGAGGCTTTACAAGTTTAATTCAGCTACCCATTTTACACGGTTCTGTAAACAACAGTTCGGTTGTACTCCGTCCGAATTACTTCGCCAGCTTAAGGCTGAAAAATAATCTTTTAGCTATAAGCCGGAAGGTTTTGAACAAAAACGCTATCTTTATACTTATATAAAGAGTAAAAGCTGTATGGAAGAAAGTAAGGCATCATCACCCGGAATGTGGAAGCGTTTATCTTCATTGGTAAACTGGCTTTGGAAGAAGGATGTAAAGGACGTCAATGTCTATTTTATTTCCGGGATGTGCTATAATTGTAAAGTGTTTAATAAGCTGCGGCTCCCCAAAGGATTTAAGAAAGTATATATTGAATGGTATATTCCCCGGCCCGACGAGTCGTTGTCCGAGTATGCCCGTACTATGGCGAAGGTGATCGATACGACTTCCCCTTTTATCCTGATCGGGTATTCTTTTGGGGCAGTGATCATGCAGGAGATGACCCTTTTCCTGAAACCGGAGAAATGTGTTATTATCTCATCTTTCAAAAGTAAAAGGGAAATCCCGATTCTCTTTCAGGCCGTGCGCAAAGTGAACCTGATGGAATTTATGCCTAAGAGGCTCTTTTCTTCCACCGATTTTATAACCAATGCTTTTAACCGGCTGGTATATAATGCCTCCAACTCCGACCTGGCTGAGTATATGACTGTTACCGATCCTGTCTATATAAAATGGGCACTCGAACAGATCACCGACTGGGTACCGGATAATAAAAGCGAACACCTCTACCACATCCACGGTACTGCCGATCAGATATTTCCTTATGACCGGCTTGAAAACGTATTCCCCGTTGAGGGAGGGGATCATCTGATGGTGGTGAAGAAAGCAGATACTGTCAGCTCTATCCTGGACATTATCTTACTAAAGAAGGAGGAGTAAACATTCTTCCTGTCGATCCGGTTATTGTAGGATAAATCTTTAAAATGAAATCATTATGGCAAGAATGAACAGTGGATCAAGCGACAAACTGACGACAGAAGAACGTAAAGAACTTCCTTCATCCGACTTCGGTCTCCCGGGGACACGTGAGTTTCCGATGCCTGATGCAGCCCATGTCCGGGCGGCTGAGGCTTATTTCAGATATGCACCGGAGGATAAGAAGCCGTTGCTGGCTTACCGTATTTTGCAAAAAGCGGCAGAGTTCGGAGTCGATGTGCAAAGTCCTGTTATATTTGAATGGGCGGAAAAACATGAGGGCTGAACAAAAAATACCCGGGCTCCGATAGAAGTCCGGGTATTCCTTAACCACATAGTAACCTTTTGAGTTATACTTATTTTATTTCTTCTCCTTTGTCATTGAAAGTAACTGTACTTTCTGTTCCTTCAGCCGTAGCGATGACTAACTTATAAGTTTTTGCTCCATCCTTTTCTGCCACAGAAGCTTCTTTGATTGTCTGTCCTTCGTATGCTTTTTCAACTGCACTTTTCACCGCATCGGGAACGGCTGAAACTTCAATCTTTGCATATTCATCCTGGGTTGCCTGGCAGCAAGCTACTGAATCAACACTTGTTTCTGCTGCGATAGCACTCATACAACCAACTCCCATAATCATTGCCATTACTACTAATACCTTTTTCATGACTTTAAATTTTTAATTAAACAATCTTTGATTACTTATTTACGCTTAATGTAATTCAATTGGTGTGCCAAAATAGTCTGTATCTGCTTATGTTGTTGTAAATCAGTGTGTATTTCTGATTTATTCGATTACTCTGATTGTAGAATGGGAATGTGGAATTGGGGAAATCTGGTGAATATTTCCTCAATGGAACAGGTAAAATATCAATTTGACAAACTGTTATTTTATCTGATCGTTCTTTGGCCTGTAGGGATGTCTTTACTGGCTGCTCCGTCTATATGCGCTTCCCGAAGAGATAAGGTTTGACAGATTGTTGAATAAACGACCAATCTCTGTCCGTTCTGCCCGGTTTTTCCGGGATCATTCGAATGTTTTTGGGAGTTGTGTTATAAATATGTATTGAAAATTTATATTTAGTCACACCGAAATAGATCGTTTTTTTATTCCTGTCAGGATAAAAAGAGCTGTCTTATCTACTATTTTTATCTGCTGATACTCCTGTTTGAGCTTCTTTTCTCCTCGGTTAAAAAAACATCCGGATGAATTTGAAATTTCATCCGCATAGTTGGAGTAAAACATCTGCATGTTTTACTCCAACCGACCGGAAGAATTAAAAAATCAACCGGATGATTTTCCCTTTCTTCCCTGAAAACCTTCCGAAAACCTCTTTATTTAGCCTGCAAGCAACCAATATCCCGATTTGTCTGTTAGTAAAAAAACTGAAATCCTGACATTTGGAGAGTAAAAACACTAAAAAGAAAAAAGAATGAAAAATCAGGAAAAGAAAGAAGTAATGTTGCTGGATGATTATTTCGAGCAACAGATCGGACAATTGAAAGCGAATGAGAACTGTTTTACGGCAGCCAACTACCGGAATACCTTGCAGTCGGTCCACCGTTTTGTGGGACAGCGATCCGGTCGTTTCTGTCTGGGGGAAGTCACAAGCGGCTGGGTGTCCGATTATGTCTGCTATATGCAGGATACCGACAAGCTTTCTCCCGGCAGTGCTGATTGCTATCTCCGTACCTTGCGGGCAGTCTATAATAAGGCATTGAAACAATACCGGATCGAGGAGCCGGAGGTATATCCGTTCAAAGCCGTGACGATCGTTGTGCCGCCCACAATGAAAAGAGCCCTGACGAAAGAGGAGGTTTGCCAGCTGCGGGATACAAAACTGGCCGGAGAGAAAGCCCGTGCCCGCGATCTGTTTATGTTTCTGTTCTATGCCCGTGGAATGTGTTTCGTGGATGTATTCAATTTACAGGCAAGTGACTTGTATGGCGGGTATATCAATTATAACCGTAGTAAAACGGATATGCCGCTGCGTGTGAAGATTATCCCGGAACTACTGGAGTTGATCGACCGTTATGCAGAGAAAGACAGTCCGTATGTTTTCCCTTTCCTTCGCCGTAACCGCTACCACGGCGAAAAGGAAGTGTCCGAACAGAGTTCCCTGCGTCAAATTAACCGTAATCTTCGTAAACTGGGTGAGGAACTGGAGTTTGCCATTCCCTTGACAACCTACGTGGCCCGCCATACTTGGGCAACGCTGGTGGAAGCTTGCGGAACGGCTACGGCGATTATCAGCCAGGGATTGGGGCATAGCTCAGAACGGGTAACAAAAACTTATATGAAAGGGATGCCTTCGCATGTGATTGACGAGACAAATGAAGAAATGTTAAACTCGTTTATTCGCGAAAAATCAACGAAAGGGAAAGGTAAAAATAAAAAATGTCTTATTCCTTGTAAGAATAGGACAACTAATACTAGTGTTAATAATACGCCCTGAAAAACAGTGGCTATCTGTCTGCAAATGTACGGGTTATTCTACAATAAACAAGGGAAATGTAAAAAAATAAAAAATAGTTTATAATCTAACCGGGATGAAAACGCCTCTCCAATCGGTCTATTCTCTCCAATAACTCATCTTTAAATTGCTGTAATACAGTAAGTAAGTTTTCTTCTGTCGGAGTTGTCCTATTCTTACAAGGAATCAGACATCTTGTATAGGGGAATGAGAATGAAAAGATCGGAAGAAAGAAAAGAACTCCAGTTACGAGCCACGTTTTTAGTCTTGTTGCTGCTATTGTTGCCATACGGTTCGTACGGTCAACAGATAGGGATAGGGACGAATGTGTCGTGGTGGCTGACTTCTACACCGAATGCGGAAGTGGAAATCGCTTTGTCTAAAAAGTTGACCCTGAATATATCGGGTAGTTATAATGCCTGGACTTTCTTTCCGGATGAAATGACGCTGCGTCATTATTTGGTACAGCCTGAACTTCGCTACTGGATGTGTAAAAGTTTCGAAGGGCATTTCTTCGGTGTACACGGACATTACGGTCATTATAATATCGGTCAGGTACCGTTTATCCCGGGATTAAAGGAATATACCTACCGGGGAGAGTTGTACGGGGGAGGTCTCTCGTATGGCTATCACTTTGCTATTGGCGGACGGTGGGGGTTGGAGCTGTCGCTGGGAGTAGGGTATGCTTACTTGGAATACAATAAGTATGTATGTACGGAATGTGCGGAACTGGTAGGGCGGTATAAACGGCATTTTGTGGGGCCGACACGGTTGGGAGTGACATTTATTTATTTGATACGCTGAGAGATGGAAAAGCAGTTTTATACGTGGGGATATGACACACCCCCTGCCCCCTCTCGAGAGGGGAAGGGTTACTTTCGGACACTATTATCCGGTGTCGGTCAGGTAGTTAGTGGCGGGAGTATCTCCCTCCCCTCTGGAGAGGGGGCAGGGGGTGTGTTATCTTTCCTCTTTCTCACCGCTCTCTTCCTTTTCACTCAGCCAGTCTTTTCCCAGACCGGGAACATTCTTTTCACTCCTGAGAGCCTGACTGTCCTCGACGACAGCGTTCGTATCAGAATGACGATAACCGTCCGAAATATCGAACTCCCCACGGAGCGTTCCCTGAGTCTGACTCCTTCGCTTCGCAAAGGCAGTAAACAGGTACCCCTTCCCCCGGTTGTCCTCTCCGGCCGTCAGCGTTCCCGTTTCGACCGGCGCGAAGAACTGATCGCCCCGTCCGCTTGTAAAGAAGAACCATACATCCGTCTTGTCGATATAAAAGAAAACAAGACGTATACTATACATTATTATGTAAGTCTCCCTTACGCCGGCTGGATGTGCCACGCTGCTCTCTGCTTGAAACAGGCTGGCAAGGACTGTTGCGAAGAAACCCTGCTTTCCGAAACCATCCTTACCAAAGATATTCAACTTCCTGACCCTTGCACTGGGCTGAAAGAGAAAGGAGGCGAGCCTTGAGATTACTGAATCTTTTCTTCCCGATATTACTGGCGCTTACGGGCTGCAATATCGACGGCGAACTGGCCGAATGTCCGTACAATGTCCGTCTGGAATATTGGTATACTTCCGATGGTTACGACAACCTGCTTCCAAGTTATGTCTACACTCTCCACGAATATTTATTCGACAGTGAAGGGATTCTGCGTGAAAGGGCTTTACGTGCAGTCAAATCGGGTATATACACCAAAATGAGTTTGCAACCGGGCGATTATACGCTGGTCACCTGGGGAAACAGGGATACGGTCAGCCTGGCTGCTCCGCTTCAAATCGGGAAGACTAAACTCTCGGAGATACAACTTTACACGGAGAAGGAGGGAAATACGGAACCTCTCTATTATAGTTGTCATGCTTTTACTGTCGGCAAAGTGGGGGTAACCCGGGAACGCGTCGATCTCTTGCACTGCCACCTGAAACTGGGCGTAACTGTGCGTTGGGAAGCAACTCCGCCACCGAATACGGGTGATTTCCGTATGACGCTTTCGGGTATTTGCCCCGCCTACCTTTTTACTCCGGAATATACCCTGAATAGTCTGGCAGGAAAGGTGATCAATATCCCACACCGCCCCCAACCACCGGCCTATACTACCCGCCAGACGGAAAGTAAAATGAATATCTCTCGCGAAGTGGAAGGTACTTTTTATACCTACCGCCTGCATAATCAGGATCATCCGGTGTTTTGTCTTTGGTCGGGCAATACGGCGCTTATGCGTGAAATCGACCTGTATCGCTATTTCCGCACGATGCAGATCGATCTGGACAGGAACTACCGGCAGGAGTTCAACCTGCTGATGGTGGTGGATGCGGATGGCAACGTGAAGGTCTCGTCGTTGTTGACCGGCGACTGGGCGGAAGGCGGAACGATCGGTACAGGCGATAGCTGATAGGGAAAATAAACGCAGCCGCAAGACTGCATAGTATAAACAACATAAATTTTAGAGTATGAAAAAGGGTTATTATTGGATGGCACTGTCCGGTTTGCTGATGGCTTCCTGCACGGAAGAGACAGAGCCGGTCGGTCCGGATGTGTCCGGCGGTACGCCGGCAGGCCGCGAAATTTCATTTGTCTTTCCGGGTACGGCCCGTGGAGAGGTTCCTTACACGAAAGCGATCGCCAGTGAGGCGGAAAACGGATTGCAGACGTTGGACATCTATGTTTTTACAGAAGATACGCTGAGTGCAAAGACACCGAAACCGATGTTGCTGGAAGAAATCTACCGTAGCGACGGGACAGGGACAGAAGAGAAAAGTTTTGCCCTGGGAACTTCGGCGGATGCTAAAACGGCCAAGATCTCGGTCAGCCCGGGAGAGAACAAATCCTTCTACTTTGTGGCGAACAGTCGTGGCGAACGTTCGCTGGATGGTGTGGAACTAAATGTAACGGATACCACGGCATTCCGTAAACTGATGACCAACAAACAGGAAGGTTTGCTGGCCTGCCCGCTCCTGATGAGCGCGGTGTGCGACACAACGATGTCGACTGTGAAAGGTAACATCAAGGTCAGCCTGACGCGTCGCGTAGCACGTTTCGATATCTCGAACGACGCCTTGGCAACGAAGTTCGTTATCCAGAAGATCGGTCTGGAGAATGTGCCGCAGTGGGGCCCTATATTTCCGGGTACAGGCTACGCGACGGAGCGTCTGGCCAAATTGCCGGTAATCGATTTCAGTAGCCTGGAGAACTCGAATGCGGGAGAAACGTACAGTGTGTTCTACCTGTATCCGCTCTCGGAAGCCGAAATGACGAAAAGCGGTGTAAAGCTGACGATGATCGGCCAGAATACCGACGGGGTAGCACAGATCGTAGATGTCCCGATACAGAATTATGAAACGAAGAAACCGATCGCAATAACGCCGAACAACCGCTATAAGGTAGTTGTGGAGGAACGCGGACTGGGAACCTTGACGGCAACCCTGACAGTGCTAGACTGGGAACCGGGCGATACGCTGGATGTACAGCCTGATCTGGGAACGATTGCTTTGAGGTATGATGAACCGGTAGAAGGAGTATCTTTTACCAATAACACCCTGACGGTAGGTTCGGCAAAGATAGAAGAGGCAGGTGCTATCCGTATCGATGTGGAATGCGGCAGTGAATGGGAACTGGTGCCGGATGGTAATAACTGGATTACGGCAATAATAAAAAATACAAAGGATGCTGCCGGAGGAGATGCTGCCGGTGACAATGTCGATTATATAGCGATAACGACAACTGCCAATCCGGGTAGTAGTCCGCGCGAAGGAACCGTTATCGTCCAGAATAAGATCCGTCCGTCTGTCCGCCAGCCGCTGGTGATCCGTCAGTCAGGTGCAACGAAGTATATCGATGTGACAGCCGATCTAAAATGGGAGGCAGGCGTTTCATTCGGTAGTAATCAATTGAATTTGCCAGGATTGTTATCGAATGCGACAACTGCTGACGATAAATTTACTGTCACTTTGAAAGTGGCGGCCTCAGCGGCATGGAAAATGACAAGTGGTGGAACATTGGGTGATGAAAACTGGGCTACGGTTACAGCCGATACCGATAATAATACATTAATTGTTGTTGCTGCTCAGAATAAGACGAAAGATAATATTCGTGATGTTGAGATTACATTACAATTAACCGATGACGCTACCATCACCCAGACAGTTAAGATTCATCAGTCTGCTCCTGATTTCGGAACAATCAGACTGAGTTGTAAGGATATGGGAGAAAATGGCAGTGTTACTGTACCGGCAACAGGTTTTGCAAATGATGCGGATCATGTAGGAGGTAAGAGTAAAATATCCGTTGCGGCAAATACGGAATGGGAATATCAAATACGCTACGATGGTGATCCGGATAATCCGGATGCGGAAATTGTTAGCGGTTGGTTAACTGTGGATGATAAAACAATTATTAATGGGACTCAAAACGGTTCTGTTTCTGTGAAAGCCAGTGAAAACGAAACTAGCGCAAAACGTGCAGCAACGGTCATTATCGTGAATATGGTCGATAATTATGTATCGTCGTCCATTCAGTTTACACAGGAGGGGGCAGCACCGGCTGGCGAATAATTAAGAAGTCAAACAAATAAAAGAAAACAAAGATGAAACATAGCATAATGCTTTTCTCGTTATTGTTGTCGGGCATACTGGCATCGTGCAACGACGAGGTAGAGGTAAAAAACAATCCGGACCATCTGGAACCGGGTTACGGCCTGTTGTCGCTGACGATGGACCTGACGAAAACAGGCACGAAGGCCGCTGGTGATGCCGTAGCAGAAGAGATAGCCTTGCCGGCAGAGAAAGAGATTAAGGATGTGGCCTTTTTTGTTCATACGGAAGCAGACGAACAGGGTGACGGTAGTTTCGGTCGCTATTTCAGTGGAGAGGATGAAGGTTCGGCAAGTAAGCTGAATGAAGAGCTGACGGCGATACCTGATGTTACGGGTCTGTATAAGGTTTCCGTTCTTCATCGCAGTGACGGCTGGAAAAATCCGGAAGTGGTGGTGATAGCCAATTATAAGGAGAATGGTCTGGAAGACGGTTTGAAAGCGATAACGAACTGGGACGAGCTGCAGGCGTTTACCACCTCTGCCACGCAGGCAGCAAATGCAAAGTGTCCGTTGTTGATGTGTGCCCAGCAAACGATCAAGTCGTGGGAGTCTACCCCGGTCGTGAGCGGTGGCGGTTCGGTTGTAGAGACATTGAAAATGAAACGGATGGTTTCGCGTATCGACGTACGCAACTATGCGTATAACCCGGCGGAAACGGAAAAGAATTTTGTACTGACGGCTGCCCGCCTGGTTCGTCCGATGATTGCGGTTCCTTTGGTTGAAGGCTCCAAGACTCTTCCGGTTTCGTCGTCTTCTACTTTTCCCTTTGGTGGAGCAGTAGAAGAGTTTGATGTGGAAGGAACGACTTTTCAGAAAGTGGATTGCATTTACACATATGAGAATACGAATGACAAAGAGGCTTCTGCCACTGCTATCCAACTGGAAGGAACCCTGGGTGGGGTTCCGGTAACTAAAATCGTCGATTTTAAGAAACTGGATATAGCCGGCACTCCGATCCCGCTGGCGCGAAACCATCGTTACCTGATCAACATCAACCCGGCTCCCGACAAGACGGATGTCAATTTCGATATCGAAGTGGCCGATTGGAGTGAGGGAGAAGAAATCCGCGTGAAGCCGTCTTTCCCGAAAGCAGAGTTGAAGATAACAGATGCCTCAGCGTTGGCAGGGGCCGGTATGGCCTGGGATGCAACAAAGAAGGTTATCGATATAACCGATGCTACAAAAACGGCAACCTTCCAATTTACAACAACCGGAAATACCACGACAGAGCCGGAAGTAAAAATCCTGTATGATAAAACCGGAACTTCTGTGGGATGGACTACCAATGAATCGATAAATGCTGCTGTTACATCCGAGTCATCGATTGCCGCAGAAAAAGCGGAAGTGGTAACCACTTATACGGTGACAGTACCTAATCAGGCAATGATCAAAGTCCCGGTCGACATCGTCTTGAATATCCATAATGCCAACAACAAGGGGGTAGGTGATACGATTATTATTCGTAGTGTTCCGAACTATGCCAATACAACCATCAAGCCGGTTTTGATGAATGACGGACGGTATTGGGCGCCAGTGAATGCGGGGGCAACAAAATTACCGGAAAGCGTTCCTGCATCGGGAGATATAACTGAAACCTGCGGGCAACTCTTTCAATGGGGACGAAAAGCAGGATTTAATTTAACAGGTGGTGGTTTGGTTTTAGAAACATCTACCAAGCCAGGTAAGAGTGATATCGCAGGAATGGAAGAAAATGACACTTGGAAGGGTAAATTTTTAGCTGTAAAAGGTAATGCTTGGTTTGATACTTCTAAAGATGGTGATTGGTATAAAAAACTCTGGAATAGCAGAACTGAAGCTTCTCCTGAGAAAACAACACAAGATCCATGTCCTGAGGGATGGCGCGTTCCGACAAAGGCGGAAATGGAGAGCTTGACTTCTAATGGAGGCGATATTGATAAAGACATATATAAAATTCCGGCGAAAAATCAGAATGAAGCATTGATTATTCCCTTATGTGGTAATATAACATATTCTGGTGGTTTTGTTAATAGAGCTAAAAGAGCTTTTATTTTAACGTCTATGATTTCTGACTCCAGAACCTCTTATATATATCAGATTGAAACACCAGTACCTGGCATTGTATCAAGTTGGGTCGCATGTGGTTTCACAGTTCGCTGTATCCAGAATGACGGTACTGAACCTACTCCAACGAATTAATTATGAACAAGCAGGAATTTGCTACCAGCATATCCGAAAAGATGAATATCCCGCAGTCGGAAGCCTTGCGCTTTATCCGTGCGATGCAGGAAACCGTTTCCGAGGAACTGGGCAGGGAGGGTACATTAACTTTGCAAGGTTTTGGAGCTTTCGCTCCCTGGAAACAGGCAGAACGTGCAGGCCGTAATCCTAAAACGGGAGTGCCTTGCCTGATCCCGCCCCGCGTCAGCGTAAAGTTCAAACCCGGCAAGCTTTTGCTGGATTATCTGAACCGAACGGAATGATATGAAAACGTCTGATATTGCAGGTTGTGTCCTGTAATGACAGAAAGAGAAACCGGCTGTCCTTTCCCTCTCCATGCTAAGGAGAGGCGGACAGCCGGTTTTGTGCTTCGGGACTGGCTGGACGTGGTATCGAAAAACTAACTTTTTCGGTACCACATATCATGAAAAAGCTATTAAAAGAATTGCAGTTGCAGTTTGGCAACGCGCCTACCGTTCCCGGCTTTGAAGCCAAGTTATCAACCTTCGAAAAACCAGTCCGCGAGGAATACCGCCTCAAACTCTGCCGCCTGGCCTTCGGTTATTACGACTCCCTTCCCAGCCCGTTCCGCAAGTTTGTAGACAAATACCTGAAGCATGACCGCGAGCTATACGTCGATTTCCTGCTCCACCACACCCCTTTAGGCAAGTTACGCTATACGCTCCACAATCCTGACCTGTTTACCCTTATGTTCTGCGTCCTTGAAAAAGCCGGAAACCAGGGCCGCCCCAAATACCACCAGATGGCCTCAGGCCTCTTACTTGCCTTTCACTATCCCTACAAACTGGAAACCCTCGATAATTATCTTTGCCACATACGCCCTGATGCCGACGATCTGCGAGAATTGTTATTTTTGATGGGAAAAATTAAGGTGAAGGGTGATAAATGATACTTACCTAAACATACTTCGGTAAAATTGAGTTTTACAGGAAACATACTTCGGTAGTTACTCCCACACAAATCCCGTCCCGTTGACTCAAATAAAGGTGTTAGCGGGACGGTTTGTTTTAAAATTGAGGTGAATAGTAATTAGTTTCTTAAAAACTTATAATAAAGTTCCAATAGTCTTCCTGAATTAAATCGGGTAAATTTAATATCCTTTTTTTAGTTCTCTTTATATCAGTATTCTAGCTGTATTTATTCAGGAATTTCCCCTTTTTTCTCCATCGTACATTTGTGCTGTAGTCAACAACAAATATCTAACAATTAAAACTTAAAAGTTATGAGTTTGAAATTTAAGAAAGTACAGCGAAAGATCATGTTTGGAGCAGACAAGGACAAAGTAAAAACTTATGCGATGGCAAAGGCCTCTGGTTATTGCGACATGGCAAAGTTGTGTGAACTGATCTCTAACCGTTCAGCTATGTCGAGTGCGGATGTAAAAGCGATCCTTGACTCATTGAACTGGGCGATGGGGCTGGAACTTCGTTCGGGAAACATCGTACAGGTCGGTGAGTTTGGTAATTTCCGTTTGTCGGTCAAATCCACCGGTACGGAAAATGAAGATGATTTCAATGCTTCCAAAATCAAAAAAGCCCGTATTGTATTTACACCGGGCTCAAGTCTGCGCTGGTCGAACCAGATCACGAAGTTTGAAGAGGAAGCAGAGAAGAAAGAGAACGGTTCGGGAACAGGTGAGGACGATCGTCCTGTTATTGAATAGCCGACAGTCTGTAATTGACGGTTAACAGTTAAAGAGTGATCAGATGAAACGGTTAACGGTTCAGTTAGTAATGGCAATCCTGCTCGTCCTGAGTGGGATTGTCCTCCTTTTCTCCGGTTTTTGGGTTGCCCCCTCCGGAGAGATCCATAACAGTGTACTCGTTGCTTTTGGCGAGATCTGCACCTTTGCCGGCGCCTTGTTCGGTGTCGATTATTCATACAAAATAAAACAAGTAAAAGATGAAAAAGAACATTAGCAGAGACTTCACCTGGGAAGAAATGACTTACAGTTGTATTGCGATAGTAAACGGTCTGCGTAACGATCCGCCTGAAGAAGCCCGTTGTGCTATCTGCGAATTAGTAAAATGCCTGCTTCAGCCTCTCCGTATCGCTTTCAATAAGCCGATAGCCATTACCAGTGGCTATCGTAGTCCGGAAGTAAACCGTTTGGCCGGTGGTGTCCGTTCGAGCCAGCATGTAAAAGGGGAAGCGGCCGATTGTTATGTCCCGGACATTTATCTCCTGTTGGAAACGCTTAAAAAGAGTGGTTTGCCTTTTGATCAGGCAATTCTTTACCGAAAGAAGCATTTCCTTCATTTGTCGTACCGGACAAACGGTAAACAGCGATATCAGATATTATATAGATAAGAACAGTCATTATGAAAGATCGAAAGTCCTATTTCCTGATGATATTCGTCATCCAATCCTTTTTACTCCTTGTCCTGTCGTCCGGCTGCCATACCGGACGACTGAGTAGTACCCGGCATACTCAGCGCAACACAGTTTCAACCCGGGTAGTTGCTCATTCCGACAGCCTCTCCTTATCCCAACAACTCCAAACTGCCTGTTTTCAAAAGCTTCGTCTCGAACATATCGAACTATCTCCTCCGGATAGCCTGGAAAATCAATATATCCGTTCAGTAACAAGAGTAACGGAAGATAGAAATACAGAGTCGCTTACTACTGTTTCCGGTGATATAAAAAAGGAAGAAACCCATTTCATCAATAAAGAAGAAAATGTTATAACCAATAAAACAACAAAGGTCTCTTCTTCTTTTTGGTGGGGCGTTGTATTGTTACTTTTGGTGGGAGGAGGATGGGTGATAAGGAAGGCATAAACAAAAAAAACAGTTACAAATGAATGTAACTGCTTGATTTTCTGTGGTGCCACCAGGAATCGAACCGGGGACACAAGGATTTTCAGTCCTTTGCTCTACCAACTGAGCTATGGCACCATTGTTTTGTTTAACGGGTGCAAAGGTAGGGAAAGTTTTGAATACTCCAAATGTTTTGTGAAGAAAATGTCAATAAATTTTCGAAGGGAGATGGTCTGCAAGTTTTTTTACTGTTTTATCTAAAAAAAATGCCGGAAATGTTTGCGGGTTCAAAAATAGTTGTACCTTTGCAGCCGTAATCAAAAACGGGATGTAGCACAGTTGGTAGCGCGCCACGTTCGGGACGTGGAGGTCGGAAGTTCGAGTCTTCTCATCCCGACTACAGATGAGGTAAATCAGATAATGGTTTACCTCTTTTTTTTGTCTTTTCGGGAGCGTTTTCTGAATATTTATGGATTAACGAAATAGAGATTTAGGCGAGGGAGTAAAAACAATAAAGGCCGTTAATCTTTCAATTAACAGCCTTTAGAGCGGAAGCGGGGGGATTCGAACCCCCGGTACCCTTGCGAGTACGTCAGTTTAGCAAACTGGTGGTTTCAGCCACTCACCCACACTTCCATGTGTTCTGTGCTTCTTCCTTCGAATTGCGCTGCAAAGATAGAGGTATGTTTTTAAATAAACAAAGCTTTTTGCATCTATTTTTTAAGAAAAAGATGCTACTTTTGTTGCCGATTCTGATACTCAGGATTTTATTTGATAAAAAATGAACAAGAAAAAACAGTCGAAACGAAATATAATAGCAGGAATACTCCTCTTTTTCGTCCTTTTGATAGCTGGTGTGGGGGTGTGGGGATACCGCCTGGCTTGGGCTCCTAACTTTATGCCACAGGAAACAGTCTATATTTATATCGGGAAGGACAAAAGTTTTACTGATTTATGCCGGCAGTTACAAGACTCAGCGGATTGTAGTCGGATAGGTAGTTTTAAACAACTGGCAGGAATGTTGAAGTATCAGGCTAATATAAGAACCGGGAGATATGCCGTATCCCCCGGAATGAGTAACCTGCAACTTCTGAATGATTTACGACGCGGACATCAGGTAGCAACTCGTCTGACTTTTAATAATATCCGTTTTAAAGAAGACCTTGCGGAACGATTGGACGAGCAGTTGATGCTCGATAAAGACGAATTGTTGTCATTGCTCAATGATTCTGCCTATTGCGACTCATTAGGATTTACAACGGAAACGATTACTTCTCTATTTATTCCCAATACGTATGAAGTGTATTGGAATATCCCGGCAGACAAGCTGATGCAGCGTATGAAGCGAGAGTACATTGCTTTCTGGACAGATGTCCGGTTGGAGAAAGCCAAAGCAATCGGTCTGACTCCGGCTGAAGTAGCAACACTTGCGTCCATTGTGGAAGAAGAAACGGCCGCATCCGACGAATATCCGATCGTGGCTGGTCTCTATCTGAACAGGCTTCATCGTGGAATACCTTTACAGGCAGACCCGACAGTGAAATTTGCAGTCGGTGATTTTACGTTGCAGCGTATTCTTTTTGAACATCTGGAAGTCGATTCTCCATATAATACATACAAGCATGCCGGGTTACCACCCGGGCCGCTGCGCATACCGACTATCAAAGGAATGGATAGCGTATTGAATTATATGAAGCATAATTATCTTTATATGTGCGCCAAAGAAGATTTTTCCGGACGGCATAATTTTGCCGCAACATTGGCAGAGCACAACCGCAATGCAAACCGATACCGGGCTGAGCTGAACCGTAGAAAGATTAGATAAACTTTTTGCTTATTCTTTATGGTAAAAGCTGTATCTTTGGCAGTTGGTATACATAAAAATCAATTTAAGAAACGAAATATACATGGAAAAACAACTATTCTTGGGGGACGAGGCTATCGCACAGGCTGCGATCGACGCCGGCCTGTCTGGTGTATATGCCTATCCGGGTACCCCTTCAACTGAAATTACCGAGTATATACAGGGCTCGGCTGTAGCGAAAGAACGGGGAATACACAGCCGTTGGAGTGCAAACGAAAAAACAGCGATGGAAGCAGCGTTAGGTATGAGCTATGCCGGAAAGCGTACGCTTTGCTGCATGAAGCATGTAGGCTTGAATGTGGCAGCCGACTGTTTTATGAATGCGGGAATGAGCGGTATAAACGGAGGTATGATTATCATAACAGCTGATGATCCCTCTATGCACTCTTCACAAAACGAACAGGACAACCGTGTATATGGTAACTTTGCTATGATTCCGATGCTGGAACCTTCCAGCCAACAGGAAGCATACGATATGGTATATGATGGCTTTGAACTTTCAGAAAAACTGGGTTATCCGGTTCTGATGCGTATCACTACCCGTATGGCACACTCCCGTGCAGGGGTGGTAACACGTCCGATGAAAGATGAAAATACAATGAATTGTCCGGCAGACGGACGTCAGCGGTTTATCCTGCTTCCGGCTTTGGCCCGCAAACGCTTTAAAGTATTGCTGGAAGCGCAGAAGCAGTTTGTCGAATCATCTGAAACATCCAAATACAATCAATATTTCGATGCACCTAACAAAGACTTGGGTATTATTGCAACAGGTATTGCTTTCAACTATCTGTCTGAAAACTATCCGGACGGATTTGAATATCCGGTATTGAAGATCAGCCAATATCCGTTGCCACGCAAACAGATGGAAAAGCTTGTAAACGAATGTAAGGAAATTCTGGTTCTGGAAGAAGGTTATCCGGTGGTGGAAGAACAATTGAAAGGATATATGGGTACAGGTGTTAAGGTTCATGGCCGTTTGGACGGAACTTTGCAGCGTGATGGCGAATTGACTCCGGATGCGGTAGGAAAAGCATTGGGTAAAGAAATCGTAAGCTATTATGCAATTCCTGAAGTGGTGGAACAACGACCGCCTGCATTATGCCAGGGTTGTGGCCACCGTGATCTGTATGATGCTTTGAATGAAGTACTGGCTGAATACAAAGATCCGAAAGTGTTCGGTGATATTGGCTGTTATACATTAGGTGCTTTGCCCCCGTTCCGTGCAATCGATACCTGTATCGATATGGGTGCTTCTATCACTATGGCAAAGGGCGCTGCTGATGCAGGCGTTTTCCCGGCTGTATCGGTAATCGGTGACTCTACATTCACTCACTCAGGTATGACTGGATTGCTGGATTGTGTAAACGAAGAAACAAACATCACTATCGTTATTTCTGATAATGAAACAACTGCGATGACCGGTGGACAAGACTCAGCCGGAACAGGACGCCTGGAAGCTATCTGTGCCGGTATCGGTGTGGATCCTGCTCACATCCGCGTAATGGTTCCGTTGAAGAAGAACTACGAAGAGATGAAAACGATCATCCGCGAAGAGATCGAATATAAAGGTGTATCCGTTCTGATCCCGCGCCGCGAATGTATTCAGACATTAACAAGAAAGAAAAAAGCAAGCAAGAAATGAGAGCAGATATTATATTGTCAGGTGTAGGAGGACAAGGTATCCTCTCTATCGCCGCTGTTATTGGAGAAGCCGCTTTGAAAGAAGGTCTGTATATGAAACAGGCAGAAGTACACGGAATGAGTCAGCGTGGAGGAGATGTACAGTCGAACCTGCGTTTGTCTGACCAACCGATCGCATCCGACCTGATCCCGAAGGGACATGCCGACCTGATCATCTCTCTGGAACCGATGGAAAGCCTTCGTTATCTTCCTTATCTGAAGAAAGAGGGATGGTTAGTGACTAACTCACAGCCGTTTGTAAATATCCCTAACTATCCGGATATCGACAAGGTGAACGAAGAACTGAATAAGTTGCCTCATAAAGTGATCCTGGATGTAGAAGCGATAGCTAAGGAAGTTGCTACTGCGCGTGCAGCAAATATTGTCATGCTGGGAGCTGCTGCTCCGTTTATCGGAATTGAATATAATAAGATAGAAGACGGTATTCGTCGTATCTTCGGACGTAAAGGTGAAGAAGTGGTTGAAATGAACCTGAAAGCACTGAAAGCCGGTTACGATGTTGCCCAAAGTTTAAAATAAAGCGTATGAACAAGTACCTCTTAACCGCCATCCTGACGATCTTTGCCTTTATTGCCCGTGCACAAAATGACGGGGATATAATAAAGGTAGGAGATCAGATGCCGGCATTTACCATCGTTTCCGATAACGGAACAAAAATGTCGTCAGCAACCTTGAAAGGAAAAGTGACCCTGGTAAACTTTTTTGCCACCTGGTGTCCTCCCTGTCAGAAAGAACTGGCAGATGTGCAACAGAAACTCTGGCCGAAGTATAAGGATAATAAGGACTTTCAGCTGTTGGTGATCGGCCGTGAACATACGGATGCTGAACTGGCTAAATACAATGAGAAGAAAGGTTTTACCTTCCCGTTGTATCCGGATAAGAACCGTGCAATCTTCGGAGCGTTTGCAAAGAATCTGATTCCTCGTAGTTATTTGATTGGTAAAGACGGTAAAGTGATCTATGCCGGCAAAGGATATACGGAAGAAGAGTTTGCAGAATTGATGGAAAAGATCGAGGCTGCTGTAAAATAAATAATATGCAATATCAGAATATACATTTAATCTATTTTTCTCCGACACATACTTCGGCAAAGATCGCGTATGCTATTGCCGAAGGGTTGGGGGGCGATACATTATCAGAATCGGATATCACTCATGAGGCACTGAAAGAAACGCTTCATATAGAAGGTAACGAGTTGGTGATCGTGGCGGCTCCTGTCTATGGCGGACGGGTTGCGGAAACGGCTATGGAGCGTATTCGTCTGTTCGAGGGAGAAAATACGCCGGTCATTCCGGTTGTCGTGTATGGTAACCGCGACTACGAGGATGCCTTGAAGGAATTGAGCGATGTGTTGGTTGCACAAGGTTTTGTGCCTGTCAGTGCAGGAGCTTTCATCGGGGAGCATTCTTTTAGCCGGAAGGATATGCCTATTGCTGCCGGTCGTCCGGATAAGGAAGATTTGCAGAAAGCGTCTGAATTCGGAAGAGAAGTATTGAAGAAATTGGATGCAGTGTCTTCTCTGGCTGATTTGCCGGTGTTAGAGACAAAGGGTAACTTTCCATATAAGGTAAAGGGGCCTTCAACGCCACAAGCTCCGGTAACAGATGAGGATTTGTGCACGCAATGTGAGTATTGCATCGATGTATGCCCGGTTGCAGCCATATCGATTGTAGACGATCATATGTTCAGCGATCCGCTTCTTTGCATCAAATGCTGTGCCTGTGTGAAAGAGTGTCCGGAAGGAGCTCGTACGTTCGATACACCTTATACGGCTATGCTTCATAAAAACTTCAGCGCACGCCGCGAACCGGAATTGTTTGTTTGATTTGACTAAATGATCAGTTTATAGCCGATCCCCCGGATGTTCACAATCTGAACCGAGGGATCGGCTTTTAGTTTTTTACGTAGCTTGGTAATAAATACGTCCATACTGCGTGCGTTGAAAAAAGAATCGTCTCCCCATAACTTCAGTAATACCGGCTTGCGGTGTAATATATCATTTATATGTAGGCAGAGCATGCGTAATATTTCGGCCTCGCGATGGGAGAGAGTTTCTGTATGGTCGCTGATATGTAAGGTCTGGCGAGGATAGTCGAATATATATTGTCCGATGCTGAACACTTCCGGCTGTTTTTCTTCTTCCATAGTGATCGGGCGGTTCAGTAAGGCCAGGATACGGACGATCAGTTCTTCCATATCGAAAGGTTTTTTCAGATAGTCGTTCCCTCCCAAGTGGAAACCGGTAACCAGATCATTGACCGATGAACGGGCGGTGAGGAACAGGATCGGTGTCCGCGTATCAGTTTGGCGGATCATTTTAGCGACGGTAAATCCATCCATTTGAGGCATCATTACGTCCAGCACCAATATATCCGGTTTTAAGCGGCTGTATAATGCCATTGCTTCATTACCGTTCGCAGCTATTGTAATCCGGAACTCCTGGCGGCTTTCCAGGCTGTCCTTGATTATTTTGGCTAATGCTATTTCGTCTTCGGCCAGTAATATATGTATCATTTCTTTTCCGGTATTAAAATCGTAAATGTACTTCCTTCTTTTTCTCTGCTTTCAACGGAAATACTTCCGTTGTGCCGTTCTATAATATCTTTTACGTAACTAAGTCCGAGCCCGAAGCCTTTTACATCGTGAATATTCCCTTTGGGGACACGGTAGAAGCGTTCGAATATACGGCCTGACTGGGAGGAGCGGATGCCTATGCCATTATCCGCCAGATCGATTTGTATTCCTTTTTCCGTCCGGACTGCCCGGATGGAGATATGTACGCTCTTGCCGGAATATTTGATCGAATTGTCGAGCATATTACTGATCACATTGGTGAAATGTAATTTGTCGGCATATACTGTTACATCTTCCGGTTCGCAAGTGATCTCAAAAGAAACAGGCTTTTCTGCTTTTAGCTTGAATTGCAGTGTCAGACTCTCTATAACGGGTTTAATTCGGAATGTTTCTTTTAGTAAACGGAAATTTTTCCGCTCGTCAACGGCCATGCTAAGTATTTTTTCAACCAACCCCGAAAGATGTTTCAATTGTTGCCGGCACAGCGTGAAGTATTCTTCCCGTGTCTCCTTTTGTTCAACGAAGTTGAATGTTTGCATAGCGTCAATTGCTGAGTAGGTGATGGTTATCGGAGTCTTTAGCTCGTGTGTCATGTTATTGACAAAATCATTTTTGATCTGGGCAATCGTTTTCTGACGTAGGATAGTGCGTATCAGATAGATATAACAAGCCGTCGTTATGATGATCAGCAAGAATGAAGCAAGGAATAGCGGGCCCATTCGTTTGATAACTGTCTCTTCCGGTGCGATGATGAATCCTCTCATTGCGATGCTGTCGTCCGTGTTTACTCCTATTTTCTGTGTTGGAAGTAGATTACCCGGATTCTGGTCGTCCGATAAAGAAGAGGCTAGGAGAGTGTCTTTCCCTAGCGTAAAATCGATAAAATGAGCATTGTGTATGCCTTCTGCTTTAAGGAGGGTAGACCATAAGCTGTCTACTTTTTCAATATCGACGGGAGAGAGTCCGTTGATCGCTTGCCAGATCCCTTTGAATGCCATTCTCATCATAGGCGTATTTTCCGGCTTATAAGCCTGGAAAACGGAACTGTCGCTTTCATTGAACAGTTGGAGACGGGTACGGGAATAATATCTCCGGGGTGTCTGTTGGGATGCAGCATGTGAAGTGCTGTCCATTGAAAAATTAAACTCGACTTCACCATGCGGTGCACTGGCTGTCGTATCATTTTTCATCTTTTCCATCCGGTTCGTCAAGTCTTCATTTATGGCTTGCTGGAGTGTTTCATTGATAATTCTCCCGATTTGTTGCTTCTCGATATTGTAACTGTTCCACAACCAATATCCCTGGAAAAAGAATATTCCCAGAACCGATAAAGAGACAAAGATCAGTATAAGCCGCATCTGTAATTTCATATTACAAAGATAGACGGATTTGTCTCCGTTCATTCCGGTGGTAACACTAAATAACAGAAGATTGCAAAGTGGTAACATGAAGGTCGGAGTTGTCTGTCTATATTTGTATTGTCCGAATGGATATATCATATTTAAAACTTAAAATAAGAAATTATGAAAAGCAAGTATCGTTTATTAGCAGGTATTGCAATTTTATGGATAGGCTTGCTCCAACCTGTTGAAGCCCAGAAGGCCAGCAAGCAAATAGGAGACCTGATCAACCAGTCTGACTGGTTCCGTTTGGAAGAAGAGTATCCAAAGGTAACGGGGCAGATCCGGTCGGTTGCCGTAAAGGCTTTATCGGAAGTGATGATCGGCGCTTACTTCAACAAACCGGAGGAAACTATTCAGTTGATCGATTCTTTATTAGAGCATCATCAGGAAGATTTGGGATTCCCGAATGTCAGTAGTATGGTCGCTCTTCGTGGTAAATTACAGGGAGAAATAGGACAGTATGCACAGTCTGCTGACGGGTTGTATGATTTTCTGAACCAGATACAGGCTTTTGCGAAGAAAGAAGACTTTCCTTCCCACCAGCAAATAGCAGATTATTATAATGTTTTGCGTAATGAAGCAGCACCTCTTGTTGTCCGTCCGGATCAGGATTCAGAAATTCCGATGACAATAGAAGAAGCGGGTAGGGGTGTCCTGATGTTTGTTCCTGTCCGGATTCATGGTAAAAATTATAGATTTATTTTTGATACTGGGGCGGGAAGTACATTTATTTCCAAACGTTTGGCTGATGAAATAGGGATTCGGATCATACGGGATTCATTACATATAGCAGGCGCTTTTGCTACCGGTACCGGTAAAAGCGGTATATTAGATAGTATGGAAGTTGGGGATATTGTTTTTAAGAATGCGGTTGTTACGATAGCTGACCCCAATCCGGCAGTGGATACTGTTTATCAGGTTGATGCTGTTTTGGGAACCGATTTTATGCGGTTGGTCGGTCAGGTCGATATTTATCCGGTAGATAAAAAAGTAGTATTTCCGGTGAAAAAGAGTTCACTTCCTGATACTGGTAGAAACATGTGGCTGTATGATGGTGGCTTGAGACTAAAAGTTTTTTCAGGTGATGAACGGTTACGTTTTGTTTTCGATACAGGTAATGTTCGTGCCGATATGTTTTATCCCTATTATCAAAAACATAAGGAATGGATTGATAAGGAGGGCGTTAAGGAAACCATTTCCGGAGGTGGGTTTGGTGGTGTGCGAACTTTTGAAGTACTTCGTTTGCCTTCTATTCCGATGCGTTTAGGTGATACCTCTTTTCAGTTGAAGAATATTCAGGTGGAATGTAATGCTTCTGATGCGGAGAGTTATCAAAATGGTGAAGACGGTTCTCTGGGAATGGATTTTATAAATTTATTCCGGCGGATTACCATTAATTTCGATTCGATGTATTTGGATGTGGAAAAGGATAATTAATAAAAAAGCATCTTACAGGGTAAAAACATTAGGTATAATAAGATGTAAAGATCACATCTATACAAAAAAAATCGTTCAACAGCTGTTCTTTATTCATTCAACAATTATCGAATAATCATTAGACAGTTGTCGAACGAATAGAAAACATATATCGAACGAATAATTCTTTGAATCGGAAATTTAATTGTCTTGAGGAAGAAAGTTTTTCATCTGGGAATGCCCTGGAAGCCTCCCTGTATTTTTTTAGTCTCTTTCGCCCGTACATTATAATACAGTGCCTACCGTGAAAAAATAAATAAAAAATAATTGGTGAAAAGTTTGGAGTGTAATAGTAATTCTTCTACTTTTGCACCCGCATTCGAGAGAGAACGGCGCATGATACATGATGAAAGAGGTAACCTGAGGAGAGGGGATGAGGTTAGCGATGCTAAGCAACAATCCAACCGCCACAGCGACTGAAAAAAAAACTTTTCAAATTTTCTTCTGAAAAATTTGGTAGTTAAAAAAAAGTCCTTACCTTTGCAGCCGCAATCGAAAAGAAAGCGAAAGTTCTTTGAAAGATTTACATATCAACAAGTAGTACAAGTATTAAAAATTAATAC
>OGYB01000465.1_pt1 | contig 27088 bp, 28 predicted proteins | sample 1576421 | NCBI WGS metagenome assembly OGYB01 (sample SAMEA3541577, study PRJEB24748) | human gut metagenome | biome: human gut; feature: human-associated habitat; material: faeces | place: China | collected 2012
CCAGGTCCTCCACGCCGGCCTGCTCGGCGGCGGCTATCGCGGCACTTACGTTCCCGACATTTTCAGCCGTATGCGCGTCGCTGTTTATTATAAAGCTGGCTCCAAGCGCCTTTGCCCGCTCAAGCTCGGCTTTTTTCAGGGTAACGCGGGCGCCGTTTATCTCCAGCGGTACTTTCAGCGCGGCCGACATTTTGGCTAGAATATCAATGTCCATGGGTATATAAAGCCCCGGATGGGAGACAAAGGTTATTCTATAGCGTTCCGCCGCCCTGGCAACCGCCTCGGCGTTGCCGTAAGGATCCAGCCCAATGCCCATCAGCTGCAAAACAGCCTTGAGAGAAAAGCCGTTTGATGGAAACACGCCCTTATGATATCCAAGGATAAGCAGGTCGAACATGCCTGGGTTCTTTGGCACATCGCAGAGGCCGTTTCCGGTGAGATTGCACTCAAGCCCCATTAAAACCTCTATCCTGTCCCCGTATTTTACGTTGAGCCTGTCTATCTCCCGCCTGAGTTCTGTCAGCCTGCCGCCCCTTACGCCGTAAAACATGTGGGCCGGCGCATGCTCCGAAATTGCCACGCGCCTGAGCCCTTTAGAAATCGCGGAAAGGACATTCTCCTCCGGAGTGCCCTTTCCGTGACTGAATACCGTATGCGTATGATAATCCGCGTATATGCGAAGCATTAGAACTTTTCGCCGGCGTTCAGCTTGCGGCTTACCATGAACGAAAGCGTTTCAAGCAGAACGTACTGGGAAATATTTGTCTCCCGTCCCACCAGCTCCAGCACATCCGGTATACGTGCGGTACAGAAGAAATAATCGCACAGCGCTGATACGGATGAACTTACATTGTTGCTTATCATTGCGCACTTTGCGCCGTTTTTATGGGCGATCTTAATCGCGTCGTTTACAACCTTGGTTGCGCCGGTGCGTGAAACCGCCAGCATAACGTCGCCTTCCTTGAGATGCGACGCGCGCACCTTTATCATGTGCTCGTCAATGGTTGCGGCGGCGTCGACGCCCAACAACCCCAGATGCTCGGCCGTTATCACCGCCAAATGTCCGGACGCCCCCAGCCCCGTTATCGCCACGCGGTGCGCCGCGACAATCTCATCGACAAACCTCGCCAGCTTCTTCGCGTCGAGCACCTTCATGGTGTCTTCGACGCAGCGCATTGAGGATAAAAACATCTTTTCGATTGCCGCTTCGTCGGAATCGGATGCGTTCAGTGGCTCGGTCTCCATGGTAATCGGGTCGGTTCCTCCCGCCGCGAGAGCCACGCGGAATTCCATAAAGCCGTCATACCCCAGCTTGCGCGCAAGCCTGGTCACCGAAGGGACGCTGACATTCGACGCGCGCGCGATATCGTTGATAACCATAAGTGAAGCCTGCTTGGGGTCATTTAGTATGAAGTCTGCGACTTTGCGCTCGGCTGATGGAAGGGATGAGTATGCAGAGCGTATTTTCATCAAAGCTGGCATGGCGATACCTCCGATAGTATTTTTCTTACTGAACATTATAAATGATAGTGCTAATATTTGCAATCTAAAATTCGCTATTATATTATTTGTCCGTTTATTTTTTGTGAAATAATGCGCTATTATGGACATGCTATACAATATTTTATAATCTATAAAAAGATTTATTTGTAAATAACCGTCTTTAAATAGCCTTATATGCCGGTGGTATTTCTTCATCCGGTTTAAATATTTACATATAAGGTTGCCGGCTGGTCCGGCGCGTGATAGAATTAATTCAGACTGTCAAAGAACCCTGGGATTGTTAATTGCCCCATATCTTGACTTTAAATCAGGCTCTGACGACATGCGCGTAAGAGCCTGATTTAAACCGTGAGGGTTTTATTCTTTGCGGGTTTTGCCGCTCTGGCGCCCGAAGGGCGGGAGGCAAAACCCGCAACCTCAAAAAAGCGGCTGCTGCGCTTTTTTAACATGCTAGAGAATTTTAATATACTCAACAGCGGGAGGCCCCGATGACCGTACTTCGTCCACACCACCTTCTTTGCCTGATGCACTTTATCGGCAAGGGCTACAATGACGGATTTGCCAAAAATATGGCCAATGTCAAGGCGCGGCTGCATCCAAACTCCAATGTGCGGCTTATATCCGGCCCAGACGACATATGCGGAGCGTGCCCCCATAATCTTGGCTCCGCCTGCTCCTTTGGCGATAAACCAGGCGGCTTTGACACCCGATGCCAGGAAGTCTGCGGCTTTGAATATGGAATGGATCTCCCCTACGGAATACTTCTAAACCGCGCTTATGACGAAATTATAAAACCAGGCCGTCTCGGCCTGGTATGCGGGACATGCGAGTGGTACGGCCTTTGCTCCGGCATTAAGCCGGAAAAGACCGCGTCAGCTTTTGTTAATCCAGCGTCCTGAAACCTGGCCGCCCCGGCAATAGTATAAAGCGGCCAGCGCGGCGTTTTCTTATATTTTCATTGATTTTATATTTTTCAGCCCGATTTCAGTATGCCTTAATTACTTAATCCGGCATGTTTTTTCCCGTTTACAAATTATGCCTATTCGAATTAATATGCAGCTCAGAAGGCACGCCGGCCAATCCATCGAATATGCCGGATTTTTCCCATAACTTTAATTTTTCATTGAATCAATGCATTCTGCATTCCGATTTTCTTACATATACATTATCATCATCATAGCGGAGGACAACGCATATGGAGTTAATATGGAATGAGATATCGATAGACAGGATAGCTGGAGGAAGCGTGTCGCAGGCGCTGGCCGAGGGCAACGTGCCAGCTCCCGAGGGACGGAATATAGCCAGCGTACTGGATGCGCAGGGCTCCGTTGACCTTACTTCGTTCGAGGTGGTGCCCGGGCATGTAAACATTGAAGGCGCGGTCCATGTGGAATTTATATGCACGGACGGCGACGCAAACGTATACGCGTTTACATCCAGCGCGCCGTTCAAGCATTCGCTGGCGATAGAAGAGGCAAAGCCTGGAATGCGCGCAAACCTGACCGCTGTAGTCCAGACGCTGAACGCCACGCCCAACAGCAGCCAGATAGCCCTGGAAGCGGTCGCCGACATTTCCTGCCGCCTTGAAGACCCCGTACCGATGCGCGTAATGGCCGGCCTGTCCGGCGTTGGGGACCTGGAGATGAAGACCGAGCGGGTGGAATACACGCGCCGCGCAGACGCCGGCGGGGGACTGATCCGCGTAAGGGAGGATATAGCCGCGGCCGGCATAAACGCCGTTTTGACAGCATCCGGCGAAGCTATGATACGCAGTATAGAGCTGGAAAACGGCGACGCATGCGTATCGGGAACGCTTACGGTAAGTGCGCTCTGCGTGGACAGCGGCGGCAGGCTGAGCCAGGTCGTGCAGCATATACCCTTTGAGGAGCTGGTGGCAATCGAGTCGGCATCCATGATGCCCTCCGGCAGGGTGTCGGTTCAAAGCATATCGGTCAGGACCGTTGGCGCTGAATTCGGCATACTATCCGTTGAGTCCATTATAAACGTAGAATTATTCACCCCGCAGCGGTCGTCGGTAACGCTTACGCTGGACGCTTATTCCCCATCGCTTCCGTTCAGGCCAGCCACGCATCGGGTACGGTTTATGCTTCAGGGGCCTGGAGCCTCGGGCAAGCAGACGCTGCGCGAAAGCGTGGAGGTACCCCAGGGTCTGCCCGACATATACAGGCCGCTGTATTCGTCCGCGCGCCCCATGGTAACGTCGTGCTCCTGCGGCGACGGCAAGCTTGACGTTGAGGGCATACTCTTTACAAGGATAATCTATCAGACCGATGGCGGCACGCTGTATTCGTTTACTGAGGATATACCTTTCTTTGCCCAGATGGACGCCGAATGCACGGCCATGTGCGACGCCGACGCAAACGTAAGATGCACAGCCTCCATCGGCGGCGGAACAGGCCACGCGGCGGATGTAAACTATACCCTGTATATCGACGCGGAGGTTTACCGCGCGTATGAAACTGAGGTCGTAACCGGAATTGAGGAATGCGCTCCGCCGGACGCCCCCAAGGGAATAATAATCTGCTTTGCCGAGGAAGGCGAAACGCTCTATGATATCGCGAAGCGATTCAATATCAGCAGGGAGTCGCTCAGGGAGGCCAACCCGCAGCTCAAGGACACAATAACGCCCGGGCAGCGGCTTGTGCTGCTGGTCTAATGTAACCGTAAGTCATTATTGACAGCGCAGGCTGGGGCAAAACCGTGAGGTTTCGTTCTTTGCGGTTTTTGCCTCCGGTTTACAATCCATCAAAAATCACCGGCATGTACGGTGATTTTTGATACCTTGAGAGCAAAAGTCAGCCTGATAGTTGCTTGCAACCGAAGGCTGACTTTTGCGGGTTAAACTCGCTTCATGCTGAACAAGCATGAAGCGAATCGCCTATGGCGATTTTGCGGGTTAAACTCGCGATGCGCTGATCAAGCGCATTGCGACGCCGAAGGCGAATAGGCGGCATGTACGGTGATTTTTGATACCTTGGTAGCGAAAACCAGTCCGACAGCTGCTTGCAGCCGAAGGCTGGCTTTTGCGAGTGAAACTCGCTTCATGCTGAACAAGCATGAAGCGAATCGCCTATGGCGATAATAGGTTCTAAGAACTCCAAAAAACGCACAGGGGATAATATAGATTTGGTAGTATCACTCCAATTTTACAATCCATCAAAAATCAGCGCAGATAACTTGGATACATCCTCAAAAGTATAATCCATCAAAAGCCGGCGGCGTGTACGCCGGCCTTTTGATACCTTGGGAGCAAAAGCCAGACTGATAGCTGCTTGCAGCCGAAGGCTGGCTTTTGCGGGTGAAACTCGCTTCATGCTGAACAAGCATGAAGCGAATCGCCTATGGCGATTTACGCGCGGGGGATTATCCTTTCCCGGGTAAGCCCAAGTATGTATTCTATGCTTACCCCGTATAGCTTTGCCAGCTTTATAAATACGTCGACAGGCACGTTGATCTTACCCAACTCATACTCAGAATACGTAGTCTGGTGTACACAGAGGTATGAAGAAAGCCTTTGCCGGCTTATTCCCGCGTCCTCCCGCAATTCCCTGAGTTTTTCATACCTTTTCATCCGTGTTCCTCCTCTGTCCGCGCTTGACCTGGTTTGGCGGATTGTGTTAATCTATAATGTATGGCATCATATAAAGCCGATTAAAACAAATACTCGGAAAAATAGCGTTATGGCTAAAACTGTGACCGGAATGTCTTGGCCGCGCTGTCGGTTGTTTGTTAAGCTGAGTATTGGATCTTTTACCGTGCGCCTAGGGCAGTTGAACGTTTGTGTCCGCTTAACGTTGGCCTTATATTATGCAGCATATGCACGCTAGTTTACTTGGCATTAACAATAATTCTGAGTTTAGGTTGTGCTTATTTTCAGCTTGCACGCGCACTTGTACGTGGCTTATAAATACAATGCCACGCGCGTTTGTACGTGCAAATAGCTTTTTGGAGTATAATATGTTTAATTTCGGAGAGCATCTAAAGACTTTACGGAAGTCTCATAATATAACCCAAAAGCAACTTGCCCATGCAATCAAGGCTGGCGAAAGGGGCGTTCAGCAATATGAGTTGGGCGAGCGCAAACCTTCCCATGATTCTCTCATTGCGCTGGCCGACTATTTCGACGTATCCATCGACTATCTCGTGGGAAGGTCCGACGACACGAGACGGCTGTAACTGGGTCCTTGAGCGGTGGACCAATTATAAGCTATATTTTACAAAATAAGTATAGTGCATTAAAACTGCACTGTCAAGTGTTTATATGAGGTTTTATGGATATCTTTTGTGAGCGAATTAAAATGCTGAAACAATCTAAACAATGTACATACCTGCAAATCGCAGAGCGCGTGTCTTTAAAGCCACGAGTGATTAAAGCTTATGTTTCAGGTGAAGTAAAACCGAGTTACTACGTCTTAATCGCCCTGGCCGATTATTTCGACGTATCCATCGACTACCTTGTGGGCAGGTCCGACGACCCGAAGCGCCGCTGACTTGACTGCATTAACTTGCGCTAAAGGTTTGGATACACGCTCAATTTTACAATCCATAAAAACCAAAGAAGCAACTTGGATACATCCTTTAAAAGTATAATCCATCAAAAGCCGGCGGCATGTACGCCGGTCTTTTGATACCTTGAGAGCAAAACATGGCCTGACAGTTGCTTGCAACCGAAGGCCATGTTTTGCGGGTTAAACTCGCTAAGTGCTGAACAAGCACTTAGCGAAAGGCCTATGGCCGTTTTACGGGTTGAACTCGCTAAGTGCTGTACAGCGCTTAGTGAAAGGCCTCATGGCCGTTTTTGCGGGTTGAACTCGCGATGCGCTGATCAAGCGCATTGCGAATCGCCTATGGCGATAATAGGTTCTAAGAACTCCAAAAATGCACAGGGATAATATAAACTTAAGAGTATCACTCCAATTTTACAATCCATCAAATATCAGAGCAGATAACTTGGACACATCCTCAAAAAGTACAATCCATCAAAAGCCGGCGACATGCGCGCCGGTCTTTTGATACCTTGAGAGCAAAAGTCAGCCTGATAGCTGCCGCTGCATAGCTACTATGGGTCATCCGTCTAAATATTTTCCTTATATACTCTTTGTAGGTTGACATAACCGTGCTAATTATATAAAATAATCGGAGTGTAATGAATATATGCACGTATGTTAAACGTAACTGCAAAGGAGAAAGAACTATTATGACGACCAAAAAGAATATCGCAGCGCGTACAGTAGCATTAGTTATGGCGCTTGTAATCGCGTTGGGCATACTCTCCGGTTGTTCCGCGGCTGTAAAGGATCCAGTTATTGCTCAGGTAGGTAGTGAAAAGATATACTATTCTGATTACTATTCAACATACAATAGCTATGCAATGTTTGCAACCTGGATGGGTTATGATGTAAGCACGACCGAGGGCTTACATAAATTCCAGGATTATATCATGGACATGCTTGTTTCAAGTGCAGTCGTATTATATGAAGCAAAGCAAAACAATATTACCCTAACAGAGGAAGATGAAGCGGACATACAAAAGTCAATAGACGATGGTATAGAGAGCGCTCTTTCAGGATATAAATCCAAGGTAGATTCGAGCATTACGGACGAGAATGAGATCAGGAACAAGGAAATGGAGCTTCTTTTAGCCGATCTTAAGGCAAACGGTATGACGTACGATCAGTATGTTGCCAACCTTAAGGAAAGCTACACCGAATCCAAACTGGCTGAGAAGATGACAGAACAGGTTAAAAGCGCGGCCTCTATAAGCGACGATGAGGTAAGGGCCTATTATGACGAACAGATTACCAAGCAGAAAGAGGATTACGACAAGACCCCCGAGGATTATTATACGGCATATGACGCATATATCAAGGGGAGTGCAACTGTAAGGCCGGTTTATATACCCGAGGGTTACACTAAAGTTAAGCATATACTCATTAAATTCCCAGATGAGACGAGCGCGTCAAGCACTCCTACACAAAGCGACGATGAAGAGGAAAAGAAGGACGTTGAGGCTATTGCGGCTGAGCTGGAGTCAAAGCTTGATAAGGATGACATTGATATTGACGAATTCAATAAGCTCATTGAGCAGTATGGCGAAGACCCGGGCATGGAAGCGGGATCAAAGTATGCTGAAGAGGGTTACCTTGTACATGAGAACATAATAGATAAATATTACGAGGGTTTTGCGGAAGCGGCGCTAGAGCTCAAAGAGGTTGGCGATATATCGGGCCGTGTTGAGACGGAAGCCGGGTATCATTACATCATGCTCGTTGAAAAGGTAGAAAGCAGGACTCTTGATTTTGATGATGATCTGGCTGAGGAGATACACGAAAAGCTTCTCACCGATAAGGAGAATGAAATATTTAATGAGCAGGTAAAAAAATGGCTTGAAGAGGTATCGGTGAAAAAATATCCTTCAAGGATTCGCTACGTTGGCACCAATCAGGCAGGCTCCTGATTATGGAGGAGCTTATTACAGGCATTTACCGCTTTTACAGTGATGATGGAAGGTCGTACGTTGGATTTTCCCATAATCTGGAGGGCGCAAGAAAGAGACTTGGGTTTGAACTGAAATTGAATGCCTGCTCCTATAAGCCATTACAGGAGTTCTATAATGAGAAAGAAGGCCAACTTGAGTTCGAGATTCTTGAGACCTATTTGCCTGGCGATAATATGAGCGATGAGGAAGTAGACGCCCACCTTAGGGCAAAGCTCATTCTATGGCGTCAAAGGCTAGGGAATGTCAGACTTATACAGACGTCAATATAAGAAACGCAGCATTGCCTCAAACGGGTTTTGGGGCAATATTTTTGTGGATAGTAACGGCTTATAATCTGTAGAAAAAGGGTGCGCAATATGGAGTTGAAGCAGAAAAAATCATTCGTTGATTTTATGTGGGACGCGGTATCCATAATATTTGGATGTATGATCATGGCGTTTGGCATGGTCATGTTTACGATTCCGAACAACATAGCCCCAGGGGGGCTGTCAGGTTTGGCCACGGCTCTATCCTATCTTATCAGCGAAACCGTGGGGGTCAGCATTGGCGTAGGTATTCTCACCTTTGCGATGCAAGTGCCGATAATAATTATCGCAATGAAGGTGTTTGGACTAAAAGCCTTGATAACTACAGTGATTACCGCGGTCGCTTACTCAGGAAGCATCGAGCTCGTTTCGCTTATCCCCAACCTATATACCCATACTGACAATTTGCTTCTTGCAGCTGTGATGGGCGGTGCGGCAATAGGCCTGGGAGTTGCTATTTTGTTTATGCGGGGCCTCGCAACAGGTGGAACTGATACGGTTTCCATGGTGCTTAGAGTAAAATTTCCAAGAATACGCGCGGGATCTCTGATGATGACCGTGGACGCGGTAGTTGTTTTGGTTGCAGTAATTATATTTGGCGATATAGAGGTTGCGCTATATTCGGGAATAAGCATATTTGTTATGGGCAAGGTTATAGACGCGGTCATGCAGGGGTTTGATTACGCAAGGGTATTTTTCATAATAACCGACCGCGCCGAGGCGATACTTCACGCACTGGCCGAGGAAATGGGCCGCGGAGTTACGGAAATAAGGGTGAGGGGAGGCTATACACATGAGGACAAGAAGATGCTCATGACCGTGGCAAGAAAGGGCGAGGTTTCCCTAACTCTTAAGCTGATCAAGCGCGTAGACCCGGGTGCGTTCCTTATTATGTTCAACGCAACCGAAGTAATTGGTAAGGGCTTTAAGGATATTGCCAAGGAGGTTACGGATGACTAAGAGGCTATACTATCATGATCCATATATGGATGAGTGCGATGCGGTGGTTACTGATTGCATCGCCATTGACGGCGGGTATGAAGTGTCTGTAGACCAAACCGTGATTTTCCCAGAAGGCGGAGGTCAGCCGTCGGACACGGGGTTTATAGATAAATTCAGGGTTATAAGTGCTCGCGACGCAGGGGGCGATATATGGCTATATACCGATGGGGAATTCAAGGCAGGGCAGCATATAACGATGCGGCTTAACCTTGAAAGAAGGTTTGATCATTCGCAGCAGCATACAGGCGAGCATATTGTATCCGGAATCGCAAAGAAGCTGTTTGATGTTGCCAACATAGGTTTTCATATGGCGGAAGACTACGTTACAATAGATTTTGATAGCCTTTTAACAGATGAACAGCTATTACAGCTTGAAGAGGAGGCCAACAGGGCTGTATACAGGAATATCAGAGTCATAAGCAGTGTAGTTACGTGCGACGAGCTCGACGCGATACCGCTGCGCAAGCGCGCGGAGGGGTTACAGGGCGATATAAGGCTTGTAAGTATTGCCGGGATAGATTCATGCACATGCTGCGGTACGCACACGCTTAATACCGGCGAGGTAGGAATAATAAAAATTACCGATCAAGTGAAATATAAGTCTGGAATTAGGATATGGCTAAAATGCGGGAAGCGCGCGCTGCAGGACTACAGGGATAAGCAGCATGTGATCAATGGGCTTGCCAGGGCCTACAGCACGAAATGGCAGAATGTAAACGAGGCTGTTTTAAAGCAGATGGACGAGCTTTCCGCTTCAAAGCATGTTATAAAGCGGCTAGCATATCAGCATGCGGTTTATCGTGCCGACGAGCTGTTAAACGGCGCTGAAACCGCAGGGGGCATTACCCTTGCCGTTTCCTATGAGGGAGAAGTGATTAAGGATGATCTGGGGATGCTGGCGGAACAGCTGTGCAGGCACGACAAGACAATAGCGGTACTGTTTGGCTTGATGAATGGTATGATCCACTACAGGCTTATGCGTTCAGCTGGCGTAGAAATGAGCATGAAGGACCTGTGCCAGACGGTCAATGTTCTCTTCAGCGGCAAGGGGGGAGGGCGCCCCGAAAGCGCGCAGGGAAGCTCCAGCCATACCCAGGCCTTTGAGCAATCCGTAGAACAGTTGAAAGCGTATATGAAGTCCATACTTAAAAAGTGAGCGCGGCAGTCAATTATTCCGCGGGAAATATATGCAAGACTGATTTATAAGGAGATATGATCATGAAATTGCTGCTTACAGGATTTGAACCCTGGAATTCACATATAAACCCATCCTGGGAGGCGGTAAAGCTAACTCCGGACAGGGTGGAAGGTATAAAAATAGAAAAGCTCATGCTCCCCGTATCCGCACAAAGGGCTGTGCCGCTACTGAAGGAGAGGATGCGTGCCATAGTCCCAGACGCCGTTATATGTACGGGCCAGGACGGGCGTAAGCAGGCAATCACCATAGAACGAATAGCGATTAATCTCGATGATTACAGGGTGCCGGACAACGATGGAATAATAATAAAGGATAAAAAGATCGTGGACGATGGCCCAGACGCCTATTTCAGCACACTGCCGGTGAGAAGGATGCTGGATGCAATTATGGCCCGCGGCGTTCCGGCTGTACTTTCATATACGGCGGGAACGCACCTGTGCAACCATGTGATGTATTCCGCGCTTCACCTTGCGGCAAACGTACTGCCTGGCACAACCGCCGGTTTTATACATGTGCCGCTTGACGTCAGCCAGTGCCAGGACGCAACGCGCGGCGGCTGCTTTATGGATATAGAGTCAACCGTTAAGGGACTGGTAGCCGCAATAGGGGCGCTGTATTAGCGCTGCTCCTTAATTCTGCGGTCCACCTCTCTTTTGGCGTCCCTATCTGCGATGTCGCGGCGCTTATCATATAGCTTCTTTCCCTTGGCAACGGCTAGCTCCAGCTTAACCAGCCCGTCCTTTAGATAAAGCTGCAGGGGTATAAGGCTGTATCCATCGGCCTCAGCCAGTCTTTTTAACTTCATGATTTCGCGCTTATGAAGCAAAAGCTTGCGCGGGCGAAACGGATCGCGATTAAATATATTGCCCTGTTCATACGGGCTTATATGCATTCCATATACTATCATTTCGTTGTCCTTAACGCGGGCATAGGCGTCCTTCAGGTTGACCTTGCCCCCGCGTATGCTCTTTACCTCGGTACCGACAAGGGCTATACCGCATTCATACGTATCTTCGATAAAATACTCATGCCGCGCCTTTCGGTTTTGAGCTATTGGCTTGGTTCCCTTCTTTACAGGCATTTTATCCTCCCACTTCCAGTTACGGCTTAAAAGTAATTGATTTGTTATACACAAAATGCGGCATGGCCGTCATAGCGCACACCGCAGACATTGTGCAACGATAAACAAGACAATTTACATGGGCATAATGTTGCTGATGATATTCATTGCCTCGGAGTTGTTCGAACCCTTAGTAATAGTTGAAACTATCATCATGGCTATAGCGATAACCGCGATAACAATTCCCATCGCTATTGTAAGCTTTTGAAGCTTCATCTCCTTGCTTGCCGCCCTGCCACGCGCTGTAAATGACTGCGTATCTCCGCCAAAAGCCCCCCCAAGACCCGCGCTCTTGGTCGATTGCAAAAGCACCGAAAGGACAAGTACTCCCGAACAGATTATGAGCACGATATTGAGGATAATGTTCAAAGTATCCATAAAAATACAACCTCCCTAATTGACTGATGGACATTATATCACGAGCATGGACAAAGTGCAAGTAAAACGGTATGTTTTACTGTATATAAAACTATAACCCCGACAGCGGCAGTCAAAATCCGCTTATATGCCGGCTACTCATCGCTTCGCGGGCCGTCCGGCATATCCGGGTTACGCCAATAGCTTGACCCGTTTGCGGTTCTGCATAAGAACCCATAGTCCACGAGTTCACGCCGCAGCATAACATAATCCTCATAGGCGCTCCAAGCTTTGAGCAGGGCGTTAACCTCCTTTTCCGTATAAACGGCCTCGGGATCGAATTTACAAAACAGATACGAATAGACCCCCATTCTTACGCCGTGCTTTGCCGGAAGCTGTTTTAAGCGGCCGTCATCATCTAAAAAGCGCCGCACTTTTTCGTCCATATAACTCTTCTCCATAAAAAGTAATTATTTATTGCGATTATATCATCGATCTCCAGCGTCTTTCAAGGTTATCACACCGGCGATGCAGTTCAATCAGCACATAAACTCCAATAAAACCGTGTTCAGGATATCCATCCCACGCTTAGTTGGCTTTATTTCGTCGGCGTCAGCTATCAGGAGTCCGGCGCGGGACAGCTTTGATACCGCCTTTGCGTAAACCTCCATAAATTCGGCATTAAAACGTTTTTTAAAAGCGCTGGGTTTCAGCCCGCTCGTTTTTCGCAGTCCCAACATGACGCATTCAAACATCTCCTCCCTTTGGGGAATATGATCAACCCGTTCGACGGGCAGCAGGCCATCGCCGACAAGTTTTATATATTTGTTAAGGCTGGCCGTATTTTCCCACCTGCTCCACACTCCTATATCAAACGCTGAATGGGCGGCAAGCCCCAGACCTAAGTATCCCTGATTATCCCAATAGTTCAGGTTATGCCTGCACTGAAAGTTCGGCTTTGAAAAGTTTGACACCTCATATCTTTCATAGCCTTTGGATGCAAGATATACTACGCACTCATCCTGCATATCCGCCGCTTCGTCGGGGGAGGGAAGAAGGGCCCCATCCAGCAGGAAATCATTGTAAAGCGGGGTTCCTTTCTCAAGTATCAGCGAATAGGCGGATATATGAGTAATATCTTTAGCGCAAATATACTCAAGCGTCCTAATCCAGCGCTCCATATCCTGACCAGGAAGGCCATACATTATATCGGCGTTTATGTTGCTCATACCGCACGCAAGCGCAGCTGATAGGCTTTCCTCAAAGTGTTTAAGGCTATGAACTCGTCCGATTCGCTTTAAAATATCGCCGTCAGCGCTTTGAAGCCCAATGGACAGCCTGTTTATCCCGCTGTCAATGTATTCGTTCAGCTTTTCGCGGGTTAAGGTCCCAGGATTGGCTTCTATTGTAATCTCCGCATTGCTTATAATGCTGAAGTTTGCTCGCAGTCCGCCGATAATCTGTGCGATACTGCCTTGCGCAAGTATTGAAGGCGTGCCGCCGCCTATAAAAACCGTGTCAAAGGAAACCGCGTCAAAAGCCGCCCTGCGCATGGAAGCTTCCTTAACGAGGGCGGCAATATATGCATCCACGAGACTATGGTCTGAAAAGGATATAAAATCGCAATAGGCGCATTTGCTCACACAGAATGGTATGTGTACGTAAAGGCCGCTCATCAGTTTATACGCAGAACGCTCATGAACGCCTCGCTTGGCAGTTCGACCGACCCAACCTGACGCATGCGCTTTTTGCCCTCCTTCTGCTTCTCAAGCAGCTTTTTTTTGCGGGTTATATCGCCTCCATAGCATTTGGCCAGAACATCCTTCCTAACGGCCTTTACCGTTTCCCTGGCGATGATTTTGCCGCCTATGGCCGCCTGTATGGGGATTTCAAACTGCTGGCGCGGTATAACGTCCTTAAGCTTTTCAGCCACCGCGCGCCCTTTAGAATACGCCCTGTCCTTATGAACTATTGTAGAGAGCGCATCGCAGATGTCGCCGTTAAGGAGAAAATCAAGCTTTACGAGTTCCGATCTTTGATATTCCTTCAGCTCATAGTCAAATGATGCATAGCCCCTGCTTCGGGATTTTAGCTGGTCGAAAAAGTCGTATATTATCTCGTTCAAAGGCATTTCATATATTAACGTGACCCTGTTTTCCTCTATATAGGTCATATCCCTGAATATGCCGCGCTTTTCCTGGCATAGGTCCATTATCGCCCCGACATAATCCGAAGGCGTCATTATATGGGCTTCAACCATGGGTTCTTCCATATAGTCTATTTCCGTAACCGGCGGCAGGTTGGTGGGATTGTCTATGGTCAGGTCTTCACCGCTTGTTGTTCTTATCCTGTAAATTACGCTTGGCGCTGTCGTAACAAGGTCAAGGTCAAACTCCCGTTCCAATCGCTCCTGTATTATTTCCATGTGCAGCAGGCCGAGGAATCCGCAGCGAAAGCCAAAACCCAAGGCCTGTGACGTCTCTGGCTCGAACGATAAGGAGGCGTCGTTCAAAAGCAGCTTGTCAAGCGCTTCCCTCAGGTCGTCATAATCAGCCCCGTCAGCGGGGTAAATTCCGCAGAAAACCATTGGCTGGGCCTGCTTATATCCGGGGAGGGGCTCGCCGGCCGGGTTTCCAGCGTCTGTTATGGTGTCTCCAACCTTGGTTTCAGCCACGCTTTTAATGGAAGCGGCTATGTAGCCAACCTCTCCGGCGCACAGCTCGTCGGAGGGCTTGAGGGATGGCGTAAATACGCCTACCTCCGTAACCTCGAATTCTTTGCCCGAAGCCATTGAGCGTATCCGCATTCCGGAACGTACGCTTCCCTCCATTATCCGGACATAGCTCAGAGCGCCCTTGTAGTTATCGTATATGCTATCGAATATCAGCGCCTTTAGAGGCGCGTTAAGATCGCCGCTTGGAGGAGGGACGACGTCGACTATGCGCTCGAGAACCTCTTGCACATTTGTCCCCATCTTAGCGGAAATAAGGGGGGCGTCGTCAGCAGGCAGACCTATGACGTCCTCAATTTCCTTCATTACATACTCGGGCCTGGCGCTAGGAAGGTCGATTTTATTTATTACAGGCATGATTTCAAGATTGTTATCGATAGCCAGGTATACGTTGGCAAGCGTTTGGGCCTCGATTCCCTGAGTCGCGTCGACGACAAGGATTGCGCCTTCGCATGCTGCCAGGCTTCGGGAAACCTCGTATGTAAAATCGACATGGCCTGGCGTGTCGATAAGGTTGAACATATAGCGCTTTCCATTGGAGTGGGTATAGAACATACGAACGGCAGTGGCTTTGATCGTTATGCCGCGTTCACGCTCTATATCCATCATATCCAGCATCTGCGCCTCCATATCGCGCATCGCCACCGTATCCGTCAGCTCCATCATCCGGTCGGCCAGCGTAGACTTGCCGTGGTCAATATGGGCGATGATGCAAAAGTTCCTTATCAAATCTTGGCTATAGGCCATGAGGGTTCTCCTTTTTATATCTTATCATTTGTTAAAACTATTTTATTTACATAATTATGCCGCCATGATGCTTGACCAGGATCCCAGCTATGTCCATGGCCAGTTCGCCTATTTCCTCCTTACGTTTCCCCTCTATCATAATGCGCAGCAGGGGTTCCGTTCCCGAAGGGCGCAGCAGTATGCGGCCTTCATCGCCAAGCCGCTCCGATGCCGCCTTTATACAACCGCAAAGGAGGATGTCAGCCATCAGCGCATTCCTGTCGCCGTTAACGCCAACGTTTACCAACACCTGAGGGTATGACGGCACCTCGTCGGCCAAATCGGACATTTTGGCGCCGCTGCTTGCAAGCACGTTCAGCGCCTGTACAGCGGTAAGCATTCCATCGCCGGTTGTATTTCTATCAAGAAATATCACATGGCCGGATTGTTCGCCGCCAAGAGCATAGTTTCCGCTCAGCATGGCTTCCAGTACATACCGGTCGCCGACGTCGGTTTCAACATAGTTTATATTAAGCTCTTCAAAGCGCTTTTTCAAGCCGATGTTGGACATAACGGTTATTACGACGGTGTTGTTTTTGAGTGCGCCCCGTTTTTTCATATTCGCCGCGCATATCCCCATCAGCTTGTCTCCGTTTACTATACGGCCCATATCGTCGCATGCGATAACCCTGTCCGCGTCGCCGTCAAAGGCAAAGCCCGCGTCGGCGCCGCTTTTTAAAGTAAGCCTTTGAATGAGTTCAGGATGCGTTGAACCGCAGCCATCGTTGATATTGCATCCGTCAGGAGCGTCGGCGCAGGTACTTACCTCCGCTCCAAGCGATTCGAATAGTTCACGCGCAATGCCTGAGGAAGAACCGTTAGCGCAGTCAAGGGCTATGCGTATGCCTTTATAGCCTTCCGGACACGCCGTGCTCTTTAAAAAGGAGATATAGTCTTCTCTAGCTCCATCTTCAACAGTTATTTTACCCACAAGGCTGCCCGTAGGGGCTGGGAGCGGCCTGCCCTCACGGATTATGGCCTCGATTTCATCCTCCATAGAATCCGTCAGCTTATAGCCGCCGCCGTTAAACCATTTTATACCGTTATATTCCATTGTATTATGCGAAGCGCTGATCATAACCGCCGAATCGGCCGAATATTTTCTTACCAGATACGCCATTGCGGGCGTAGGAATAACCCCAACTGAAACCGGATAACATCCAACCGAGCAGATACCGGCCATGAGCGCCGCGCACAGCATATCGCCCGATTTGCGCGTATCGCATCCTACCAGAACGCGGCGGCCGGCGCCATTTGACCTGGATATTAAATGCGCTCCCGCGGCGCCGATTTTCATGGCAAGGTTGCAGTCAAGCCCTGAATTCGCAACGCCTCTTACGCCGTCCGTACCAAAAAGCCGTGCCATATCCATCCTCCATTAAACTGAACTAAATGTATAATTGCTTTCCCCATTATAAACGATGATCCATAATATGTATTTAACGGTTTTTTTGCGCATAAACAAACGAACATGCCTCTGAAGGGCCTTTCAAAGGCGCGGTTTATACTTTATAAGCCGGTATGGATCAAAATATAGCTATGCTTCTTTGCCGCTTGAGGCCCCAGCGTTGGAAATCGAAAGCCTATCGGCGGCATCGCTGGCGGCTACCGCTCCATCGGCGGCGGCGGTTACAACCTGTCTGAGAGGAGTATCCCTGACGTCGCCAACGGCGTAAACCCCGTCTACGGAAGATCGCATTCGGCTGTCCGTCAAGACATAGCCCCCGGGCGTAAGCTTGAGCTTATCGCGAACAAGCTCGGTCCTTGGGACATTGCCGATTGCAACGAACAGACCTGAAACATCAGCGTGCCTCTGCTTGCCGGTATTTACATCCGTTATCACAATTCCAGCAACAGAGTTTTCACCCATTATTTCTGACACGACGGAGTTATATATAAATTCTATTTTAGAGTCGGCGTAAGCTTTAGCTTGGAGCAAAGGGTTGGCGCGCAGTTCGTTCCTTCTGTGCACTACTGTGACATGCGCGGCAAACCTGGCAAGATGGAGCGCGTCTGTAATAGCCGTATCTCCGCCCCCGACGACCGCCACATTAGCATTTGTGAAAAATGCCGCGTCACACACGGCGCAATAGGAAACGCCTTTACCCGTAAGCGCGTTTTCATTGGGCAGCCCCAGCTTGCGCGGCTGAGCACCGGTGGCGATTATAACGGTTTTGGCCTCATATTCTCCTGATGACGTCCGTATAAGCTTAACGTCTTTTTCAAATGCAAATTCAATTACATCCTCGTTGATAAAATTAAGTCCAAGGTCCTCGGCCTGTCTGCGCATACGCATGCTAAGCGTAAACCCGTCGATACCCTCGTCAAACCCGGGGTAGTTTGCAATCATATCCGTCTTCAGGGTCTGCCCCCCGGCAAGCTCGCGTTCAAATAACGAACAGGAAAAGCCGCTGCGCGCTCCATAAAGCCCTGCGGTAAGCCCGGCGGGACCGCCTCCTATTACAGCAATATCAATCATCGTTTTCTCCTAACATAACTATTATTATATTAAAGCATTATACATATAATGAGCCGAGTTGGCAATCAGCGGGCCTGGCGGCAAAGCGTTATGTACTGTTTTATTAATTGCAAAATCACCGGGCCTTGCCTTAAGTATGAATCATAAATCTTCAAGCGAATAACCCGGCTTTAAAATAATGAGCTGATCCTTTGTGGTGTTAACTTGATTTTAGAGAAGCTTATGCCAGTTTGGCCGGATTTCATTATCATCGACGTTGGTGTACAATCCCTCAGGGTCTGGAATTGAATCATAGGATTCCCTAAATCTCCTTATATCCTCCACGGTTGATGGATGCTGCCCGTCGGCTACGCAGGCATTGCATTTTTCAGAGCATGCCGGGCATATGCAGCCGCTCTCAAGTCCTTTTTCTCTTTGTACCATATAAGTCCCGCACATAGGGCATCCGCAACGCATTATTATATTACCTCCAGTTTTAGTATACCTGATAGTATGCTCATAAATTTAAATTACATCATAACATATTATAACATCCTGAAGAAAAAAGGACGGCGCCAGGCAAAATATTAAAAAGCACGATTTTTTAAATAATATGTTTATGTTATAATTAATATGAAACGTCCAAAAACCACGTGGAGGGATTTATGCGAAAGCGGTCTGTGATATCAATAGTTCTGTGCATAATAATGCTTATATTAATACTATCCTCGTCCAATGCGGCAAGTCCGGATGAACCAGTTGTGACAGAGCATCTGGATACTGGAGAAATGGTTGTCAGAATACAGATTCGCTTAAGGGAACTGGGATATTTCATGTTTAAGCCCACAGGAAGCTTTCAAAACCTAACGGTAAACTCGGTAATTGCGTTTCAGCAAAAGCAGACCGACGAAAACGGGGCGCCGATAACCGCGGATGGAAGCGTAGGGCCTCAAAGCAGAAGCATTCTATTTTCAAGCAGAGCGAGCCGAATGGACATATTGACGGACATTCCTTTCGGCCAGCTTTCAACCACTATGGCCGCGACCGGCGAGCTGGTTAGCTGGGAGACGGTTAAAGCACAACTCAGGTCCGGACAGACGTATATCATTACAGACTGTTATAGCGGCACCCAGTTCAGCATGACCTTTGTTGAGGGAGAAAACCATGCGGAGATGAAGTGCGTTACCGCGGAAGATGAAGCGGTATATAAAGAACTCTTTGGAGGAGAATACAACTATTCAAAAAGGCCTGTGCTCATAACGCTAAATGGAAAGAATACGGCCGCCTCATTGCAGGGGATGCCACATGGAACGAATAACCATTCATGTATGTATTTCGACGGTTCTCTATCGCATGTGGGTACGTTGTCGGATATTGAGCAGTTAAACCAGGTTCATAAGGCTGCCGGCCGTTGAGAATTTAAAGCGGCTGTACAAACTAAACAACTTTGATCTTGTGGAACATGTAGTGCAAACATATAAACCTGCTCTATATAATATTTTGTTCGTTGGCAGGAGTCCGGTGTCCTAGACAACTCGTTAAATGAAGATGAGCGTCGAATTGCTAGGGTATTGAATACAATTTTGCCGAATTTTGACGTTACAGTGACATAACTGTTGACATATTGAAATCAATGCATTAGTATTTAATTGTGTAATTAAACAGATCTGACATTAAAGATATTATGATTGAAGGGAGGCGTTAAAAAGCAGCGGGATGACAGCTTAGGGTCATGTTATTTAGTTTTTCTTTTTGGAAATGCAAATGCCGCATAATTAGGCGTAAAATAGCGGGCGGCTTCTGTTATATAATGTGGATGATTTTAAAGTATATTAATGCATTGGGCAATAACTGACACGGCTGTTATGAACATGGCTTTCCCGTTCGATAATGAACGGCGTTAGTAAATCCAAACACCATTTTAAGGAGGACAACAGGAAGAAATGAAGCAAGAGAACAGAAAAATGCCAGGCATTCGGCTTAAAAGGCTGATTGCGGTAATCGCTGTAGTCGCTATGGTAGCAACCTGTATACCCGCTGTAGCTGCGGATAACAACCGGCCCAGCGAGGTAATTGGAACAAACATTTCGGGTTTTTCCACAACCGACCTGTATGGAAACGCATATGACGGCTCCATTTTCGGCGAATATGATCTTACGATCATGAACTACTGGGCGACATGGTGCCCCCCGTGCCTTGTAGAGCTTCCTCACATTCAGCAAATCTATGAGAATTATTCCGGATTGGGCGTAAACGTAATGGGAATTCTGTCCCAGTCAGGCTCAAGCACGGTTAGCTCGGCGAGGCAGGTGGCGGAGCAGTATGGTCTTACATATCCTACCCTTATTGAGGACGACGTACTTAGGAGCATAACCGATCAGTGCATGTACATACCAGACACGTTTATCGTTGACAGAGAAGGCAACATTGTAGAGTGGGTCGTTGGGGCCATGTCATACGAGGAGTTTGAAGCGCTCATTGACACCTGGATGACCGAGTTTGTAGAGTATGGCGTTGAGCTTACCGGCGGAGAGGAGATTACAATCCAGGGGAACGTGCCTGAAACCGTCGATAATTACTTTATAGCGGGTTCAGCAAGCTTTGAAATCACTCTGCCGTGGGGCGCGGAGCCTGCCGGAAGCTATCTGGTCAACAATGGAAATGCGATAACCTTCTCAGATCTCAATACTGCAAATGGAAAATACCTGTATGACCTTACCGTTGGTCCTGAGAGTAACTTGATAGAGATCTATGTAGACCAATCTCCCGAGTCTGGAACCCCTGAGTCCTCGTACAGGTTCTTCCAGGATGAGGCCGCCGCGGACGCTTTCTGCTCAGAGCATTCGGCGGATTGGGATTATGCTGACCTCTACAATGGTTTCTATAATCTGCGTGAATACAATGCTGTCCGCGACTTCCTGGCAATAACGGACGGTAGCGGCGTATCCAATGCCGAGAAGCTGGGCGAAGGTGTGGATCTTGCGGATCCCGAAACCTGGCCCGGAGTTACGTGGACCCAGGACGGTCATCTGTCCGAGTTCACGGCGGAAGGGAAAGGCCTTGTAGGCGAGTTTGACATGGACGTATGCTCCATGCTCAACACTGTAAACCTTAGCGGGAATCCTGGAATCGGCACGATAGCGCTTCAGGGATGCTACAGCCTTAAATATCTCTATCTTAGCGGCTGTGAAATCACTCAATTCGATGCTAGCGGCATGAACGAGCTGAATGTGCTTGACCTTTCTGATAACCCGCTGGTAGACTTTAAGGCCAATTCAATGGTATTCGGTGCGTATCCCTTAGAAGTATATGTTGCGGATGGCGGAACGTTCGACGCTGTATGCAATGACACGGGAATCAAGGTTACAGCGCTTGCCAACGATGGAATGCGCTTTGACGGCTGGTATGACATCGAAACCGGAGGCTACCTTTCAGAGGAACAGACCTTTGTTTTGACGGAAGGTACGTATATCGTTGAGGCGCGTTTTTCAGAGGGACCGGTTGTAGACCCAACGCCGACGCCGGATCCCATTGATCCCACGCCCACGCCGGATCCCGATGTTACGCCAGGTCCAGATGATCCGACGCCCAGCCCCGACCCTGTAAAGCCGACGCCCAGTCCCTCCCCCTCGGATCCTCCGAAGGCAGGTTCGGCTACACTTATAGGTCTTGGCATTGCCGCGCTTCTCTCAGCGGGCGGCATCGGAATAGGCTATTCGCGCAAAAAGCGCAGATAATAATCGGTTTTTATAATAACCATAAATCCGATTAATTTTTAGCAGATTGTCTGTCCAGCGTTGAATAACATTCGGCGCTGGACAGCGGAATATGGTTAATCTTTCTGGTACCGGCTTCACGCAGGGCAGGGTCAAAGCATTGCTTAACCGGCCGGTATTAAGAGTAAGACGTTGCAACGGCTTTCCCAATCAAAAGTTATGGAGGAAGCTGACGCAAACAGCCTTATAACAGCGCGATTTTGATGGCGCTGGAATAAAACTTTTGAGGTGTGCTCATGAAAAAGTTTAAAACATTAATAGCTCTGATGTTGGCTCTTGCCCTCGTTATAGTCGCCGGATGCAAGAGCGAACCATCATCAACGGATCCGACGCCGGATGCCGCGACCCCATCGGGAACGAATGGGCTGGAAACCGGCGCGCCTGAAGAATCGGCTACACCGGACGACGTGCAGACTTCCCCATCGCTCGCGCCGGATAATACAGTTGACCCGAGCAATGGCGGGCAGACGGCCGCCAATACTACCCCAAGCGGATCAACTCCCACAGCCACGCCAAACGTTACGTCAAAGCCAACCTCCGAGCCTACGCCCGAAAGCGAGCCGGATATAACCGCGTTCAAGACGAACGATCTTAATGGCAACACCTATACAAACAGTATTTTTGCTAGGTCGGAACTTACGATGATAAACGTTTGGGCTACCTGGTGCGCCCCTTGCATTAAGGAATTGCCCGATTTACAGCGGGTCAGCGATAAGTACGCCGGTCGGATGCAGTTATTTGGAGCGCTCTTTGATTCCTCGGATTCAGGCGCCTGTGAATCGGCGCTGACTATATTGGAGGGATTGAATATCAGCTATCCGGTTCTTAAATGCAACACGCAGCTTAAAAAGGCCATGCTGGATCCTTATGATATCAATAAAATGCCGACGACGCTATTTATTGATTCAAATGGAAATGTAGTCGATATTGTGTACAATTCCAGATCGTTCTCAGAATGGTGTTCAATAATTGACCGCCTGCTGTAAGGAGGTTAGCTATGCAAAACGCCAAGAAAAAAGGACGTTACTGGATCCCAATGACGATTTTTGCAGTTGGCATTGCATTCGTGGTGCTGGGCATATACCGTGATGAAGTGAGTATAGTGCTTGCCAAGGCGGTTGCCATATGTCAGGAGTGTATAGGAATTGGATAAGCTGAAGAAAAACATAAGAAAGCGCACGGAGAGGATCAGGCTGATCGTGCAGACCCTGTTCTTTATAGTAACCAACAGCTTTGCCATTGGCTACATTAAGGGAGGAATTTACCAGGGAAAGCTGAAGCAGCTATGCGTACCTGGGCTTAACTGCTATTCATGTCCAGGCGCGGTTGGTTCCTGTCCTATTGGCGCGCTGCAGTCCGTGTTGAACAAAAGGGACTTTTCAATCAGCGAAACTACGGGAGAGTTGGTTATGACGCCGACATACCATATTTCGTTTTACATAATTGGTCTTGTGATGATGTTCGGCGCGGTATTTGGCAGGTTTATCTGCGGCTTCCTTTGTCCCTTTGGGCTTGTTCAGGATTTGCTTCATAAGATTGCTCTGCCAAAAAAACTCAAGATACGAACCTTTAAGGGCGATAAACAGCTAAGATATCTTAAATATGTGGTGCTTGCGGTAATGGTTATAGGACTGCCCTTATTTGCGTCGGCCGATCCGTATTTTTGCAAGTATGTATGTCCCTCGGGCACCCTTTTAGGCGGAATACCTCTCCTTTCGCTAAACGAAGGACTAAGGGAGAGCGCAGGCCTCCTAACGGCGTTCAAGCTTTCAATATTGGCAGTTATAATACTTGCGTCGATTATGATTTACCGCCCGTTTTGCAAATATCTGTGTCCGCTTGGAGCCATGTACTCGATTTTCAACCCCTTCTCACTCTATCGTTATTATGTTGATGAGAAGCTGTGCAATAATTGCGGGGCATGTACGAGGGCGTGCAGAATGGGCATCGATATTAGAAAAACGCCAAACAATCTGGAGTGCATTAGATGCGGCGACTGCAAGGCCGCCTGTCCGCAGCACGCCGTGTGTTCGGGATTTGGGCGAAAGCCTGAACACAAGGAAGCGGAAGAGGAACCGGCCTCGACCAATATAAACCCATAATTAAAAGCTATACAAATATGGCTATAACTAATTTGAAAGAGGTAAGGAAAATGAAGAGAGTTTCGATTTTTATCCTGGCAATAGCTTTAACGCTTTGCCTGTGCATGCCGGCAATGGCTATCTCAGGCGTTGACGAGCCGGCGCCGCCGGAGGCTCCCGCGGCGCTTGCGCAAGGCACGTTTGACGCGGGACTTACGCTTGTAGGCAACACGCCGACAGTTGAAGAGGACGACGATTTTAATGAGGTCAACGTCTGGACGGAGGTAGACGAGAAAACAGAGTATAAAGTAGGCGACGAAGTTACTTTCATACTTTATTACAACATTCCGGCCGCACCCGACGGCTTTACCGAAGAGGAATTGGCCAACATAATGTTTACCATTACGTCAAAGGGGCTGAAGGATGTCGAGATCTTTGAAGAAGATGGTCTTGAGATCAAAATTGAGTGCGACTATACAACGGGAATGTGCCAGATGCTTGAAGGATATGGTAATGTTGAGGTCAGCGGCGATACATACAGGATAGCCGGATATCCAGGCAGGGAAGTAATGGTTGTATTTAAGGCCAAGGTAACTGAAAAGGATGCATCGGTCGAGCTTAAGACCACGGTCGGTCAGTATGACCTTCCTACGTCATTCACAGCGGGAAAGCTTAGCTTTAAAAATAATTATGCTACCATAGAGAACAATGCGTATGCGGCCTATTCAATGGAGTACGAAAACAAGGAGGCTGTATATAAAGACGCTGCCAATTTCCTGGTCAAGGAAAAGGGCGCTGAGTGTGAGCATATTATTGTTACTCATATAACCGATTCTTATGCCGTGGTAGCGCCGGAACTGTATGCGGATGCTGAAGGCTTCGGATTTGCCCCGTATGCCAACGGTGCAATCAATTTTGAAGGTATAATAACCTCGGGCGAAACTTTCAATACGCTTAACGCTATATTTGAAAAATACATGACGTTCTTTGGCTTCGCCCTTGAAAACGGAGGCGTTCTGGATGATGGAGTATTTGTAAACGGCTTTAATTCATATCAGAACAATGACGTAATAACGCTGAATGTTGCTGGAGAAGGCGGCCAGACCGAACCCACGCCAAAACCTGATCCCGACCCGCCCAAGGCGGGAGCGGCAAGTATGATCTTAATTGGAGCGGTAGCTGCGGGAGCCGGCATAATTGGCGTAGGCGCCATCAGAAGGAAGAAATAAGCAAACGTTTGGATTTATAGTATAAACAGTGATGATGAGGCCGTCTAAAACGGCCTCATTTTTGCGGTTCTGCGACAATAGTATCGGCAGGAAAGAAGCGATGAATACGATTGTACAGTTAGAATTGGATAAAGCAAATGTCGTTCTAAGTCAAGCAAAGTGAAGATTAATTGATGAAGTTTAACAGTCTAAAAAGACGATGCACAATATCCATTATAGGTAAGTTGGCTCAACAAGGCCGAGACTGTTTCGCTGATAAGGACCTAAACATTACAGCAATAGGTTCTGTGCCTTGATAAATTAAAGTCTGGTTCGGCTTATGTCTGCTAAGAGCGGCGGCAAGCGCCCGCTATATATTTCTAATAAATTATTTAAGGTGTGTACGCTAACGTATATTTACTGTAAGGCTTCAGTAAGCAAAACACCGCCGCTGTTGAACCCTTCCTCCAAAAAGTTATATGCTACCCTGACCTCTCCTTTTTCAATAAATGGCAGTCCATAGTAAGGGATGGGTTTGAGCGATTCCAAAGCGGCCCGTCTGTCCTCCTCAGAATATTGGCTTAACTCGGCCCTAAGTATGCCAAGCGTCCTATAAAGAAATTCGGATATCGTAGGAGAAAAGCCTTCATGCACATCAGGGAAAAACTTATTGCGAAGCTCCGGATCATCGTTGAATTCTGCGGACATAATAACGAATTTAATTGCGCGTTTTGCGTTTTCATATGAAAGCTCAAAGATTTCCTCAATAAAGGGATACAGTTCCGTCTTCATATGGCCGCATAATTTTGCTGGGTTTAACAACAGGTAATGGAGCACTCTAGCTATACACATAAAGCCTTTGTGATTCGTGTTCAGGCCAAGGATTTTAAGAATATTTATAATTGGATGCATAACATAAACCTCCTAAAGTATTATAATGTCTTTGAACATAAATTTTGGAACCGCCTGACAATAACGCATGGCAATTTCATTACGAAATTGATTACGACATGTACCATATTAGGTATATAAAAATGATATCATAAGTTAAGGATGTGTCAAGCTCAAATTAAGAATTGCCCTATATAAAATATGACGCTTTTACAAAATGTCAATAGGCAACTGAGACAAACTGATGCTACGAAAATGCGTATTACATCCAATTTACATAAAAAAGTCTTTACAAGCAGCAAAAGCGGTGTTAAAATACGCTTGTTGTGTACATTGAAGCACTATGCATAATTACTATGTTGAAGAAAGGCACAATATGTTACAGGACGACCTAATTGGCGACAAACGCCTAGTAGGTACAAAGCAAGTGTTGCGCGCCCTGACAGATGGGCGTTTGACGGCGGTTTATATTGCCGAGGATGCGGACGCTGCTCTTAAAAAGAGGATAGCAGACGCATGTATTGATGCCGGCGTAACGGTGATAAAGGCTCCCAGCATGTCAGAACTCGGCATTGCTTGTGGAATAAGCGTAGGCGCGGCATGCGCCGCGGTGCTTTACAACGGTGACAATATGAGCAAAATCAATTAGGTTGCGCTCAAAATTTATGGGAAAACATCCTCTCAAAGGGTTGCAGGGGATTTTCTTAAATATATATCACATAATCAGACTAGAAAAAGGAGAAAACCTAATGCCCACTATCAATCAGTTGGTTCGTAAGGGAAGGCAGCAGGTACAGTATAAGTCAAATGCGCCTATCCTGAAACAATGCCCGCAACGCGGAGGCGTATGCACGGCGGTTCGTACGATGACTCCCAAAAAGCCAAATTCCGCCTTGCGCAAGATAGCAAGGATCCGTCTTACGGATGGTTTGGAGGGTACAGCATATATACCCGGCGTTGGCCATAACCTTCAGGAGCACTCTGTAGTCCTAATCAGGGGCGGCAGGGTTAAGGACCTTCCTGGTGTGAGGTATCACATCATAAGGGGAGCGCTTGACACGGCTGGAGTAGCAAAGCGTATGCAGGCGCGTTCGCTTTACGGCGCAAAGCGTCCTAAGGCCGGTGCTGCAAAGAAGTAATTGAGGAACGAAC
>OGYB01000471.1_pt1 | contig 26773 bp, 19 predicted proteins | sample 1576421 | NCBI WGS metagenome assembly OGYB01 (sample SAMEA3541577, study PRJEB24748) | human gut metagenome | biome: human gut; feature: human-associated habitat; material: faeces | place: China | collected 2012
GACCCGGCGAGGGTGTCGCCGGGGACCAGCGAGAAGCAGCACGCCGTTGCCACCAACGCCGCCACGAACACGGCGGCGCGATGGTTGCGCGCGCAACCGCCGTCCTCAAGCCCCATCGTGGAATTCGCGCGCGTCACGCAGCCTCATCGCCCTTTGCCATCGAATACATCGTATGCAGGCAGTATACTGGAACGCCATGAGCGTCACATCGAGCATATCAGCAGCTTCCCCGATGCGGGGCGTTTCCTCGTTCACGCTCAAAGTCGTGGCCATCGTCGGCATGACGTTCAACCACGCCTGCTACATTTTCTATCCCTACCTGCCCGCCGAGGCGTTGCTCCTGCTGTTCGGATTCGGCGGGCTCACCTTCCCCATCATGGCGTTTCTGCTGGTGGAAGGCTACCATCATACCTCGAACATCAAGCGGTACGCCGGTCGGTTGCTGGCGTTCGCGCTCGTCTCGCAGGTGCCGTACGGCCTGTTTCTGGCGCACAACCTCAACGTGCTGTTCACCCTGCTCATCGGCCTGGGAATTCTGTACTTGTACGACACTATGGAAAGCCGCGGCGGATTCTGGCTTGCTGCCGCAGCGCTGGTGACGGCCAGCGCGCTGTGCGACTGGGGGATCATCGGGCCGCTCATGATCCTCATGATGCGCGCGATCCCCGACCGGCGCCAACGCATCGTGTTGCCCCTGCTCGTGCCCATCCTGGGCAACGGCCTGCCGGCGCTCTCCGACTACATGGCAGCGTTCGATCCAGCGCTGCTGCCGTTCGCGCTGTATCCGCTGCTGGGTTGCACGGCCACCATCCCGCTGCTGCTCGCCTACAACGGCTCGCGCGGCCGCCCGATGAAGTGGCTGTTCTACGCATACTACCCCGCGCATATTCTGGTGCTGGGGTTGGCGAAGGGGTTGCTGCTGGGCGATTGGGGGCTGGGGCTGTAGAGGCTGACGCCGCACGGGATCCTTCGACTCCGGCGCTGCGCGTCTCCGCTCAGGATGACAGAGGACGGCTACTTCCAGTCGCTTCCCAACACCACGAGGAAATCGCTCTCGAACAGATACGATCCGTCGTTTTTCATGGCTTTTCCAACGCCAAGAGCATCCGCGATCTCCTGCGCGCGCGATGCCTTCGCCTCATCGTCGTAAATCACCAGCGTCTTAGGGTAGTCGAAGCTGTCGGCATTGCCCGACTCCACCGAATAGCCCAGTTCCTCGATGCGCTCGGACGCCTCGGTGCCTGCGCCGGTGATGCCGTTGCCGTTGCGCACCGCCACGCTGCCCGTGCGCTTCGCTTTTTTCTGCGTGCCGTCCTCGTTCGTGCTGGAATGCGTCTGGCCGCTGCCGGTGGTTGCCAGCACGGTGTTCGACATCTCGTCGACGATGTCCTCGTCGGTGGGCGGAAGGCCCTGGTTAACGCGAGTCATCATTTTCTTCCATTCGTCGACGTTGTTGATTTCGTACCAGACGTCGTTGATGTACTTGGACGTAGTCGGCTCCATGGCCGAATAGATGTCGGTGGCCGGGTCGAGGCCCTGCATCGTCTGCGCGAGGCCGATGATGTCGGAAATCTCGAGATCCGTAGTCACGTATTGGGAAAGCGCCTGGACGGTGGATGCCATCGTGGCCACGTCGGCCGACAGGATTTTCTTCGCGATGGCGGACAGGACGAGACGCTGGTTCGCTGCACGGTAGGAGTCGCCGTCGCCGTACTCGTCGTAGGCATGGCGCGAACGACACAGGATGAGCGCCTGATCGCCGCTCAGCGTCTGCAGCCCGGCATCCAGATGGCCGCCGGCATCCTCGTCGTCGATCTCCATCGGAACATCCACTTCGACGCCGCCCAGCGCATCGACAATGTCTTTGAAGCCGTCGAAGTTGATCTCGGCATAATGGGAAATGGGCACACCCGCCAACTTCGATACGGTTTTCACCGTGAGAGCGGCTCCGCCGATGGCATGTGCAGCGTTCAGCTTGTTCTGCCCGTATTCCCCCATGTCTACCAGGGTATCGCGGTGGATGGAGACGAGCGTCGCCTTCTTGTCCACCGGGTCGATGCGCGCGAGGATGATGCTGTCGCTGCGGAACTGATCGCCGGCGAATTCCGCCGACGCTTCGCGGTCGTTCGACCCGTCGGTTCCCATGAGCAGGATATAGAACGGCTCGTTCGCCAAATCGGTTTCCACGAGCGCATTGCGCAGCTCGGCGCTGACGCCGTCGTGAAGGTTTCCCGAGAGTACGTTGTAGTACGCGAACGCAGCCCCCGCCCCGCCCAGCACCAGCACGCCCACAACGGCAAGCGCGATAACCAGCGTGCGGCGACGAGAGCGTGCGCGCGTGCGCTCGTAATCGGCTCGCGACACGCGGCGCGGCGTGGGAGCGGATTCGCCTTGAACGCTGGGGCGACGACCCGGTTCAGTCTGACGGGAGCGGCCGTACGAGGAGCGGGAAAAACGCTCGGTGCTCGCAGGGCGCCGTTGAGGGCTGCGTTTGTTGTCCATTGCGCCATTTTCGCGGCAGCGCTCTACCCGCGCAACCGCCTCCATCGGTTTACTAGGAAAAGCCCACAGGGCAGCGCAGCGGAAGCGGTGTCATCCCGAGCGAGCACCAGGTTGACGCCGCACCGGCGAGCTTCCCGCTACCTGTGCACTCCCAGCTTCTTGACCATGGCGTCGTTCGCATCTTGCTCGACGGCGTCGTCGAGCGGCGCCAACTCGATGGCCGGCTGGCCCGTTCGCGATGCGAAACGTTGGAGAGCGCGTGCGAGCAAATCGTCCGCAACCTCGGGGTTCTTCGCCAGCAGCGGGCCATGCAGATACGTGCCCACCACGTTCTTGTAGCGCACGCCGTCCTGCTTGTCGGCATCGTTGTTGCCGTGCCCCGTGGAAGACGCCACGGCGCCGAAGGGCTCGACGCCCGCGCCGAGGTGCGTGCGTCCCGCATGGTTCTCGTAACCCACGACAGGGCGCTTCGCCAGCGGCGAGGTCAGCACGATGTTGTCGATGAGCCGGTCGCCGGAGCCGCCCGCCGCACGCTCGGTGGTCATGTCGACGATGCCCAGGCCCTGCACCACCTCGTCGCCCAGCAGCCACTCGTGGCCGAGAATCTGGTAGCCGCCGCAGATGGCCAGCAAGACGCCGCCGTCCTCCACGTAGGCATGCAGCTGCTCGCGCATGTTCATGAGCTCGGCCGACGCCAGGCGCTGCTCGCGGTCGGGGCCGCCTCCCAGCATGACGAGGTCGACGCCGGAGAGGTCGATGGCCTGGCCGTGGTTGACGCGCTTGACCTCCACGGGGATGCCGCGCCAGCGCAGGCGCTGTTCGAGGATGCGCACGTTGCCACCGTCCCCGTACAGGTTGAGCAGGTCGGGGAAGAGGTGCGCGATGGTGAGGGAGGCGGCGGGCGCAGGAGTCTCCCCCTCTCCTGGCGCGGAGACGGAACGGTCGCCCCCACAGCCATCGCCCGCGCCATGGGGGCGGGGGAAGCCCTCATCCGTGCCATGCGGGTTGGCGGAATCCTCGGCCGCGGCGCCCGCCGCGCCGTGGCTGGTCAGCACCGCATGCACCGGGGGCAATGCGGTGTAGTTCGCGATCAGGTACGCGTTTTCTTCGGCCGACAGGCTGGCTATGCGCGCCAGCAGGTCCTCGGCATCCGCAACCACCTGCGATTCGATGCCGGCATACTTCAAGCGCACCTGCATGTCGTTCGCGCGCAAGCCGCCCGCGAACACGGTGAGCTTGGCCGGATCGTCCGCCAGCTCCTCGAAGTCGATATCCCACAGCCACGACACGTCGCGGCCATCGCCCTCCTTGTCGTTCACGAAGAAGGCTACCACCTTGTCACCCGCGTCCTGCGCCACGATCTTGAGGTTCTGATTGAAGCCGGTGGGGTTCTTCGCGAGGTTCAGCAGCACGCGCCGACCGGCGATGTCAAACGTTTGCAGGCGCCCGTTCTGCGGGTCGAAGGCGTCGATGGCCTTCTGCAACGCGGGAAGCGGGCAACCGGCGAGGCCGGCCGCGGCAGCGGTTGCCAGCAAGTTGTACACCATGTACGCGCCGGTGTACGGCGCGGCGATCGAACCCGCGGCTGCCCCCTCGCCGTCCCGACGCACGTCGAACGACAACCCGTTCAGGCCCAGCTTCACGCCCGTTGCCGCGAAGTCCAGGGCGGAACGCGCGAACCCGCAGGTGGGACACGAGAACGATCCCAGTTGCCCGTACTGGCGATAGTCGTATTCCAACATGGACGAGCAGCGCTGGCACATCTGCGCGTCGGCCACCGAATTCTGCGGCAGCCCCAGGTCCTCGTCCACGCCGAACGCGATGGAGGGGTTCGCCGCGCGCTCGGCGATGCGGACGCACAGCGGGTCGTCGGCGTTGTACACCAGCACCGTGTCCGGCGACTTCTCCAGCGCGCCCACGATGCTGTCCTGGATGCGGTCGATCTCGCCCACGCGGTCCAGCTGGTCGCGGAACAGGTTGAGCAGCACCACGTAGGTGGCCTGCAGCTGCGGCAGGATCTTCGCCAGCCACAGCTCGTCGCACTCGAACACGCCCCAATCCGACGGGCCGGCGTGCAGCAGCGACGTCGCCACGCCCGAGTCCAGGTTCGCGCCGGTCCGGTTGCACACCACGCGCTGGCCCGCCAGCTCAAGCGCGTCGGCCAGCAGGTTCGTCACCGTGGTCTTTCCGTTCGTTCCAACCACGCACACCGAGCCCTGCTCCAGCTTCGGCGCGAGGTCGGCAATGAGACGCGGATCCACGTACAGCGCGATTTTGCCCGGGAAGTTCGCGGCGGGACGGCGGAACACGTTTTTGAGACCCCACGTTGAAACGGCGCTGACGGCGCGCGCGCCGGCGAACTGCAAACCCATAGGTCATTCCTTTCGATCACGTTGCGTTCAGTATAGTGGTTCCACCGCACCCCGCACGCCGCCCCCGCCCGCACTGACACCCGCCCTCCATACAAATTTCAGGACGAGCAGCGCCAGCGCAAAGCTCACTCGTCACCCCTCGTCAACCTAACAGCCGCTTCAACCAAAAGAAGAACCGCGCCCCGATTTATCCTCAACTAAGCTTGATGCCGCTATACTGATGAGATAAGGTGATTGTGCAGCCGTCGGCCGAAGCACGCGGCCGCATGCACCCGGCGACCCAGGAAGGTTATGCCCGAACGCAATTACGACGACGCTTTTTTCCAGCATTCGAATGACGAGCGAGCTTCCCGTCGTTCCGATGAGTCGACTTCTCCAGGTTCACGACCACACCAGTACAACACCAGGCAAACCGCACGTTCCACTGCCGCCCGCTCCCGCCTGAACGCAACACAGCAGCAACCGCGCAATGCGGCATCCTACCAGAAACCAGGACGTTACCATCGACCGCCGGGCCCCGAACAACCGAGGCGGCGCGCTGTTGGAATCATTGCCAGCCTGCTCGTAGTGGCCGCTTTCGCCGTTGGAGGGTACTTCGTCGTGCAGAGCCTGCCTGCCTCCATAACCCTCAATGGAGCCAACCTGGAAGTAGGCGGTCACAAGACGTTGGAAGACGCGCTGCGCGCCAGCGGCATCAAGCCGAAACCCGGCGATTTCGTTGCCGTGGACGGCTCGGTGATCGAAGCAGGAAAGGGCGAGCCGTTTCACGCCACCGTCAACGGCGAAGTCGCTACCGACATGGATACGAAGCTGAACAACGGCGACGTGGTCGAACTGGGCGACGGCAGCGCCATCGAAGAGCCGAGCGAAACCGCCGAGGAAAGCATCCCCTACTCGATCGAAGAGGAAGGGCGCGGACCTATCCACGTGCTCGAGGGGCAAGGCGCCGACGGATTGAAGCGCACGAAAACCGGCTCGGTCTCCGGCCTGACGACGGAAGAAGTCGTGCAGGAGCCTTCCAACGTGGTGCGCCGAAACGTTTCGCCGCAGGTAGGCGAGGACAAAGTGGTGGCACTCACGTTCGACGACGGCCCCTGGCCCGAATCCACCGCCGCAGTGCTCGACGTGCTGGCCGACCAAGGGGCGAAGGCCACATTCTTCACCGTGGGCAATCGCATCGACGGAGAAGGCGTCGACCTCGTAAAGCGCGCAGCAGCCGAAGGCCATCAGATATGCTCGCACTCGTTCGACCACGCGGCGGGCGACGGTCAAAGCGTGAACCTCGGCTACATGACGCCTGAGGATCAGGTCGCCGAAGTGCAGAAGGGCTACGAAGCCATCGAAGCCGCCACCGGCGCCGAAGCCAGCCATGTATTCCGCACGCCGGGAGGCAACTACGGCGAAGGCGTCATGCGCAATGTCGGGCCGCTGATCAGCGCGGAAATCGGCTGGAACATCGACTCGCAAGACTGGCGCAAGCCCGGAGCCGCCGCCATCGCCAACCAGGTGAAAAACGCCTGGCCGGGCGCCATCGTGCTCATGCACGACGGAGGCGGCGACCGATCGCAAACGGTCGAGGCGCTCAAAGACGCGCTCCCCTATCTCAAGTCGCAGGGCTACCGCTTCGTCACCATGGACGAGCTGCTCGGCTATCCGCTCTCCTAAACCTCGCTTCTGCCGCTCGCCGGACGAAGGCCTCCTTTGATCTTCTTCGGGATCGTTCGCCGCGAGACGTCGTGCCTTTGGCGACAAACATCATCGAAACCACCTGTTTCCTCAACATAGACATTGCTATAGTAAAGTACGTGGGCCGCGCATGGGTGCGACCGTTTCAGAAAGAGGGGTCGGCGGTGCTTCATGGACGTTAGCCAAATCGTTGCCGTTGCTGTGTTCGTCGTGGTCATGATCACCATCATGACCGAGAAGCTGCACCGGTCGCTCGCGGCCATCACGGGCGCGATGATCGTGTTGGCCCTGCATGTCATGCCGTTCGACGCGGCCATGGAGCACATCGACTTCAATACCCTGGGCGTGCTGCTGGGCATGATGCTGTTCGTGTCGGTAGTGAAGCTGTCGGGTGTGTTCGAGTTCCTTGCCATCAAGTGCGCACGACTTGCAAAAGGCGACCCTTGGAAGATCATGCTACTGTTCGTGCTGCTCACGGCCGTACTTTCAGCATTCCTGGACAACGTGACCACCGTGCTGCTCATCGGGCCCATGACGCTGACCGTATGCAAACTGCTCGACGTCAACCCCATCCCGTTCTTCATGACCGAGATACTCGCGTCGAACATCGGAGGCACCGCAACGCTCATCGGCGATCCGCCCAACATCATGATCGGCTCGGCAGCCGGATACTCGTTCTTCGACTTCATCCTGTACGATGCGCCCGCCGTGGCGATTATCCTCGTCGCGATCCTCGGCGTGTTCTACGCGCTATACGGCCGCAAGATGAACGTGGACGACGAGCACAAGGCCCGCATCATGGAGCTGGACGAGCACGCGCAGATCAAGAACCGGCGGCTGCTGAAGCAAAGCGTGGTGATGACCGCCCTGGTGGTGGTCGGGTTCATGGCGCATGGCGCGTTGGGGCTGGAATCGTGCATTATCGCGCTAGGCGCCGCGGGCATCATCATGCTGATCTCGGGCGAAAGCATCGAGGAAGCGCTGTCGAACGTGGAGTGGACCACGCTGTCGTTCTTCGCCGGCCTGTTCGTCATCGTGGGCGCGCTGGCCGAGACCGGCGTCATCGGCATGCTGGCGAACGGGTTGATCGACGCAACCGGCGGCAACGTGTTCATCACCATGCTGGTGCTGCTCATCGGCTCGGCCGTGATCTCCAGCTTCCTGGACAACATCCCGTTCGTGGCCACGATGATCCCTATCTTGTTGGCCATGGAATCCACCGGCATGGACGTCACGCCGCTGTGGTGGGCCGTGTCGCTGGGCGCCTGCCTGGGCGGCAACGGCACGCTCATCGGCGCCAGCGCCAACGTGGTGCTGTCCGACATCAGCAAGAAGCACGGGCACGAGATCACGTTCGCGAAGTTCTTCAAGACTGGCTTCCCCATCATGCTGCTCACCATTTTGATAGCCGGCGTATACCTGGTGGTGCGCTTCCCTCCAGCGTAAGCGCACGGGCGCGAGGCGCAACCGACACGAGCGAAAAACTCGCCGCAACCCCTTGCAGGAGCGCGGGGGTTCGGATATACTGCTTACTCGCGCTTCGCTTAGAAGCCGTATGCCAACGTGGCTCAGCTGGTAGAGCAACGCACTCGTAATGCGTAGGTCAGCGGTTCGAATCCGCTCGTTGGCTCCAGAAAAAATGCAGGTCAGGCGATGAGAGTTGCCTGACCTGCTTTTGTTTCCGGAGTTTTTCTTTCAGCGCCCTGGAAGGAGATGAGCTCATGTCCAAAGCGAACGGCAGCGAGGCGCTCGTCGCCGAACAGCTCTCCAAAGATCGCGCCGTCATCGAGCTATGCAGACGATCGCTCGTCAACCATTTCGTAGTGCGGGACATGGATGCCGCCTTAGCTTATATGGCCGACGATGTTGAATGGCTGGGTCCGTTCAGCTGTCAAACCGCCTCGGACAAGAAGACCATGGAAGACATCCTGCGACCCGAGTACAGCATACGGCTCGCATTGGCAGACGAGCGTTGGCGCGCCCGTAAACGCGCCAACACCTGGATCGTCTCGGCACGCTATACGCTGCTCGTCGTGTCGGCCGGCGGAGAGCGCAGCATGCCGTTCAAGCAACATGCTACCTACGTATGGGCCCCTACGCCGGACGGGCCTCGCATCGTGCATCTGCACGTGTCGAACGCCACCGATGCGAACCCGCTCTTGCCTTCGCTCGATCCTGGCCAGAACGCCATCGAATTCCTGTACGAGCACTTCGATGCCCAGGGATCCGGCGCCGGCAAGCTCAGCTTCCGAGACACGGACGGAGACGTTCACGTTCTGCATCCCAACGAACTGTACGCTATAGAATCCGACGGTCCACGCTGCGTCATCAGGCATGCGCACGGAAAGTTCGCGGTGCGAGGCGCCTTGGCAAGCCTGGAAAAGGAACTGCCTGCAAAGGACTTCCTTCGCTTGCACCGCAGTTGTCTGGTGCATCGCGGGCACATCGCCAGCATCGAGGATCATCAGGCGCTGCTCGACGACGGCTCCTCCTACCCCATCGCGGAGCGACGCAGCCGGGAGATCAAGCAATCGTTCGAACTGACCTTGTAGCACACCTCGTCGCGCGACGCCGGCCTCTCCCGCGCAACATGCCAGAGCAATCTGCCGACCGCTGCGTTCGTTGCGTTTGAACGGGCATTCGTTCTCAGGGGATCGCTCTTTGCCGGCGGTTCGATCTATAATCCAGTGGTATATGGGGATTTCGGAATAGGAATGTTCCGCAATGCGATCGGAAGGGCGGCGATTCGATCATGATAGACGACGAAAAGCTCGCCGCCTGTTTTTCCGACAAAGGTATGGAGCTTGACGATGACGACCTCGACCAGGCATCGGGCGGTATTAGCTGCCCCGACCAGATCGTCTTCTTCTGCACCAGATGCCATGAAGCGAAAACGGTCACGAAAACCAGCAGCGCGCTGATATGCCCCGATTGCGGCACGCCGTTCGGAGCCTCAACTTCTCCGAATCCCGATCCAACGTAGGGAGAACCAAGGGACGGTACCGGCAATGGCAAGAGCGACGGGCGTTGAGAAGCCGTATGACAAGCTCTTCCACCGATGGGACTCTTCGAAAGAGGTCGTTCGTTTCGTTTGAAGGGGCGTTCGTTCCGCGCATCTGAAAATCGTCCTGCTACCCGGTTACAATCTCGCATGCTTCATTATTTCGACCCTGCCAATGAAAGAGGAACCGCATGTCGACGATACGCACGTTTGCACGATCCCATCCGCTGCTCGTAACCGCCGTCGGGCTCGCCATCGGACTGGCCGTGATCTGGTTCGTGCCATCCGACGGGTCTTTGGCGAACATGATGTTCATTCGCCTGGGATTGACCATCGTCATGTTCGCCATCATGGCCGTCGCGGCAGGATGCAACATCATCGTGCCCAACGCCAAAAGCATCGGCCTCTCGTTCAAGAAGTCTATCTACCCGTTGGTCGTAGCGCTGGTCATGGGCGTGTTCGTTCTGCTCGGCACCGCAATGAAAAACGAGGGGATGGTGTCCGACTGGCCCTTGCAGCTGGCGCTGGTCATCATGCTCTGCCTGCTTGTGGGCACGTTCGAAGAGGGCTTGTTCCGCGGCATCGTTTTCAGCGGGCTGCTGGCTCGTTTCGGCGAGACGCGTCGAGGTCTGATCGGAGCCGTGATAGTCTCATCGCTGATCTTCGGCTTCGTCCATGTGACGCCGTCCATCATGAACGGCCAAGTGGTCACCGGTTTGGACATGGCCCAAGCGGCGCTCAAAACCCTGCAAGCCGGCATCCTGGGCGCGTTTCTGGCCGCCCTGTTCCTGAAAACGCGTAACATCTGGGGCATCGCGCTGGTTCATGGCCTCAACGACCTTTTCGTGATGCTGGGCGACGCGCTTTTTTCCGGCACCACGTCCACCACGTACGTCAACAACGACGCGATGATGGCCAGCGCATCAGTCGTCATGTACGGGGTGTTCTTCCTGCTGTACATCCCCATCATCGTCTCGACGGTGCGCATGCTCAAGCAAGTCGAAGTCCCCTGCAAAGGCCCCTTTGCCGATAGGTGGTCTTGAGCGACTTTGAATCCGCGCGAAGCCCCAACGGCTTCGCGCGCTATCTTTACTCGCGAAAACGACCGCCTTTCCACCTAAGGTTCACGCTCTTTCTCGCGTTGCTGCGCTAACTCGGATCACCGTCCTTCTTCGTCCTCCTTACGCTTCCGCTAACGGAATAAGCGCCGAGCGTTACCGGTGGTACTATCGCCGGACGACCCGACCGAAGGCAACCGGAGGAGCGCGCCATGAAACCTTACTACGAAGGCTGGTACATGAAGCAGCAGCAAGGCGAAGACGTGCTGGCCGTGATACCGGGGCGCGCGCAGGACTCCGCATTCATCCAGGTGGTCTCCAACCGCGGCTCGAGCTTTTTGCCGTACCCCCTGGAGGCGTTCGACCGCACCGACGGCAGCATGAGAATCGGCGACAGCTTGTTCACGCCGTACGGAATGCAGCTGCGCATCGACGAACCGGATTTCGAGTTGGTAGGAAGCGTTCGCTACGATCATCTGCTGCCGCTGCGCTCGGACATCATGGGGCCGTTCGCCTACGTGCCCATGGAAACGAAGCATACCGTGTTCAGCATGCGGCACCAGGTGACCGGATCGATCCGCCTCAACGGTGACGCGCTAGATATTCGCAACGGCATCGGCTATATGGAAGGCGACTGCGGCCACACGTTTCCCCGCAGCTATTTCTGGATGCAGTGCCTCGACGTTCGACAAGACGCCTCCGTCATGCTGGCCATCGCCGAAATACCGCTGGGTCCGATCCGCTTCACCGGCTGTATCGGCATAGTCGCGCTCGGCGAGACGGAATACCGCTTCGCCACGTACCGGGGCGTGCGCATCGTGGAGCATACGCCCACGATGGCGGAAGTGCGGCAGGGCGATATGAGCCTGCGGGTGGAGGTGCTTGACGATCGCGGGCACAAGCTGCAAGCACCCGCCCAGGGTCTGATGGATCGCACGATTCACGAAAGCCCTTCCGTACCCGCGCGTATCCGCTTCGTCAAGGGCGGCGAACCTCTTTTGGACGAGATGGAGTCCCAAACAAGCTACGAATTCGTTTCCCCCGCTTCGGCGTAGGGACCGGACGCCCCCTTTGCGTGCCTCGCGGAGCCGATCCCCGCCGCGTTCGCCCGCACGACGCTGGTATACTGGGCGTATCGAGCAACCTTCGCGAGAGAGGATGCACCATGCTGTACGACAATATTATGATCCCCTACGACGGATCGGCTTCGTCCAAAGCAGCCCTTGCGGAAGCGGTGCGGTTCGCGAAGGACGACCCCGGACTGACCCTTCGCATCGTCCAGATCATTGACACCGATCAGCTTGCCATCGACAAGCTGGAAGCCGAAGGGCGCGACGAACAGACCGTCGCCTCGTCGGCGATGCTCCAGAAAACCTACGAGGAGGTCACCGAGGAAGCCAGCAAGGCGCTGCATCGCGAAATAGACCCGCTGCTGAGCGGCCTCATGAACAAAGTGTACATCGAGCTTTTGCAGGAAACGCAGCCGGGCGGGCAGATCGTGACGTACGCCATCGACAACTTGTGCGACCTCATCGTCATGGGCTCGCGGGGTCTGGGCGCGTTGCGCGGCATTTTGGGCAGCGTCAGCAGCTACGTGCTGCGCAACGCCGACGTTCCGGTGCTCATCGTCAAGGAAGGCACGAACGAGTAGGACGAGCTGTCATCCCGAGCGAACGGCGCCCAGGGGCTGTTGATGGTTTCTTGACATTCTCGTGCTATGCTCCTCCGTATATGCGCGGCAAGACGAATGCGGAGGAGCGAGAAGAACGTGAGCGAACAGAAAGCGGCCATCGAGCGGAACGGCGAGGCCACGCTGCTGGTTGTCGACGACGAGCCGGAAATCGTCGCGCTTTTGGACGAGTACTTCACGGGTTTAGGCTACCGCGTGCTCACCGCCGAAGACGGGGCAACCGCGCTCAAACGCGCCGAGCAGAGCCCCGACCTCATCGTGCTGGACGTGGGCATGCCGCTCATGGACGGCTACGCCGTGTGCCGCCGCCTACGCGAGCATCTCACCTGCCCTATCCTGTTTCTCACCGCACGCGTCGAGGACGTCGACGCGCTGGAGGGCTTTGAAGCCGGTGCCGACGACTACGTGCTGAAACCGTTCTCGTTAGCCGTGCTGGGAGCGCGCGTGAAGGCGCATCTTGCCCGCGACAACCGCCAGCACGTGCGCGCCGAAGTACGCTTCGACGGCGACATCGCCATCGACTACCGCTCGCGCACCGTGACAGCGGCCGGACGGCCGGTGGAGCTGACGCGGCGCGAGTTCGACATCGTCGCATTCCTGTCGAAGCATCCCGGCCAAGTGTTCGATCGCGACCGCATCCACGAGCGCGTGGGCGGTTGGGAAAACGAGAGTGATTCGCAGGTGGTGACCGAGCACATCCGGCGCATCCGCAAGAAGCTGGCCGCAGCGGGCGCCGAACCCGACCCGGTGGAAACGGTATGGGGCATGGGGTACCGATGGCGCGCGTAAGGAGCGCCGAACGCCTCGACGCGCTGCGCACGCGCTGGCGCAACGCGTCCCTCAAAACCTCGTTCATGGTGTACATGCTGGGGTTCTTGCTGCTGGCGCTGGTGATGTCCACGGTGACGGCCGGGATGTTCAGCGGGTTGCAGCACCGGGTGATCGCAGACGCGTACGAAATCTCGGGGCTCTACCTCTACGATGCGCACAACCGGACGCTCGTTCCCGCGCGCGCCGTGGATATCGACGAGAACGGCAGCAGCGTGTTCGTTCAAACCGTGCGCGGCGAGATGACCGAGATGCCGCTGACAGACTTGTCGTCGCCCGTGGAGATCACCGACGCGAGCGATTACCAGTACTCGCCGGGGACGGCGTATCTGTACGGTTCCGCCAACGACGACGCACTCAGCGTCGAAACGCCCGAAGCGCCCGACCAAGCCGAGCTCACGCCCGCCGAGCTGCCCGCCTATGACGCGAAAGCGCGCGATCGGTTCGATGCCTGGCTGGCTGCCAACCCTGACAGCCCCTACACGTCGTTCTTCGACGGAGACAGCCAGGACGGCAACACCGTCGGACTGCTCACTTCCGCAGTGGGTTACTACGTGAACACGCCCCCATCGGAGGAGGCGCAGGCGCTGTCCTCGGCACTCGAGCTGCTAACGTTCCTCATGTTCCCGCTGTGGTTCGGCCTATGCATCTTCGCAGCGGCGCGGCGCTTCTTCGGCAAGCGCCTCCAACCTGGATTCGATGTGCTCGACCGAGCAGCGTCCAACATCGCCGAGCAGAACCTCGAGTTCTCCGTGTCGTACGATCGAGATGACGAGCTGGGCCATCTAGCTTCGTCGTTCGAAGCCATGCGCGCCTCGTTGGCCGAATCGCAGCGCGCGCTGTGGCGCACGGCCGAGGAGCGCAAGCGCCTGAACGCCGCGTTCGCGCACGACCTGCGCACGCCGCTCACCATCCTCAAGGGCAAGATCGAGCTGCTGGATGCGCACGTGCAGTCGGGCAACGTGCCCTCCGAGCGTCTGACGGCCTCCGTCGCCTCGCTGGCCGCGCAGGTGGAGCGCCTTGAGCGCTACGTCGCCGCCATGAGCGGACTGCAGAAGCTGGAGGATCGCGCCGTGGTCGCGCGTCCGACCGGGTTCGACAGCGTGGCGGGCATGGTGGAGGACGCCGGAACGGGGCTTGCTGCGCACGCCAACCGGATCTTCGCGCTGTCGGTGAGCGCACGTTGCGACCGCGAGCGGCCTGAGCTGTGCGTGGATCAGGCCATCGTGGGCGAGGTGGCCGAGAACCTGCTGAACAACGCCATGCGCTACGCGTCGTCCCAAGTGGACGCTCGCCTCGACGTGCGTGACGGCGCGCTGGTTCTCATGGTGGAAGACGACGGGCCGGGCTTTTCGAACGCCGCGCTCGAACGCGGCTGCGCGCCCTTCTTCAGCGAGGTGCCCTCGTCAGAGCATTTCGGCCTGGGGCTGAACATCGCGTCGCTCATGTGCGAGAAGCACGGCGGCGGCGTAACGCTGGAGAACCGCGAGGGGGGCGGCGCACGCGTGGTCGCGCGATTCTCCCTGGATTTCTGTTCCGAGTAGACAGTCGGTAGATATTTGCTCCGTACCATCGGAAGCGTACCGAACGCACCCGAGAAACGGAGCATCCCATGGAAGACACCGCCCCGCTGCGAACTTCGACCGTCACCCTGCCCCCGCTTCCTCGTACGCATGGCAACGCTCCCGATAACGCGACGATCGCGACGGACCGGCGTTCCCTGCTGAAGAAGCGCGCTGCCGTGATCGTCGGGCTGCTGGCCCTGACGGCGGGGCTCGCAGGGTTCTGCGTCCTCTACGGGCCGGAGCTGCTTGCCTTCGTTGCCGACGCTCCGCGCTTCCGCGCCTGGGTGGACGAGACCGGCTGGATCAGCCGCATCGTGTTCGTGCTGGCCAACATGGCGCAGGTCGTGTTCGCGTTCCTGCCCGGCGAACCGCTTGAGCTGGGAGCGGGCTACGCGTTCGGCTTCTGGGAAGGCACGCTGTGGTGCCTCGTGGCCAGCGCCTTGGGAACCGCGGCGGTCATGGCGCTCGTCCGCGCATTCGGAATCCGCATCGTCGGCTTGTTCTTCTCGCCCGACAAGATCACGTCGATGCGCTGGCTGCGCGACTCCCGACGTTTCGAAATGCTGCTGTTCCTGTGCTTTCTCATTCCCGGGACGCCGAAAGACCTGCTCACCTATGTGGCCGGACTGGGATCTAGCTCCATCGGACGCATCGTGGCCATCACCACGGTAGGTCGCATCCCCTCCATCGTCTCGTCCACGCTGGCGGCGGGCGCGTTCGGCGACGGCAATTACCTGGGGGCGGCGCTCGTGATCGCACTGACGGCGGTGCTGGCCGCGGCGGGCGTGATAGCGTACCGGCAGCTGGCGAAGCGCAGCGACGCGGCCGAGGATGCGGCCTCTAGCGCTGACGCAATGGGAGCCTAGGCGCGCGCCGAGCGCCACTCCGTCACGGGATCGTGCCCCGGCGGTGGCCTGGGCGCATCCCGTTTCGATCCGCACGCGCGTAAGATGAACCATCGTAGCGCGGAAACCGGATCGAAGGGAGGCATCGTGAGCATCGGGTACGCATCGAAGACGCTGGCGGTGCCCGGCGCGCGCATGCAATCGGTGGTGCAGCGGCTGGCAACGCCCGATCGCTTGGCGCAGGCGATCGACGGCAACCTGCGCGCGCTGGACGCCGCCCTCGACTACCAGGCGAAAAACGGCATCCACCTGTTCCGCATCAGCTCGGACGTGATCCCCTTCGGGTCGAGCCCCGTGAACGCGCTCGATTGGATGCGCGACTTCGAGCCGCATCTGGCCGCGCTCGGGCGCAAGGCGCGGCGCCATGGCATCCGGCTGAGCATGCACCCCGGCCAGTACACCGTGTTGAACTCGCCCGATGCCGACGTGGTGGAGCGGGCGAAGCTCGACCTGGCGTACCACGCGGCGTTCCTCGACGCGCTCGGGATGGACGCGAGCGGAAAGATCGTGCTGCACGTGGGCGGCGCGTACGGCGACAAGCCGCGCGCGCTCGAACGGTTCGCCAGCGCGTACGCGACGCTGCCCCTCGCGGTGCGCCGACGGCTCGTCATCGAGAACGACGACCGGCTGTTCACCGCCCGGGACGTGCTGGCGCTCAGCCGTGCAACCGGGGCGCCCATGGTGTTCGACACGCTGCATCACGAGCTGAACCGCGAGCCCGACGCGCCGGACTGGCGGGTGCTGCTGGACGAGGCGGCCGCCACCTGGAAGCCCGAGGACGGCGCGCAGAAGATGCACTACGCGCAGCAAGCCCCTGGTCGCAGGCCGGGCAGCCACACCGACACCATCGAACTGGCACCCTTTCTCGCGTTTCACCGATCGCTCGCAGAGCATCGAGCCGACAGCGCCTTCGGCATGCCCGACATCATGCTGGAAGTGAAGGACAAGAACCTCTCCGCCATCAAATGCATCCTCTGCACCAGCGAGCACGGCCGCTTCAGCCAGCTCGAACGCGAATGGGCGCGCTACAAGTACGCCGTGCTCGAACACGACCAGGCAGCCTACCTCGCCCTGCGGGCGCTGCTCAAGGACAAGCGCACGTGGCCGGCCGTGCCGTTCTACGAGATAACGGAACGCGCGCTGGCCACGCCCGCGGAACAGGGATCGTTTCGCAACGCCGCGCAGCATGTGTGGGGCTACGTGGCGCCGCACGCCGCCCTGCGCGAGCGTGCAGCGTTCGAGCGCCTTCTGGAGCGCGACGATCGCCACGCCGTGAAGCGCAAGCTGCACGCCCTCGCCGAGAAGTACGATCAGCCTTACCTGTTGGAGTCCTACTACTTCGTGCTGTAGCCTTCTTTCGTCTTGCGCTTGCGAGGATGTTTCACGTGAAACATCGGCCGACGCCCCTTCGTCGTGCCCTGACGGCGATGCGAGGCCCCGCCCTTTCCTCAGCCGCAGCGAACAAGGGCGCTTGAGCGCTTCGCTCGCTTGTGCAAACACCGCTGAGGGCTCGCTTCTTACGTGTAGTTATTGAGAATAGTTCTCAATAATAATGGTTTCGTTACACTGCAACCATGGTAAACGGAGTATCATATCGGGCAGAGAGAAGACTTGAACCACCGCCGATTCCATCGGCGCAACGAACACGAAAGAGAGGGATCGTATGCCCAGTTTCCCCAATCCGTTTGCAGGCAACGTCGACCGCAAGATGACGAACGCCGAGCTCATGCAGGCGCTCCGTATCGACATCGCGGGCGAGCTTGAAGCCATCTTCCTGTACGACGCCCACTATCAGGCAACCGACGACCCGGCCGCCAAGGCCGTGCTGGCCGACATCCGCGACGAGGAGAAGGCCCACATGGGCGAGCTCATCACGCTGATGCGCCACCTCGATCCCACGGAGACGGAGTTCTTCCTGGAAGGCGAAGGCGAAGTGCAGGAGAAGCTGGCCGAGCTGGGCATCAAGACCGACGGCGAAATCGCCCCGGCGCCCGCGGAGCCCGCTCCCGCCCCCACCGTCGGCGACCTTTCCTAACGCAACCGACTTCCGGCGCGCAGCCGCCGACGAATGTTTCACGTGCAACATTCGTACGTGCTGCCGCCTTCTCAAGAAAGGAGTCCCTCATGGACTATCTCGCTCGCGAATCGGCCGACCTTTCGGACGGCCTGTGGAACCGCATCGACGAAACCGTTATCGGCACCGCCCGCAACCAGCTGACCTGCCGTCGATTCCTCAAGGTGTTCGGCCCGCTGGGCGCCGGCGTGACCACCGTAGCCGTCGACGGCGTGAACAAGGAAGAGGTGCTTGAGGACGGCATCGGCCGCATCGTCGGCCGCACGCAGCTCGAGCTGCCGCTGTTCTACGAGGACTTCACCCTGCTCAGCCGCGACATGGAGTATGCCGCGCAGACCGGCTACCCGCTGGATCTGTCCGTGGCCATCGCCGCCGCCAAGAAGGCGTCGCGCCGCGAGGACGATCTCATCCTCAACGGCAGCAAGGCGCTGGGCACCGACGGCCTGCTCACCGTGAAAGGGTCGTCGAAAATCAAGAAGAGCGACTGGTCGCAGGGCGAGAACAGCTTCGCCGACATCACCGCCGGCGTCGCCCAGCTGGCCAAGACCGGCTACCTGGGCCGCTACGCCCTCGTTGTGTCGCCCGATCTGTTCCTCGACCTGCAGCGCTTGCAGCCGAACACCGGCCTGCTGGAAATCGACCGCATCAAGAAACTCATCGGCGACAACGTGTACATGACCAGCGTCATGGGTCCCGGCAAGGCCGTGCTCGTGTGCGCTGAGCCGGAGTACCTGGACCTTGCCATCGGCCTGGACCTGTCGGTGGGCTACCTGGAGCTCGCGGACTTCAACCACACGTTCCGCATCATGGAAACGGCCGCCCTCCGCGTGAAGGACCCCGCCGCCATCGTGGTCTTCGCGTAACGCCGAGCGCGTCCATAAAGCATTTGAGAGCGGCCTGCATTTGATGCGGGTCGCTCGTTTTTGTTGTCACGTTAACTCATTCCGCTGTTTTACCTATAATAGAGTTAAATTTGTAGTAGAATTTTAACTCTATTATAGCAAATCGATCGAATCGGGTTAAAGAAGGCTACACATGGCGTATCGCGATCTAAGAAAAATCTTCCACGGTTATCCCAAGACGTACGCTACCGAATACGAGTCCAGGTTCAATTCCGACCAGTCGCATAAAGTCGGTTTCGACGTATCCGGGAGCCCTGCGTTTTTCGTCATGACTCCAGAGATCTACCAGGCGGCAATCGATGCTGCAAAAATCGACAAAGAGATCTACCAGCTCATTCTCTCTTTGCCTGGGAAAGCGATACAAAGCTATCGGGAGTCGAACCTTATCGATGAAATCGTTATCACCAACGAAATCGAAGGCGTACGATTTACAAGGCGCGAAATCGGAGACGTCCTCGAACGACTGGAAGAAAACGACAAACGTGGACGCTTCCACGGTCTTGTTCAAAAATACCAAATGCTGAGCCGCGAGGAAGACATCGCGATCTGCACCTGCGCAGATGTCAGAAGCATATACGACGACTTGGTCTTGGACGAAGTTGCACGCGGCAATCCGGATCACGTTCCCGACGGAACCCTCTTCAGAAAAGGCCCTGTATCAGTATGCGACGCCACCGGTATCCCCATTCACAAGGGAATGGAGCCAGAATCGAAGATCACTCTTTGCCTTGAGAAAGCGCTCGATATTCTGAATGATACGGATATCGAACCTATCGCTCGCGTATCGCTGTTCCACTTTCTTTTCGGCTACATCCACCCCTTTTACGACGGAAACGGCAGAACAAACAGATTTATCAGCAGCTATGTTTTGTCGAAAGAGTACGAGCCATTGATTGGATTCCGGCTTTCTTATGCCGTAAAGCAGGACATTGAGAAATACTATAGAGGGTACACCGTCTGCGAGCACCCCTTGAACAAGGGCGATCTGACCCCGTTCGTGATAGCATTTTCGGAAATAATCGTTTCCGCCATGGAAAGCATGCGCAATTCCCTGAGGGAGCTCCGAAACATGCTCGAAGAGGGCGAGAGGATGGCGGAGATCGTGTTCGCAAAAGACGAGAAGGCCATCGAAATCGCCAGCGTTCTTGTGACAGCTGCGCTGTTCGCCTTCAACGGGATCACCATGGCGGAACTCACCTACACGTTCGACGCATCAAGGCAGACTATGTACAAGAAGCTCGCCCCCTTCAAAGAACGCGGTGTGCTCGTCGCGCAAAAAGAAGGGCGTAAAACGTACTATCGGATGGACTTGGATGCCCTCAGGCGCCTCGCCGATCAGCAGTAGCAGAGTAGAGTTGCAGCTCGCTACAGCTTCTCCTCGTTCTTTTGCCTGTGGCGGATGACGAGGTTGCGCCACACGACGTAGGCGCCGAGGACGAACGCGCCCACGTAGCCCAGCACGCCCAGCAGGGGCACGCCCAAAAACTGCGGGTGCATGTTCGTGGTGGCAAGCAGGCTCGATCCGATGAACAACCCGGCGGAGATGAGCGCCATAGCCACCGTGCCGCTGACGGAGTAGAGCGCGGCGATGGCATCGATGGGAATGCCCAGATCGGCGCCGACGCGCACCTGGCCGCGATCGATCATGTCGAGCGTGTGCGAGGCCTGGGTGGGCAGGCGCACCGCGGCCTGCGCGGACGTCGCCGCGGTCGAGACGAACTCGCGCGCCTTGGTTTCGAACGCCTCCCAGGTGCGCTCGCGCCGCTTCACGTGGGCGGCGATGATATCGATGACGCTGGTGTCGGGCGCGATGTCCACCAGCACGCCCTCGATGGTGACCATGCCGCGCGCCAGCAGGGTGAACGAAGGCGGCAGCGCCAGGTTCTGCGTCTGCAGCACGCCGAACACGTCCATCAGCGCCGAGCCCACGTTGATATCGGCCAGGTTCACCGTGGTGTACGAGACCAGCAGGTTGCCCAGCTGGCTGAGCAGCCGCCCATGGTTGACCGGTCCCTCCGTGCGCACGGCGCCCAACAGCGCCTCCATCAGCGCATACGGATCGTTCTCGGCCACGGCGCGGAACATGCGCCCGATCAGCGCGCGCTCGAGCGCCGACAGCTGGCCAACCATCCCCAAGTCAATCCACACGATATCGTCGCCGCGCACGAGGATGTTGCCCGGATGCGGGTCGGCATGGAAGAACCCGTTGTCCACGATCTGCGTCACGAAGCTCTCGGCCAGGCGCTGGCCCAGCTTCGCCGGATCAAGGCCCATAGCGCGCAGGGCGGGAACGTCGTTGATCATGGGGCCTTCGACGAAGTCCATGACCAGCACGTCGTCGGAACTGAGATGCGGGTACGGGCGCGGGCTCTCCACCCCCGGCTGATCGTCGAGGAGCTGGCGGAACCGCACGAGGTTGTGCTGCTCGACGCAGAAGTCAAGCTCCTGGCGCGTCGTGCGCTCCAGCTCGGTGACCAGGTCGTCCAGCGACAGCTTGATGCCGTCGGTTGCGCGGGTGAGCCCCACGAGCGCCACCGCCTGGCGGATGAGCGCGAGGTCCTGCGTCATCTGCTCCACCACGTGCGGTCGACGCACCTTGATGGCCACGTACGACCCCGCCTTCGGAGCGTCGGCAGGCAACGGGACCGCCGCGGCGCCGGTGCCCGCTCCCGCATCGCCAACCGCATGCGGCGCGATGCGCGCCCGGTGCACTTGGGCGATGGACGCCGAGCCCAGCGGCTTCTCCTCGATGCGCGAGAACGTTTCCCGCCAGGGATGCCCCAGCGACTCTTCGATGGTGGCGAGCACCGTGGGGAACGGCATGGGCGGCACGTTGGCGCGCAGGCGCTTGAACGCGTCGGCATACGCAGGCGGAATGACGTCGCTGCGGTTCGCCGCGATCTGGCCCATCTTCACGAACGTGGGCCCTAGGTCCTCCAACAGGCTGGTGGCCTCTTCGGGCGTGAGGCCCGACAGCACGCGATGGCGCCGCAAGATGCGCTCGATCTCATGCAGCCGCCGTCCCGAACCCGACCCTTTGTCGCGCCGCGCCTCCACGGCCACCCGCGCCGCCTCCTTGAGCGTGGCCATGCCGCACCTCCTTCGCGCGCCGTCGTCCCTCATGAAGAAACCCGACCCTACCACGTCCGACCGGAACGGTCCTCGCGCCCGCGCCCGCAGTTACCTCCAAGATGCCAAGCCGAAACGGATACGAAGCGCTGCGAGAGCAGCCCATGCCCGACGCTTTCGCGCCATTCTCCCAGGTCTTGCTGCTTAACCCTAAAAGGGTCATCTCCGATTTTCAAAAAATGGCCCTTTTGGGAGGTTCATGCCTCGCGCAGCGTGGAGCACTCTGCATTGCGGGTCGTGAATCAACCCGAAAGACGAACAAGGAGGATCAAGATGAAAAAGGGGACGAACAAAGAAACGACGGATTTCTCGCGCAGGGACTTCCTCAAAAGCACGGCTCTTGCGGGAGCCGGCCTCTCCATGGCGGGCCTCATGGCCGCGTGCTCGCCGAACAGCGCAGGCGATCAGGCAGCGTCGTCCGGCAGCTCGGCCCAGTCGGCCGAGAACGTCGAATGGAAGAAGGAAGCCGACGTCGTGGTGGTCGGCTACGGCGGCGCGGGCGCGGCGGCGGCCATCGAGGCGAAGAAGGCCGGGGCGAACGTCGTTCTCCTGGAGATGAACAAGCAGGCCGGCGGCTCGACCATCGCAAACGGCGGCTTCATCATGATGGGCGGCACCGACCTCCAGAAGAAGAACGGCCTCGAGGACAGCGTGGAGAACTACTACGCGTACCTTTCGACCGCGGCCGGTGAAAACGCCAACCAAGAGGCCATCAAGCTGATCTGCGACTCCTCCCCCGATCTGTACCGCTGGTGCGTCGAATGCGGCATGGACTTCGAGTCGGGCGCCTGCGACACCGAGCATCATCTGGGTGGTTACAACGCGGGAACGAGCCTCGGCTACAGCGGAAACGAAATGGCGGCGCAATTTGCCAAGATCGCCAAGCCGGTTCCGCGCGGGCACATGGCTCAGCCGGGTTCGTCCGGCAAGGACATGTTCGAAGCGCTTGCCGCCACGGTGGAATCGGCCGGCGTGGAGGTGCTATACGAAACGCCGGGAACCCGCCTCGTCAAAGACGAGACCGGTCGTGTGGTGGGCATCGTCGCCAAATCGAAGGACGGCGAAATCGCCATCAAGGCCAACAAGGGCATCGTGCTCACCTGCGGCGGCTTCGTCGACAACACCCCGATGCTCGACGCGTTCTACCCCTTCGTCAACAAGCGCGGACCCCGGCTGACCACCGCCGGATCGGAAAACGGATCAGGCATCCTCATGGGCGTGGACGCCGGAGCCGCCACCTTCGGAATGGGCTGCTTCCAGGTGGGATACACCATCTCCACCGCATCCGAGCCCATGTCGAAGGGCCTGCTGATCGACGAATACGCTAATCGCATCGTGGCAGAAGACGAGTACAACTCGTTCATCGGCAAAGCCATCATCCAGGCGCCCACGTCGAAGTGCTTCCTGATCGTGGACGACGCCACGATGAAAGAGGCCGACGTCTCCCGCTTCGGTGAACCTCTCGCCAGCGCAGCCGACTTCTCCGAGCTCGCCGCCCAGCTCGAGGTCAACGAGGCGGTGCTGCAGCAAACCGTCTCCTTCTACAACGAATCGGCCGCGATGGGCGAAGACCGCCAGTTCGGCAAGGATCCGAAGTTCCTGCACGCGCTTGAAGAGGGCCCGTTCCACGCCTTCGATGCCGGCTCGGAAAATTGCTACACGGCCAGCTGCGGCGGCCTGAAAATCGACCTGGGCGCCCACGTGCTGGACAGCAACGACGAGGTCATCCCCGGTCTTTACTCCGCCGGGCGCAACGCGGGAACCATCTACGGATGGTACATGGGCAGCGGCTCCTCCATGGCGGATGTCTTCACGTTCGGCCGTATCGCCGGCCAGAACGCAGCCGCGGGAAACTAAGGCGCTAACGGCCCCATAGCTCATTTACTCCCGCATTCACTCCCCTAGGCGAAACCCCTCCTTTCGCCTAGGGGATGTTTTTGCGTGATACAATAGTCCGCACCGCGCAAAGCGCACGCGCGCATACCCCAGCATTCCGCAGGCAGGAAGGGAAACCCGTGACCGAAGGGAAGCGATCCGCAGGCATCGTCTCGACGTTTCTGTCGGCCATCGGGATAGGACTCGCCTTCTCCTGGTACCTGTTCCCCGTCGCGAAGTCCAACGCGCACATATTCCATACGGGGCCTTTGGCGGGAACGCTGCCCGTCAGCGTAGGCATCGTGATCCCCCTTGTCCTGCTGGGCTTGCTTGGCAACCGGCTGGACGAGAAAAAGGCAAGGCGCATCGTTTTAGCCGCCGGCCTGGCACTTTGCCTGGCTTCGCTCGTCCTCGCCGAGTGCATACGCGCGGGATTGCTGCTCCAAGACGCAGGAAGCGCGGCCCTGTCGCTTTGCTCGGCCGGCATGTACGGCCTCGCCATCTGCCTTTGGGCGCAAAACCTGCGAGACCGCACCGTCCGCGGAGCTATGGTGTCCGTCTCCCTCGGGCTTTTGGTTGCGGGCGCCTCGTACCTGGCTCTGACCTCGGCCGAATCGATTCCGTCAGCGCTCCATCTGGCCGTCCCGACCATCTCGTTCGCGCTCTTGGCCTCTGCCCAGGCGCCTCGCCAAGACGCAGTCCCCGCTCGAGCTTGCAAGCCTGCGCGCGAGTCGTCGCGACGGGCATCCACCATCACGCTGTACGCCCTCGCCATAGGCTTTTTCACCACGCAGTTCTACACCTTCAACGTTCCCGCCACGCCCGACATCGTCAACATGGGCCCCCTCTTCGCTGCAGGCGCCACGCTTTTATTCGTGTCGACCTTCATGGCGCACCTGCTCGACGCCAACTGGTTCTTGCTTTTGAGCGGGCTGCTGTTCTGCGTCCTGGTGCTGTTCTGGTGCGTGCTGCCCAACTTCGACGAGATGATCCTCATCACCACGGGAACGCTTCACTGGGCAAGCATGCTGCTATTGCTTGCCGCCCCGTTCCAATCAAGAGGACGCTCGTCGAAGGAATCGGCGTCTATGGCGTGCCTGACCATCGCCCTGTTCTACCTCGGCACCGGTCTCGGATCCCTCATCGTCACCCTCGGAGCCTTCACCCGTGTGGGCATCGGCGCCTCTGCGGCAATCTTCCTCCTGATTACCTTAGCGTTTGCCTTCATCTGCAACAAATCGCCCAAGCGGAGCAAGCCGTCGTCAGAAGAAGAGGGCAAGCGCGCACGGCTTGAGGGGTATGCGGCTCTCAACGGCCTCACCCCGAGGGAAACCGAGGTGTTCCTGCTGCTTGCCGAAGGCAACCAGCTCAAGCGCATCGCCGAGGACCTCTTCCTTTCGGAGAACACGGTCAAGCGGCACCGCACCAACGTGTACCAGAAGCTTGGCGTGAGCTCCCGCCAAGAGCTCATCGATTTGGCGAAAAGCGAAGCACCCCTCGATTGACCTCGCGCTCGAAGCGCGCAAGCTCATGCACCCGCCCGCAGCCAAGGACGAGAACAGCCATGGCGGCGTGCACCTGCGCGATACGCCGCAGATCCGAGAGGACTCGACGCTGCATCATTGGGATCTGCCCCACCCCAGGCAAGAACACTGGGGCCAACAGGAAGAAGGCGAAGCAAAACGCCGCCCCGGTCTGCGCAGACCGGGGCGGTTGAAGGGGGCGCGACGCGGAGGGAGGGGAGAGAACGCGTGCGCCCCGTCGGATTGGATGATCGGTCGAGCGGCCGGCATGCGGGCGATCCCGCATGCCGGGCCGATACCATTGCCGCTTACGCGTCGATCGTCTCGACGGCGTACTGCCCGGCCAGGCGGCCGCCGCAGTAGGCGCACATGAGCGAGTAGCCTTCGTAGTCGCAGTACGGGGCGCTCATCAGCGTGCCGTTGTCGGCGCCGGCCACGTACAGGCCGGGGATGGCCACGCCCTCGCCGTCGATGGCTTGCAGACGGTCGTTCGTGCGGATGCCGCCGATGGTCACCCACGCGCTGGGTTCGTACTGGAACGCGTAGAACGGGCCGGTGGTCACGGGCTGCAGGAAGCAAGCCGGCTTGTAGAACTGCTCGTCGTTGCCGTCGGCGCAGTAGCCGTTGTACTCGTCCAGCGTCTCGACCAGCTCGGGCGCGTCGATGGCCTGGGCCAGCGCCTCGATGGTGTCGGCCTTGAAAGCCCAGCCGGCGCTCACAGCATCATCGATGCTGCCCTGCACGTTCTCCAGCGGCTTGTCCTTGAGCGTCATCATGCCAGTGCGCCAGTTCACCTCGTCGGCGCCGCACAGCGTCCATGCGTCCTTGCCGGAATTCAAGCCATCCACGTACGCCTGGTCGACCACCGCGTAGTACTTGCCGCCAACCAGCGAGATGGCCCCGCCCAGCGCCAGCGGCAGATTCGCGAACTTGCCCTCGTTCGAGAAGCGGCGGCCCTGGTTGTTCACCAGCAGCGTGCCGTAGATGCCGATGGTGAATGCGGCGCTCTTGCGGTCGTACAGGCCGTCGGCCTTCTGGTTGGAGCCGGTGAACTCGTTGCCCGCGATGCCCCACTGCGTGGACAGTTGGCCGCCCGCAGCCTGCACCATGTCGATGCCCTCGCCCACGGACAGCACGTTGCCCAGCGGGTTCACGAAGGTGCCGAACTTCTCGCGCATCATGTCGACGTTGCCCAGGAAACCGCCCGTGGCCACGATGACGGCCTTCGCCTTCACGTCGGTCACGCCGTCGCCCTCGCACTGCACGCCCGTGCACGCGCCATCTTCCATGATGAGGCGCTTGCCCGCCGTGTTGAACAGGAACTCGCCGCCCTTGCTTTCCACGAACTCTTGGAGGGGCTTCATGCGATCCTCGCCCTTGGCCTGCGTCTTCGAGTCCTTCGGGTCGCTCTGGAAGTTGGCGCGCACGGACGCATGCCCTGCGCCGTAGTTGTCGGGACGCAGGCCGGTAGGCACGCCGAAGTCGTCGGTGAACTGGTCGACCGTCTCGCCGGAGATGGCGACGGCCGCCTTGACGGCCGCGGCGTTCGTGGACCAGTGCGCGTACTCCATGATATGGTTGAAGGCTTCCTCCACCGTGAACTCGACGCCGGCTTCCTGCTGCAGCTTCCAATGCTTGGCGCGCAGCTCCTTGGCGGTGGCGC